>Ga0207684_10002785_pt1 | contig 17391 bp, 12 predicted proteins | sample KBSK5501metaG_FD_184342 | JGI IMG/M metagenome (GOLD analysis project Ga0207684, IMG submission 184342) | Corn, switchgrass and miscanthus rhizosphere microbial communities from Kellogg Biological Station, Michigan, USA - KBS K5-50-1 metaG... | ecosystem: Host-associated > Plants > Roots >...
CGTGGGCCCCGACTCCTACCGGCGCCTCTATGGCCGCGCGGCGGAGGAGAACCCCCTGTGGAACGAGATCCCGGCGTTGACCGGAAAGGTCTACGCGTGGGACGACTCGTCGACGTACATCCAGGAGCCGCCGTTCTTCCACAAGTTCTCGATGACGCCCGGCGAAGTCTCCGACATCAAGGGGGCGCGGGCGCTCGCAATCTTCGGCGACTCGGTGACGACGGACCACATCAGCCCGGCCGGGGCGATCAAAAAAGACAGTCCTGCCGGGCTCTATCTGCAGGAGCGCGGGGTCGCGCCAGAGGATTTCAACAGCTACGGATCGCGGCGGGGCAACGATCGCGTCATGACGCGCGGCACCTTCGCGAACGTGCGGATCCGCAACCTCATGGTGCCGGGCGAGGAAGGCGGCGTCACCATCTACCAGCCGCACGGCGAGAAGATGTCGATCTACGACGCGGCGATCAAGTACCAGTCCGCGGGCGTTCCGCTCGTCGTGTTCGGCGGCCAGGAATACGGCTCGGGAAGCTCGCGCGACTGGGCGGCGAAGGGGACGCGCCTCCTCGGGGTGCGCGCGGTCATTGCGCAGAGCTTCGAGCGCATTCACCGCTCGAACCTGGTCGGGATGGGCGTGCTTCCCTGCCAGTTCTCAGAAGGCGTCGGCGCGCGCACGCTCCGTCTCGACGGCACCGAGGTGTTCGACCTGACGGGGATCGAGGCCGGGCTCCGTCCGCGCGGGGAGTTGGCGCTCACCATCCGGCGGGCGAACGGCACGGTGGACGAGGTGCAGTTGCACGCTCGGATCGACACCCCGATCGAAGTCGACTATTACCGGCACGGCGGGATCCTGCCGTATGTCCTGAGGCAGCTGGTCGCCTGATCCGACTGACGCGGTCCGGGGTCGGCTCGTTATCATTGGACCGGTGACCATGAGTCCTTCGTCCGCCCGGCGGTTTCTGGACGCCTGCTTCGGGCGCCCCGTGGACCGGGCGCCGGCGTGGATGATGCGCCAGGCCGGGCGATACCTTCCGGAATATCGCGAAGTCCGCCGCCGGATCTCCTTCATCGACCTCTGCCGCGACCCGGATCTCGCCGCCGAAGTGTCCCTGCAGCCGTTCCGGCGCTTCGCCCCGGACGGAGTCATTTTCTTTTCCGACATCCTGGTCCCGGTCCAGGCGATGGGGGTGAGGGTCGAGTTCGACAAGAACGGTCCGAAGATTCCGCATCCGATCCGGACCGGAGACGACGTCCTCAGGTTGCGCCGCTTCGATCCCGCCGCGGATCTCCGCTTCACCGGCGAGATCCTGAAGCGACTGCGGGGCGAGGTCGGGGACAGCGCCGCGGTCATCGGCTTTGCCGGCGCGCCCTGGACGCTCGCTTGTTACCTCGTCGAGGGAGCGAGCTCGAAGTCCTTCGCTCCGATCAAGCAGATGATGGGCTGGGGACAGCGGACGCTCGAAGGACTGCTGAACCTGCTCGCCGACGTCGTGGGAGACGTGCTGTCCTTCCAGATCGCTTCCGGAGCGCAGGCGGTCCAGATCTTCGACACCTGGGCCGGCGAGCTCTCCCACGAAGACTATCGGCGGTGGGCGCTCCCCGCCGTGACCCGAGCGATTGCCGGAATCCGGCGTAAGGGACAGCCGGTCATCCTGTACGTCAACGGCTGCTCCCACCTGCTCGAGGCGATGAACGAATCGAGAGCCGACGTTCTCTCGGTGGACTGGAGGCTGTCCCTCGCCGAGGCACGGCAGCGTCTTCCGGAGCGCGCCCTGCAGGGAAACCTCGACCCCGGCGTGCTCCTCTGGGGGACGCGGGATGTCCGCCGGCGGGTTCGAGCGATGCTGGCGGAGACGCGCGGCATCGGGCACGTCGTCAACCTCGGACACGGAGTTCTGCCGCAGACTCCGATCGAATCGGCGGAGGCGTTCTTCGACGCCGTGCGGCAGGCGGACGTCGCTCAGCCCGCGGAGACACCCGTATGAGTGAAGAGGCCGTCGCGGTGACGGACGTCTCGGTCGATCTGCTCCGCCGCTACAACGTGCCCGGGCCACGCTACACGTCCTACCCGACCGCGCCGGTGTGGACGGAGGACTTCTCCCCCCGTGACTACGAGGAGATCCTCGCAACCTCGCGGACGGCGGACCCCCCCGCGCCGCTTTCGCTCTATCTCCACATCCCGTTCTGCGAAGCCCTCTGTTACTTCTGCGCCTGCACCGTCGTCATCACCGGGAACCATTCGGTGGAGGAGCCTTATCTCGCGCTCCTCGAAAGGGAGATCGACTGGATCGCCGCGCGCGCCGGCGGAGAGCGGGAAGTCGTCCAGCTCCACTGGGGAGGGGGCACTCCGACTTATCTCTCTCCCGACCGGATCTCCCGTCTCGCGGCGAAGCTGCGAGCGTCCTTCCGTTTCGCGACGAACGCCGAGGTCGGCGTGGAAGTGGACCCGCGCGTCACGAGGGAGGCGCATCTCGAGGCGCTCCGGAGCGCGGGGTTCAACCGTCTTTCGATGGGGGTGCAGGACTTCGACCCGGAAGTGCAGAAGGCGATCCATCGGATCCAGCCGTTCGGAGAGACGCGCGCGCTCGTCCTTGCCGCCCGCGGCATGGGTTTCGACAGCATCAACATGGACCTGATCTACGGGCTGCCCCTTCAGACCGCGGACTCTTTCCGGGCCACGATCGACAGCATCCTGGCGATCGGGCCGGACCGGCTGGCCGTGTACTCGTACGCCAACGTGCCGTGGCTGAAGAAGCACCAGAAGCTCCTGGAACCGCATCTGCCCGGCGAACGCGAGAAGTTCGAGATCTTCCGAGCCGCGCTCGGCCGCTTCACGCAGGCGGGCTACGAGTACATCGGCATGGACCACTTCGCGCGGCCGGACGACGAGCTGGCGCGGGCGCGCCGCAATCGCACGCTCCACCGCAACTTCCAGGGCTACACGACGAAGGCGGGAACGGACCTCGTGGGGATGGGGGTGTCCGCGATCGGGGCGATCGGAGACGCATTCGTCCAGAACCGCCGGGAGCTGCCGGACTATCGGAAGGGGATCGAAGGAGACGGCGCGGCGACCTTCCGCGGCTTCCGGCTGTCCTTCGACGATCGGGTCCGGAGGGCGGTCATCGGGAACCTGCTCTGTCATGGCGTCGTCGTCGTTCCCGAGATCGAGCGGGGCTTCGGGATCGACTTTTCGACATACTTCGCGGACTCCCTGGAGAGGCTGTCACCCTGCGCGGAGGACGGCCTGGTCGAGATCTCCGCCTCCGAGATTCGGGCGACGTCGCTCGGGCGGATTTTCCTACGCAATCTCGCGATGCCGTTCGACGCGTACCTGCCCGCGCAGCTGGAGAAGCCAATTTTCTCCAAGACTCTGTAGGCGACGACACTGACGCGCGGCCAGGCGAGAACCAGGTCGGTGAAGCAGCAGTCTGGCTGCGCGGCCGCGAAGAGAGATGGTCAGTTACTGCCGCTTCACACCGAAGACCAATGACCGACCGTGCCATCCTCTTCTTACAGCTGGGCGGGCCCGAGAATCTCAAGGAAGTCCCCTCCTTTCTCTACCGCCTCTTCTCCGATCCCGACGTCATCCGGGTGAAGCCTGCGTTTCTGCGCAAGGCGATCGCGGCTTCGATCGCGCTCGCGCGCCAGCGCACGTCCCGTTCGCTCTACGCTTCAATCGGCGGCGGCTCGCCCATCCGCCGCTGGACCGAGGCCCAGGCCGCCGGCGTCGAGAAGATCCTTCGCGAATCGGGGCGCGACGCGTTCGTCCGGGCGGCGATGAACTGCTCTTCGCCGCTCGTCGAGGACGTGGTCGCCGGGCTCGCCGGCCGCGGCATCCGTCGGTTTCTCGCGTTTCCGCTCTATCCACAGTACTCGTTGACGACGACGAAAGGGGCACTCGAGCGCTCCCGCGCGGCGGTCGAGAAATCTGCGGGCGGAGCGGATTTCCACGAGCTCGGCTCCTGGCCGGTGCACCCAGGCTTCGTGGCCGCGCACGTCGAGTCGATCCGCGAGGAGATCGCGCGTTTTCCCGACCCCGACCCGACGCGCATCCACCTGCTCTACTCCGCGCACTCGATTCCGAGGAAGCTCGTCTCGCGGCAGGGGGATCCTTACCCGCGAGAGGTCGAGGCGTCCGTGGCGGCGATCAACGCCGCGCTCGGCGGTCGGTCGCCGTCGTCGCTCGCGTACCAGTCGAAGCTCGGCCCGGTCGAGTGGCTCGGCCCTCCGACTTTGGACGAGATCAGCCGGCTCGGAAAGGCCGGAGTCGGGCAGGTGCTCGTCATCCCCATCGCGTTCGTCAGCGACCACGTCGAGACGCTCTACGAGGTGGACCAGCTGTTCGCGGAAGCGGCGCGGAAAGCGGCGATCCCGAACTTCCGGCGGACGCCGGGGCTGAACGATCGCCCGACGTTCCTGCGCGCACTCGCCGACCTCGCGCTTTCGAGCCAGCCCTTCTGGGGATGACGACCGCGGTCGTCGGCGCAGGCCTCGCCGGACTCGTCCGGGCCCGCGCGCTCGCTGCGCGCGGCGAGGACGTGATGCTCTTCGAGTCGTCCGACCGCGCCGGTGGGGTCGTCCGATCGGACCGAGTCGACGGCTACCTCCTGGAGGTCGGACCGAACACGGTCCGCCCCACGCCGGAACTGTGGCGTCTCGTCCACGAGCTCGGCCTTGAATCCGAAGCGCTCCTCGCCGACCCCCGCATGCCGCGGTACATCGACTTCGGCGGCCGCCTGCATCGGCTCCCGACCTCGCCGGCAGCATTTCTGCGCACGGGTCTCCTCTCGGCGCGCGGCAAGCTCCGCATCCTCGCCGAGCCGTTCACGCGGCAGGGAGACGCTTCGGGCGAGACCGTGCGCGAGTTCTTCACGAGACGGCTCGGAAGAGAGGTGGCCGATCGGTTCGTCGAGCCGTTCATCGCGGGGATCTGGGCCGGGAGCTCCGACCGGCTCTCCCTCGAAGGGGCGTTCCCGGCGCTCGCGCGGTGGGAAGCGGACCGCGGAAGCCTGACTCGCGGGGCGATCGCCGCCCGGCGCAACGCTCCCAGGGAGCCGGTCGCGAGAAAGCGCGGTCTCCTCTCCTTCCGCGACGGCCTCGAGAGGCTTCCGCAGCGGCTTGCTGAGGACCTCGGGGCAAGGGCGCGCTTCGGCAGGGCCGTCGACTCGGTCGACCGGGCCGCTCACGGCTGGACGCTTTCGGTTGCCGGAGAGAACGTGGAGGTCGAGCGGGTGTGCATCGCCACTCCGGCTGGAGAAGCCGCGAAGCTCGTCGAGAGCGTCGCGCCGGACGCGGCTGTCGCCCTCTCGGAGATCCCGCACACGCCCCTGGTCGTCGCCCACCTGTCTGCGCCCGCCGGAATCCGGCGCGCCGGCTTCGGACATCTCGTCGTGCCGCAGTCGGGCCGCCGGATCCTCGGAGCGATCTGGTCCTCGAGTCTCTTTCCGGGCCGCGCCCCTTCCGACCAGGCCCTTTACACGGCCTTTCTCGGAGGCGCGCGGGATCCCGACGCTCTCGCGCTCGTCGACGAGGAGGTCGTCGAGATCGCGTCCCGAGACCTCTCCGCGGCTCTGGAAACTCCGCAGATCTTCGAGCCTGTCCGGGTCACGCGATATCCCCGCGCGATCCCGCAATACGAACTCGGTCACGCAAGCCGTCTCGAGACGATTTCCCGCGCCGAGAGGCGGCTGCCCGGGCTCTCCTTTCTGGGCAGCTATCGCGGCGGCATCTCGGTCGGCGACGTCGTTCGGACGGCCCTTGCCGTCTGACTGAGCGTCCTCTCCGGAGGACGATTGCGCCTCTGGCGACACCGATAAAGCACTGAGAACGCTCGGCATCGGTTCTGGTCCGTTGCTTGCGTCACTCGCGCGACGGGAGGGTTACGACGATGACGATTTTCAAAGCACGACATTTCGGCGCGCTGGCGCTCGGGATCGCGGTCGCCAGCTTCTTCGCGGTGTCTTCGGTGGCGAGCGCGCAGTATCCGAACGACTCTCGCTACCCGGGTCGCGTCCTGGAGAGCCAGTCCTTCGAAAGGATGCGCCAGTACGCCCATGACCTCGACGGGCTTGCCCAGCACGCGCGGGAGCAGGCGCACGCGCAGGAGGGCGGCTATCGCGGCTTCCGGCGGGACACCAAGTTCCTGAGATCGATCGATCACTTCGCGGACCGAACCGACTGGTTCCACGAGCAGATGGATACGCACCAGACGCAACCCTGGGCCGTCGACGACGAGATCGACCATCTGCTTCGCGACGCCCGCAACGTCCAGTACCGGTTGCGTCGGGCCCGGTTCGTCGACCGCCACACGGTCGAAGACTGGAACAACGTCGTCCTCCTGCTGAACCGGATGGCCGCCGAGTACCGGGCGGGCATCGGATACGGATCGCCCGAGCCGTACGGGAACCGATATCCGGGCAACGCCTACCCCGGCCAGTACGGACACCCGGCTCCGGGGTCGGTCCCGGATCCGCACCGCTCCGGCGGTGCGTACGGATATGGGCAGGCGACGGACCTGCGCGAGCTCGCGCACGAGCTCGACGAACGGGCGGCGCGCGCGGCTTCGCTCGCCGGCCGCTACAACTTCAGCGGCGAGTCCGCTACGAGCATTCAGCACCTGAGCGAGCAGGCGCGCTTCTTCCACGACCAGATCGACAACAACCGGCTCGGCGGCTCCGAGCTGCGTGCGCAGCTCGTCCACCTTCTCGAGGACGCCCAGAGCGCGCAGGACGAGATGCGGCGGATGAACGTCGGACCCGATCTCGCGGACGAATGGAACGCGATCGTCCAGATCCTCACCCGGATGCGGGACCTCGCCAGGGTGTAAACCCTCGTCAGCGAAATCTTCCGGGCGGGGGCGCACGCTCCCGCCCTTTTCTTTCCCGGACAGGCGCAACGCCTCGTTGCGATCGTTCAGATCCTGACGCGGATGCCCGACTCGATCTGACACCAAGTCGGAAGCGATTCGATCAGTGCTTCGGCCCCGCCATTTTTTGACGCTAGAATCCGCCGCCGGCGAGCGAAGGAGACGGATGGCGATCGGCATCCGCGCGGAAGGTCTGCGGAAGGTGTACACGTCGCCGCCCCCCGCCGCGGCGGCGGGGCGGGGCGCCGGATTTTTCTTCCTCGCGCGGGGAAAAGCGCCGAAGCACAAGTACGAGGTCGTCGCTCTGGACGACGTTTCGCTCGAGGTCGCGCCCGGCGAGATTTTCGGTCTGCTCGGCCCCAACGGCGCGGGCAAGTCGACGACCGTCGGGGTCCTGACCACCCGGATCCGCCCGACCGCCGGAAGAGCGTGGATCGGGGAGCACGACGTCTGGAAAGAGCGGGTCCCGGTCAAGCGGCTGATCGGCGTCGTTCCCCAGCGGCCGAACCTCGACCTCGCGCTGACCGCACGCGAGATCCTGATATTCCACGGCGCCTACTTCGGCGTCCCCGCCGCGAAGCGTGAGAGGCGCGCGCAGGAGCTCCTCGAGCGTTTCCAGCTGACGGACCGGGCCGATCGGCTCGTTCTCGGCTTCTCCGGCGGAATGCTCCAGAGGCTCTCGATTGCGCGCGCCCTTATGCACGATCCCAGGGTGCTTTTCTTGGACGAGCCGAGCGCGGGCCTCGATCCCCAGACGCGACTTCTTCTCTGGGACTTGATCCGCAGTGACAACCAGCACGGCACGACGATCCTCCTGACCACCCACAACATGGAGGAGGCCGACGAGCTCTGCTCGCGCGTCTCGATCGTGGACCACGGCCGGGTGATCGCGCTGGGGACGCCGGCGGAGCTCAAGCGCTCGATCCCCGGCGGCTTCGTGGTCCGGCTCCATCTGGCCGCCTCGCCCCCGCCGCTGCTGGCGAGCTTCGAGCGGCTGCCGGGCGTCACCGGCGTCCGAACTTCTGGCGACGGCGCCGTCGATCTCTACGCCGACCGGGGAGGCGCGCTCCTGCCCGAGATCGCGCGCCTCTCGACCGAAGCGGCCGTCGAGATCCGCGATGTGAAGATCTCGGAGCCCTCGCTCGAGAACCTCTTTCTCCACCACACCGGCCGGAGCCTGCGGGATTGAACCTGAAGACGTTCCTCGCGATGCTTCACCGCGACGCGCACGTCGCGCGGCGCAACTTCGTGACGCTCCTCCTCCAGACGCTCTTCCAGCCGATGCTCCTCGTCTTCGTCTTCGGGAAGGTCATGACGTCCTCCGGCCTGATCCGGCCGGAGTACAAGGGCATGCTCCTCCCCGGGATCATCGCGATCGCCATGCTGCTCTCGGGGGTCTGGTCGGTCGCGATGCCGCTCGTTTCCGAGTTCCAGTTCACGAAAGAGATCGAGGACCGATTGCTTGCACCCATCGAGATCGAGTGGGTCGCCGTGGAGAAGGTCGTCGCCGGGATGCTCCAGGCGATCGCCGCGGGCTTGATCGTCATCCCGACCGCCTGGCTCGTCATGGGATCGGGGGTCGGCCTGTCGTTTACCCGCCCGCTCGAGTTCCTGGCGCTCGCACTTCTCGTGTCATGTCTCGCGGCCGCGGTCGGGCTCGTGCTCGGCACCAGCGTGGGCCAGACGCAGATCGGGCTGATGTTCTCTCTCGTGATCGCGCCGATGATCTTCTTCGGCTGCGCGTACTACCCGTGGAGCGCGCTTCGGGTCTTCCCGGTGCTCCAGAAGGTGGTGTTGATCAACCCGATCGTATATGCCAGCGAAGGGTTCCGGTCCGCGCTCGTGCCGCGCTTTCCGCACCTGCCGAAGGCGGCGATCTACCTTGGGCTCATCCTCTTCGACGCGCTGTTCGTTTCCTTCGGCATGAGGCAGTTCCGCCGCAAAGCGGTCGGATAGACCGATCCCAGCTCTCGTACGCATCATTCGGCATTCGATCGAAGGCCCGGAGGGATTACAACGGGGCGCGTTTCAAGCGCAGCGCGTTCCCCACGACGGAGACCGAGCTGAAGCTCATTGCGGCGGCCGCGATGATCGGAGACAGCAGAATGCCGAAAAACGGGTAGAGCACGCCGGCGGCGATCGGAACCCCGAGGGCGTTGTAAAAGAAAGCGAAGAACAGATTCTGCCGTATGTTCCGCATCGCGGAATTCGAGAGGCGGCGGGCTCTCACGATGCCCGTCAAGTCCCCCTTGACCAGCGTGACGTCGGCGCTCTCCATCGCAACGTCGGTGCCGGTCCCCATGGCGATCCCGACGTTCGCCTGTGCGAGTGCCGGAGCGTCGTTGATCCCATCCCCCGCCATCGCGACGACCCGGCCCTCGCGCTGGAGCCGCCGCACGGCCGCGACTTTCTCTTCGGGTCGAACTTCCGCGATCATCTCGTCGAGCCCGAGCGTTCGCGCCACCGCCTGAGCCGTCGTCCGGCTGTCTCCGGTGACCATGACCAGGCGGAGGCCCTCCTTGCGCAGCTCTCGTAAAGCCTCGGGTGTCGACGGCTTGATCGGATCCGCGATCGCGAGAACTCCTGCAGGTTTTCCGTCGACGGCAGCGAGAAGGACGGTCGCGCCCTTAGCTCGTAGAGCTTCGGCCCTCTCCTTCAACTCGTCCGTCTTTACGCCCAGCTCTTCGAGCATTCGAAGATTGCCCAGCGCGACGGCGTGCCCTTCGACCGATCCGACGACGCCCGAGCCCGTGCGCGACTCGAAGGACTCGGCCCGCGCGGGCTCGATGTTCCGGTCCCGGGCTGCCCGCACGACCGCGGCCGCGAGCGGATGCTCGCTCGCCTGTTCGAGGCCGGAAGCCAACCGAAGGAGATCGGCCTCATCGAAAGGAGACGCGACGTGAACGGCCTGAAGCGCCGGCCGACCCTGGGTCAGCGTTCCGGTCTTGTCGAAAACGAGCGTGTCGACTTTCCGCAGGATCTCGATCGCCTCCGCGTTCTTGAAGAGGACGCCGGCGGTCGCGCCTTTGCCTGCGGCGACCATGATGGACATCGGAGTGGCCAGCCCCAGCGCGCACGGGCAGGCGATGATGAGCACCGCGACCGCGTTGACGATTGCGTACGCCATGCGAGGCTCGGGACCCCAGATTGCCCAGATCACAAATGTCAGAACGGCGATCAGCACGACTGCAGGCACGAAGACCGCCGCCACCTTGTCCGCGAGCTTCTGGATGGGCGCGCGGCTGCGTTGCGCGTCGGCGACCAGCCGGACGATCTGAGCGAGAAGCGTTTCCGCGCCGACCCGCTCGGCGCGCATCACCAGAGCCCCCGTCCCGTTGACCGTTGCGCCGATCACCCGGTCTCCCGTGCCCTTCTCGACGGGAATGGGCTCACCAGTGACCACGGACTCGTCCACGGCGCTTGCGCCCTCCATAACGACCCCGTCGACTGGAACCTTCTCTCCTGGCCGAACCCTCAGAGTGTCGCCGGCACGGACCTCTGCCAGCGGTACATCCTCTTCACTCCCGTCGGGTCGAATCCGGCGGGCAGTCTTCGGTGCGAGGCCGAGCAGCGCTCGAATCGCCGACCCGGTCCGGCTCCTGGCGCGCAGTTCGAGGACCTGCCCGAGCAGAACGAGCGTCACGATGACGGCGGCGGGCTCGTAGTAAACGCCGACCTGTCCCGCGCCCTCGCGGAAGGCAGAAGGAAAGAGAGCGGGAGCGATCGTCGCCACGATGCTGTAGGCATACGCGACCCCGACGCCCAGTCCGATCAAGGTGAACATGTTGGGCGATCGATTGACGAGCGACTGCCAGGCGCGAACGAAAAAAGGAAGACCTCCCCACAGGACAACCGGCGATGCCAGAGCGAGCTCGACGAAGTTCCGAATACCGTGCGGGAGCAAGTGGCCGATTGGATCGCCCGGGATCAAATGGCCCATCCCGATGACGACCAGAGGGAGGCTCAGGAGCGCGCTGACCCGGAAACGCCGCGTCATGTCCGTGAGCTCCGGGTTTTCTTCCTCTTGGAGACTCACGGTCCGCGGCTCGAGCGCCATCCCGCAGATCGGGCAATTTCCCGGGCCGTCGCGAACGATCTGCGGATGCATGGGGCAGGTCCACTCGGTCTTCGTCGTGGGAGTCGGGATACCGGCGGGTTCCAGGGCCATTCCGCATTTCGGACACGTCCCCGGATCAGGCTGGCGCACTTCCGGATGCATCGGACAGGTGTATTCGCCCCTGGTATCGGCGGGAACCGCGGAGGCAGTCACAGGTGTCGGCCGGTCGACTCTCGAGTCCTCATCAGCTCCCCGAGTGTCCCATCGTCATTCCCGAGTGTTCCATTCCTCCGTGAGGCTTGCCCCAGCGGGCGCGGAGGAAAACGTGGTACGAAACGGGCGATCTCCCGTAGACGCGCTCCAGACCTGAAGGGAAACTATAGGCGGTCAGGTCGGCCCCGGCGCCCACGCGAAGAGCCGGCGTGAGAAGAAAGTCGCGGAGGTAGCCGACCGTCATCGCCCCGATCCGCGCGATGTCCGGCACGTCGATCGCCGGCGTGACCTCGGCGCCTTTGAACTCCAGGAGCCTCCGGTCTTTCTCCACCCACTCCGCGCGGCCGTAGATCTGATCCGCGCGGGTCAGCTGATACGCCGCCTCGATGAGAAACGCGTCCGAGACTCCGTGCCTCTCGTCGTTGTGCCCCCATAGGAGCGTCGCTGCGAACGGCCGATCTCCCTCCGCTCCATAGTGAACCGAGGCGGTCGTGCGATGCAGGTCTCCGGGCGAGGTCGCCTCCGGTTCGTGAAGAAACGCGTGCGAAACCTGGGCGGACCAGCCCGCGGAGAAGGAAAGCCTTATTCGTCCAGCCGCCGAATCGATCCTTCCGCCTTCGATGTCCCACCGGTGCTCGTCCGGCTCCGCGCCGTGGAACACCGATCCTTCGACCGAGACCGCTTTCCAGCCCCCGCCGAGAGTGGCGACGTTGAAGGTGATGTGCGTCGAATCCTGCCAGTGATGACCGAGGGGGGCGGTCGGGTTCTCGCCCGAGGAAGCACGGTGCATGAAGGCGGTCGGACCGATTGCCGGCTCGCCCACGGGCGCGAGCTGGACCCACCACGCTCCCTCGACGCCCAACGGCGCGCGGTACGTCGCCGAAAGGTTCATGAAGAAGTCGTGCGGGTGCTGGTGGTCGACGAGGGGACGCCCGCGATACGTCTCACCGGTCTGGAAGAGCTCCGGCGACCCCCGCTTCTCGAACGTCCACGGCTCGAGCGAGTTCATCAGCATGAGAGACAACCGGCCGCGGCCCAGGTCGTGGGAAAGGTGGACCATGTTCCAGTTGCTGGACTCGAGCGCGTTGTCGCCGGAGCGGCCGGCCTGGTGGTTGTAGGAGAGTCTCGCGACGCCCAGCACCATCAGGTGCCAGCCGGGCATTGCCATGCCACCCATCGGGTCGCGCGGCGACATTCCGGTCATGAGGTTCATGTCGGACTGGAAAAGGTTTCGCTCCGGCGGCTTTTCTTCCATGTTCATGGCCATGTCCATGTTGCCGTGGGCGGCATGCGGCGTCTGCGCGGGTGCGGGCGCCGCGGTCGGTGACGCGGGCGCTCCGTGCTGGTGAGAGGCGGGTTGCGGCGCCGGTGTCGGAGTCACTGCCGGCGCCGGCGGGGCGTGATGTTCGTGCTGCGCGAGCGCCGCGGTGGAAAACAGGCCGCCAACGAGGAACGCGGCGAATATCACCGAAATGCGACGGAAAACCACCATCTGTCACCTCGACCGTGAGACCGGATATCGGATGCGGACGATCCTGCATCCCTCGAGAGCGGAACCGTCGAGGAGACTAGAGCCGGAGGATGGTCGAACTTCGAACCGGTGGAGGTGAGGACGCCGGCTCAGGGACGCGACTCGCATCGCCCGTCGCCGGTGAACGAAGCGTCATCCAGACGAGCGCGATCGCGGGCGCCGGACCCGGCAGAAACCCTGGGAGCGCTGTCGCCTTTGCGAGGACGGCGTGGCCGCTGCAGTCGTGACGACTACCGGCCGGCTTCGGGGAAGCGGACTCTGCCCCCCCGCCGTGGTCGTGGCCGGCGCAATGATTCGCGGCGGCTGGCCTGCCAGCCGGCGGGACCGAGTTCGAGAGGCAATGGAGCTCACAGGAAGCGAGCAGGGTCGGCAGGGCCGCCATCAGGAGAGTAAGGGACAGAGCCAGGAGGGTCTTCACAGACATTTCTCCGCTCCGCCCCAGCAGGAATCGCTCCACGCGGACGGTAAAGAGCGAAGCCCTCGAGGAAATTCCGCTCGAATTCGCCGCTCGGAAAGTCTCAATCCTTGTGCGGCGCCGTGCCGGGAGGATGCGTGTGCGGTGGCTTCTCCGTTCCCGCTGCCGGAGGCGCCTCTTCGTGATGGTGCTCCGCCTCTTCGGCCGCGCCTTTCAATCGGGTTGTTTCTTCGTCCGTGATTCCCGGCAGATGGCGCAGAAAGGCGACGATCTGCCAGACCTCGTCTTCCTTGTGCGTCGGACCGAACGCCGGCATGCCGGTCATGCGAATGCCTTCGCTCACGATCCAGAAGAGCTCGCCGTCGCTGCGGGCCTGAATGCGCGGCAGCGTCAGGTCGGGAGCGGCCGGGTTCAGGCCCTGTCCGATCTCCCCCGGATCGACGCCGGGCGCGCCGTGGCAGACGACGCAGTTTTCCCGGAAGTGCGCCAGCCCGCCGCGGAACGTGTCGGGGGTCGCCGGGAGCGGATTCTTCCGGTCTGGCGCCCGCTTCGCGACCGATTTGTTGAGGGCGAACGTCGCGAACTGTTTTTCCGTCTTGCTGGATGGGGCCGTGGCAGCGGTGTTGAACGACCCGGTATAGACGTAGGCGCCCGCGCCGACGGCCACGAGCAGGATTCCGAAGATCATTCCGAAAAGAAATCTCACCTCGCTTCCTCCTTGTCCGTGGACTCTACGCGTGATCCGGGGTGACGTTGCACGCGGGCTCCGGCCCGCTCTCCACCTGGATCGTCGCGTGGCTGACCCCGGCCTTCTCCCTCAGGAGGTCCTGCACGTCGCGCAGCACCTGTCCGCGCGGGGATTCCGCGGACGCTTTGATGTGAATGCTCGCCGAGTGCGACCCGGACGAGAGCGTCCAGAAGTGGAGATCGTGCGCTTCCTCCACCCCGGGAAGGGCCAGGATCTGGCAGCGCAGGGAATCGACGTCGATCTCCCCCGGCGCCCCTTCGAGCAGGATGTGCGCTGACTGCCGGAGGAGCGCGACCGCCCGCGGAAAGACGAGGAGGGCGATCACGCCCGACACGACGAGGTCGAGCCAGGTCCAGCCCGTCAGCGCGATGCCGATTCCGGCCACGATGACCGCGACGGACGCCGCCGTGTCCATCAGCACCTCGAGGTAGGCCGCGCGCGCGTTCAGGCTCCCCTGCCGCTCGGGCGCCAGGATCTTCAGAGAGACCAGGTTGGCGAGGAGACCAACGACGGCGACCGGAATCATCACGGAGAGGCGGATCTCTCCCGGGTTTCGGAAACGCCGGAACGTCTCGTAGATCAGCCAGCCGCAGACGAGGAGGAGAAGCTGCGCATTGAGGAACGCGGCCAGGACCTCGGCGCGGGCCAGGCCGAACGTGTGCCGGACGGTGGGCGCCCGCCCCGCGAGCATCGTCGCCGCGTAGGCGAGGGTCAGGGCGGCGACGTCGGCGAGCATGTGGTTCGCATCGGCGACGAGCGCGAGACTGCGCGACACGAGACCTCCCACGACCTCCAGGACGAGGACCACGACGGTGACCACGAGCGCGGCGCGCAGCCGCGCCTTGCGCGATCCGGAAGAACGAATCGTCGCGGCAGGAACGCCGGTGGCGTCCACTATCCGGGCCACCCGACGATCTTGTCTACGGTCGCGACCGCGATCGGGTGATAGGTCGAGCGCGCCTTGCGGTAGATGGCGAGGGCGCGCGCCTTCCCCTCCGGCGTCTTCACCAGCGCTTCGTAGAGGGGCTTCAGGAACTTGCGGCGACCCATCGAGACCAAGAACTGCTCGAGCCGCGGATACGCCGGCTCGTAGCCGCTAGCGATCGCCATCAGGAGCCACTGGTTGGTGATCTCGGCATTCCCCGAATCGGTCAGGTGAAAAGCCTGGTCGAGCTCGGCTACCTTCTCGCGGGGAAGCGTTGCCGGAAGCGCCCGAAGAAAGTGCAGCCACTCCTGGGTGCTCCAGCCGCTCGCGGGGAGGCTGGACGCGGGCGCGTTCCCGGCCAGCCAGCGGGCTGCCTCGAACTCGACGCGCTCGAACGCTTCGGACTTCGGCCGTGGAGCGCTCGCCGGGATGCCCGGTTTCTCGACCCACTCTTCGACGGGCACGCGCGCCGCGAGCTCTCGATGGTCATCGAGCAGGTTCGCGTGGAGATATCGGAGGAAGTCTTCCGTGGTGATGCTCTGGAAAGCGAAGTGGTCGAAATACCCGCGAAGGAACCGGTCGAAGGTCGCGCGCCCGAAGGTCTGCTCCAGGTGGCGAAGAAAGAGCGCTCCCTTCTCGTACGGGACGTCCGTGAATCCGTCGTCCGGGTCGCGCCCGCGAAGGTCGACGTGAAGGATCTGGTCCTTCTCCGGGAGCGTTGCGAGCTCCTTCTCCAGGTCCTGCAGGCCGAGGACCGCCTCCATCTCCGCGCGGCGCTGTCCGAACACCTTTTCGACGATCCGCCGCTCCAGGTAGACCGTGAAGCCTTCGTTCAACCAGAAGTCGCGCCACGTCGCGTTGGTCACCAGATTGCCTGCCCAGGAGTGCGCGAGCTCGTGCGCCACCAGCGCCACAAGACTCTTGTCGCCCGCGAGGACCGTTGGCGTCGCGAACGTGAGCCTCGGGTTCTCCATGCCTCCAAACGGAAAGCTGGGCGGCAGAACGAGGACGTCGTAGCGGTCCCAGCGATAGGGGCCGAAGAGCTCCTCGGCCGCGCGAATCATCGCCTCGAGATCGGCGAACTCCCGGGCGGCCTTGCCGACGACCGGTGGCTCCGCCCAGATTCCCGTTCGCGGGGAGATCGGAGCAAAAGAGAGGTCGCCGACCGCGAGTGCGATCAGGTACGAGGGGATCGGCTGCGGCATTTCGAACTCGTAGTCCCCGTCGCGGGCAGCCTTCAGATCGTTGTTCGCGCTCATCACGGCCATCAGGTTCTTCGGGGTGCGGACGTGCGCGCGATAGGTGATCCGCACCTGCGGGGAATCCTGCAGCGGGATCCAGCTCCGCGCGTGGATCGCTTCGGATTGCGTGAAGAGAAACGGATCCTTCTTCCCCGCCGTCTGCGGAGGGTCCAGCCACTGGAGCCCAGAGGCTTGCAGCCGCGTCGTGTAGGAGATCCGGACGCGGGTCGCGTCATCGGGCAGCGTGATCGAGAGGGCGGAGCCGAGAATCTTGTCGGGAGGCGCCAGCGAGAAAGGAGCGTTCGCCCAGCTCGAGCCGTCCCGCGACGACTCGGCCTTCTGGATGTCGAGGTCGCGGGTGTCGAGCACGAGGTGCGTCGCGCGGCCTCTCGGCGGTCGGTACAGCGTCAGGATGGCCGAGCCGCGGAGGATCCTGCGATCGAAGAGGACGTCCCAGTCGAGGTCGGCGTGCCGGACCCGGATCTCGTTCGGGTTGGAGTAGGAGTGGTCGTCGTGGGCTGCGGCGACCGCCGGCGCGGGCGTGGTTGCGGTGGCCGCGCTTCCTGGAGCACTGCTCTCCCGGCAGCCTACCGCCGCGATTGAGATCAGTGTGACCGCCACCAATTTTCCATTGCGCACCCGCGCCGTCCTCCCGGATCCAATCCCTCTCGGATTATGCGTCACATCCGCCGTGCTATTTTTGTCGCGGGCCCCATCGTCTAGTGGTTAGGACACGGCTCTTTCAAGGCCGCGGCACGGGTTCGAGTCCCGTTGGGGCCACCAGCTCTCGTCGAAAGACTTAGCAGCGTTCTGCGCGGTCGCGACTTCATCAGTCGCGCAGCCATCGCGCAGCCGGTTCGACTTTTCCGCAGCTTCGATGCCTTCGACGGCCTCGCGCAGATGTGCCGGCGAGAGGTGTGCGTAGCGGATCGTCATGCGCACGTCGGCATGACCGAGGAGTTCTTGAATCGTTCGCAGCGGCGTGCCCTGGATCGCCAGCCACGAGCCGAACGTGTGACGGATGGAGTGCGGCGTCAGTTCCTTCCGGACGCCGAGCCATCAGCCTGATCAGGATCTGCCGCGCTCCCGGCTCCTGCGTCGGGATCTCCGCCACGCTGGACTGCCTCCGTATTCCCTGACCGTGACCGCGCGCATCGGGTTCTCCTTACTTTTGTTAGCTGGATCACGCCCGAGGCAACAGGGGTGGGCCGGCGTCCCGGCGCCGGAACGCCGGCCTACCTGCCGGGCCGTTCAGGCTCCACCGTCAGGCCTATCTTGGAGCGCAGCCACGCGCCCATCTCAGAGACCGCCGCGTCGATCTCGGGAACCCTGCCGGCCCCCAGGAAGAAGTTGTGCTGCCCCTCGGGCAGCGAGCGCAGCTCTAGGTCGACGCCGGCCG
>Ga0207684_10002786_pt1 | contig 17380 bp, 16 predicted proteins | sample KBSK5501metaG_FD_184342 | JGI IMG/M metagenome (GOLD analysis project Ga0207684, IMG submission 184342) | Corn, switchgrass and miscanthus rhizosphere microbial communities from Kellogg Biological Station, Michigan, USA - KBS K5-50-1 metaG... | ecosystem: Host-associated > Plants > Roots >...
GCGATTTGCGAGGAGTGCTTCTTCGAGCTGCAAAATATCGCGATGCTTGCGATTGAAGCCTCGAACAAATCGTTCCAGCGGAAGTTCAAATTTCCTTTTGCGAGCCAGCCAGGCGCGATGGACGCCGTCACCAGCGCGATACACATCGCAATTCCAGACTCGCTCAAGTGCCAGCAGGACATCGCAGTGGAGCTGCGGTCGTATTTGTTCCAAGCCGTTGGCAAACCCGATTGGCGATCCGGACTGCAAGCGGCGGACGGCTCCAAAAGGCCACTCATTTTGCGGCCATTCGTGTGTGGTAATGAGTTGCGCGTCATGTCCAGCTTCGGCAACTCCGCGGGCGAGCCGCTTTAGGTACGCTTCCGCGCCGCCACTCGGGGAATACCCGCGCCGAACAAACCCAATGCGGAGTCTTTTTGTCATGGCTGGGAAAGCTCTAAATGCATCTTGTCATTTCGATCGGAGCCGACACTTTACTTGCTCCACGTTCGCCAGAATAGTGGTAAGCCGATGCCAGGTAAAACTTTGAACGCTCCTGCGCCGGTAGGCCCCGCCTCACCCGCGATACGTACTCTTCCCAGGCATTTGCTCTACTCGATCTTCGCGCGCATCGGTGGTTCCGGTCTGGATACCGATGCATTTGAAACGTTGCGCGCGTCGTATCGAGCTGGATTTCTCGGAAAGGCAATCGCCTACGACAATCGACAGAAGGAAATTCCCGCCTCGCTAATCCGTTCTTTGCGCTGGCATCCGGTGCGCCTGATCTCGTTCTTGGAACGGCCTTATTATTATGGCGCGAAGAAAAAATATCTTGATTGGGTCGCAGCCCGGGACCTGGCAACCGGGCGCTACGACTTGTTTCACAGTTGGTCGGGAGACTGTTTACGCTCACTCCGAGTAGCGAAAAAACGCCGCATCCCATCGATCGTCGAGATTCCGACCTGGCACCGCGATGGCAGAAAAGCGAGGGTGAACCGGCCGGACACGAGTGAACCAACAAGCAGCGTTTCGGCGCTTCAAAAATGGAAGGCTGAATTGTTGCTCGACCGGAAGCGCTTCATCGAAGAGTACCAGCTCGCCGACCTGCTGGTCGTGTTATCGGAGACAGCAGCGGACACGTTTCGCGCACAAGGTTTCCCGGAGGAAAAGCTATTTTATCTGCCGCGCGGCGCGGATGTGGAGCGCTTCAAGCCCGGCCAGCGGCCGGCAAAATTCCGGGCGATTTTCACCGGCGCATTGATAAAGCGGAAAGGCATTCACCATTTACTCGAGGCATGGCATCGCCTCAATCTGCCGGAGGCCGAATTATGGCTTGTTGGTTCCGTACACGATGAAGCGAAACCGTTCCTCAAGCAATTCTGGCGCGATAACATCCGGGTTGTAGGATTCGTCCCTGATCCGGAGAGTTATCTCAGCCAAAGCACGGTCCATATTTTTCCCTCGCAATGGGAAGGCAGCGCCAAAGTTATATACGAGGCAGCCGCCTGCGGTTTGCCACAAATCACTACCCGCGAGGCCGGTGACGTGGTGCGCGATGGCGTGGAAGGCATCATCGTGCAACCGGGAGACGTCGACGTGATCGCGGCGGCGATCGAACGCCTGCATACGCATCCTGAAACAGTCGAGCAGATGGGTAGCGCAGCAAGACGGCGCGTGGTGCAGAATTTCACCTGGGACCATTTCCGAACGCGATTGCTGGACGCTTACGAACTCACCATGCAGATTCAAGGAAGGGCGATGTCCTAGTGGCCCGGCGCCGCCTCGACGACGGCTCCTTGCTAAGCAGTGAACATTCTCCTCCTCCAGCTCAAACGGATTGGTGACTTGATCCTGACCACGCCAGCCATCACCGCGCTGCGCGCAAATTTCCCTGATGCCCGGTTAACTCTTGTGGTTTCAAATAAATGCGCCGCGCTAGTGCCAGCCATTTGGGATGTCGGCCAGATTTGGACTGCCCGGCGCAATCCGCGCGACCTCGCTTTGTTTTTTAACGTCGCCCGCGAGAAATTTGATTACTGCATTGATTTCACGCGCACCGATCGCTCCGCATTTCTCGCCTTCTTATCGCACGCAGGAGTACGCGCCGTGTCTGCCCGGGTGCTTGATCAGTCCAGGAACCGGGCTCGCGTTTACACCGATTTTATAGATGTCCGCATGCGAGACATGCACACGGTTGATTATCATCTCGCTCTCCTCCAACCCCTCAGGCTTCGCTTCGCTTCCAGCTCGGTTCGTCTGGCGTTGCCAGAAACCGCTCGCGCGAAAGCAGACCAGCTCCGGCAGGAGGCGAAGATCGACAAGCCGTTTGTTATTTTCCATACTGGTTCGGCCCGGAGGGAAAAATTTTGGGATCCGGCACGATGGGCGAAGGTGATTGAACAGACCGGCTTCAATCATGATGTCGATCTTGTGCTAAGCAGTGGAACCTCGCCTTTTGAACAAGCACATGTCGCTGCAATCAAGAGACAAACGCAGCAGCGCGTCGCCGATTTTTCTGGAAAAACGGATTTGCTTACCCTGGCCGCACTAATCGCACAGGCGCGTCTTCTTGTGACGGTTGATTCCGCTCCGATGCATCTCGCCGCTGCCATGCAAACACCGCAAGTAGTCCTCTTTGGACCAACCAATCCATTTCACTGGCGCCCGCGGGAAGGGTCAGCACTGATCTTGCACGGAGATTCGGGCGTGCCGTTGACAAAGTTTTCGCCTGTCCGGCCGCGTCTTCCCATGAGCCAAATCTCGACGGATGCGGTGATTGGTGCTATGGATTCGCTGCTAGCGCCTCATGCGGCGGCGCAACCCTCATGAGCAAAGGAAAAACTGGTAAGAAAAAGTTATCATTTTGGCAGACCATTCGCGCAGCCTCGGGCCCGTACCGGCGGCTCTACGGTTACGTCAAGCCATACAAGTGGCGTTTCGCGCTTGGTCTCTCGTTTGGTTTCGCCTTCGGCCTAGTCAACTCGGTCGTTCCCTTGACCGTGCTGCAAGTATCGAACTTCATCTTCCATGGGACGGCGCCCAACCCACGCGCTCTCCTGGCCCATCACGAGATGTTGAATGTGGGTCCAAAGATCAACTCGATCGTTTGGATTTGCCTCGCCATCCCGTTGGTCATGACGGCGCGCAGCCTTTGCAACTATGGGAACGCTTACTACATGCAATGGGTGAGCAACAAAGTCGTGACCGATATCCGGACCCAACTCTTCAGCAAGATTCTGCGGCACTCGATGGAATTCTTTAACAAAATGCGGGCTGGATTTCTGATGTCGCGCATTACCAATGACACCCGCGGCATGCAGGCGGCGCTGACCACGGTGAGCAGCGATCTTTTTAAACAGCCGATTACCATCGTAGGCGGAATTGTCGTTCTTCTCTTGATCGATTGGAAGTTTACCGTTGTGACCCTGGTTCTCTTTCCGATTTGTCTCGTGCCTATCCGCGTTTACGGCCGGCGCGCACGCAAGGCAGTGCAGCATCAGTTGGAAGACATGGGGCAAATGGTTGTGACCATGCAGGAAACATTCGCCGGCATTCGGGTGATCAAATCGTTTAACCGGGAAGAGCATCAGGAGAAATCGTTTCGCCGGAGCAATCAGCTTCAATTCTCCAACATGATGCGGATAATCAAATCAATGGAAGCAACCGGACCTTTAGTGGAAACGATCGCCGCGGTGGGCGTAGGCATGGCGTTGCTTTACGTTTATGCCGTCAATCTGAGCGCCGGACGGTTCTTTGGATTGATCTCGGGCATTTTCATCCTCTACGACCCGATCAAGACTCTCAGCAAAATCCACATTGTGATGCAACAGTCAGTCTCCGCCACGAAGGAGATTTTCAACATCCTGGACTCGGAGCCGAGCGTGCAGGACGCCCGCGATGCCATTGAGTTGCCTTACTCGGAAGGCCGCATCGATTTCGAAAATGTCACTTTCCGCTATGCCACTGGCTCGTCCGATGCGGTCAAGAATCTCAATCTTCGGATCGAACCGGGGAAGAGTTACGCGCTGGTTGGAGCGAGCGGCGCGGGCAAATCAACCGTTCTGTCGCTGATTTTGCGCTTGTACGATCCGATCTCGGGCAGCGTCCGAATCGATGGCCGCGATTTGCGCACGCTCACGCAACAGTCTTTGCGAAAACAGATTGGTCTTGTCACCCAGGACACATTTTTGTTTCACGACACCATCTTCAAAAATATCCAGTTTGGACGGCTCGACGCCACTCCGGAAGAGGTTTACGCCGTCGCACGCACCGCGTTCGCGCATGACTTCATCATGGCGCAGCCGCAGGGATACGAAACGACAATTGGTGATAAAGGTTGCCTGCTCTCCGGCGGACAGCAGCAGCGGCTAGCCATCGCGCGCGCGCTGCTGAAAAACGCGCCGATTCTCCTCCTCGACGAAGCGACCTCGGCGCTCGATTCAGAATCGGAAAAACAAATTCAGCGCGCACTCGAAGTGCTCTCCGCCGGACGCACCGTGATCGCCATCGCGCACCGGCTCTCCACTATCTTGTCGGCCGACCAAATCGTAGTGATGGACCGCGGCCATATCAAAGAGATCGGCACGCACGGCGAATTGCTTCAGAAATCTGGGTATTATCGACGGCTTTACGACATCCAGTTCCATCGGCATCAGGAAGAACCCGAGCCGAGCGTTCTGCTAGAGGCGCTGACTTGAGTCGATACTTTCACTTTTCGCGCGCTCCAAATTAGCCCTCTCGGAAATGCCGTTTAATATCGACCTCCACACGCATTCGTTTTTTTCTGGCGACGGTGTTTCCAGTCCCGAAGATTTGATCGCCGCAGCGCGTGCGAAGGGCTTGCACGGGATCGCGATCACCGATCACAACACGTGTGATGCTGTCAATTATCTCCTCGAGAAAGGCTTGATGCGCCTCGACGGTTTACCGGTCGATAATTTTCTCGTCCTCCCAGGAGTCGAGGTGACGACCTCGGAGGGTCATCTGCTCTGTATCGGCGCCGAGTTGCCCTATTTGAAAGGGAAACCGGCGCGCGAGGTCTGTGACATGATTCATGAACGCGGCGGTCTCGCCATTCCTCCGCACCCCTACGATTTGTTTCGCGCCGGGATCCGTTTGTCAACGCTGGAGACGCTGCCGATTGATGCCATCGAGGTTTTCAACGCTGCGACCACGCTGCGCCGCTACAATCGTTACGCGTTCAAGTATGCACAGATTCGCGGGTTGCCCATGACCGCTGCCAGCGATTCGCATCATGCGGCAACCGTTGGAACTGCGTACACGATTCTGAACACCGATGACTTTTCCGTGAAAGGAATTCTCGCGCAGATCGTTAAGAGCAACGAACTCACGCAAAAATACCTGACTCCGCGCGATAGTCTTCGCAAAACGTGGAACAATTGGCTGCGACTCCGCCGCCGCAAAAAGATCCCAGAGTTAGCCGCAAAAGACCGCAACCGCGGAAACGGAGGCTCATCCGACACCTGAATCCTGACTTCTGACTGCTGCCGATGTCCGCCTATCTGATTGTCGATCTTGACATTGTCGATCCTGTCGGTTTCGAGGAATACAAGAAGCGCGCGGTCCCGATCGTCGAAAACTATGACGGCAAATACATCGTCGCCGGAGGGCGAATCGAAACGCTGGAGGGCTATTGGAACCCGAAACGCATTGTCATGATCGAATTCCTATCGATGCAGCGCGTTAAAGAATGGTTCAGCTGCGAAGAATATCGTGAGCCGTCCAAAATTCGCCATCGCACCGCGAAAACAGAAATGATTTTGGTTGACGGTGTGTAATGACTCCGCCCACGTTCATTTCTGACCTCTGACTTCTCTCTGACCTATGCCCGCGTACGTGATCGTCGAAATCGACATTGTCGATCCTGTCGGCTACGAAGAATATAAGAAGCTCGCAGACGCGACAGTGAAGAAATATGGCGGCAAATACATCGTGCGTGGGGGCAAGGCTGAGACACTGGAAGGCGATTGGGACCCAAAGCGCATCGTTGTGCTTGAATTCGAATCGACGGACCGCGCCAAAGAGTGGCTCAATTGCGAGGAATACCGCGAGCCGCGCAAAATGCGCCACCGCACCGCCAGAACGAACATGATCCTTGTCGAAGGCGTTTAATTGTAGCGACGCTTCCGGATGCCCTCCAGTGCGTTCTTGACGCTCCACATGGCGTCCATAATCTGAAATCCGCGCTCCGATCGCACGGCGCGCGAATCTAGCGTGAATATTCTAGCGGCTTTTTATCGCTCGTCGGTTGGGAAGAAAATGATCGTTGCCATCACTGGGATCATTCTGATCCTCTTTGTTGTCGGACATCTGTTGGGCAATCTCCAAATTTTTATCGGGCCGGACTGGATTAACGGTTACTCGCAACACTTGCGCGACCTCGGCCCGCTGTTGTGGCTGATCCGCGTTTTCCTGCTCGTCACAGTTATCATTCACATTTACGTGACTATCCAATTGGCGATTGAAAACCGGCGTGCCCGGCCTGACCCATACCTCGACAGGCAATATGTAAAAGCCACGTTCGCCTCGCGACACATGGTCATGAGCGGATTGATCGTGCTCGCGTTTATTATTTACCATCTGGCGCACTTCACCGTACGTGTAACTGATCCACGGTTTGCCTTGCTCAAGGCGGACCCGCTCGGCCATTACGATGTCTACTCGATGATGGTTTACGGTTTCCAAAATTATCTTGTGTCGGGGTTCTACGTGCTCGGTCTGTTTTTGCTCGCGCTCCACTTGAGCCACGGATCATCCAGCTTTTTTCAGTCGCTGGGATTGAATGACAAAAAGCTCACCCCGCGTCTTGCATTTGGCGGCCGGATCTTTGCCTGGCTCATGTTCATTGGCTATACATCGATCCCGTTCGCCATTCTGCTCGGACTCATCAAACCGGCACAACAGTTATGATCGGAGCACTGGACGCCAAAATTCCGCACGGACCGCTCGACCAAAAGTGGCGGAGCCATCGCGATCACTCGCGATTGGTAAGTCCAAATAATCGGCGAAAGTTCGAAATCATCGTGGTGGGAAGCGGTCTCGCGGGTGGCTCGGCTGCGGCGACGCTCGGCGAACTGGGTTATCGAGTAAAATGCTTTTGCTTTCAGGATTCGCCGAGGCGAGCGCACTCGATTGCCGCCCAGGGCGGCATCAATGCGGCAAAAAATTACCAGAACGACGGCGACAGCGTTTACCGCTTGTTCTATGATACTATCAAAGGTGGCGATTTCCGTTCGCGCGAAGCGAACGTATATCGTCTCGCTGAAGTCAGTAATCAGATCATCGACCAATGCGTCGAACAAGGCGTGCCGTTCGCGCGCGAGTACGGCGGGTTGCTCGCCAACCGCTCTTTCGGTGGAGCGCAAGTATCACGAACGTTTTACGCGCGCGGACAGACCGGTCAGCAGCTTTTGCTTGGTTGTTATCAGGCGCTCTGTCGTCAAATCACCGCCGGCACCGTGCAGATGTTTCCGCAAACGGAGATGCTCGACGTGGTGATTGTGGATGGAAATGCCAAGGGAATCATTACGCGCAGCCTGCGCTCCGGAAAAATCGACAAGCACGCGGGCGACGCCGTCGTGCTCGCGACCGGCGGTTACGGAAATGTTTTTTATCTGTCGACAAACGCGCGTGGTTGCAATGTCACCGCCACCTATCGCGCTTACAAAAAGGGCGCGCTCTTCGCGAATCCGTCCTTCACACAAATTCATCCCACATGCATCCCGGTCAGTGGCGAACATCAATCGAAATTGACTCTCATGTCCGAGTCGCTGCGCAACGACGGGCGCGTCTGGGTTCCTAAGCGCAAAGAAGATCGCGAAAAGCCGCCTGGCCAAATCCCCGAAGCCGACCGCGATTACTATCTCGAGCGAAAATATCCGAGCTACGGCAATCTTGCTCCGCGCGATATTTCATCGCGAGCGGCCAAGGAAGTTTGCGACGAAGGCCGCGGTGTCGGCCCAGGCGGGCGCGGTGTCTATCTCGATTTCGCGGATGCGATCAAGCGCCTGGGCGAAGATACGATCCGGGAACGATACGGCAATTTGTTCGAAGTTTACGAGAAGATCACGGGCGAAAATGCCTACAAAGTGCCGATGCGAATTTACCCCGCGGTGCATTACACGATGGGTGGGCTGTGGGTGGATTACGATTTGATGAGCAACGTGCCCGGTCTGTTCGTGATTGGTGAAGCGAACTTCTCCGATCACGGGGCGAATCGGCTCGGGGCCAGCGCGCTCATGCAGGGTTTGGCCGACGGCTATTTCATTTTGCCCTACACATTGCCGAACTATCTCGCCAGCCAGATGGGAAAACGGCCGCCAGCGGATTCTCCTGAATTCCAGCAGGCGGAGAGCGATGTCCGGACGCGGATCCGGAAGTTACTCGATGTCGATGGAAAACGTTCACTCGATTCCATCCACCGTGAGCTCGGTCTTCTTCTTTGGGACAAATGTGGAATGTCCCGGCACGCCAAAGGACTGCGCGAGGCGCTCGTGAAAATTCGGGAGTTGCGCGAAGAATTTTGGCGCAATGTCCGTGTGCTCGGCAAAGACCAGGATTTTAATCAGTCGCTCGAACGCGCGGGTCGCGTCGCCGATTTTCTGGAATTCGCGGAGCTGATGTGCATCGACGCTCTTGAGCGCAACGAATCGTGCGGCGGGCATTTTCGCGAAGAACACCAAACGCCCGAAGGCGAGGCGCTGCGCGACGACGAAAACCAAGCCGCAGTGTTTGCGTGGGAATTTCAAGGCGATGGAGAATCGCCAAAACTGCATCCTGAACCGTTACATTTCGAAACCGTCCATCTAACGCAGCGTAGTTATAAGTAATCTGTCATTCCGAGCGAAGTCGAGGAATCTCTCATTTCTCTTATTAATGAATTTTAAACTCAAGATTTGGCGCCAGAAGGATCGGCAATCCCGCGGCAAGCTCATCGATTATGAGGTGCGCGACATTTCGCCGAACACGTCGTTTCTCGAAATGCTCGACATCCTGAACGAAAATTTGCTTGGGCGCGGCGAGGAACCGATTGCGTTCGACTCCGATTGTCGCGAAGGCATTTGCGGCACTTGTTCGCTGACGATCAATGGCGAGGCGCATGGCCCCGATCATCCCGGCGCGGTCTGCGAGCTTTACATGAGAAAATTTCGTGATGGCGAAACTATCGTGGTCGAGCCGTTTCGGGTGAGATCATTCCCTCTCGTCAAGGATCTGGTGATCGATCGAAGCGCACTGGATCGCATTGTGCAGGCCGGGGGATTCATCTCTGCCCGGGCAGGCTCGGCGCCAGAAGCGAACTCGACTCCGATTCCGAAACACGATGCCGATCTTGCAATGGAAGCTGCGGCCTGCATCGGCTGTGGCGCGTGCGCAGCCGCCTGTCCGAATGGGTCGGCCATGCTGTTCACTGCCGCAAAGGTCTCTCACCTGTCGCTGCTGCCTCAGGGGCGACCTGAACGCGCCACACGCGCGTTGAAAATGGTGCAAATCATGGATGCGGAAGGCTTCGGTAATTGCACCAATACTTACGAATGCGAAGCGGTTTGTCCCGCCGAGATTAGCGTCAGTTTTATCGCAAAACTGAATCGCGAATACGCGCACGCTATACTGCAACGCGGCACCGGCGAATAATTCCGCGCCTGTTCGCGTATTAGACCGTCTCGCAAGCGCAGGTCCACAGCTCTGGGTCGAGCTCCGCTTTCGCGCGCTTCGCAACAACATCGACATCTGCCTTCGGGCGCATGACCGTGAAAACCGTTGAACCGGAACCGGACATCAACGCGCCGCCGACTTCCGGTTGCTTGAGCAACCACGTTTTCAGCTGTGCGAGGAAAACAAATTTCTCGAAGACCGGGCGCTCGAGATCGTTCACAAAAGTTTGGCCCGCGAATTCCTGGGTTGCGTACCAGACTCTCGGAATTTCTCGCGAATCCTGCCAGCGCGAGTAAGCCCATGCTGTTGAAACCGCAAAAGCCGGTTTCAATAACAAGATGGACAACCCGCCCAACGCGGGCTGCAACTTTAGCGGCGTGACCTGTTCGCCACGTCCTTTGCATATCGCGGCTGACTGGAAAATGAAAAATGGAACGTCTGAGCCGATTGTCTCGCCCATTTTCGCAAGCGCTTCACGCGGCAATTTCGTTTCAAACAATTCGTTCAGCGCGAGCAGAGCCGAAGCCGCGTCGCTGCTTCCACCACCCAAACCCGCGCCGTGCGGAATCTTCTTTTTGAGGCCGATTGAAACCCCCTGCGTTAACTTGGTCGTCTCAAAAAACAGATTCGTCGTGCGAACAACGAGATTGTCGCCCCCTTTCGGCACCGACGGATCATCGCAGTGAAACTCAATTCCGCTGCTGCTGTCGCGCTTGTCGACGGTAATTTCGTCGCAAAGGGTTATCGGCGCGATGAGCGTCTCGATTTCGTGGAAGCCGTCCTCGCGTCGACTCAAAATCTTCAGCGAAAGATTAATCTTCGCAGGCGCGAAAACTTGCATAGCTTGCAATTTGTTCTGTCATTCCGAGCGAAGTCGAGGAATCTCTTACCGTTGGTCGGAAATATTGAGAGATGTCTCCAGCCTTCGCGTAAAGCTACGGCTTGGCAGGCGACTCCGCTCGACATGAGAGATTGGACGTAGGAATGACAAAGGTATCCGATAAAATCATCGTCGCGCTTGACGTGGCGACGAAAGAAAGGGCGCTCGATCTTGTTGAGCAACTGCACGACCAAATTTCGTTTTTCAAAATCGGCTTGCAACTGTACACGGCCGAAGGCCCGGAAATCGTGCGCGCGGTTTTGTCTACCGGCGCCAAAGTCTGGCTCGATATCAAGCTGCACGATATTCCAAACACGGTCGCAAGAGCAGTCGAATCCGCGAACCGTCTTGGCGCGCACATGCTCACCATTCATTTGAGCGGTGGGAGCGAAATGATCCGCGCCGCGACTGCGGCTCGCGCAAATAATATATCGCTCCTGGGTGTGACTGTTCTAACCAGCGCGACGGAAAAAACGCTGCGCGAAATTGGAATCGCCGACAAAGTGGAGAATCAGGTTTTACGCCTGGCCAAATTAGGCGTCGAAGCAAAAATCGATGGAATTGTCGCCAGTCCGCATGAAATCAAAATACTTCGCCGTGAATTCGGCCACAAAATCAGAATCGCGGTTCAGGGGATTCGGCCGAGCTGGGCGGAGCCGGGCGATCAAAAACGATTTATGACGCCGTGCCAGGCAATTGCAGCAGGCGCAGATTATATCGGCATTGGCCGGCCGATCACGACGCATCGAAATCCACGCGAAGCTGTCGCCAGAATTTTGGACGAGCTTCACACCTGATTGTCATGTCGAGCGGAGTCGCCTGCCAAGCCGCAGCCTTACGCGAAGGTCTGGAGACATCTCTCGATATTTTCAACTCCAAACGAATTCGGAGATCCCTCGACTTCGCTCGGAATGACGGGCATGAAGATACAACGTCACGCCTGTTCTCTTCACTACATATCTATCACGACAACTCGCCACACTCGGCGGCGATGAACATGGCCATCGACGAAGCACTGCTCGAGCATGCTACGGTCGCGTCGATCCGGTTCTATCGATGGCACTCCCCTGCTCTTTCATTTGGGTATTTTGGAAGATTTGCCGATGTCGGTCATTATGCTGCTGGGCGCAATTTAGTTCGTCGATGGACCGGCGGTGGAACAGTCTTTCACGGAAACGACCTGACATATTCGATTGTAATTCCCGCGAATGATCCGGCCTTTGCCGAATCGTCCATGTCGATCTATGAGAAGATTCATCGCGCTCTACGCGAAGCTTTGATCGGGATGGGTGGGCACGCGCAACTTGCGACTCCGAGTTCGGCGGTCACAGACCGGCGCTACAGCGAGGGCGCGTGTTTTGCTAATCCGGTGCGCGCGGATGTGATGGTGAACGGATGCAAAGTCGCAGGCGCAGCACAACGCCGAACCCGCGCGGGTTTGCTGCATCAGGGCAGCATACAAGGCGTCAACTTCGGTAATGGGCTTCCAGAGCGATTTGCAAAGGAGTTGTCGAAGAATTGCGGCGAAAAAAAGATCGACAACGAACTCTTGGATCGGGCAAGAGAAATTGCTGGGAAAAAGTACGCCACCCAAGATTGGTTGCGGAGACGATAAATTGTAGGGCGGCTGTGTCAGCCGCCATTTCATTCGGCGTTTCACAGAATGGAGCCGGCGGGAGCCGAGCGACATAGACGGGAAGGTCAACAGACTGAGTCAAGCGGGATCGAACGAGTCAAACGCCCTACAATAAATTTGTCTATCGTCATGATGTTGTTTTGACAACACGCAATGCGCCTCTCTATTCTGCGCTTGTGGACGTCTTTGCACGCTCAGGCGCGGGCTCGACTCGCATTACCGCAGCCGCTCTTTCTCCCGGTCCGCTGGCTCAAGTAGCGCAGCTGGTCCAGCCGCATCTCGAAGAGGTCGAAAGAAGGATCGTCCAGCAAGTGGCAGCTTTCGATCCCGAGATTGAAGGTTATGTGACATATGCCATTGGTGGACGCGGGAAGCGTTTACGCCCGCTCCTTGCTCTCCTGGCCGGCGGCGCGACCGGCAAAATTAACTCGGGACATGTCGATCTTGCTGTGATCGTGGAACTGATTCACATCGCCACTCTCGTGCATGACGACATTATGGACGAGGCAGAACGCCGTCGGGGCCAGCCCACCATGAACGCGCGCTGGGGCAATTCGCTTAGCGTTCTTTTGGGCGATTGCCTCTTCGCGCACGCTCTGAATCTGTCCACAAATTTTGAAAATACGGATATCAGTCGTGCGATTGCGGTAGCGGCCCGTGAAATTTGTTCGGGAGAAATGATTCAAACCCAGCGCCGTTTTGATCTGAAACTCCAGGTCGAAGATTATTTGCGGATCGTAGAGAAGAAAACCGGATCTCTTTTTGCCGCCGCGGCGGAATTGGCCGCGCTCATCAGCAAGGCCGATGCGAGCGTGATCGAAACATTCAAGAATTTCGGAGTTCGAGTCGGGACTGCTTATCAGATTTACGATGATTGCCTCGATCTCGCCGGCAACGAGCGCGTCACCGGCAAAACGCTTGGCACAGACCTGCGCAAGGGCAAGTTCACGCTTCCGGTTCTGATTTTCCTGCGCTCGGCGTCCGAGTTTGAACGGGAGCGTTGTTGCCAGCTCGTGCTGGAGGAACGTATCGAAGAGATGACCGAGCTTCTGAGGATCGGCGCGACAAACGGCGCGCTCAATGAATCTATCGCGGCTGGCAGCGACTTAATTCGCGAAGCGCAAGCCACCCTGGATGGAATCGCGCTAAATTCATACGCAGATGCACTCTTCGCTCTTGGCGATGCATTGCGTGAAATGTTCGATCAACTTCGCGTCTGATGTCGCGATACTAAGGGCGCTCCGACATTAAATGCCGCAGCTTAAAATCCGTGAGATGCCGCAGGAAGAGCGGCCGCGCGAGAAACTTGCCGCTCACGGCGCGTCAGCCCTCACCGATCCAGAGTTGATCGCAATCTTGCTGCGAACCGGAGTTCCGGGAGCAAATGCGATTGAGGTCGCACGAAAGTTGCTAAACGATTACGGCTCGCTTGGGGAATTGAGCCGATGCACGGTTGACGAGCTATCCAGGATGCGCGGCGTCGGTTTTGCCAAAGCCGTGCAACTCGTCGCTGCTTTCGGGCTCGGTCAGCGGCTCGCGCGAGAAACGTTATCGAAGCAAAAAATCGATTCGCCCGAACTGGTGAACGAACTGGTCGGTCCAGAGATGCGGCGGCTGCGCAAAGAATCGCTCCGGGTGATTTTGCTCGATACGCGTTATCATTTGATTCGAGTCGAGGAAGTCTCGATTGGAAGCGTGAACGAAAGTATCGCGCATCCACGCGACGTGTTTCGGCCCGCACTCGTTTCTTCGGCCTATGCCGTGATTGTCGTGCACAATCATCCTTCCGGCGACGCGTCACCGAGCCAGACGGACCACAGTCTGACGAGACGTTTGGCCGAAGCCGCGGAGCTGTTGCAAATCAAATTGCTCGACCACATCATCATCGGCGGGCCTTCGGAAGGGAACCCCGGCTATTTCAGCTTCAAAGAGGCAGGCGTGTTGTGACAGCGGCATACATGTACCGCCTCTCCCTTCGAAAAGGAGATGTGACCCACTACACGCACCGCACTCACAAATCCCGGCGGAAACATGAGTGACGCGAAGATTCATCCCACGACGATTGTCGATCCAGATGCGCAAATCGGCGTCGACGTAGAGATCGGCCCGTTTTCGGTGATTGGACCACAGGCAGTGATTGGTCAGAAAACGATCGTGCAGTCACATGTGGTGATCGAAGGACAGGTAACGATCGGCAGTGGCAACTTCATCGGACGCGGCGCGATCATTGGTGCGCCACCGCAGGATCTTTCGTTCTCGCCGGAACGAAAAACGATGGTGGAAATCGGCAACGACAACGTCATCCGCGAATACTGCACGATCCATCGCGGCAGCCCGGAGGGCAGTGTCACCAGAATCGGCAACAAAAATTTTCTGATGGGTGGAGCGCATGTCGGGCACAATTGTGCCGTTGGGAACAACGTCGTTATCGCGAATAATTGTTTGTTGGCTGGGCATGTTCGGGTGGATGACGGCGCGTTTCTCGGCGGTGGATCGACATTTCATCAGCACATGCACGTCGGACGCCTGGTGATGGTGCAGGGTAGTTCCGCTTTTGGGAAGGATCTGCCGCCGTTCGTTATCGCCGCAGAGCGCAATTCGGTTTTTGGAATCAACGTCATCGGTTTAAAGCGGGCCGGTTTTAGCGTGCAAGATCGCGATGAAATCAAAGCTGCATTTAAGCTTGTTTATCAAAGCGGATTGAACATCGGACAAGCGCTTGAAAAAGCGGCGATGATGAAGTTCGGCAGACCCGCTCGCGAGTTTCTCGATTTCGTCGTAAACGCGAAAAAGCGCGGGATCTGTCCGCTCAAACGCCGCGCGGACGAGCTGTAGCCGCTTCGCTAAGCGCCGCGCTGATGTGTTTGCAACCCGCGCACCACGCGTCTCACAGAGACGCGGCTACAGCAGCCCAAGCAACGCGAACATGCGCCCAGTACGCCCTTTTTCGGCGCGGTAGGAATAGTAAAGATCGGGATGACACGCTGTGCAGACGCCGCTGTCGTGGATTTCTTTCACTCCGAGCGCGCGACATTGCCTGATAATTTCCGACGCAAAATCGACTTCATAGTGCGGCGGACGAATACACGGACTGAGTTGCACAATCACGCTCGCGGGATCAGACCCGAAGTGATCAATCATTTGCGTAATCGCGTTGCGGACCACGCCCAGCCCGGTGCCTTTGCGTCCGGAATGCACGAGACCGATGGCGGGTGTTTTTGGATCGACAATGTAAATAGCGCAGCAGTCGGCAACGTAGATTCCCAGCGCGACACCGCGTTGATTCGTGATGATGCCATCGCGGCCGGGAAATTCTTTATCAGTTTTTAATGACGTATCTACAACTGCGATTTTGTTCCCGTGAACTTGTTGCGCGGTGGCTAGCGGCCAATCGCCGACTCCAATTGCCTTGCGAATTTCGCGATGCGCGGAATCGAGGCGCTTTAATACCTCCGGTTTATCATTCGAAACATCGATGCCGGGAATTCTTTGCGTAAAAACGTGGCGACAAATTTCGACCGTGCTGAGCGCGGGAAATTGCTCGAATGGAAGCTGCATCGCTTAAACCTGAAATCCCAAATCCCAAAAAAATCCAAATCACCAAATCTCAGAAAAGGGTCAATGCGAGTTTTGAACTGGGATTTGAGAATTGTTTGGGATTTGGAACTCGGGATTTACTTCGAATACGAAGTCCGGGATCTCGTGGCCGAAGTCCGCACCTCGGTATCGTCAGCGCGTTTTGGTTTTCCTTCTGCGTCGACGCCGCTGCCGGTATAATAGGTCTTCGTTTTTGTGGCGCGCGGCGTCAGGTTGGCGAACATCTCGTGATAGGTGCTCTGCGCGCCTGTGGCCCGGTCAAATTCCGCAAGCGACGAATTGTATCCGAAAAGCGCCTGCAACTGCGTTGTTTGCGCCGTGAGCAACTGGACCTGGGCGTTGAGGACATCCAACTGCACCCCTGCGCCAGCATCGAGCCGGGCTTTGGCCAGGCGTAGCGCTTCGTCAGCTAGCTCCACGTTTTTTTCCTGACTCTTAATCAGCTCCTGGTTCTGCAACAAATTTGAGTAGGCCTGTTGTATCTCCAGTTCCACCTGCCGGACATCATCTTCGTAAGTGAACCTGGCTTCCGAAAGGAGGGCACGCTGTTGTATGACCTGGCCAGCAATCGCGCCGCTGTCCCAGATTGGCAAACTGCCCTGCACCGTTGCGATCCAACCTTTGGAAATATCGTGCCAACTGGAATTCGTAGGCGAGCTGACCCATTCGCCGCCCCCTGTTGTGGTGATGCTTGGGAGCCACTGACCAGCTGCCGCGCGCACTTGCTGAAACTGGTTTAAGACATTTGCCCGCGCCTCCTTGAGAAATGGGCGCCGTTCTTTTCCCAACTCGATGGCGTCGGCCAACGCGATGCTGCGCGGGATGTAGGGCATTTCTCCTATCACTTCCAGCGGCGGACTTTCACCGCGGTGTGGCTGAAAATCGAGGCCGAGTGTCTTGGCCAGAGTGATCTTCGAGATACGATAATTATTTTGCGCGGTGATCAATAGCGGAAGCTGATTGTAAAGGGCCACTTCCGCCTGCAGCACGTTAAACCGCGGGACCGTTCCGGCTTCGAACCGATTTTGCTGGTCCTTCAGCTGAGTTTCCAACAGATGTACCGACTGCTCCTGGACTTTGATGAGCTCTCGATTGACCACGACTTGATAGAACTGTGTTTTCACGGTCGCGATGAGTTGGTCCAGAACATTTCGGAACGCGAAGTAGGCGCTGTCTCTCTGAAAAAAGGTGCCGCGAATTTCCGGGAAAGTCGTGCCATTGAAAATCAGTTGCCTTCCGAGAACGGAGATGCTGTAGGAGACATCGCTCGCCTCTCTAGCCGTACTGGCTGGGGTTGGCGATGGATCTGCCACCTGCGATCGCGGCGAGTCAACAACCGATGCGGCGCCGGTGGCCGTTCCCGGCGTTGTGCCGGTTCCCGTCGTCGTGCTAGTTGTTCCAAATATGCGGGCGCCAGTCAGGTTTGGGTCAATCCATTCAAATTGCGCGTTCGCGTTGATGTGCGGCAGGGCCTGCGCGCGGACCTGAATGATCACGCCTTTGGTCCGTCTAATCTCTTTTTCCGCGATGAGGAGAGTCGGATTGCGCTGGAGCGCCGTCAGGATCGCTTGATCAAGTGTAAACGTGGGAACTTTGCCTGAAGAAAATGTACTACT
>Ga0207684_10002787_pt1 | contig 17372 bp, 14 predicted proteins | sample KBSK5501metaG_FD_184342 | JGI IMG/M metagenome (GOLD analysis project Ga0207684, IMG submission 184342) | Corn, switchgrass and miscanthus rhizosphere microbial communities from Kellogg Biological Station, Michigan, USA - KBS K5-50-1 metaG... | ecosystem: Host-associated > Plants > Roots >...
TGCAATCGGGCGTAAAGTTCTTCGCTCGTCATAAGGACACCTTCCTCTACCCTCCTCGTTTCACTCACGCCTGGATTACTGCAAGCAACGTCAACAATCTCGTCGCCGAGTCTGGTGCTCGAGGTCGCATCGACTTGTTAAGCCTCGACCTCGATGGCATGGACTACTGGATCTGGGAGGCGCTGACCGTCATTGACCCGCAGGTCGTAGTCTGCGAGACGCACAACGTCGTCCCGCCAGACAGGGCCGTGACCGTTCCGTATGACCCGGACTTCGTCTCCAAGACGCCGGACTACCTCGGGGCGTCCCTCGCAGCGATGAACCGGCTTGCGCGTAAGAAGGGGTATCGTCTTGTCGGTGCGCACCGTTTCGGATTCAACGCCTTCTTCGTCAAGCAGGGCGTCGCTGAAGCGTTCTTCCCGGAAGTCGAGATCGCCGCTTGCGTTCAGGACCCGTTCAGCGAGTACGCGCGGCGTGAACGTTGGCCTCGGGTGAAAGACCAACGCTGGCAGGAAGTCCACTAGCGACACGGTCATCCAAGCCGTGGACTAACCCTTCAGCCTCTCGGCAAGCTCGTCGTCAACACACTTATCGAGCTCACCAAACACGCGAGAACGACTGAATTTATCAGCCGCAAAGCATCTCGCTTGTGATTCAAGCTCCAGGCGCGCCGCATCATTCTGAATGAGCCTGACGACATGCTCGGCAAACTCATCCCAGTTGTTCGCTATCAAAAATGCTGTACCGGCACCGTCTCGTAAACCGTCGGCACCAGCTTGGTTCACAACAAGAGGGCACCCAGCGCTGAGCGCTTCGACACACTTTATCTTTAGCCCGGTCCCGATCACTTGAGGATTGATCACTACATGTGCCGTCTGATAAAGCTCCACGAGCTTCTCATCGGCGACGCGCCCCAAGAATCGCACTTCCGCGAAGGTCACCGGCGCTGATGGGCGCGCCTCGCCTACGATTTCCAGAACCGCCTCGGGACATGCGTTCCGTATCCGCGCCCACGCGTTAGCCAAGAACATCTCGAGCCCGTGCCTGTTGTACTCATTCGAAGAGCCAACGAAAAGGACGATACCGCGCCGGAGAGAGGTCGCTCTAGGTCGAGCTTCTGAAAAAACATGTCCGACGGTAATCACGCGTTTCGTCGGCACCAGATTCCTCAGAAATTCGGCGTCATCGCTCTGGATAGCGAGCACAAGATCCGCTCGTGATAACGCCACGCTTTCCGACTCTCGGGTGGATACAAGGTTTGCCGCGACGCCCGAATTTTCGAACTGCTCCGCATTCCTTGAAAAGACCTCGACTGTGTCGATAACCCGGAGGGTCGACGCTGGGACCTTCGCGAAACACTGGCTAAAGAAGGCGTATTCACTCAGTACTATTGCCGGTCGCCGCCTTCGCGCTGCTGCCGCAACTGCCCGCAGCGTCGCCGGCCAACATTTAGAATCAATGTCCGTATGGTCGCTACGCGCGCCATCGAGAGAAATCAACCGCATGGAGGGATAAAGCGCCGAAAGGACCCGTCGCCCAACCCGTGCCGGCAGCAACATCAATCGACGCATCCGCTCAAGAAGACCATTCTCTTCGACGACGATCACCTCGTCGACAATGCGAGCGAGCTGAGGTATGAACTCAGGAGAATCAACGTGTAAGGGTTGAAGAATGAAGACTACCCAAAATCCTTTCGATCGAAGCCACTCGAGAAGAGAGAGCAGCCGCGCCGCATTGCCCTTGTTCTTCGGAAACGGACAGATATGCGCAACGACGATGACGCTGGGCCTGTTCATGCGGTCAACGTTGTCCTTAGCGTTGAAGTGTACTTAAACCTCCGCTTCTAGCGACATAGCACGGCTGTTCGATCAACAGCTCAAAAAAGCTGTCATCGATTGATCCGAGCCCGGACCCCGGACTCATGTCCCGCGAGCTTTAGCATGGCGCATCCGACAACCACGATGAGCCGTCCAGGGCACTATCCACGCGTCGCACTGGCCGCAGACCAGGGCAGATTCGTCACCATCCGTCCCCGCAAGTTTTGCGTCTCGCCGGCTGCCTAAATGGTTAATTTCATTGGGCTCGAGCATTCACCACAATTCTTGCAGTTCGTCGGTCCCGTCTCGTTCTATGGTAAGCGAGCAAAGTCAACATGTTGCAACGCACAACACCCGGCATGTGGCTTGCGCTGCCATGCGCCGGCGTGAAAAACGTACGTCGCGATAATCTCTTTGCCCCCTCCGGCGGCCAGCGCCTCGATACCTGGGGCAATGAATGCCCTCGTGCCGACATTAGGGTGATGCGATTGTCGCGCCGCCCTGCGATTCTCATCGATTAGCTAGGAGATCAGCGTGGCTCTTCGTGTGCTCATTACAGGCATCACCGGATTTGTTGGCAGCCACCTCGCCGAATACGCCCTCGCAGAAGGCGCTGAAGTCTGGGGTTCATGCCGCTGGCGCAGCAAGACCGAAAACATCGACCACATGCGTGACAAGCTTCATCTCGTGGAGTGTGACCTTCGTGATCTCTCCTCCGTGCAGCATCTCGTGGAAAAAGCGGCACCCGACTACATCGTTCACCTCGCAGCGCAGAGCTTCGTGGCATCCTCCTGGCACACGCCTGCGGAAACGCTTCACACGAATTCCGTCAGCCAGGTAAACCTGCTCGAGGCCATCCTACCTCGCAAGGCTGACGCCCCACGCTTCATCGCAATCGGGTCGAGCGAAGAGTACGGCATGGTCTACGCGGACGAGGTGCCGATCAAGGAGACAAATCCGCTTCGGCCATTGTCGCCGTATGCGGTCAGCAAGGTTACCCAGGATCTGATGGGCTATCAGTATTTTCAGAGTTATGGCCTACCTATCATTCGCACCCGCGCCTTCAACCACGAGGGCCCGCGCCGCGGCGATGTTTTTGTCACGTCAAACTTCGCGCGCCAGATTGCCGAGATCGAGTCGGGCGTACGCCCCCCGGTGCTCTACGTCGGCAATCTCGACGCACGTCGGGACTACACCGACGTTCGCGATATCGTTCGCGGCTACTGGCGGTTGCTGGAGGCAGGAACGGCGGGAGAGGTATACAACCTCTGCTCGGGCCGAGAGTGGGCAATACGGGATGTCCTCAGCTTTCTCTTGAACCGGAGCCGCGTGCGCGACATAAAGGTGGAACTGGACCCGAGCCGACTGCGTCCTTCGGACGTTCCCCTTCTCCTCGGCGACCCGTCAAAGATTCAGCGCGAGGTCGGCTGGCAGGCAAAGATTCCCTTCGAGCAGACGCTCGACGATCTGCTGGAATATTGGCGCAAGCGCTCCCGCGCGGCTTGAGCAGACAGTCTTCTAATCCGAACATTGAAAATCGCCGTTTGGCATAACCTCAATAGCGGCGGCGGTAAGCGCGCGCTTCACCAGCAGGTCAAGGGCCTGGTGGAACGTGGTCATGTCGTCGAATGTTGGTCTCCGTCGACAGCCGACCATGCGTATCTCCCTCTGAGCTCCATCGCGCCAGAACACGTTCGTCCTCTGGCGCTGCCTCAAGAACCCAAGAGATCCCTGTCACCCACATTTGCGGGTGCCCGAGTCCTCCGTCGTCGTTTCGAGGCTCTCGATGCCCATGCCCGTCTGTGCGCCCGCGAAATCGAATCGCGTGGCTTCGATATCATCTTCGCGGGCCCCTGCGTTTTCTTTCGTGCGCCCACGATCGCCAGACACACCCGGCTGCCGACGGCGCTTTACCTCCAGGAGCCATACCGTCCGCTCTATGAGGCATTGCCCGAGTTGCCATGGCTCGCGCTGCCGCCGACGCGGCGCGTATCCTTGCGAGCAGCGATTCGTTTTACGACCGACTACGTCCGAGTGAAGTCGCTTCGAATTCAAGCACGAGAGGAAGTCGTCAGCGCCCGCGCCTTCACATCCATTCTCGTCAACTCCCTCTTTAGCCGCGAGAGCGTTATTCGCGCCTACGGCATCGACGCCAAGGTGTGCTATCTCGGCATCGATGTTTCTCTCTTCGCCGATCGAGGTCTTCCGCGCGAGGCGTTTGTCGTCGGAATTGGATCATTTACGCCGGCGAAGCGCATTGACTTCGTGATCCGCGCTCTCGCGGATCTGCCGGCGCACCAGCGGCGCTTGCTGTGGATCGGCAATATCGTGGACAAACCGTACCTCGATGAGCTCACCGCTCTCGCCCATCGGTCGAAGGTCACGTTCGACGCCCGAATCGGTATCAAAGACAATGAGATCGTCGAGATCCTCAATCGCGCCGCTCTCATGGCTTATGCTCCACGGCTCGAACCCTTTGGGCTGGCGCCATTGGAAGCGAATGCCTGCGGTACGCCGGTCGTGGCGGTCGCCGAAGGAGGTATGCGCGAGACGATCGTCCATGGAGAAAATGGTTTGCTCTGCGAGCCCGATCCAAAGGCGATGGCGGCCGCGATCGCTTCCGTTTTGAACGACACGCGACTCCAGCGCCTCCTGGGTGCGCAAGCGCGACGGCGTGTCGAGGCCCATTGGTCCACGGAAGCGGCCGTGAGTCGTATCGAGTGCCGGCTCGTCGAAGCGATTGATCTTCACCGGCGTGAGCATCTTCCGAGTTCAACGATCTGAGATCGTCGCGTGAAGATCACACTCTGGTCGCTCACGGCGGCAGCTGCGCGGCTCAAGCCGCGGCTTCGTGAAGCGGTCGGGCGATGCCACAAGCCCACCGCACCAAGGGCAGACCTAGATGGCGGCGTCGGAGAGTCCGGTACAGCCTAGCAAGGTAATCGCCTGCATTCTGAACTGGAACAACATCGAAGATACATTGGAATGCCTCGAGTCGGTCCTGCAGTCCGACTATTCATCGCTAGCGGTGTGGCTCGTTGACAATGGTAGTGACGAGGACCCTACCGAGCTCGTTGCACGTCGATATCCATCGGTCAGAGTCCTTCGACTCGATCAGAACAATGGGTATGCTGGAGGCAACAACATTGCGCTCGAACGTGCCCTGGCGGAAGACGCGACCTTCGTTCTGCTACTCAACAACGACGTCGTCGTGGCGCCGGATATGGTGAGGCGACTCGTTGATGCGCTCGAGACGTATCCTGACATAGGAATGGCAACACCGCGTGTCTTCTTCTACGATCGTCGACACGAAGTCTATTGGGACGGCGGCACGATCGATCGGTCCCGCGGCGACGTAGCTCACGAGTCTCGTGGACTGCCGACCCGAGACGGGCTGATCCTGAGCGAGTGGCTCGATGGAACTTCGCTCTTCGTCCGAGCGTCGGTCGCCAGTCAAGTAGGACTCTTCGATGATCGATATTTTCTGTATTACGAAGACGCCGAGTGGTCCACGCGTGCCAGACGGGCCGGCTGGTTGATCGCCGTCGTTCCAAGCGCCTCCTGTTGGCACAAGGTGTCTCGTAGTACGGGAGGCCTTAAGAATCCCCGCGTGTCGTATTACTACACACGGAACCGATACCTTTACTTGGCGAGTACCAAGCTTCCGTTTGGGCGGCGCCTCCTTTTAATCAGGTATTCACGCCGGGCCTTTCGCGACTATCGGCGATTGAGAGATGATTCTGAGCACCGGCGCGCGGTGCTGGAGGCATGTTTCGATCTGGTGCGTGGACGATGGGGTTGCTACGTTCCCTCTCGCAACCAGCGGCTGTTGGCGACTGTGGACGCGCTCGCGTTCGGTGTCGCTTTGGCCGTATCTTGGCTGAAGTCGGCGGCCAGAACATGGGGAATTCTGAAACGCTGGTCCTCTGACCAGACGTAATCAGCACGCCGCCGACGATGCGTCATCCCGACACCTTCGGAGATATGAAAGGACACACTATGGGGATTGTTCGTCGCCTTGGTCGCGCCCTGGTCACTCCGGAAGGTCGCCACCGCCTGCGTCGCAGACTCGCCTCGGGAAAGCCGTGGCGTCCCGCACCCGAACCGCCGCCTGCATCGGATCCGCGCGCTCAGCAGTCCGTTGCCGACTATCACCACTTGGTGACGGCCTTCAAGAGCCGGGTCGCCGCGCTCGGCCATACCTCGGAGATCGAAAACTTCTGCTGGTATCACACTATCGAGTTGCCCGGCGGGCTCGTCACCCCCGGCTCCTACGACTACCGTACGGTACTCCCCAACTTCGGCTTCCCCGCCGACATGAGCGGCATGCGCGTTCTCGACATCGGCTCCGCGACCGGATTTTTTGCCTTCGAGTTCGAGCGCCGCGGCGCGATGGTGACCTCCGTGGATGTGCCGTCGATGGCAGCGTGGGACGTGTTCCCAGGAGAGACACCAGCGCAGACACTCGCGAAACAAGAGCGCGGGATGCCCAACCACATCGCGCTCACCGATACCCAACGCGCGGCCTATTTCGGTGAGGGCGGCTTAGACCGCATCCAGCATCTTATAGTCGATGGTCCCTTCACGTTCTGTCACCGACTGCTCGGCTCGAAGGTGCAGCGTCACTATTCGCGGATCTATGAGTTGTCGCCGGCAGTGCTGAGCCAGGACGGATATGATCTCGTCTTCGTGGGCGACGTGCTCTTGCACACCATCAACCCGCTGGGCGCCCTCGCGGCAGCAGCGGCGTTGTGCCGGGGCACCCTTGTCATCGCTCAAGCGCTGCCCGGTCCCGACGATGCGGCGCCGTCGATGCTCTACGTCGGCGGCGAAGTGCCTGGCTATGATGACATCACGTGGTGGCTGCCCAATCTGCGATGCATGGAGCAGATGTTGCGGAAGCTCGGCTTTCGCGAGGTCCGCGTGACTGGCCGCAACATCGGCTATCTGCGCCCCGGCGGCGTGCGCTACGACCGAACGATCTTGCACGCCACGCGGTAGCGAGCTCATTGCCGGAAGGGAGTTGTCCTGGCCGTAGCCGTGTAGTCCTGGCTGCGACTCTCTGGCCGGTTGCATGTCGGTGAAGTATGGCACGGCCATCTGTTGGTTCTACCCTGACCGTGGCTATCTGACGCTGTATCCCGATCGCGCCGTCTCACGACCTACCCGTTGGAGGCGCATTGATGATCGTGGGGCCGCCACTCTCGAAGGAGCGTTTCAGCGAACACTCGAATCAATCGCGGCCGACGAAATCGCGGAATACCGTGCTGCCGAAAGCCAGGACTCCACCAGGGGCCGGGGGCCTCGATGGGGGCAGCAAGGCGGGCATGATACCGACGCAAAGAGCCGACGGAGACCTGGGAAAGCCTCAATACGAAGCTCCCGTCCCCGCAAGTTTTGCGTCCGCACAATTCTTGCGTGTCGCCTTCGTCCGTCATGGCGGTGTAACGTCCGCAAAATCAGGTGTTTACGGGCCGGACGGCCGGGCATGCCCCTTGCGTTTCCGGCATAGCCGGCATGACAAGCGCGCCAGACGATTGTCGTTTTCTGGGTGGCCCGAGATGAGACCCGCTCCTGTCGTTGTCGCCCAGCTGGGTTGCGGGTACTGGGGCCCGAACCTTCTCCGCAATTTCTCCGCCCTGCCGGGCTGTGACGTCAGGTACGTGGTGGACGCCAGCGCCGAGCGCCGAGCCTTCGTCGAGCGGAACTTTCCCCGGACGAAGGCCTTGGAGTCGTCCGAAGCGGCATTCGAGGATCCAGAGGTTACCGGCGTCATTATCGCCACACCTGCCGCTACGCACTTCCCGCTTGCCAACCAAGCGCTCGAGTGCGGCAAGCACATCCTCGTCGAAAAGCCCCTTGCCACCACCGTCGCCGAGGTCGACGTTCTGGCCCGATGCGCCGAGCGCAGTGGGCTCATCGTCATGGCGGGTCACACATTTATCTACAACGCCGCCGTCCGCTACGTGAAGCGATTGATCGATGCCGGGGAACTCGGGGATGTGCGGTACGTGTACAGCCAGCGATTGAACCTGGGTCGCATCCGCTCGGACATCGATGCGATGTGGAACTTCGCCCCGCACGACATCAGTATCATTCAGTACTGGCTCGACGATCAGGAACCCACGTCAGTGTTGCGCCAGGGCCTCGATTGCATCCAGCCGGGCGTCGACGACATCGTCTTCCTCAATCTCGCCTACCCGAAGAAGATCATCGCCAACATCCACGTGAGCTGGCTCGATCCGCAGAAGGTTCGCAAGATGACCGTGGTCGGCTCGAAGAAGATGGTGGTCTACGACGATGTCGCCGACGACAAGATCGCCATCTACGACAAGGGCATCGACCGCAAGGCAGTGCTGGGCGAGCACATGGACTTCGACCATCCGGCGCGTATCGACTTCAACTATCGCAGCGGCGACATCCTGATGCCCAGAGTCGACTTCGTCGAGCCGTTACGTCTCGAAGCCGAACATTTCCTCGACTGCATCCGAACCGGCAAGGAGCCCGCGACCGGTCTCACCCACGCGCGCACCGTCGTCTCGATCCTCGAGCGCGCCGACGCCGCGCATGCGGGCATCGCGCGATGAAGCAAAGCGTCGTTCTGCTCGGCAAAGGCACGTTGGCGATCCGCATTGCTAACTGGTTCCTGAACCATTCTCGCTATGAGCTGCGTACCGTCGTTCCTGTCATTCCGGAACCGGCATGGACCGATTCGCTCTGCCGTTGGGCAGACGCCAAGCTCGTCCCCATCGTCCGATCGGGGCATTACAAAGACGTCCCCAGCGTCATGGCCGAGGACTGGCGCCCTGACCTCGTGATATCTGTTTTCTACGACAAGATCATCAAGCCGTGGTTCATCGACAAGTGCGCGCGAATTATTAACCTGCACAATGGACCACTCCCCAAATACCGCGGGGTGTCTCCCATCAACTGGGCCCTCAAGAACGGAGAGACTTTGCACGGCGTGACGATCCACGAGATCACGCCGGGGATCGACGACGGCCCGATCTATTCCCAGGTCTTTTACTCCATCTATCCCGAGTTCGACGAAGTCAAAGACGTCTACGCCAGAGCCCTCGAATACGGCTGGACACTGTTCACGCAGACGATGCCCCTCCTGGAGCGGATCACACCAGCTCCACAGAACCATTCCGACGCCACGTATTACGCCTCTCACCAGAATTCATTGCTTGCCGAGCGACGAAGCTTCACGCGACAAGAGTCGATGGAAGCAGCAAACGGGCGTGTCGGCTGAACCGTGAAGATCTGCTCGGTCGTCGGAACAAGGCCGAATTTCGTCAAGGAGTATCTCGTCAATCTCGAGCTGCGGCGTCGCGGAATCCGCGAAGTCCTGATCCACACGGGCCAGCATTATGATTACGAGATGTCGCAGACCTTCTTTGAATGCTTCGACCTGCCAGCCCCCGATCACCATCTTCAGATACCCAATAGCGACAACGTCAGCTTCTCTGCCCGAGCTCTCGTAGATCTGGCGGCGGTGTTCGAAGCGGAAAAGCCCGACTGTGTCATGGCGTACGGAGACGTGAACTCCACGATGTCCGCTGCGATCGCGGCGAGTAAGCTCCGCATTCCGTTTGCCCATATCGAAGGCGGCATCCGGGCGGTCGACCGATACAATCCCGAAGAGATCAACAGACGCGTCTCGGATGTCTTGGCCGATGTGATCTTCTGCTGCACCACGACGGACATCGACAATCTAAAGGCCGAGGGTTACGAGGCATCTCGCATCGAGTTCTCCGGCGATCTCATGAAGGACGCCCTTCTGCAGACGCTCGCGAAGTATGGCATCACTCCCGCTCGCGGCGATTATCACGTCCTCACGCTGCATCGTCAGGAGAACCTCACGGACGAACGACGGCTTCGTGCAATCGTCGAAGGGCTGGTTCGGGCGGGCCGAAGGATCGTCTTCCCAGCCCATCCAAGGACCCTGACGTGTCTGGAGAAGTTCGGCCTCATCTCGCTGCTGCGTGGATCGCAGATCGAGCTCTGCAAGCCGATGGGCTATGTCGATTTTCTACGCTTGACGGCCGGAGCGGACAAGATTCTCACCGACTCCGGTGGAGTTCGCCGGGAAGCATACCTGTTGCACAAGCCCTGCATCGTATTGATCGAGCTTTCCTGGTTCCCTGAGATCTCCAGGGCCGGATGGAAGGTGTTGACGGCACCCGATCCCGACCGCATCGCGGATCTGATACAAAACTTTGAACCCTCCGGACCCCACCAGAACCTATTCGGGGACGGCACCGCCCACCAGAAGATCGTGGACAGTCTGATGAGCCGATATGTCCGCTAACGGCGCACGCGCGAAACGGGTGGCCATGCTGGCCCACACCTATTACTTGCGCGACCCCCGGGTCCGCCGAGAAGCCGAGGCTCTGGCGGCGAAAGGCTTCGAGGTTCACGTGATCTGCCTGTCCGAAGAGCATAAGGATCGCGCCTCGCGTGAACCGCAGCGTGCCACGGTCAACGGAGTCCAGATTCATCGGCTCCCGATCAGTCGACGGCGAGGCAGTCCGCTCCGATACCTCTATGAATATCTGGTCGTCGGCGTCCTGGGAGCCGTGACACTTGCGCGCTTACACTTCCGCGCCAAGCTGGATGTCGTCCACGTCCACAACATGCCCGACATTCTGGTTCTCGCCGCGCTCATTCCTCGACTCGGCGGGAGCAAAGTCATCCTGGACGTCCACGACCCCATGCCCGAGCTCTACATGAGCTGGAATCACCGCGCCGGCAGTCTTCTCGTCAGACTCCTGCGCGTTCAGGAAAAGGTCAGTTACGCGTTCGCGGATCGAATCATATCCGTGAACGAAAGCATGCGCGAAAATCTTCACGCGAAGGGTGTCTCTGACAGAAAGATTTTCATCGTCAATAATTTCCCTGACGAGCGGCTGTTTCCCCTATGCGAGCGCTCGACATCATGGCCGCGCGATCGGAATCGGCTCGTGGTGCTCTACTGCGGAACCGTAACCGAACACTACGATCTCGGCCTGGCGGTCAAAGCCATCGCCAGGCTTCGTGGTGAGATCCCGGTCACGCTTCGGATCGTCGGCGAAGGTAACAGGCTGAGCGAGGTTCTCGACCTGGCGTCCAGTCTCCATGTCGCCGATTGCATCGAGCACATCGGGTCCGTTCCGATCGAGCACGTGCGCGATGAGATGCGGAAGGCCGACGTCGGTATCTCCTGCCACCGTGCCGGCATCTTCGGCGATTTGTACTTCTCCACGAAGATCGTCGAGTACATGACCCAGGGTCTTCCGGTGCTGTCCCCAAGAACCTACACGATCAACAAATATCTCTCGGACGACGCGGTCTTCTACTTCGAGCCCGGCAACGATGCCGCGCTTGCCGACAGCCTTCGATTCATGTGGCAGCATCCCAGCGAGGTTGTGAGGCGAGTGACCGAGGCTAGACAACTCGTGCCACGTCTTTCCTGGCAGGCGGAGCGAAGCAAATTTCTGTCGTTCTACGCGGATTTTGTCAATAACAAGACTGCGAACGCGCGCGTGTTGTCCGCATCATGACTGACATCACTACGGCGGCTCCGATGATCGGCGTGCTGGCGAAACCGGAGGATTACGACACCGTCCGCGAGTTCTTCGAGCTCTTCAAGACGCCGTGGGAGTTTTGCGGCCGCGGCCGACGCTACCAGGTGGTGCTCCAAGCGGACAGCGGACTCACGGACCGGGCCGCCGACCTCGTGCTGCTCTACGGCAGCGAGGCGACGTCGTTCGATCACGAGTGCCGGCGCCTACCCGGAGCGCCTCGGCGCAACACGACGCTTTCCTGGGGCGGCGCGATCCTGCCCGTCTATGGAAAAGCGGTTCCCTTCGCCGGCGACGACGGTGCGCGCGACGTCCTCATGGTGGACACGAGCGAGCCTGTCGCGTGGACCAAGCGCTCCGGGACAAAAACCGTCGTACGAATCGGCTACGACTTGTTCGGCGAGATCCGGCATCTGTTGACGACCGGCCAACCACCGGCCCACGCGGGTATTCCGACGCTCGAGCGGCACATCGCCCTCCTGCGCAGCGGCATCGTCGGCGCCGGCATCCCGGTGGTCGAGATCCCTCCCGTACCGGTCGGCCATCGGTTCATCGTGTGCCTGACTCACGACCTCGATCACCCCTCGCTTCGCTTTCATCGTCTGGATCACACTACGTTGGGATTCCTGTATCGAGCGGTCATCGGATCCGTCGTCAAGGCGTGCCGTGGACGGCTGTCGTTGTCCGCCCTCTGGCGAAACGTCTCCGCGGCAGTCGCGCTGCCCTTCGTCCATCTGGGTTGGGCCGAGGATTTCTGGTTCACGTTCGATCGCTACCTTCAGATCGAGAAGGGGCTGGCGTCAACGTTCTTCGTCATCCCGATCAAAGGAAATCCAGGGCGCACCCTCGACGGGCGGGCGCCGCGGCTGCGCGCGTCGGCGTACGCCGTCGCCGACATCGCCGATCGGATCAGATCGCTCGCGAGTGCAGGTAGTGAAGTGGGAGTCCACGGTATTGATGCGTGGCTCGACAGCGGGCGGGGATTAGATGAGCGCGACGCAGTCTCTCGCGTTACCGGGGCCTCCACGGTGGGTGTTCGCATGCACTGGCTATACTTCGACGATCAGTCGCCCGCGCGGCTCGAGCAGGCCGGATTCGCCTACGATTCCACGTTCGGTTACAACGAAACCGTCGGATTCCGAGCCGGAACGCTCCAGGCGTTCAGGCCACTCACGGCGAAGCAGCTTCTCGAGCTGCCGCTCCATGTGATGGACACGGCGCTTTTCTATCCGTCCCACCTCAACCTCACTCCCGAAGCGGCCAAGAAGATGGTTCTTCCTCTCCTGGACGAGGCTGAGCGGCACGGCGGGGTCCTGACCATTAACTGGCACGACCGAAGCATCGCTCCGGAGCGGCTCTGGGGCGGCTTCTACCTCGATCTACTCGACGACCTCAAGCGACGAGACCCGTGGTTCCCGACGGCCGCCCAGGCGGTGGCCTGGTTCCACCGCCGCCGCGCGGCCAGGTTCGAGCTTCCGCAGCAGGACAACGGCTCCGTGCGCGTCCGAGCGTTCGCTTGCGCCGACGGCCTCCCTGGGTTGACGGTCCGTACGTACAAGCCGCAAGCCTCCGACCGGCCGCTTCGGGCCGCGAGTCGTGTGGACTTTACCGACGCGACCCTCGGTGATTCTCTCGACACGCGCCTGGCAGTCTCGTGTCCATGAGTGACCCCATGCCCGAACCCCGCCTTCTCTCATCCGGGATCCGCGACGCTCGATTCGGCCAGAACGTCCGCGTCGTCCAGCCCGTGAATCTTTACGAATGCGCGATCGGCGACGATTCCTTCGTCGGCCCGTTCGTCGAGATTCAGCGCAATGTCGTCATCGGCAAGCGCTGCAAGATCCAATCTCACGCCTTCGTCTGCGAGTTGGTGACGATCGGGGACGACTGCGTGATCTCACACGGGGCGAAGTTCATCAACGATCCATTCTCAAACGGCGGCCCGGCCCATGGAGACCGACGCCTGTGGCGCAGCACGCGCGTCGGCAACCACGTCAGCATCGGCACGAACGCGACGATCCTTCCGGTCTCCATCTGTGACGACGTTGTGATCGGGGCCGGCGCAGTGGTGACGAAGGATATTACGGAGCCAGGGGTCTATGCCGGCAACCCCGCCCGGCTGATGCGGCGCCTCAGCCTAACGAATGGAGCGGAGACGATTGTGAACGTACCGTTTGTCGACCTTCATGCTCAATACCTCTCCATCCGCGACGACATCGACAAAGCGATCGGCGCGGTGATTGCCGAGTCGGCCTACATCCGCGGACCACACGTCGAGCGCTTCGAACGAGCGTGGGCGGACACCGTAGGCGTGAAGCATTGTGTGTCGTGCGCCAATGGCACCGACGCGCTGCTCATCGCCATGCGCGGCCTCGGCGTGAAGCCGGGCGACGAGGTCATCACGGCGGCGAACTCGTGGATCTCGACCTCGGCGATGATCACCCAGGCAGGCGGTCGCGTCGTGTTCTGTGACGTCGATCCGGTCACCTTCACGATCGATCCGGCCCAGCTTGAGTCGAGGATCACGTCCCGGACCGTGGGTATCATTCCCGTTCATCTCTATGGCCAGGCGGCGGACATGGACCCGATCATGGCCATCGCCAAGCGACACGGGCTCTGGGTGGTCGAAGACTGCGCTCAGGCCCACCTGGCGCGCTACAAGGGTCGCGTCGTGGGCACCTTCGGGACCGCGGCGACCTTCTCGTTCTATCCGAGCAAGAATCTGGGCGCCTACGGCGACGCCGGCTGCATCGTGACCAACGACGATCAGCTTGCCGACTGGATGGCCGCGTTCGCCCGCCATGGCGGCAAGAACGAGCACGTGATGGAAGCGATCAACAGCCGGATGGACGGGCTCCAGGCTGCGATCCTCCAGGCCAAGCTCCCTCATCTGCCAGCCTGGACCAAGGCTCGGCGCCGCCTCGCGTTGGAATACGACGCGCTCTTGAAGAGCATCGGCGATATCGAGACGCCCCAGGTGGGCGCGTGGCGTGAGCACGTCTATCATCTGTATGTCATCCGCACGGCGCGGCGCGACGCTCTGAAGGCCCATCTCGCCGCTGCGGGCGTGACCACGGTCTTGAATTACCCGAAGGCGCTGCCCTTCTATCCGGCGTACGCCTATCTCGGCCACAAGCCTGACGACTTCCCCGTGGCGTACCGGAACCAGTCGCGCATCCTATCGCTGCCCATGTACCCCGAGATGCCGGCGGAGATGCTGCACCACGTCAGCGGCGAGATTCGCCGCTTCTTCAACGGCTGAGCAATGCAACGAATGAAGAAGGCCGTTCACTCATGAGCACTCATTCTGCATTGTCCTGCGTACTCGTCACGGCGGCACGAAATGAGGAAGCTTTCATTGAGAAGACCATCCAGTCGGTCGTAAGTCAGACGGTACGCCCGAGACGATGGGTCATTGTCAACGACGGTTCGACCGACCATACGGCAACGATTGCAAGGCGCTACGCCGCTCTCCACGATTGGATCGAAGTGGTTGACATGCCGGAGCACCGGGACCGAAGCTTTGCAGCGAAGGCCCATTGCTTTGCCGCGGGCTACGGCAGGGCGAAGACGGTCGACCATGACATCGTCGGCAATGTGGACGCTGACATCTCCTTCGACCGAGATCACCTTGCATTTCTTCTAGAGCGATTCGCAGAAGACCCGGACCTCGGCGTCGTTGGGACCATCTTCAAAGAAGACGGGTACAGTTCGGAAACGGACAGCTTCGAAGGTCATACCCACGTGGCCGGACAATGTCAGCTGTTCCGGCGCCGCTGCTTCGAAGACATCGGAGGCTACCTCCCCAACAAGGCCGGCGGCATCGATTGGATGGCCGTCATCACCGCCCGGATGAAGGGGTGGAAGACTCGCTCCTTCCGTGAGAAGTGGTATTTCCACCATCGCAGTCTCGGCACGGCTGGACGGGGCACGCTGGCGTCGAGATTCTTTTATGGTGAGAGAGACTATTACATTGGTGGCCATCCGCTCTGGGAACTGTTCCGGGTAGGCTATCAGATGTCCAAGCGGCCGTATGTGTTTGGAGGACTCGCGATCGGCCTCGGGTACGGGTGGGCCGCGTTGCGACGTATCGATAGACCGGTCTCGGATGAATTCATGCGTTTTCATCGAAACGAGCAGATGCAGAAGCTCGTGGCCATCCTGAAGTCCCTCATCACTTTCAAGCGCATCGACAGCTTCCGAGTCACGCCAGAAAACATGGATGGCCGCAGGCGATGAGTGTGCTGCCCATCGCACGGGCTCTGCCGCTTTCGCGATTACGGACGGCGATCGACCATTTCGTCGAGTGGCTCGATGCGTACGGCGAGACGTCTCACGACCAACAAGATTTTTTCGCCGGCCGAATAGGTCAACGTGCGAAGGCGCTGTACTACAGAAACCGCGTGCTTGGCACAATGTCCGTCACGCCGCTTATATTCTTCGAAGCGTTTGTGCCTTCCGCGCGCCGTTTGTTCTGGAAGCCGCAAAGGTTCCCGATCGCCGACGCGCATTACGCCATGGGCTTCACGTTTCTCTTTCAGGTTACCGGAGCCGAGTCCCATTACCGCCGGGCAGTAAGTTTCTTGGATGCCCTCGAGGCCACCCGTTCTCCAGGATATGAACGGCATGGCTGGGGATACCCGTTCGACTGGGTAACACGCACGGGCACAATCCGTGCGGGCACGCCGCTCATCACCACCCTGGGCTATCCGTACGAGGCTTTCAGGCAGGTCTACAAGCTCGACAAAGACGACCGCTGGCGCAAGATCATGCAGTCCTCTGCCCAGCACGCGCTCTTAGACTACCGTGACTATGAGACGTCGCCGGGCGCCGCCACATGCGCATATACGCCGAACTCGGGAGATCAGGGCACAGTTGTCAATGCCTCTGCATACCGAGCGGCCCTGCTGACGAAGGCTGCGGTCGATTTCTCGGAACCACAGTACAGGCAGGTCGCCGAGCGCAACCTGAATTTCGTCCTCGCATCGCAGAACGCGGACGGATCGTGGCACTACGCGATGGACGGCCAGCGAGACTTCGTCGACCATTTCCACACCTGCTTCGTCCTCAAGGCGCTCGCAACTATCGAATCCATCACGGCCGATCGTCGTTGCACAGAGGCGATCCAGCGTGGAGTGCACTATTACGTTCACCACTTGTTCGATGCCGGGCTGCCGAAGCCCTTTTCGCGGGCACCCCGACTGACCATCTACCACCGCGAGCTGTATGACTATGCCGAGTGCCTCAATCTGGCAACGGTGCTCTACGGTCGTTTCGCTTCGCTCGACGCCATTCTGGTGACGCTTGTAAGCGATCTGCTCGCGCGCTGGCAGACACCGCAAGGTTCGTTCAGATCCCGCAAGCTCCTCTTTGGGTGGGACAACGTGCCGATGCACCGCTGGGCTCAGGCGCAGCTGTTCCGGAGCCTCTGTTTCCTCCTGCATCGCGGCATGGAGACCTGACGCTATGTGCGGAATTTGTGGTCAACACAACTTCGTCGATGGCGCACCCGTCAAGCGGGATGCCGTTGAGACGATGACTCGGACGATCGCACACCGCGGTCCCGACGACGAGGGTTACCTGGTCTCTGGGCCGCTTGGCTTGGGTTTTCGTCGGTTGTCGATCATCGACCTGGCCGGCGGTCACCAACCAATGTCCGACATCGACGAGACCGTTTGGGTCATCTTCAACGGGGAGATCTACAACTTCCGTGAGCTCCGCGCGGAACTCGAGAGTCGCGGCCACCGTTTCCGCACACAGTCAGACACGGAAGCGATCATTCACGGGTACAAGGAGTGGGGTACCGGTGTCTTCGACCGGCTCAACGGCATGTTTGGCGTTGCGATCTGGGATGTCCGCAGGCAGCGCCTGATCCTGGCGCGCGACTCCATGGGCATCAAGCTGGTCTATTATGCGATCCGCAACGGATCCGTCTGGTTCGGCTCCGAGATCAGACCGATCCTTGCCGCCCTCGGCGAGCGCCCAGACG
>Ga0207684_10002788_pt1 | contig 17370 bp, 13 predicted proteins | sample KBSK5501metaG_FD_184342 | JGI IMG/M metagenome (GOLD analysis project Ga0207684, IMG submission 184342) | Corn, switchgrass and miscanthus rhizosphere microbial communities from Kellogg Biological Station, Michigan, USA - KBS K5-50-1 metaG... | ecosystem: Host-associated > Plants > Roots >...
CGCGAATATCGTCAAGCGCGACACCTTCCGCGTCCAGAAATCGAACAAGACGACTGGCAAGATCCTGATCGGCGGCAACGAGGCCGGTGGGTTGGGCGGCGTCTTCGGCGGTTTCACCGTCGCGGCGTGGTACCCGATCACCCCATCCACCAGCCTGGTAGACGCGCTCGGCGACTACGCCAAAGAGTTGCGCGTGGATAAAGCCAGCGGACAGAAGTATTACGCCATCGTGCAGGCGGAGGACGAGATCGCCGCGCTCGGCATCGTGACCGGCGCCGGCTGGATGGGCGCGCGCGCCATGACCTCCACCTCCGGCCCAGGCATCTCGCTGATGACCGAGTACATCGGCTTCGCCTACTTCGCCGACATCCCCGTCGTCGTCTGGGACATCCAGCGCATGGGGCCGAGCACCGGCCTGCCGACGCGCACCTCGCAGGGCGATGTCCTCAAGGTCTATTACCTTGGCCACGGCGACCAGAAGCATGTCATCCTCCTGCCCGCCAATATGGAGGAGTGCTTCGAGGCTGGCTGGCATGCGTTCGACCTGGCCGAGCGGCTGCAGACGCCGATCTTCGTCCTCAGCGACCTCGACCTCGGCATGAACCTGTGGATGAGCGAGCCGTTTGCCTATCCTGAGCAGCCAATGGATCGCGGCAAGGTGCTGAGCGCGGAGGAGTTGGACCAGCTGGGCGGATTCGCGCGCTATGGCGACGAGGACGGCACAGGCGTCGGACCACGTACGCTGCCCGGCACGGATTCTCCGCTGGCGGCGTATTTCACGCGCGGCAGCGGCCACAACGCCAGGGCGCAGTACACCGAGCGCCCAGAGGATTGGCTGGCGAACATGCAGCGGCTCGCGCGCAAGCACGAGTACACGCGCACGCTCGTCCCGAGGCCTGTCCTCGACGAGACGCCTGGGGCTGAGATCGGCATCATCGCCTACGGCTCGACTGACGCGCCGATGGCGGAGGCGCGCGCCATGCTGGCCAGCCGTGGCGTCAAGACAAGCTATCTGCGCCTACGCGCACTGCCGCTCAACGAGGACTACGCGCGCTTCGCCGAGAAGTATCCACGCGTCTACGTCGTCGAGAACAATTTTGACGGCCAGATGGCGCGTATTCTGATGGCCGAAGAGCCGAAGCTCGCCGCCAAGCTCATCCCCATCGCGCACAGTGATGGCCTGCCCCTCACCGGGCGCTGGATCGCCCAGGCCATCGTGGAACAGGAGCGCTAGACATGTCGATTCAGGAACCACCCGCCCCGGTGAACCTCATCGGGCTGACGCGCAACGACTACAAGGGCCTGCCCTCGACGCTCTGCAAGGGCTGCGGGCACGACTCGATCTCCGCGCGCATCATCTCCGTCGCCTATGACCTCTCGATCGACCCGCGCCAGCTCATCAAGATGAGCGGCATCGGCTGTTCGAGCAAGACCCCCGCCTACTTCCTCAACCAATCGCACGGCTTCAACAGCCTGCACGGGCGCATGCCCTCGGCGACGACGGGGGCGCTGCTGGCCAACCACACGCTCAAGGCCATCGGGGTGAGCGGCGACGGCGACACGACGAGTATTGGCCTTGGCCAGTTCATTCACCTGGTGCGTCGCAACGTCCCGATGGTCTACATCGTCGAGAACAACGGCGTCTACGGCCTGACCAAGGGCCAGTTCTCCGCGACGGCGGACGAGGGCCAGAGACTGAAGTACGCCGGACTGAACGAGCTACCGCCAATTGATGTCTGCTGGGAGGCGCTGATCGCCGATTGCGGTTTCGTGGCGCGCTCCTTCGCGGGCGACCCACGCCAGGTGGAGACGCTGCTCAAGGCAGCGTTCAGCCACCGCGGGACAGCGGTGCTGGATATCATCAGCCCGTGCGTCTCCTTCAACGACAACCCCGACTCGACCAAGAGCTATGCCTGGGGCAAGGACCACGAGGAGGCGATCACCGACCTCAGCTGGATTCCGGCGCGCGAGGAGATCACGGTGGACTACGCCGAGGGTGAGTCGGTCGAGGTCGAGATGCACGACGGCTCGCACATCCGCCTCAAGAAGCTCGACCGCGACTACGATCCACGCGACCGCGCGCAAGCGATGACGCTGCTTGATCACGCGCGCGCGAACCAGGAGTTCATCACGGGGCTGATCTACATTGACGAGGAGCGCCCCTCGCTGCCGGAGTTGGAGCGGTTGCCGGAGACGCCACTGGCGCATCTGCCGGAGAGGCAGTTGCGCCCCTCGCGCGAGGCGCTGGCGAAGATCATGGACAGCTTCAAGTAGCGCAGGCCCAACCGCCCCCTCCTGGCGCTGGGAGGGGGCGGTTCTTTCTGTCACTCGACGCTGGCAGTAACCTGCTCTCCCATTTCTCGTCGGATTGGTATACCGTCTGGAATCAGCGGAAAGTGAGGCGGACAGATGCGCCGCCCAATCAGGCGCTCACGCGCGGCGCCGGACGCGACGCCTTGCTCCACACGACCTTCGCCATGCCGCTCGCGCCGAGGCGGCGGCGGACTATTTCTCTGCGGCGCTCTCAATCCTGCCCTGGGAGAGCCTGACCATCGAGCACGGCTGGTCGAGCGAGCAGTACACCGAGCGGATGTCGTGGGCGATCAAGCGCGCGCCGCTCCGTACGCCGGCAGAGAGGTCGCGGGTCGAGGATGAGTCCAAACGCTAGCCCACGCCGCAGCGCCTACGCGGATATATGAAACCCAGCGCTGGACATGTCGTAGACAATAGGGAAAAGAGCGCCGCGTTCCTCCGCCGACATCGCGGTCGGCGACTCACGCGGCGCGGAACGAGCAAGGATGGAGACACATGGGACAGAACTCACAGCCAGTGGCGCGGAAGGAACAGTCGTCTGGGCTGAGTTTCAGAACCGTCGTGACGACCATCGTCGAGATGATCCCCGGCGGGCTTGGCCCATGGGGCGTCGGCGATGTTGTGACCGCGATTGAGGGCGCCGCCGGGCGTACACTCGACGGGCTGCGCCTGACCGGAACCGAGCGCATGATCTATCTGGCCGCCTCGGCGATCCCTCTCGTGCCCGCGCGCCCGATTATCGCCGTCTACCGCAACATGACGGCGAAGAAGTAGCTACCAGCACTGGCGTGTCGCTTCGCGCGCGGCGCAAGAAGCAGTTCTCTGCCGCGGTCTGATATAACGTCTCCAGTGAAAGGAGATGGCGATGACCGATGAGCCGCAAACCTTCGAGAGCCGCGCGCAACAGCTCGCCGACTTGCTACATCAGACCGCCGAAGATCACCATGTGGCGTACAAGGCGACCGATGGCGTCGATCCCGATTGGTCCATCTGGTACGCCGCTCATCTCCTGGAGCAGGGCATCGAGAAGATGCTCGACGCGACGCTGCTCAAGAGCGACCTGATCTACCTGCTCGTGCTCGCCGACAAGACGCAGAACCTCGACGCGCCCGGCGCGCGGTGGGAACGCTACTACGCGGACTTCCTCCTGCGCCGCTACCTCAAGTGACCTCATGTCCAGGCATGTCTGCGCGCCAGTGTGTGCGTTTCCAGCGCCGCATGACCACGAATCAGGCGTCACTATAGGGTGAACGCCTGATGTCGCGCGTCTTCGCCTGTGGTATCGTCTCAAGAGGGCGCAGTTTCATCATCGGGATGGCGCCGAGAGGAGACGGGCATGGGCGATTGGCTCGACGCCTTCAGGGCGCTGCCGCTTGCGAGCGTGATTCTGCTCGCGCTGGCCGGCAACTGGCTCGCATTCTTGCTGACGCTGGCCATTGGGCACGGTCTGACGCGACGCTACCGGCGCAAGCCAACCACACCGCCGCCGGAGCCGATCACGGCGAAAGAGTTGTGGCTCGCGACCTCCTGCGTGCTGGTGAATGCGCTGGTCACCATCGCCGGTATCCTGCTGTGGCAGCGTGGCGTCATCCAGGTGCGCCGCGATCTCGACTGGCGCGTCGCGCTAGATGTGCTGGTCCTGATCGTCGCTATGGACTTCTTGATGTACGTCTTCCACCGCATCGCGCATCTGCGCTGGGTCTTCCCGCTGGTGCACGCGACGCATCACCAGTACAACAACCCGCGCCCGCTCACCCTTTTTGTACTCAACCCCTTCGAGACGCTCGCCTTCGGCGTCCTCTGGCTGTTGGTCATCACGGTCTATGCCTCCTCGTGGCCCGGCGTCGCGCTCTATCTGACCTTCAATCTCGCCTTTGGGCTGATCGGCCACCTGGGCGTCGAGCCGCTGCCCGCCTCGTGGATCGCAGTTCCCGTCGTGCGCGAGGTCTCCACGAGCACGTTCCACGCCGAGCATCACCTCGACGCGGGGCACAACTTCGGCTTCTATACATTGCTGTGGGACCGCCTCTTCGGCACACTCTCGCCCGCATATCGCCGCGACTTCCTCGCCAGCCAGCCGGGCGCCGCCGAGGCCACTCCATCCGCCGGATCCATATAACAGATTAGAGCGCATGGGCGCCACGCCCGGAAACTATCTGACGCTGATGCGCAGCGTTCTCCCACGTGGCAAGGGCGGACTCGTCGTATCGGCCTCTGGCTGACCGCAGCGGGTCTGCATCCGCAGCCGGTAGGCGCGTTCCGCGACGGGAACCGCATCCGGATCCCACTCCCTGCCCCGGCTCTTGTACCGCTGGCACTAGTGCCTGGATGCTTCACCGCGCCGAAGACGGCCTGGAGATCCTCCCAGCTCGCCTCGTTGGCGGGAACGACGATGATGTCGCCCGTCATGTCGATCCCGCGCTCGGAGCCAGCAATCACTCTTCCCGACCGGCCCAGCGGAGGACACGCAGGGCATGCAGCGTGATCCAGCGGCTCGGCTCGCCCTCGGCCACGCCCGGTTCAGCGTCCAACTCGTCGGGATACACATTCTCCCGCGGCCAGCGGCCATCCGCGTCGCGCTTGGACGCGACAAGGTCTATCGCCTCCACCAGACGCGCGTCTGGCCTCACCCCCGCGCTGCGCAGGTACTCGAGCCCACGCAGCACGTCGTAGTGATAGCCGGTGGGGAACGAGAAGTGGGTCCAGGCTGGGTCGATCACATCGCCGCTCGAGAGGCGGCGCAGCATGCGGCGCTCGAGGAGGTACTCTTGCCCCCGCTCACGGGCCGCCGTCACCGCCGGCGAGCCGCCTGTGGCCCGCTCGTGCTCTAAGAGGCCCTCAAGGACGCAGATCGTGGTATGGAAGGACCCGTGGGTCGAGCCGCGTTCCTGTTCGCAGTTCCACCCCCCATCGGTCATCTGCTCGCCCAGGAGCCGGTCAACGACGCTCTGCTCATCCTCCCCGAAGTAGGCGCCGACCGCCACGACCCGTCCGTTGACACAGGGCTCGACCTCGCCGGCAAAGAGGGGCTTGCCGTGCCAAGCGGCGTCCTGAGGCAGCACTCCCTGCCATGCGACGTTGTCACGGACGCGGGCGACCGCACGTCGAGACGCCTCGCTCGTCGGGTCTAGCCCCATGTCACGCAACAATAGCAGCGTCCGCAGGGTGACCCACTCGGGGTTGGCAGCGCCAGCGCCCCAATACCCATCGGTATCTTGGGCGGCGAGCAGTTGCGCGCCCCAGCCCTCGTGCGCGACACGGGCGCGCTCCGCCGCGACCTCGTTGGTGGACGCATCGGTCAGGTCGCGCAGGACCTGCCAGCGAATGGCGGGGTCCGAATCCAGCAGCCACTCCAGGACCATCATGGCTTCCTCCTCATCTCCTGCGGTGTGGGTACACCCTCTCGCGATAATATCACCGCTCCCCAACCGATCACCAGCGCGCGGTAGTTGGTCACCCACTTCTCCTAGTGGGTCGCGAGCCTGCGCCACTTCTTGAGGCGATTGCTGCGACGCTCTACGACGTTGCGCCTGGCGTCGATGGTCGTGTCGCGCGCCAAGGGACGACCGCGCCGCGGCGCCTGCCGTACGCGTTGATCCTGTCGCTCAAGGATCGTGTGCGCGATCTGCCGCTCGCGCAGCCACTGGCGACAACGCCTGCGCACATCCACTCATGCGCGTTGTACCATTCTGATTGAGAACGCATCTCAGCCGCGCATCGGGGCGTAGGAACACAGAAACGCGCGTGTGGCCGGACCAGGACCAGACCGGGAACGGTGGGGCATATCCATGCAGTCAGAGGAGTTCACGACCATCGAAACCGCGCGGCTGCGATTGCGGCGCTTTGCGAACGCGGATATCCCGACCTTCACGGCCTATCGCAACGATCCCCTCGTGGCCCGCTTCCAGAGTTGGGATGGCATCAGTGAGGCGGAGGCAATCGCGTTCGTGCGCGAGCAGGAAGCGACGCCAATGGGCGCGCCTGGCCAGGGGCTACAGATCGCCATCGAACGCAAGGAGAGCGGGCGCATGATCGGCGACTGCGCCTTCAAGGTGATGGAAGACGACGCGCGCCAGGCCGAGATCGGCTTCACCCTCGCCCGCAGCGCCTGGGGAAATGGCTTCGCGGCGGAGGCGGTCTCTGCGCTGCTCACCTATGCGTTTCCAGCGTTCGATCTGCATCGCGTCGTCGCCATCGTCGACACCAGGAACGCCGCCTCCGTGGCCCTGCTCGAACGCCTGGGGATGCGCCGCGAGGGGCATTTCCTGCAGAACGTCTGGTTCAAGGGCGCGTGGGGCGACGAGTATCTGTACGCCATCCTGCGCGACGAATGGCCAGCCGCCCCTGCGGCGAACGCGCACAGGTGAGCGACGCTCTCTGTCACAAAGGGGAGCCGCCATGCGGGCGATTATCCTGACCGCCTTCGGGTCGGCGGAGCAGTTCCGCCTGGCCAAGCCACCGCGGCCGGATCCGCAGCCCGGCGAGCTCCGCATTCGAATCCACGCCGTCGCCTTCAACCCATCCGACTACCAGCGACGCCAGGGCTCGCTGACCGCTGGTCCGCTCCCGATCATCCTTGGTAGCGACGTGGCTGGCGTCGTCGACGCGATTGGAACTGGCGTCACGGCGTTCGCGGTCGGCGACGAGGTTTACAGCTTTCTGCTGGGCGGTCGCATCAGCGGTGGCGCCTATGCCGAGTACGTCTGCCGGCGCGTCGAGTTTGTCGCCCACAAACCGCGCAATCTCTCGTTCGCGCAGGCCGCGGCCGTCGTGACGGTGGGACTGACCGCGCGCCAGTGTCTGGAGCAGGCGCGCCTTCAGCCTGGCGAGCCGGTCTTCGTCACCGGCGGATCCGGCGGAGTCGGCGCGATGGTGATCCAGCTCGCGCGCCACGCTGGCGCTGGGCCGATCTTCACCACCAGCGGTAGCGAGCGCAGCGCGCGCTATCTCGTGGACACGCTTGGCGTCCCGCGCGAGCGGCTACTGTACTACGCTGGCCTGGCGCGCGAACAACTCGCGCAGACACTCCATGAGTTGAACGGCGGGCGGTTCTTTCGCGTCGCGATTGACTGTGTCGGCGGCGCGATGACCGGCCTGTGCTGCGACACCGTAGACTTCGAGGGGCATGTCATCTCGATTGTCAACGGGCCACGTGACGACTCCCACCCAGCGGGTGAAGACGACGAGAACCGGCTGTTCAACCGCTCCGCCGCCTTCCATTTTGTCATGTTGTCCGCACTGGGAACCTATGGCCCGCCTGAAGCCTGGCCGGTGTACGGGCGCCAGCTCGCTACGCTCACCGATCTGTTCGAGGCCGGCGGCCTCGAACCACCGCCGATTGTCGAGGTTGGCGACCTCTCAGTCGAGACCGTGCGGCGCGCCCATGCGCTGCTGGAGTGCGGACACATCCACGGAAAACTCGTGATGCTGGTCTGTGCGGCATGGGGGTAATTCGCCCACGCGCTACCTGACCAGCATCACGTGAAATGAACTCAACCTAGCGAGAGATTGGCGTATCCTCCGGTTGCTCGACCTGCTCGACGCGCCGCCGCCGACCCAGTTCTGGATCGTAGAGCAACGCGCCTTCGAGGTCGGCGCCCTCCAGTCGCGCGTGGGTGAGGTCCACCCCGTAGAGGGTAGCGCCGCTCAGGTTGGCGTCGCGCAGATCGGCTCCCCGCAGGCTCGCCCCACTGAGCAGCGCGTGCGAGAGGTCCGCGCCCCGCAGCGACGCGCGCGCCAGATCGGCCCGGCGCAGATCAGCCTCGCGCAGATCGGCGCCTTCCAACTGGGCGCCTTGCAGTTCGCTGCCCCACAGATCATCTCCGTGTAGGTCGGCGTCGGCGAAATCACGGACGCCAGTGGCGTAACTCTCCAGAAGTTCCTGACTACTGGTGACGGTCATTGATGACTCTCTTCCTTGCTAAAAGAGCATAGAAAACGCCCACCGGACGATAACGTTGTCCAATGGGCGTCGCTGACTGGCCAGGCCACACGGTTTCCTTTGTGTGTCTCTGGCTTCCAGAGTGAATTATAGGACTCTGCGCCATCTTGCCGCAACCCACCAGGCGCATCAGCCCATCGCAGAAATCATCGGCTGTCTATGCAGATGCCTTCAACAGGAGCGTGCGAGGATCGCCAGGCCCATCAGTCGTTTGCCGCGTGCGTCGCGTCGTGGGCTACGAGGGTGGTGATCGCTGGGGCAGTCACGTCATCGGCGGTGGTCTGCCAGTCGTCGAGCGCGCCGCGCGCAGGGATCAATGGCGGCAGCGCCATCAGGAAGTAGTCGCCCAGTTGAGCGAGGTAGGGTTCGTACAGCGCATGTAACTTGTCCACCTCGCGCTTGATCTCACGCTTGGCCTCTTCGCCGCCGGTTGTCATACCTACCCGGAGCAGCGTCTCATACAGGCGCTGGTGTTCGCTCGCGGGCAGGCGCGACGGCAGAGGGCTACGCGCCGCCGTGGCGCCGGTGGCCGGGCGGAAGACCTGTACCAGATCCGCTGCGGCGTGACGCGCCATCGCAAACGTATAGGCCGCCTGTTCGACCAGCGTAGCGTCGAGTTGCGCGTTGCGATTGCAGGCGAGGATGAGCGCGCAGGTATCCAGTATCATCGTGAGCGCGGCGACCCAGGACTGCTCCTCATGCTGCGAGCGATAATACGCCAGCATTGGATAGGAGAGATGGCTTTCGAGCAGGTCAGCCGCCCAGTTCTCCCACTCCGCCAGGGTCGCCGTCAGCGAGGCCGCCCGCCGGTTGGGAGGATGCCGCTGCAGGAGCGCCCCCGCCGTCGGTGGCGAGCCAGCGTGCGCGTCGAGCAGTGAGATGCGCGACTCACGCCGCGAGAACGTCTGATAGAGCACGGGCAGATATCCGACGACGAGCGCCAGGACGCCGAAGCCCGCGCCCACCTCCACTACCGTCACGGCGCGCGCCAACGGCGTCAGCGGATAGACATCGCCCAGACCGAGGGTCAGGAACGTGGTCCCGCTGAAGTAGAGATCCATTCCAAAACCTGGCGCCACGCCATCTGGCTGGCGCATCTGTGAGCCGAGGCCCCACTGGAGCAGCGCGAATGCGAAGATCAGCAGCACGGCCCAGAGCATCAGCAGGAGCAGGAGCGCCAGCGGGCCATACACCGCCAGGACACCCTCGCGCCGTCCGAGGGAGCGACTGCGCCTGGCGAGCGTCGACCAGACGGTCCAGGTGCCGACAAAATAGAGACGTGTCAGCCGAAAGCGCCGCGGAACCCGGCGTGGGAGAACGACGGTCTCGAACCCGTCCCACAGCACCACGGCGATCATGACGAGAGCGATGACGACGGCAAATATCTGCAGGATCGGCATGCGCCGCCACCTCCCTTCAGGTCCTTCTTCAGTCTATCTCAGATGCCCCAGCGCGCCGCCGCCTCTGGATTCCCTGGGCCGCCACGTGGATACGACGATCCTCGTCGCCATGAGGCGCGGAGGGCGTCAGTTTGGTCTGCCATACGCGCCAAATGCCACACGCGCCATATATAGTGTACAGCGCGTGAGCGTAGTCCGAAATCACTCCCCAGGCGCTGACGTCGCCAACGTCACCGGCGTGGTCTGGCAAAAAGGAGGCGCGCAGCTATTGTCATCATCGCTATCATTACCTGGAGCGAGCGGAGCGCACAGCAGACAGCGAGTTGACCTCACGATCCTGGCGCGTAGCGGCGTTTCACCACGTTTCACCACGAGGGAGTTTCCGACATGGGCGTCAATCCCCCTGACGATGGACCAGCGACCACGCCACCTATGGCGGTCGCTCCCCCACCTGGCGACGCAGTGGGGCGTCGCCTCACTATCTCCATCTCGCAGCGCACCCTCTGGCTCGCGGCAGGTGTCGCGCTGGTAGCGCTGCTGACAATCCTCATACTGACCCACGCGCTCGGCGCCGTCCTCCTCCTCTTCCTCGCCATCACCCTTGCCGAGGCGGTTCGCCCGCTCGTGGCGCAGTTGGAGCGCATACGCGTGCCGCGTCCCGTCGGGGCGCTGCTCATCTATCTTGTGATCGCCGCGCTCCTGGTCGGGATCGGCTGGCTCCTGTTCACGCCGCTAGTTACGCAGGCCAACGCGCTCATCAGCAACTTGCCCACCTATCTCGCGCAGGCGCAGCAGTGGGCGAAGGACGCGCAGCAGGCGTTGCTCGCCAATGACCCCCTGAGCGCGCTGATCAACGCGCTCGCCGGGCAACTCGCGGCCTCGCTCCAGACCGCGATCCCCGCCCTGCTCCAGTTCCCGTTGACCCTGCTCTCCGGCGTGTTTGGCAGCCTGCTCAGTATCGTCCTCATCGTCACGATGAGCGTTTTCTGGCTGATGAGCGCCGACAAGCTGCGCGACTTCGCGCTCGGCCTGGCGCCGGAGGAGGCGCGCGCGGGCGGCGCGCTACTCTTCTCCGACCTGGGACGCACACTGGGCGGATGGGTGCGCGGGACACTTGTAGCGATGCTGCTGATCGGTCTCCTGACTGCGCTAGGGTTGGCGCTGCTCGGTGTGCCCTACGCGCTGCTGCTGGGCATCCTCGCCGGGCTGCTGGAGATCATTCCCTACCTTGGCCCCTGGATCAGCGGCGCGGTCGCCGTGCTCGTGGCCTTGCTCGCCGTCGACCCGCTCAAAGCGCTCGAGGTCGTCGTGCTCTTCATCATCGTGCAGGAGATCGAGGGCAATCTGGTGCAGCCGCTCGTCATGAGCTGGGCGGTGCGCGTCGATCCGCTGTTGGTGCTCGTCGCCATCACCTTTGGCGCCCAAGTGTTGGGGCTGGTCGGCGCGGTGATCGCCGTGCCGGTGGTGGCCATGGGGCAGGTGATCACGCTGCGGGTCATCGCTCCGGCGATTCGTCGCTCGACAGCGGAGCGCGAGACGACGGCCTCTCCCAGCGCGCCCAGTGACACGAGCGCGCCCATACCATCCAGCCCTGCATCTACAGACGCCCAGTCGCCGACGGATTGAACGCGACCAGCTTGCCGGATCACTCGCAGGCTCGCCATCCTCCAGGAATGCTATACTCACGCCGAAGATTCAGCGTTGGAAGCGCCGCTCGATCGGCGCGCGCGCTCTCAGGACATGAACGGCATGGGCGCTCGGCAGGGCGGCGCGACCACAGAGTGGACAGCCAACGAGGAGGCGTGATGAGCGCGGATGACGATCTGCTCCAGGAGCTGCTCCGGCAAGAGGAGGAGCTCCAATTCACCAGTTTCACTAATGAGACGGCGATGGAGCTTGGTCTGGCGTTGTTGAGCGAAGCGCGTACCAGAAGCCAGCCGGTGACGATTGATATCAGCCGTCACGGTCAGCAGCTCTTTCACTTCGCGATGACCGGTACCTCGGCGGATAACGACCATTGGATCCGGCGCAAGAACAACGTCGTCGCCCGGTTCGGGCACAGTTCCTACTACATGGGCAGGCAGTTGCAGAGCATGGGCCAATCCATGGAGGAGAAATACCTGCTCTCCTCACAGGAGTATGCCGCGCATGGCGGCGCGTTCCCCTTGATTGCACGTGGCGTGGGCGTCATCGGCGCGATCACGATCTCCGGCCTGCCACAGGCCGAAGATCACGAGGTCGTCGTAACCACACTCCGCCGGTTCCTGGGGGCGAGGTAAATCGGCGAGTAGGGCCGGTCTGACGCTGGAGACGGGTTTCAGGCCCGCCAATAATATCGCCATCCCATGCGCCCTCTGCCGCTATGGTGAGCGTTTGCCTCATCCTCAGAGCGCCACGCCGTTCATGCGAGCGGCGACGTATGCTGCGAAGGCGATATAATAGCCGTCAGCGCAGCCATGTGAACGGCGCCCGGTTTCTCGCCTGGCGCCGGCCCATGTATATCGGCCAGAAGAATGCCCTCTTGCGCCCTTGTTCTCCAGTAATCGATGAGACACCATGCCACCAACATTGCGCGTGCGGTTGCTCGGCGCTTTCAGCGTCGTTGCGGGCGGCGAACCAGTGAGCGGTCTGGATTCCGCGCGTCTCCAATCGTTATTCGCCTATCTGGCCCTCCATCGCGACGCTCCTCACCTTCGCCAGCATCTCGCCTTCCTGTTCTGGCCCGACTCAAGCGAGGCGCAGGCCCGCAACAACCTGCGTCAGCTCCTGCATGTGTTGCGCCAGGCGACGCCAACACTTGACGACGTCCTCCTGACCGACAATCGCACCCTGCGCTGGCGTCCAGATGCGCCCATTGAACTCGACGTCGGCGAGTTTGAGCGCGCGCTCGCGCTGGCCGAAACAGCCAGGAGCCAGAACGAGCCTGGCGTCGCGCTCGCCGCGCTGGAGCGAGCCGTCGACCTGTATACAGCCGATCTCCTGCCGAGTTGCTACGACACCTGGATCATCCCCGAACGGGAGACATTGCGCCAGCGCTATCTCAGCGCGCTGCGGCGCCTGGTCCACTTTCTGGAAGCCCAGCGCCGCTACGCGCAGGCCATCGGCTACGCGCGACGCTTTGTCGCGCACGATCCACTCGATGAAGCCGCGTATCGTGATCTGATGCGGCTCCTCACCGTTGTTGGAGACCGCGCTGGCGCGGCGCTGGCGTACCGCGAGTGCGTGGCGGCGTTGCAGCGCGAGCTGGGTATCGCGCCCAGCCAGGAAACCCAGCAAGCGTACGCTGCGCTGATGACACAGCGCGCGCCTGCGGACGAACGACCTTCCGATCTGAGCAGCCCGCCCACCCTCATCGGGCGTCAGCGGGAATGGGAGCAGATGCGGCAGATCTGGCGCAAGGCCAGCGCCTCCGAACCCGCTTTCTTGCTGGTGACGGGTGAGGCTGGGATCGGGAAATCCCGGCTGACCCAGGAGTTCCTGCTCGCCGCGCAGCGGCAGGAAGTCACCACCGCCAGGACGCGCTGTTACGCCGCCGAAGGGACGCTCTCGCTCGCTCCCGTCGCCGACTGGCTGCGCAACGCGAGTCTACGGCCCTCTCTGGGCGACCTTGATGTGGTCTGGCGCGCGGAGGTGGCGCGTATCCTGCCAGAGTTGCTCAGCGACTACCCCGATCTGCCCCCCGTCGAGCCAATCAGTGGCTACGGGCAGCGCCAACGCTTCTTTCAGGCGTTGGCGCGCGCGGTCCTTGTCGCGCCACAGCCGATCCTGCTCCTGATCGACGACGTGCAGTGGTCCGACCGGGAAACGCTGGAATTTCTCCACTTCCTGCTGCGTTTCGACTCAGCCGCGCGCCTCTTGATCGTCGGCGCCGCGCGGATAGAAGAGGCGTCCGCTCAGCACGCCCTGCGCCCGCTGATCCAGGATCTGCGCGCGACGATTGGTGTGACGGAGATCGCTCTATCGCCACTCGACGCCGCTGAGACCGCCACACTGGCTTCCCGCCTGATCGATGGCGACCTCGGGGTCGAGACGGCGCTGCGCATCTTCCATGAGACCGAGGGCAATCCGCTCTTCATCGTCGAGACGATGCGAGCCGGCCTTGAGCGCGCAGGAGACGCAGAACGAGCGCAGAGCAAGGCCGACACCCCTGTGGCTGACGCGCTTCCAGGGATTCCACCGAAGGCGCATGCGGTGATTGCCAGCCGGCTTGCGCAGTTATCGCCGCCCGCGCGTGAGGTTGTCGCGCTCGCGGCGACAATTGGCCGCGCATTCGCGCTCGACTTGCTTACGCACGCCAGCGGCGAAGACGACGAGACCACCACCAGCGCCCTCGACGAACTCTGGCAGCGGCGCATCATTCGCGAGCAGGACATGGCCTCGTACGACTTTACCCACGATAAGCTGCGTGAAGTCGCCTATGCCGAGATCAGCGCGCCGCACCGGCGCTTGCTGCACAGAAGAATCGCGCAGAGCCTGGAAGCCATGCGCCCTGATGATCTCGACGCCGTCAGCGCCCAGATCGCGTCGCACTACGATCGCGCGGGCCAGGCCGCGCGCGCTATTCCCCACTACGAACGCGCGGCGACGGTCTCCCAGCGTGTCTACGCGAACGAGGACGCCATTGACCTGCTGCTGCGCGCGCTGACGCTGCTCGATCACCTCCCCGGCGGCATGAAACGCGACCGGTGGGAGTTGACGCTCCTGCTCAATCTGGGGGCGATCTACCGTGTCACCAGAGGATGGACGGCTCCAGAACTCGAGCGCCTGGTCGAGCGCACGCTGGTATTGTGCGACAGGGTTGGCGACGACATACAGCGCATGAACGCCCTCTACGGACAGGAGTCGCTGCTGATCGTGCAGGCCAGGCTCGAGCGCGTACAGGCCGTCGCGGACGAATTGCAGGCGCTCTATCAGCGCGCGCAGGAGCCGGCGCCGCCGATTTCCAGGATGATGCTCGCCGGCGCGCGCATGCACCTGGGGCGCTTGCGGGAGTCCGAAGAGGCGTTCGCGCAGATTATTCAGAATCCCTCTCCCAACCCAGGCCAGCCATTAGAAGTGGTGCAGGGTTGGAACTTTGAGGTTCATACTCGCGCCTGGCAGGCGCACGCGCTCTGGCTCCTGGGGTATCCCGATCACGCCCTCAGTCGCGGGCGTGAGGCGATCCAGCTCGCCAGCGACCTGGCGCAACCGTTCAATCAGGCGCTCGCGTCAACCTACTTCGCCATGCTGCAACAGTTCTGCGCCGAACCAGCGATCGCCAGGGCGCAGGCCGAGGCCGCGCTCGCTCTCAGCCTCGAGTACAAGGCTCCCTACTATGTCCTCTGGTCGGACCTGCTGGTGAGATATGCGGTGGCGCATGAACAGCCCACCACAGCGACGATCAGTCAGTTACGCGCCAGCATCAGCGGGTTTCAGGCGTCTGGCGCCCGCTTGCGCTTGCCCTACTACCTCTGGCTGCTCGCGCAGGTCTACGCTCAGGCGGGATCGGTGGATGAGGCGCTGGCGGCGATTGACGAGGGGATGGCAGAGTCGCGCGCCAACAACGAGCGCTGGTGGGACGCCGAACTGCACCGGCTGCGCGGCGAACTGCTGCTGGCGCGCGGCGGCGACGACGATGAGGTCAACGTCGCGCTGCTGCGGGCGAAGGAGATCGCCGAGGCGCAAGAGGCCAAATCGCTGGAGTTACGCGCAGCGCTGAGCCTGGCGCGACACCGGCTTAAGCAAGATCGCGCCAGGGACGCCCGACGGCTCCTGAGCGCGGTCTACTCCTGGTTCACCGAAGGGTTCGAAACGCCTGACCTGCAAGCGGCGCAGGCGCTGCTCGCCCAACTGACATAACGCCTGGATAACGATCTTCGCCGCGATCCTCACAAGGTCGCGCCCAATTTCACCAAAATTGCCCGCCATTCGCTCGCCGCCAAACGCTTTGCTAACGCCTCGCCTGCTATCCTCTGTTCATCGGCGCGCAATCGCGCCGGTGTTCACAGACGTTTCCTGCTCGCCCGTCGCGGCGGCGGGAAGCAGGAGGAGGAAGCGATGGCTCAGCAAGTGACGAGCGCCGTGGACGCTGCGGCGATGCAAGACCTGCGCGCGCAGGTACGTGGAGACCTGATCCGACCGGGCGACCCGCAGTACGAAGAGGCTCGCCGCGTGTACAACGGCATGATCGACAAACACCCGGCGCTCATCGTCCGTTGCGTGGATGTCGCGGATGTCATCAGCGCGGTCAATTTCGCCCGCGAGCAGGGGCTGACGCTGGCGGTGCGTGGGGGCGGTCACAATGGGCCTGGCCTGGGGACTGCCGATGATGCCGTCGTCGTCGACCTCTCGCGGATGAAAGGCGTCTATGTTGATGCGGCCAATCGAACGGCTCGCGTCGAGGGGGGATGCGTGTGGGGAGACGTTGACCATGCGACGCACCCCTTCGGGCTGGCGACTCCCAGCGGCTTCGTCTCGTCCACCGGAGTGGGTGGCCTGACGCTGGGCGGCGGCATTGGCTATCTGTCACGTACCTATGGGCTGACGCTCGACAACCTGCTCGGCGTCGAAATGGTGCTGGCCGATGGCAGTGTAGTCACGGCGAACGCGAACGACCACGAAGACCTCTTCTGGGCGGTGCGCGGCGGCGGCGGGAACTTTGGCGTCGTCACCTCATTCCTGTTCCAATTGCACCCGATCAGCACCGTCTATGGCGGACCGACATTCTACTCCCTGGATCAGCTCCCCACGATTCTGCCTTGGTGGCGCGACTACATCCTGAACGCGCCCGAGGACATCAATGGCTGGTTTGGCGTCGTCACCGTGCCGCCCGCGCCGCCATTTCCTGAGCAGTTCCACATGCAGAAGATGTGTGTGATCGTGTGGTGCTACACCGGCGCGCTCGATCAGGCCGAGGAACGCTTCGCGCCCATCCGCGCGTTCAGCCCACCGGCGATTGACGTCGCCGGACCGATCCCCTGGCCCACGCTGCAGAGCCTGTTCGACGCGCTGTTCCCTCCCGGCCTGCAGTGGTACTGGAAGGCGGACTTCTTCAATGAGCTCGATGACCGCACGATCGAGTTGCATGCGAAGTATGCCGAGCGCCTGCCCACCATGCAGTCGACCATACACCTCTACCCGATCAACGGCGCCGCGCATCGTCCCGGCAAGGACGACACGGCATTCAGCTTCCGCGACGCAAATTTCTCGGAGGTGATCGTTGCGGTCGATCCCGACCCGGCCAACAACGAGCGGATGATCCAGTGGGCCAAAGACTACTGGATGGCGCTGCATCCGTATTCGGCGGGCGGCGCGTACCTGAATATGTCGATGGACGAGGGAGCGGACCTGGTCAAGGCGTCCTACCGCGACAACTATGCGCGACTGGCGCAGATCAAGGCGACGTACGACCCCGCGAATCTGTTCCATGTGAATCAGAACATCGCGCCTGAGGCATGAGACGTGTCGGCGCGCGGGAATCGTCCTGCGCGCCACCCTCAGCGCTCCAGGAAGTGAAAACACACCAACGCCGGCGATCACGCTCGTTCGCCGGCGTTATCTTGCTGAACGTCAGCCCATCGAGCAGTGTATCCGCTTCGGCGGCGCGCGTTCCTAGTGGGTCATCTGGCAATTGAGGAGTAGTAAGAGCCGCTGGCGCCCGATCCCGCCAGGCGCTGGTGACGGCGCACGCGAGCACGCTGGCGTCGTTGAGAGCGCTTGCCGCCCCAAGTGAAGGGC
>Ga0207684_10002790_pt1 | contig 17354 bp, 18 predicted proteins | sample KBSK5501metaG_FD_184342 | JGI IMG/M metagenome (GOLD analysis project Ga0207684, IMG submission 184342) | Corn, switchgrass and miscanthus rhizosphere microbial communities from Kellogg Biological Station, Michigan, USA - KBS K5-50-1 metaG... | ecosystem: Host-associated > Plants > Roots >...
CCTGACCAGACATCCCACGGTTGCAAATGTCAAGCAGCAGCCGTGACGGAACTGGGCCAAGCGACTTGTTCAGAGTAAGGCTGCCGATGCTCAAGGCAACCATGAAGAATCCCGACCAATCGATTAGCCAGCGCTCGCAGCGCTTGATGGTGCGTCTTGCCGCGAAGCCGAAGCGTCCGATAGTAACGCCGAGCGCCGGCGGAGCCGGTCAACGAGCAGAAGGCCCACTGGTGGCAAGCATCCGCGAGCCGCCGGTTCCGGGCTAGCCGCGCGAGGACTACGTGCCGAGTCCCTGATGCCTTCGTAATCGGCGAGGTGCCGGCATAGTTCTTGCGCGCCTTAGGATGGGCATAGCGGGTTCGGTCGTCTCCGAACTCCGACAAGACCCGGGCGCCGAGCACCACGCCAAGTCCGGGAAGACTGCGGTAGATCTCGGCGTCCGGGTGTTTTTCAAAAGTCGGGGCAAGCTCCGTTTCGACGCTCCCGAGTTGCGCATTGAACTCGCGCAGGATGCGGACGGTAGCGGCCACACTCTTGCCGTAGGCCGCATCGACTAAGGGCGTCGTCGCCAGCTGCGGAGCGCGAAGCTGTGCCTGAATTTCGACGGCGGTTGCCTCCACATTGCGCTCGCGGCCGGCCCGATGGAGGATCGCTGCCAACTTGGAAAGGGAAAGAGTTCGGCCAATCGCTGGAGTCGGCGCCGCTTCCAGCACGCCCAGAGCGATCGGATGCGCCAACTCGGTCCCAAAAGCCGCCAAAGCGGCCGGATAGAACTCGCGCAGGCTGCTGCGCAGCTGATTGACCAACCGCTGCCGACTCCAGATCAAGTTCTGCTGCAAACGAGCCAGAACCTTCAGTGCCGAAGAGAGATCCGAATCGCCGGCGACCGGCCGGTGATTGTGCCGATCCGTCCGCACCAGGTCGGCCAGAACCTTGGCGTCCCCAGGATCGGACTTGGCACGAGAGGTGACGTGGCGTTCCCGGTACCGACTCGCCGCCAGGGGATTGATCGCGTAGAGCTGATACCCTGCCGCCACTAGCGCTCCAACTAGGAGGCCGCGATCCGTCTCAATGCCCACGACGACTTGCCCGGGATCCTCGGCGTGGTCCGCCAACAGGGCGTGGAGTTGCCTAACCCCTTCGAGGCCATCCGCGATCCGTCGCCTGGCCAGCACCGGTCCGGCCTCGTCCAGGACACAGACATCATGGTGTGCTTCGGCCCAATCGACTCCAACAAAGATCACCAAACGTCACCTCCACTCGAAATTTGTGGTGAGCCCGAGGAGACCCGCGTCGAACTAATAGATCAGTGCTCTAGGCACGCCATCCCACCAGTCGTCTCATCTCCTCGCCGGCCGATGGGGGCACGCTCTGGTCATAGGGCTCGAGGCACAGTTGACTCAGTGCTCCCCATCGGTGGCTCGGTGGAACACTATCCGATCGGCGGACGCCGTTCCAGCCCTATTAGTTGGCCCAGCCATCGCCTTCGAGGAATTGCCTACGCTAGCCTCGATGGCCTGAGCTTCTCCACAGAAAAGCCCCGGCTTCTACCTCCGCGAAGGGGATGCGCTTTGCGACTTGCGTCAGCTGCACGGTCCCGGGATCCATGCCGTCATGCAAGGCCCACGTGCGCTTTAAGGGTCCCTTAACCAGCCGACAATGGGAACCCCGCTGCCGGATCTGTACCCAGCCATCGCGCCTTGAGCGCAGCCAGTGCCTGTTGCGGCTTTCGGCATGTCTCAGGCGTCACGGTACGAGAGGCGCGCGACAGCTGTCCCTCGCGCACGTCAGGTCGCCCTCAGTGAGATTCTTGAGACTAAGGGTGAAGAACTGGCTTATCGCGGTTGCCCGACGGAGAATCGTAAAGTCTGCTTCGCATCAAAGATGTCCCATCTACTGGTGCTAAATCTGATAGCTCTGATATAATTTCTAGAGTACCGAAACAAGGAGGTTAAGGATGCTAATTCCTCTGCTCGTTCTGATCGCCCTTCTTATCATCCTGGGAGGCGGCGGATTCCTCTACAGCATTCTGTGGTGGATCCTCATCGTGGCCGTTGTCCTCTGGCTGGTTGGGTTCCTCGCGCGAGGTAGCAACGGACGCTGGTACAACTGGTAGCCGCCGTCCCGTAGAAACTGACGCGAGGCGGTGGGGATCGCCACCGCCTCTAGCAGACAGGAGGTCACAATGGATTCATCGCTAATCATTGCGGTTGTCGTCGTGCTGATCGCGGCCGCTGTGATCGTCGTGGGTTGGCTCGGCTACCGACAATGGCGCCTACGCCGCCAGTTCGGTCCGGAGTACAACCGGACGGTGAAGGAGACGGGGAGCCGGTGGCGAGCCGAATCCGAGCTCGAGGCGCGCCGCAAGCGGCGCATGGGACTCGATGTCCGTCCCCTCGGACCGGAGGCGCAGCAGCGCTACTTGGTGCAGTGGCGGCTTGTCCAGGCCCGCTTCGTCGACCAGCCCCGTGAGGCCGTCAACGAGGCCGACCGCCTGATCAACGCCGTGATGCGCGATCGCGGCTATCCCGTCGACGACTTCGAGCAACGCGCTTCGGACCTGTCAGTCGATTACCCGGAAGTCGTGGAAAACTACCGCTCGGCCCATACCATCGCCAGTCGTACCGGATCGAACGCCGGCAACACCGAGGATCTCCGCAAGGCCATGGTGCATTACAGGGCCCTCTTCAATGAGCTCCTCGGGACCGAGAGCGCCGACCGCAAACTTGAAGAGGTAGAGAAGGTGGACGCGCAGCCTTCCCGCCAGGTCGAAGAGAGCGTGAACGCGCAGGCGTCCCGCGAGGCGGAAGAGAACGTCGACGCACGGACTTCCCGTCCGCAGGCATCCTGACATGGACCAGCAGAAAGGTGACATGGACGAGCGGAGTGATAAGCCCATCGAGGGCCTGAGTGGAGACAGGGCGATGCAGGCCGACGAGAGGCAGCGCAATCCGATGGAGCCCGACCGCACCGAGGAGCAGATGGCGGGCGGTGCTGCCTCACCGGCGGCGGTGCGAGAGCCGACCGATCGGGATGAGCGCGGTGACCAACAGCGGAGTTTCCAAAAAGGTCCGCAGCCGAACGGGGAGAATGTTGAAAGCCATTCCCCTGCAGCGGACGAAAAGCCCTCAGTGGGCGGGGGGCGCCCATCACATCCTGCGCCCGAGATGGGCGAACAAGAGGTCGCCGCAACACCGGTCGAGCGCGGTGTGGGACTGGCGGAACCGACCGTCTCCCCCGGGCCGGGCGTCACCAAGGCGACTGCCGAGCGGAAGGGCGGCTCCCCGCTGCTGCCGCATGAGCAGGTCGAGGAGTGGCAGGCTGCGTGGATCAGTATCCAGGCGGGCTTTGTTGATGAGCCGCGATCCTCAGTCGAGCGGGCTGATCAGTTGGTTGAGCGGGTCACGCAGCATCTGACCAGGACCCTCGCCGACCAGCGATCCAAGCTAGTTGCCAAGTGGTCGCAGGAGGAAGACGCCTCTACTGAGGATCTGCGAAACACTCTCCGGAGCTACCACCAGTTCTTCGATGCCTTGCTGAAGCTCTAGCTGAATCGACACCTCGTAGCGGTTGACGGCCGGCCCCGCACGACCGGCCGTCAATTCTTCTGGACAAGGCAGGCTCGAAGCCTTCTATTCGGTTCGTGCCACCCAAGCGCGAGTGGGAGCCATCGTTCCTCCGCGGACGATTCCTTGATCCAGTGTTGTAGGTTCGTGCCATGTTTCTAGTCCAGCGGCTTGCCAAGAAGGTCCCGGAACTGACGATCTATTTCTGGGTCATCAAGGTGCTGACAACGGGCATGGGTGAAGCGACGTCGGATTTCTTTGTCCACCGCTACAACCCATACCTGGTCGTGGTCCTGGGAGCCGTTGCGCTAGCGGTCTCACTCATCTTGCAACTGTATGTGCGGCGATACGAGCCCTGGGCGTACTGGCTGGCGGTCTCGATGGTTGCCGTCTTTGGCACGATGGCGGCCGGAATCCTCCATATTTACCTCGGCGTGCCGTACATCTTCTCGGCGACCATCTATGCCCTGGCCCTGACCGTCATCTTCGTGCTCTGGTATCTGAGCGAGAAATCGCTGTCGGTTCATAGCATTTACACGCGCCGCCGGGAACTTTTCTACTGGGCGGCAGTCCTTGCCACGTTTGCTCTAGGGACGGCGGCCGGCGACATGACTGCCGTATCGTTCCATCTCGGTTTCCTTGCTTCCGGGATTCTCTTCGCCGTCGTGTTCGCCGTTCCCGCCGTCGCTTACAGGTTTTTCGGCTTGAACGAAATTGTCGCCTTCTGGTTCGCCTACATCATCACCAGGCCGCTTGGCGCATCCTTCGCAGACTGGCTCGCCGTGCAACCAGGCCAGGGTGGCTTGGATCTTGGAAAGGGGACAATCAGTATCGCCTTGTGGATATTGATCATCGCGTTCGTGACCTACATGACGGTCAGCCATCGTGACGTAGCGCGAACTCAAGTCGCCGACGCGAGCGCAGAGTGAGGGTATTAGGCCTTGATGATGGGTCCCGCTCAGGCGTAGAGTAACCGCAGAAGTTCGGGAGAGCGATCTCGTAGGAGGAAGGAATGAAGCCCAGGATCTTGCCTATCGCCGTTATCGGTGGTCTGCTACTCGCCGCGTGTGGCACGTCCAACGCGCCGACATCGTCGTCCCAACAGGGCGGATCGGTCAGCCTCTGGGCCGAATGGTCAAGTGGAGAGCAGGCGGCGTTCACAGCGGCGCTGTCGCCTTTCGAAAGCCAGTCAGGCACAACCGTCAACTACTCGAGCAAGGGATCCAACATCGACACCGTCCTGGCCGCGGCCGTTGCAGGCGGGGCCCCTCCGGACGTCGCGCTGATCCCCGACCCAGGAACCCTACAGACGCTGGCCAAGCAGGGAAAGATCACCGACCTGACCAGCATTCTCAGTGGTTTAAGTTCCAACTACGGATCGGCCTGGAACACGCTGGCGAGCTATAACGGCAAGCTCTATGGCGTCTGGTTCAAGGGCGCCAACAAGAACACCATCTGGTACAACCCAGCGGAGTTCGCCGCTGCGAGCATTAGTTCGCCGCCGAAAACCTGGGAAGAGTTGATTCAGGACGCGGCCACCTTGAAGGCTGCCGGCGTCACGCCCTTTTCCCTGTGCACCGACATTGGCTGGCCGGTGGCGGACTTCTGGCAGAACGTCTACCTGAAGACGGCCGGGGCGGATAAGTACAACCAGCTGTCCGCGCATTCCGTTAAGTGGACCGACTCGAGCGTGACCACGGCGTTCACGACCATGGCCCAGCTCGTTGGCACGTCAAGCAATCTTGCCGGCGGCATCCAGGGCTCACTGTCGAACGCTTATCCGGCGTGCGTCGACAAGGTATTTCCAAAGGCCGGATCGCAGCCCCAGGCGGCGATGGTCTTCGAAGGCGACTTCGTCGCGACCGAGATTACCGGCAACTCCAAGAACTACATGCCCGGGACGACAGGATCGGGCGGGGCGAGCTGCACGACCGATCCCAGCGCGACCCCCTGCTACAACTTCTTCGACTTCCCTGCGCCGTCCGCCAACAGTGCGAACAGCGCCGCCATTCAGGGTGCGGGCGACGTGGCCGTCGTCCTCAAGGACACCCCGCAAAGCGAGGCGCTGATCAAGTATCTGGCCGGTCCCGATGGTGCGGCGATCTGGGCCCACCTGGGCGGATTTGCCTCCCCGAACAAGAAGGTTCCGGCGAGCGCCTACCCTGACCCGGTCAGTAAGGGCATTGCGCAGGCGCTTGTTGGCGCCAGCAGTTTTGTCTTCAGCCTCGATGACCTGCAGGGCACCTGGGAGAAGAACATGTGGCAGGACCTCCTCGACTTCCTCAAGAACCCCTCGAATGTTTCGTCGATCGAGGCGACCATGGACCAGCAAGCCACCGCGGGTCTCGGCCACTAGCGCACCCTGTATGACCCTGCTGGATACAAGCGCCGGCAGAAAGGACGGATGAGGATGGCCGCGGGGTCACTCCGTCGCGGCCATCCGCTCTCACCGTCGGTCGCGGTCTCGACTTCCGCCGGCACGCCGCTTGCAGACGCCGGAGTTGTGCCTGTCAGCCGCAAGCCCGCCGGCGGCGGCAGGCGGGATCAGGTCGGTTCGCTGCTGTTCCTGGCGCCGGCAGCGATCTGGCTACTGGCCATCACGATTTATCCCGTGATCGCGACCTTTCGCAACAGTGTCTTCGACGAGACGGCGACCAGTTACGTCGGGCTCAACAACTACAAGGCGATCTTCTCGACCGCCAGCATCCTGGTCAATTTCCGCAACAACGTCATCTGGGTCGTGATCTTCCCCTTCGTGGTCACATTCCTGGGCTTGGTCTTCGCGGTCCTGACTGAGCGGATCCGATGGTCGACAGCGTTCAAGACGATTATCTTCATGCCGATTGTCTTCAGCGCCACGGCGTCAGCCCTAATCTGGCGGACGATCTTCGATCTCGATCCCCACGTGGGCATGGTCAACGCAGCGGTTCAAACGGCGAGCGATTGGGTCAACCCGCCGGGGCTGTATCCCGTTGATGTCTCGGCGGGGCAGTCTGTGGCGGCCTTGGCTTCGAGCGGGCTCAGTCCGGGCGCATCGGGCAGCCTGCAGAGCACATCGACGGCGGTCGCGGGCGACACCGTCGAGTTAGGGCTGATCCGTATCAACGCCGCGACGCTTCAGGTCGTGGGAGCGCAAACGGCCGTTCCACCATCGCCATCCTCGGGAGCCATCTCCGGGCTGGTCTACCGTGATTTCTCGCCGTCAAATCCGACGGTTCGAGGGCAGCTCTTTCCCGACGAGCTCGGGCTCCCCGGGCTTCAACTGACCCTCTTGCGCAGCGATGGCAGTAGCGCCGGAACGACCGCGACCGACCCGCACGGGAACTTCCGCTTCGCCGGGGTCGGCAGCGGTAGCTTTCGCGTCCAGCTCGATGCTCGCAACTTTCGGTCCGGCTTCACCGGCATCTTCTGGCTCGGCTCGCAGTCGCTCACGCCTACCAGCCACCTCAGCCAGACGGCGCAGGCGCTCCTCAGCGTTCCCCTGGTCGACCTGGCCATGATCGTTGCCTACCTCTGGATGTGGGCCGGGTTCGCCATGGTCGTCATCGGCGCGGGTCTGACCTCACTCAACCGAGAACTGCTCGAAGCGGGCCGCGTCGACGGTGCGACCGAAGGGCAGATCTTCCGGAGGATTACCATGCCGTTGTTGTCCCCGGTTCTGGTCGTGGTTGTCGTGACCATGATCATCAATGTCTTAAAGATCTTCGACGTTATCCTGAACATGGCGCCCGGCTCCTCGCAGGGGGACGCGAGCACGCTGGCGCTGGCGATGTACAACGACGGGTTCACCGGCGGCATCCACTCGGGCCTGTCGAGCGCGCTCGCGGTGATCCTTTTCTTGCTGGTCATCCCGGCCATGGTGTCCAACCTCCGGAGGATTCGCGGATGAGCACCGTGCCAACAGCAATCGCGCCAGCTGCTCCGCGGACCGCGCAGCAAGCTTTCCGCTTTCGCCCGTCCCGCGCCATCCTCGACATTGTGCTCGCGGTAATTGCGATCTTCTGGCTCGTGCCAACCATCGGCTTGACGATCATCTCGCTACGACCAGAGCGTTTCTTCCAGCAATCGGGCTGGTGGACCGCGCTCGCTGCTCCCGCGCAGCTGACCCTCCAGAACTACACGTCGCTCTTCTCAGATGGATTCGCCGCTGGCAAACTTCTGGACTCCCTTACGACCTCGATTGCCATCACACTCCCGGCCACGCTGCTGGTCGCGATTATCTCCAGCCTGGCGGCGTACTCACTCGTCTTCGGTCGGTGGCGAGGCCGAGACGTCGTATTCCTAACCGTCGTCGGTCTCCTGGTCGTGCCCCTACAGGTGGCCCTTATACCGGTCGTGCAGTTGTTCAGAACGTTTGGTTCCCTAAGTGGTTTCAACCCCTATGGGACAGTTCTGGGTGTGGTCATCTTCCACGTCGCGTTCGGTCTGCCGTTCGGCATTTTCCTGATGCGCAACTTCCTGGCGGGCATCCCCACCGAGCTGATGGAGGCCGGCCGGATCGATGGAGCCGGTCAGTGGACACTATTTCAGCGGGTGGTGATGCCGCTCAGCCTGCCGGCGGCCATGTCGCTCGCCATCTTCCAATTTATTTGGGTGTGGAACGACCTCTTGATCGCGCTGGTTTTCCTCGGCGGCAATCCGCATCACCCCCTCACGATTTTCCTTTACGACCAGACCCGAACGCTCGCGGCTAACTACTGGGTGATCTCGACCGGTGCAATGGTCTCCATCCTGATCCCGTTGATCGTGTTCTTCTCTCTACAGCGCTACTTCGTCCAGGGTGTTCTCGCAGGCGCGGTCAAGTAAGGCAACCTGCTAGAGCAGACCCCGGGGAACCGTCGGCCTTACGCGGTGACGGCGCACAGGGGGCTGGGCTTCAGCGCCGCGTCAGCACTGTTGCGAGGAGCGTCATCGTCAGCAGGATGGGGATCGCCATGATCGCTAGCGTGAACCACAGGAAGAGGTTGGGCGTATCACTCGGGGCCCCGGAATCGGCTGCGGTCCCGCCGCCCTGCGGGGTGGGCGCGATCGCGAGTGCCTGAGCTGATCCCGCTTGCGTCACACCCGTCAGAGGCAGGGCGCCAGCGCCAGCGGCGCCGGGATCGGGAAGTGGTGCCGGTGGGGGAGCCGTCGGGATCGTGGCCGTTGGTTGGGGGGCCGGGGTAGGGGGCGGAGATGGTGTTGGAGGCGGCGATGGGCTGGGCGGAGGTGTTGGCGACGGGGTAGGCCGTGGGGTTGCGGTTGGCTTCGGTGTCGGGGTTGGCGATGGCGTCGGGGATGGATGAGGCCGAGCCGGGCTAACCTGAATTGCGATGGCGGCCCATGCACTTCTCGGGGTCGCGACGGCGGCCGGCGCGACGATGGCGCCGGTCACGAGCAATGCAACAGCGAGTGCGCGGCCCCCACGGCGCCCTTTCATTCCTTCCCCTCCTCCCCGAAGGCTCCCTTACCAAAGGATACTGACTGTGACCAGAAAAGAACAGGCCGTGAGCTTGGCGAGTCCTCCTACCATTAACTGGTGGTGGCGTCGGAACGCGTCGCGGTAGTAACTGGTGCCAGCTCGGGAATCGGCGAGGCAACCGCCCGCGGTCTCGCCCGCGAAGGTTTCACCCTGGTGCTGGGGGCCCGTCGCCAGGATCGGCTGGCGGAGGTCGGCCGGGAACTCGGCGGCCTTGCCCTACCCCTGGACGTCCGCGATCTCACCAGCATCGAGACATTTGTTCGAGCTGTCGAAGCCAAATATCCGGCGGTCGAGATCCTGATCAACAACGCCGGGCTGGCCGCCGGGCTGCAACCCGTGGCGGAGGGGAACGATGACGACTGGGTGCAGATGATGGAGACGAACGTGCTCGGCCTGCTTCGGGTCACCAAGCTAATGCTCCCGCTGCTTCGGCGCGCCCCTCGCGCTCATATCGTCAATTTGGGCTCGGTCGCCGGCTTCGAGGTCTACCCCGGCGGCGTCGGGTACACCGCCAGCAAACACGCCGTGCGGGCCGTCACGAGGACGTTACGGCTCGAGCTCCTTGGCGAGCCGATTCGCGTGACCGAGATCGAGCCGGGCATGGTGGAGACGGAGTTCAGCCTGGTACGGTTTAAGGGCGACCAGCAGCGCGCGGCTGCTGTGTATCAGGGGATGCAGCCGCTAACCGGCGCCGATGTCGCGGACTGCATCGTTTGGGCCGTCACCCGGCCGCCCCACGTGAATATCGACGAGATGGTTGTGCGTCCGATCGCCCAAGCCACCACACGTGACGTCGCGCGCAAGGCTTGAGCGATCCCCCGGCCTCTTTTACACAGGAGTTCCACATATGCACACGGGTCCGGGTTTCTCTGAGTGACGCACGCAGGCATGTGCTGATAGCGAGCCTGTCAGCTGAATGAGGGGCACGACAATCACCGGAGTATTGACGCCGCAACCGGCACCGTATATGATAGTGTCAGTATCACTTAACACGTTACGAGGGAGGTAATCATGGCAGTCGTTCAAGAACACGACGACGGCGACGGCGGCTCGAGCGCAGCGGTAGTTGCGATCTTTTTGATCGCCCTGATCGTGATCCTGGCGATCCTCTTCTACGGCTTCTCGGTCGGGCACTGGTTCGGCGCTGGCGGCGGCGGCACGACCATCATCAACAACCCGGCGTCGAGGGCACCGTCGATCGCGGCATCGGCCTCAGTCTCTCCCTCCTAATCATCACGAGGCAGCCAAGACCGGCCCGGCGGGCCGGTCTTTTTCGTTGTCGATCAGCTGAGTTGGGTGCGCGAAAGGTTGCGGTGTCGATTGCGAGAGCGCGGCCCTCGGGGGTCAGCCCCCGCGGGCGCGCCAAATGTGACGGCGCCAGATCCCGACCTGCAACGGTCGCGTAACGAATTGTGAAAGGTCGAGCGTCGACAATGCAGGCATGTTTATCCGTGGACTTTTTCGATGCGTTTGTCGTCGCATGCGCAGCGAGCAGGGCCAGGGAATGATCGAGTACGCGCTGATCCTGGTCTTGATTGCGGTCGTGGTGATCGTGCTGCTGATCGTCCTGGGCAACCAGGTCGCCAACGTCTTCTGCAACATCAGCGGGGCGATCGGGCAGTAGCCGGGCCGCTAGGCTCTTGCCATGCGGAGCCGCTGCAGCCTCGTGATTCTGGCGGGCGGGCAAAGCCGCCGCATGGGCCAGGACAAGGTGACCTTGCCGGCGGGCGATGGGACGCTGATCGAGCACCTCGCTCGCCGGCTCGCGCCGGTGGTCGACGAGACCATCATCGCCGGTGGATCGGTTGCGGCCCCGTTTGAGGGAGCTCGCCTGGTCGCCGACCGCCAGCCGGGCCTCGGCCCGCTCTCCGGCATGCTGGCCGGCTTTGCCGCCGCGAAACGACGTCACGTTTGGGTGGTTGCCTGCGACCTGCCCGACGTCGAGCCGGCGCTGGGTGGCGTGCTTTTAGCGCTGGCGGGCGATTACGAGGCGGTCGTGCCCCGCCCCGACGAGGAACCCGAGGCGGTGTGCGCGCTCTACGTCCGCGAGCTGGCCCCGCGCATCGAAGCATTGCTCGAGGCGGGCCAGCGCAGCATCAAGAGCCTGCTCGACCGGAGCACCGTTCGCTACGTCGCGTCGGACGAGCTGCGCGCAGTGGATCCGCAACTCCGCTCGTTTCGGAACATCAATACTCCGGCGGACTACGAAGCCTGGCTCAGGACGCGACCGGTCTCGCGCTGAACGCATCGAGCTGGCGGGCGAGCTCGGATGGGTCGGTGGTGGGGGCCTGGCAGACGAAACCCTCGCAGAGATACGCCGTCACCTTTCCGTCTATCGGGCGTCGGTCGCGGAGCAGCGGCATCGCGGGACGCTGACCGCTCGTCGAGGCGACCGCAACCAACCGGTTGGGCAGGTAACGACTTTGGACGACCTCGAGAAATTCGCTCGCCTGCGGCTCCGCCGGACTGCCGATGATCGCCAGCTCGACCGGCCGGCCGAGATAAAAATCAATCGCGGCGAGGAGGCGGCCGAACGCCTGGGGTGCCTTGGCCGCGGTTGGAGCCAGTCGCTCGAGGGCTCTGCGGGCTCGCTCGATCCATGCCTGCTCGCCGAACAACATACCGGCGCGCAGCAGCACATCGACCGCCATCGACGTCCCCGACGGCACCGCGTTGTCGGTGACATCCTGCGGTCGCACCACGAGCTTCTCCTGATCAGCCGCGGTATCGAAGAATGCTGCCTCAGTGTCGTCCCAGAACGCCGTCAGCATTTCGGTCAACAGTCCATGGAGATCGTCGAGCCAGGACGGGTCGAAGGTTGCTTCATACAGGCTTAGCAACCCATCGGCGACGGCCGCCTGGTCCTCGAGGTAGCCGGCCAGCGGAGCACGGCCATCCTTGTAACTGCGGCGCATTCGATTCGCCTCACGCATCTGCGACAACAGGAACCGGGCATTGGCTTGCGCGACCGCGACCAGGTCGGGCCGGCGGAGCACCCGCCCGGCATCGGCAAACGCGCGGAGCATCAGCCCGTTCCAGCCCGCGATGACTTTCTCGTCGCGGTGCGGCCGGACGCGCTGCGCGCGCGCCGCCAGCAGCCGATTCCTGGCCACCGCAAGCAGGTCGATCGCGCCCGGCGCGACGGGATGGAGAATGCTACGGCCTTCGAAATTACCCTCGGTGGTGACATCGAAGGCGCGCGCCAGGGCGGCGCCCTGATCGGAACCCAGCACGGCGTCGAGCTCCTGCGGCGTCCACACGTAGAAGCGACCCTCTTCGCCTTCGCTGTCGGCGTCGAGGCTGGAGTAGAAGCCACCGGCCGGTGCCGTCATCTCGCCTTGCACGAATCCGAGCGTTTCCTCGACGACCCGGGCAAACGCCGGTTCCTTGGTGACTTGCCAGGCATCAAGATAGGCGCGGGCGAGCAGCGCGTTGTCATAGAGCATCTTTTCGAAATGGGGGACAAGCCAGCGCTCATCAACGCTGTAGCGGTGAAAACCGCCGCCCAGCTGGTCGTACATGCCGCCGGCGGCCATGGCACGCAGCGTGTCGGTCGCCATCTCGAGCGCCGCCCTCTGCCCGGTCCGAAAGTGCGTGCGCAGCAGAAACTCGAGCAGCATCGGCTGCGGAAACTTGGGGGCGCCGCCGAAACCGCCATGGGCAGGGTCGTAGTCGCGCGCCAGACGGGTGTACGCCTCATCGAGCAGGGTGGGTTCGAGCGTTCCTGCGGCCAGCGGCAGCGCCGGTCGCCGCAAGAGCTCGCGGACCTGGTTGGCCGTCTGTGTGATCTCCTGCTGCCGGTTGGAAAAGGCATCCGCGACGGCAGCGAGGACTCGACGAAACGAGGGCATGCCAAACCGTTCGCTCGAGGGAAAATACGTGCCGGCGAAAAAGGGCGTTCCGTCGGGGAGGAGGAAGACGGTCATCGGCCATCCGCCGGACCCCGTCATCGCTTGCGTCGCTCGCATGTAGACCTGGTCCAGGTCCGGCCGCTCTTCACGGTCGACCTTGATGGCGACGAAGTCCCGGTTCATCAACGCGGCTGTCTGCGGATCTTCAAAGGACTCGCGGGCCATCACATGGCACCAGTGACAGGCGCTATACCCGATGCTGAGCAGGATCGGTTTGTTCTCCCGGCGTGCCCGGGCCAGGGCCTCCGGGCTCCAGGGATACCAGTCGACCGGATTATCGGCATGCTCCAGCAGATAAGGACTGGTCTCCTGCGCCAGGCGGTTCGCCATCACACCACTCTAGCCGCCCTCCAAATGCGCTCCCTGTCGAAGGCTGACTTATTCGGGGCCTTTCCACACCGGGGCCGCTTATATCATCATGACCCGATGAGCGGAGCCCTGGACTGGCTCGCCGTCGGTGACGTCGCGGAGGAACGCACTGCCGACGGTGTTGCGATCCTGGGCGGGGGAGCGGCACGCCTCGTAGCGCATGCGGCGGCGCTCGGACTTCGCACCGCCCTCGTTGCCAAGCTTGGAGAGGATGACGAAGGCCGCCATGTGCGTGATGCCCTCGATCGTCTCAAGGTGGACGTCCGGTGGCTGCGAACCGCGCCCGGCGTGCGAACCACGGTATTGCATCAGCCCGACGGCAAGGCACCGGATCGCAGGGTGGACCGTGGTGCCGACCTCGCGCTGCGACTCGATGAGCTGCCGCCGGTCTCGGTGACTGCGCGGTTGACGGTGGTCTGCGGCTACAGTCTCTCGGTCGAGCCTGCCCGATCGGCGGCGCTGGGAGCGCTGACGATGGCACGAGCTCGGACCGGGCACTCCGCCCTGCTGCTCGAAGCTGAACTTCTGTGGTGGACGAATGCCCGGATGACACGCCGGGTTCTGGAACCAGCGCTGGGTGCGGCCGATAGCGTTGCCCTGACGGCGGCCGACGCCCACGCTCTATTCGGTCCGGTCGACGGTCGGGAGGCCCTCCGCCTGATGGTTGAGATGGGGCCGCGCCTGGTCTACCTCGCTCAACCCGACGGCAGCGTTCTGCTCCGCGATGCCAGTCGCGTCTATGCATGCCCGTCGGATGCCGTGCCTCGCGATCGATATGCGGGCCCCGCTGCGTTCTGGGCCGGCCTCGCGCAGAAGTCGGCGCCGCGCAAGGCCGCGCTTGATGCCGTGCGCTATGCGAGCTTGGTTCGACGGGCCGGCGCCCCTCGCCAGCCCATCAGCGGCCCCGGTGTGGAACGGCCGCGTGTCAAATAGCCCCAGCCTGTAACGCCGCGATGGCGCGTCTGGAGCAGGGCGGCGACGCCGGGTTGGTGCCGTCGGCCGCCGCCGTTGCTCCACCATGCACCGCCCGCTTTTCCACGCCGGAGCGGGCTGATTGGGCGGCTCCTGGCGTCGCTGGTTCCTCGCCGCCGCCGCCTGTGCGACCCTTCTGACGTCGGCCGCATCCCTTCCCGCCCGGCCCCACCCAGCCTTGAGCGTCTCGTTTCTGGTGGAGCCGGCCGCCGTCGAGGCCTCGCCTACCCCTTCGCCAGCGCCGACAGATGGGGCTGAATCCGCGACCATGCGATAGGGTGTGTCGCGATTCCCGCCTGGCTCAGGTAGCGGTCGCGTAAGCCGCTCAGGTCAGGGTAGCCGTGCACGAAATAGATCGACCGGATACCGGCACTGATGAGCAACTTCGTGCATTCGATGCAGGGAAAGTTGGTGCAGAAGATGTCGGCGCCCGCGGTTGAGGACCCCCGATAGGCGCTCTGCGCCAGGGCGTTGGCTTCACCGTGTGCGCAGTATTTGAGCGACAGGTCGGCGCCACTGACCCCTCCGACGCACGGGCAGGGCTTGGGGAATTCTTCGGGGTGCCAGGTGCCCTTTGGAGTGCCGTTGTACCCGGTCGCGATCACCTGGCCGTCCCGCACGATGACGCAGCCGACTTTACGGCTCAGGCAGGTCGACCGCAGCGCCGCCGCAAAAGCCAGGATCATGGCGTAGGAGTCTTTGTCGGGCCGGCCCCCCTGACTCGATGAATGGACCTCGACGGCGTCAGGGTTGGGGGCGGCCCGCCGGGCACGGCGCGCCGCTGGCCGGGAAGGCCGGGACGTCACCGATCGATGTTAGCTTGCCTTGAGAATCCGGGTAATTGTGGTCCCGCAGTGCGCGCAGGTTCCGATCCGCGCCCAGTGTCCGGACCGCAGCGCCGTGGTGGTGGCGCCCAGGTCGACAGCGCAGTGGCACTGGTAGCAGAAGGTCAACTGAGCTTGGGTGCGATATTCGTGCGGAACCGCCGGAGAGCCGAAGCGCAGCGAGAGGATATTTCCTGGCTGATGCATCTCTCTAATCCTCGTAACGTTTGGTATTCGCCTCCCTGTTCGCGGATACCCGCCACGATTGCGTAACGCTTTCTCATCCACTTCTCACGGTTACGGGCCACCTTTCAGTCACGCGACCCAGCAAGGCCGCAGGCCGACGCACCCGCCCGGTAAGTTCCCGTGTAACTGTGTTGCGCTAGGCGCGAGTCGGGCTCGCCGCCGCGCGCGCCACCCGGGTTTCCTGGGGGCCTCCCGCACTTTTCCAGATCTGGTCGACCTGGTCGATCAGATCCAGGAACTTCTGGGCCTCGGTCAGGTCCACCGATGCCTTGACCTTGGAGCCCTGCGAGACCGCTTGCTTCAGCGCGTCCTTGAGCTGCGGGAACTTGGCGTCGTGCTTCTCGGGCTTGTACCAATCACTCCAGAGGACGTCGAGGTGGTGCTTGGCCAGCTCGGCCCGCTCCTCTTTGATGATGATCGCCCGCTGGCGGTAGACGTCGTCCTTCGAGTCGTTGTACTTCTTGATGATGTTGTAGACGGACTCCGCCTCAATGCGCGCCTGCTCCGGATCGTAAATTCCGCACGGCAGGTCGCAATGGGCTTCCACGGTCCGGCTGGGGCGAATCCATTCGATCACATACATGGTGTCAACTCCTCCTACTAGGATGAACCACTGACCCTGAAATCAGTCTACCCGCTGCGCGTAAATGGCGACAGCATGGCACCTCGATTACCTTCCGGTTCGCTGATCGTTGCCCGTCGAATCGATGACGGCACGCGGCTGCGAGTCGGCGATGTCGTCGTCGCGCGGCGGCCGGATCGACCCGAGCTCGAGATCGTCAAGCGGATCCAAGCGATCGACCCTGACGGGGCGATCTTCCTGGCCGGCGACAACCCCGCGTCCAGCACCGACTCGCGGCAGTTCGGCGCGGTGCGGCGCCGCCACATCCTGGCGCGCGTTGGTTGGCGTTACTGGCCACTGCCGCCGCTCCGGCCTTAGCCCGAGCCGGGTTCGCGAAGTGTCCGGCCGGCGCGCTCCAGCCGGTTGAGGACCGTATCCTTGCCCAACCGGCCGATCGATTCGATCAAGGGCGGCGTCACCGTGCGGCCGGTGATAGCAACCCGCAACGCCATGAACAGGTCACGGGAGGACCAGCCGAGGCCCTCCGCCAGCCCCCGCAGCGCGGGCTCGATCGATTCTGGTGTCCAGCTGGTCAGCGCACGCAGGGTCGTGGCCGCCTCAGCCAGGGCTTGTGCGGTAGCAGTGCGGTCGCTCCCTTTGGGGACGAGCTGCTCCGGCCGGTAGCCGTCGGGCTCCTCGAAGAAGAAGCGCAACATCTCCTGGGCCTCGCTGAGTGTGCGCAACCGCTCCTGGACCAGCGGCATCAAGGGCTTGAGCGATTCGACTGGAATCTGCGGCAGCCGCGCGCCGAGGCGCGTGGCCAGCTCGTCGGGCGGTAGCCGGCGGATGAACTGTCCGTTTAACCAGTCGAGCCGCTCCAGGTTGGCCATGGCGGGACTGGCCTGGATCTTCTCGATCGAGAACTTCTCAATCAGCTGGTCGATCGTGAGGATGTCTTCTTCGGTTCCGGGTGACCAGCCGAGGAAGGCGATGAAATTGTCGACCGCCTCGGGGAGATAGCCGGCCTCGCGATATTCCAGCACGTCCTTGGCGCCGTGCCGCTTGGCCAAAGGCTTCTTGTCCGGACCCAGTACGAGCGGGAGATGGGCGAAGGCCGGCGGCAACCAGTTGAACGCCTGGAACAACAGCAGGTGTTTCGGCGCCGAGGGGAGCCAGCCGTCGCCGCGAATGATGTGGCTGATCCGCATCTCGTGGTCGTCGACCGCGAAGGCGAGGTGGTAGGTCGGGAACCCGTCCGATTTCAAGAGCACGTGGTCGTCGAGCGTGTCGTTGCGAAACGTGACGGTGCCCATCACGAGGTCCTGCAAGGTGGTGGTGCCCTCGATCGGCATCGCCTGGCGCACGACGAAGCGCTCGCCCGCCGCGGCACGGCGGTCGGATTCGTCTTTCGGGATGGCGCGGCAGCGCCGGTCGTAGCGCTCG
>Ga0207684_10002791_pt1 | contig 17349 bp, 12 predicted proteins | sample KBSK5501metaG_FD_184342 | JGI IMG/M metagenome (GOLD analysis project Ga0207684, IMG submission 184342) | Corn, switchgrass and miscanthus rhizosphere microbial communities from Kellogg Biological Station, Michigan, USA - KBS K5-50-1 metaG... | ecosystem: Host-associated > Plants > Roots >...
TGGTCCGATCTTCTACCGGCAGGAGCGCATCGGCTTTGGCGGAAGACATTTTTTCATCTGGAAGTTCCGAACAATGAAGCTGAGCGCGGAGACACAAGTTCACGAGCGCCATTTTGAAGAATTGATGCGGGTCGATTGTCCGATGACGAAACTGGATGTTTACGGCGACCCACGGCTGGCCCCTTTCGGGCGAATTCTGCGTGCGAGCGGTCTGGATGAGTTGCCTCAAATTTTCAACGTGCTTCGCGGTGAGATGAGTCTGGTCGGTCCGCGGCCCTGCACCCCAAATGAATTTGCTCATTATGAGCCTTGGCAACGGGAACGCGTAAACGGTCTGCCGGGCCTGACCGGATACTGGCAGGTAAACGGCAAAAACAAAACGACGTTCAACGAAATGATCGCGATGGATCTGTTCTATCTCGAGAACGTGTCGATCCTGCTTGATCTGAAAATCATGCTCAAGACCGGTGCCGTTATCGCTGCGCAACTCTTCGAGCGTCAGCCGGCGGCACACACACACAGAGAGAGTCGGCAGAGTGGAAACCGTCGTTCACCGACGACGACGATCTCCAAGTTTCCTCCGGTGCTCTTATTGCCTGTAAGCACCGCTGCTGCTCAATTCCAGAGTTGGCTGCTGGAGACGGCTTCTAGTGTTTGGTATCTCGTGCGCTCCCTGTGCTCTCGTGTCGAGCATGCCGCGGTTGCTCTCGTTACTCTTCTTTTGGCTTTGTGCCAGCAGGGCAAGGTGCCACAGCAGGCGGGCGCGCTAGCTGAGCAGGCGGGGGAGCTGGCTGAGAGGACTTTCGCCACTTCGCTCGTCGCGACGTCGTTTGTCGCACCAGCTCTAACGGAAACGACGAATTTCCACGTCGATATGCAACATGTATCGCCACCCCCGCCGGTAGTCGCGCAGACTCGAAAGGATAAATTTGGATTGTCAGCAAACGCTAAGCGGAGTCTGTCCCGGGCGCAGACACAGCACCAAAAAGCTCCGGCGCTTCGTATTGGGAGAGCAATCGACCGCGAGTGGCATCGGCTCGTCGCGGCACGCAAAAGCGTGCACAGCGCGTTTGCTCGCCTCATCCGTGACGCGAATCCCCAGCAATCCAAACAAAAGCACCGCAAGCAGCGGCTAAACTAAACAGAAAACACGAGGCGAAAAATAGCTCGCGGCGGCAGTGATACCAAGACACGTCTGGCAAAAGCGGTCAAGATCGGCTTGGTGTTCCCGTACGGGCAGGCCCCAGCCATTCAACTCCAACGCCTGCCCTGACATACCGCAATTTCGGCAGCCACCAGACGCCGTTGTCGTGCTCGGCAGGTTACCGAGCACCACATGACCAGCACAGATTTGCCTAAACTTTGCATTAAGTTGGCGCAGCGATTCCATAAGCCGTGCGGATTTCCCCTCAGGTTAATTTCGCGATGACGCGCTTCACGCCGCATTAATTAACGCGCTTCGCTCGTTTTTGCGAATGCGGCGGATTGGATTTCGCACTGCCCCAGTTCTTCAGAATAGACAAGCGCGCTGATTTTGAGCGAACATTGGCCCCGCAGGCGAACTGCTTATGGAAATTTACGTGATGCATGACGACAAGCAGCCTGGGCCGTTCTCGCCGGAAGATGTGCGGGCTCAAATCGAGAGCGGAAAAGTCTCAACGGTCGATTACGCTTGGACTGCTGGCTTTGGTGATTGGAAGTGTGTTGGTTCAGCCTGAAATGGAGAGAAGGCGCTCTCCGTTAGTGAGTATTTCGCCCCTCGGGCGGGGATTTTCAAGGCATCGATACGACCACCAGGCTATCCCTCAGCATGGTTGCGTCCCCGCAGAGCCCGCTTCCGTTTCGCCAGGCAAGATCATTGTAGCTCCACCACGTCCATCCGTCTCAACTTCCGGTTAGCCCGTCATACGAGGACAATCCGTTCTTGCGTCGCAGCATGCGGATTCAGCATTATGTTCACGTGAAGATCCCTGAGACTATACTGGCTGGCGGCAGAAGGAGTAGATCCAGGCTTAGTGCGCGGCCCGCCCATCGAGAGGTAAGCGAATTCGTGCATGCCGCGTTTCTCCGACACGGAGCAGAAAGATAGAGTGGAAATGACCTCGCTTGTGCCACAGGCCCGAAGCAACGACGGCGTTGCTTTTTCTGTATGAAGACGGCGTTGTATGGGCGGATTGTCTTTGGCGCGTCGGCGGTGCTGTTCGGCGTCATCGCATTGATGTGGCACGACGCTGATACCTGGCAAAACTTGCGACATATCTGGAGCCTGCCTTTCGGCACCATCATTGGCGGGTGTCTCATGACCGCTCAAATTGCGGGTGGGATTGGGATACAGTATCCGCGCACTGGGCGGTGGGCTTCGGTCGTACTTTGCGTCGTCTATTTGTGTTTCTCGCTGGCCTGCGTCCCTGACATCATTGCCGCATCGAACGTCTATGAGCGATACGGCGGGAGCTTCTTCCTGTTCTTTTCCTTACTCTGCGGCGCGATTGCGCTGTACGCTGCGACTGAGGCAAATGGAGCAAGGGCGGTAGTGTTCGGCCGACTGGCACGCCTTGGACTTGGAATCTGTGCGATTTCCTTTACGCTGGGTCAGATACTCTTATCTCGCGGAACAGATGACCTGGTTCCAAAGTGGATTCCGCCCAACCAGATGTTTTGGGCGATCCTTACGACGGTCGCGTTTGGACTCGCAGCAATTGCCATTCTCATCGATCGCCAGGCGCGGCTTGCGATGCGCCTGATGACGCTCATGCTGGGACTCTTTGGCGTAATGGTTTGGGTTCCGCGCCTGATCGCTCACCCGAAAGCGCATTTCAACTGGTCCGAATGCGTCCTGACTTTCCTTGTTACAGGGGCTGCCTGGGTGGTGGCTGATTTAAAGTCTTTTTGATTTAGGCTGTGTTTGCGTGCCGCTTCACCGGATAACCGCCGCCGGTGCTGTTTTCCGGATTTCTTGGTGTATGGTCGGCAATCCGGAAGTGATCTGTTTCATCCGTCACGCGGCCCGCTGGCGACGATTCTTCCGCTGTTCCCCTCGCCGCCTCCAACTTCCGATCCCGCTCGGCGTGAATCTCCTGCTGATGCCCGGCGAGCATGTCCTTCGGCGTGATGTAGCCAACGGCGCTGTTCAAACGAACGTTGTTGTAATGCTCTACGTAACCCTCCACCAGACGAAGCGCATCTTCGAGCGACAGGCCGCTTAGCGCGATCTCCAGATTCAACTGGACCACGAATTCAGCCCCGCCCGACTCAGCCCCCGCCACACGCAATGTTAATGGTCATCTCGGCACCGTTACTTCGTCAGCCCGTTTCAAGGAAGCGATCAAGCCGATGGACAAATCGAGCGAAGCGATCCTGGCACTCAAACCGGTGACCTTCCACTACAAGCACGAGCTTGACCCGGAAGGGATCCCGCAGTTTGGTCTCGTGGCTGAAGATGTAGAGAAGGTGAATCCTGACCTGGTGGCTCGTAACGCCGAAGGGAACGTTTATACCGTGCGCTACGAAGCGATGAATGCGATGTTGCTCAATGAGTTCCTTAAAGAGCACCGCAAGGTCGAGCAATTAGAATCCAATGGTCAGAAACAAGAAGCAATGATCGCACAGCAGCAGAAGCAAATTGAGGCATTAACTGCAACGGTGCAGAAAGTGAGCGACCAGCTTGAAATGAGCAAAGCTGCACCGCAAGTGGCTGTCAGCAATTAGTAGAGCTGCCGACCCTAACAAGCGAACTTTATCTCAGAATGAACCGTCACACGTCACTAGGCTCTTTCTCGAACAGTTGCCTGTGCGATTCAGGCTCGCCCGCAATTCGGATGATAAATGATGCGGTCCCGACTTGTGTCAAATTCAGGCCAGACCAAAACAGTTGCCGTAAAAACGGCTTTAAGGCGACGGCCTTGGCGAGCTTTTCCAACGGCCTTCTAAGGACCCGTCTGGCGCGGGCGCAATCACAATGGGGCCAGTCGCCTCGGGCTCCCATTGAAAATATAGAGCGCAAGCTGCCGCTGCTGCCGTGATCCAAAGAAAGATAACGATTGTTTTCACCTTCTCCCTACGGCCAAAGCAGCAGCAAGCAGACCAAGAGGATATAATTACTATATTGACAATTATAATTAGAATTGCACCTTACAGATTGGCGAGACTCCTGGAACGCTCTCCGCCATTAAATAGATCTGGATCGGGCCGGGACGCTTTTGCTCCCGGGAGCGCTCTGACCTTCTTCCAGGTAAGCAGTTAAACAGACAACTGCCGGGAGAAAAGAAAGAAGCTCCCGATGTATACCTCAATTGTCCGCAAAGCAGTACTCGTTCGAAACCTCAGTCGCCAACCGCGTTTGCGGCGCGGTTTTCTACTCCTTCTGCTCACCCTCGCCCTGACACGCTTCGCGCTTTCGCCCACGGCGCAAGCACAACTACCCCCGCCAGCACCGGATGGAGGCTATCCCGGCAACAACACTGCCGAGGGCAGTGGGGCGCTCGCTAACCGCACAACCGGCAGCGACAACACCGCCATCGGTGCTCTAGCGCTCACTACGAACGACACCGGCGATGAAAACACGGCTATCGGTGCCTTTGCGCTGCTGGTCAACGACGCCAGATTCAACACGGCGGTGGGGGGTCATGCGCTTAGTGGGAACAGCTTCGGCACTGCAAACACGGCTATCGGTGCTCAAGCGCTCCAAAGCAACACAACCGCCAGCGGCAACACCGCCATCGGTTTTAATGCGCTCCAGGCGAACACAACCGGCAGCTCCAACACGGCCAACGGGTTTGATGCGCTCTTTAGCAATACGATCGGTAGCGATAACGTGGCCAACGGTCTTTCTGCGCTCTTTAGCAACACAACCGGCAGTGCAAACACGGCCACCGGTCGTGAAGCGCTCTTCAGCAACAACGGCAACCATAACACCGCCATCGGCGCTGCTGCTCTCCGAAGAAATACAGACGGCGTGGAAAACATAGCCACCGGTAGTGGCGCACTTTTTAAGAACACGGTTGGCAACTTCAACACAGCGATTGGCGTTAATGCGCTCTTTAATGTCACCGGCGATAACAATGTCGCGGTAGGCGATCAAGCCGGCATCAATCTCACCACCGGGAGCAGCAACATCGATATCGGCGCGTTCGGTAGTTCTGGCGACTCCAACACGATTCGCATCGGCAGACAAGGATTGCAGAACAGTACTTTTATCCAGGGGATCTTCGGAAATCCTATGTCCGGTATGGTGGTGGTCGTAAACTCAAGCGGGAAGCTGGGTGTCACAACCTCCTCCGCGCGTTTCAAAGACAACATCAAGCCGATGGATAAGGCAAGTGAGGCGATCTTATCGCTTAAACCGGTGACCTTTCGCTACAAGCACGAGCTTGATCCGGATGGCGTTCCACAATTTGGCCTCGTGGCTGAGCAAGTGGAAAAGGTGAATCCCGATTTGGTAGTTCGCGACGCTGACGGAAAGATTAACACTGTCCGCTATGAAGCGGTGAACGCGATGTTGCTGAATGAGTTCCTCAAAGAGCATCGCAAGGTCGAGGAACAACAGCGCAAGGTGCAGGAGTTGGAAGCGGCTGTCGTGCAACAACGAAACCACTTCCAAGCAACTACTGAGCAACAGCAGAAGAACTTCGAGTCGAAGATCGCGCAACAGCAGAAGCAAATTGAAGCGCTTACTGCGGGCTTGCAGAAGGTGAGCGCGCAAGTCGAACTGAAAAAACCTGCACCGCAAATCGTGGCCGACAATCAGTAAGGCTGCGCGACAAACCCATCGCTTATTGCCGTCCGTCCGCTCACTCGCCTAAGGAAACAAGCGGACGGGCACGACTGGTCCGTAGAATAAAGCTCGACAAATTGTCGCGGGTGCTGGTAAAAGTGCATTCGATTACGTCACGCGACGTTTCAATCTCCAGATCCAACATCCAGCCTCCAACAAAAAATGAAAACAGCGACAAGTCTACACTTAAGAAAACCAATCGGCCGGTCGCCTTTGCGGCGCGCCTTCCTTCTGATCCCACTAGCCTTCGCCTGTTTTGGGCTTTCGCCCACGGCGCAAGCAGTACTACCCCCGCCCGCACCGGACGGAGGCTATCCCAACGCCAACACGGCTGAGGGTGACGATGCGCTCGCCAGCCTCACAACTGGCATCGACAACACCGCCATTGGTTTTGAAGCGCTCTCTCAGAACACAAGCGGCAGCTTCAACACTGGCACTGGTTCTCAAGCGCTCTTAAGCAACACAAGCGGCAACGCCAATACGGCCAACGGTGACGCTGCCCTGTTTAGCAACACAACCGGCAACAGCAATACGTCCACCGGTTATTTTGCGCTTAGTAGCAACACAACCGGCAATAACAACACGGCCAACGGTGCTTTTGCGCTGCAAGCGGACACAACCGGCGGGTCCAATACGGCCACCGGTGAAGGTGCGCTCAACAGCAACACAACTGGCAATAACAACACCGCCACCGGCACTGATGCGCTCGCTACCAACACAACCGGTAAGTTCAACACCGCCACTGGCGTTGACGCGCTGTTAAACAACACAGCTAGCAATAACACCGCCACCGGTTTTGAAGCGCTCGAAGCTAATACCGCCGGCATCGACAACACCGCCACGGGTTTTCAAGCGCTCGTCGACAACACGACCGGCAGTGGCAACACGGCCAACGGTACTTTTGCGCTCTCTCACAACACAACCGCCTTCAACAACACGGCTACCGGGCAGGGTGCGCTTGGATTGAACACAACCGGCGGCTCCAATACGGCGAACGGTTGGAACGCACTCCATAGCAACACGACTGGCGGTAGCAACATCGCATTGGGCTTTTCAGCCGGTACAAATCTCACCACCGGCAGTAACAATATCGACATTGGCAACCGAGGTGTTGCTGGCGAGGCTGCCAAGATTCGTATCGGTACCGTAGGGACGCAGAACGCTACATTTATCGCCGGCATCCGTGGGGCAACCGTGGCAAGTGGCGTAGGAGTGATTGTCGGTACCAACGGTCAGCTTGGCACGGTAGTTTCCTCCGAACGGTTCAAAGAGGGGATCAAACCTATAGACAAGGCCAGTGAGGCAATCCTTGCCCTAAAACCGGTGAGCTTCCGTTACAAGAAGGAGCTTGATCCTGATGGAATTCCGCAGTTTGGCCTCGTGGCCGAGCAAGTGGAAAAAGTGAACCCTGCTTTAGTAGCTCGCGATGAGCAAGGCAAGGTTTACACAGTGCGCTACGACGCGGTGAACGCGATGTTACTAAACGAGTTCTTAAAAGAGCACCGGAAGGTCGAGGAACAGGAAGTAACGATCACGCGAGTAAACGGAACTGTTGCAAAGCAGGAGGCGACCATCACCCAACTAAAGTCCACGGTGGCGCAGCAGCAGAAGGACTTCCAAGCGGCTGCCGCGCGCCAACAAGAGCAAATTGAAGCGCTTACTGCGGGCTTGCAGAAAGTGAGCGCTCAAGTCGAGATGAACAAGTCTGCACCGCAACTAGTGACTGACAATCAGTGAAGCAACCCGCGAAGGCCCAATGCGGCCCTGCCAAGCGGTATAAGTCGGAAATTCTTACACTTTCGACTAGCCATATAAGGGGTTGGAGCACAATAACTTAAAACGATATATCGGACAACATACTACAACAGTTGTTTGGATAACTTACAAACTCGGACCTCGCTTGAGCCATTCGTAAAATTGGCCGTTACAACACTCATGTCGATTAGTGGCTTATTACAAGCCAGTTGTGTTCACTCAGGGCAACCTAAAAGAGGCTTGGTTTATGGTATGCTTACCAAATTCGGTGGCTAGCTGCGCCCATCAACCCGCAACCCCATGAAAACACCAAGCAATAAATCCCAAGGCCTCTATCTCCGGAAGAGCAACCCCCGCTGGAAATGGATGGCTGGAGCTACTGCTGCTACCGCCGCTGGAGTCACGACGGCATCTCAAGCCAGCACAATCACGGTCAATCTGATCAACAACTACATCAGCGCCACAGGCGGGAATCATCTGAATGCGGACCTCACTGGGGATGGACATCCGGACGTGACGATAGCAAATCCTTCCTTCTTCCATTCCACACGTTATATCGGTTATACAAAGTTCTACAACGGTGCTGCAAGGGTCGTCCTCAATGGCATCAATGCGACAGCCTTTGCCTACGGGGATGGCTACCCGGTGGGTGTGCGCCTAGGTTCGCAATTCCGGTCCCTGCGCAGTCCTCCTTATGGGACGACATTGACGGGGTCGATACCCATATTCTTTAAGGATCTGCACATTAACGGCGGCGCACCGACCAAGGGATCACTGGAAGTAACTCTGTCCGACTTTTTCCCCTCCGACAATCCGAGGATTCAGCTGGATAGTTTCACGTATAACGATCCGCCTTCGGGGCGCGGCGCAGCAGTCCCAGATCAGGGGTCGAGCCTTGCTCTTCTGGCAATGGGTGCCGGCGGCATCCTAGCCTTGCGTCGATGGAGGGCCGCGCAAGAACGCTCTTAAATTTACGCAGAAAAGAGCCGCACGCCGTTTCTCAGGAGACCCACATTTCGGAAGGTGCCGAAGCCTAGACGAGAAAGCCCTTCGTAATTGGTTACCAAGGAGACAATATACCACAAGTAGGAAGTAATTGGAGGTGTTTGACTGCGTGAGCCTTGCCCCGTTTTCTTTGGTTGATTCCAGTCGTTCTTAATGGGAATCCAATCCGCCCATGCGCGATGACCATCGACGGCGAAAGCTGCTCCTCATCGGTTGGGACGCTGGCGACTGGAGAGTCGCTATGCCGCTTGTCGACGCCGGCAAGATGCCGAATCTCGCCAAGCTCATCGAAGAAGGCATTTGTGGAAACATGGCCACGCTCCAACCCGTCCTTAGCCCGATGCTCTGGACTTCGATCGCAACCGGGAAGCGCGCTTACAAACATGGTGTCCACGGATTTTCCGAACCTGACCCTATGACTGGCGGCATCCGCCCAGTCACGAACCTCTCGCGCAAGACCAAAGCGATCTGGAACATCTTGAACCAGAATGGCCTCAACACCATCACTATTGGATGGTGGCCATCTAATCCGGTCGAAGAACTGTCCAGGGGGGTCATGGTTTCCAATGACTATCAACGCGCCGTCGGCAGGGACCCGGAAAAATGGCCGCTCAAGCCCAGTACCATCCATCCCGCTCGTCTGGAGAAGGTCCTCAGTGAACTGCGCTTTCACCCAGCCGAACTCACCGAGGCAGAGTTGCTTCCCTTTATTCCGGGCCTTAACGGCATGGGTCGGCAGGATCTAGACAAGGCGGAGAAAGACCCGCGCATGCAGGTGTTGCTGAAGATCATCGCCGATTGCACTTCCATTCACTCCGCCGCCACCGCACTCATCCAGAGCGAGCCGTGGGACTTAATGGCTGTTTACTACGACGCGATCGACCACTTCGGGCACGCCTTTATGCGGTATCACCCGCCCAAACAGGACTACGTCGACGACTGGGACTTCCGCGTTTTCAACCATTGTCTCGAAGGCGGCTACCGCTACCACGACATGATGCTTGGCGCCCTTGTCCGACTCGCCGGAAAGGATACCACCGTCATCCTCATGTCCGACCATGGCTTTCATCCCGACCACTTGCGTCCGTCCGGCATGCCGCGGGAGCCAACCGGTCCCGCCGTCGAGCATCGCCAGTTCGGCATCTTTGTTGCAAGGGGACCCGGTATCAAGAAAGACGACCGCATCTACGGAGCAAATCTTCTTGATATTTGTCCCACGCTCCTGCACCTCTTCGGCCTGCCCGTAGGCGAGGACATGGATGGAAAGGTGCTGCTTGATATCTACGAGCACAAACCGGCCGACATCCAGCGCATCCCGAGCTGGGATGAGGTGCAGGGCGACCACGGCATGCATCCGCCTGAGAAGCAAATCTCACCCGCTGACTCCAAGGCCGCTCTCCAACAGCTTGTCGCCCTCGGCTACATTGCAGAACCCAATGCCGACAAAGCGAAGGCACTGGAAGAAACCGTGCGCGAGCTTGACTATCACCTGGCGCAGGCGTGCATGGACGGCGGCATTTATAATCAGGCCGTCAACATCCTCGAACGGCTTTACGCCACCCAGCCCATGGAACACCGGTTCGGCTTCAAGTTGGCCGGCTGCTACCAGAGCCTTGGTCGCGCCGCCGATCTGCGCCGGCTGGTCACGACACTCATCGAGCGTCGCATCGAAGAAGCGAATGCTGCCGCGGCAACTTTGAAATCCTTAAAGCTCGACGAACCCGAGGTTCAACAGGTCGAGAAGGAGCGCATGGAGAAAATGAGCGATCAGGAAAAACAGAAATTCGGCCGGGAGCGGCGGGAGCTTATCGCCAAGGCAAGGCCCAACCTCTTTTCGCTGCGATACCTGGAAGCGTGCGCCGATTTCGCGGAGAAAAAATACGAGGACGCCCTGACTAAGCTCGAACAGCTCGACGCCGACTACGGGGCGCGCTGCAACGCGCTCGTCCTGCGCGGTGAAATCTGTCAGCGTCTCAAACGCTGGGAGGAATCGAAGGCTGCTTTTGACGAGGCGTTGGAAATTGATCCGGAAAGCCCCGGTCCGCTTCTCGGCCTGGCCCGTACCGCACTGGCTGCAAAGGATTATGAAGCCGCCGTTCAACACGCCCGGGAATCTATTGGGTTACTCTTCTTCCAGCCTCGCGCTCATTACATTCACGGCCTCGCCCAGTATCGCCTCGGGTGTTGGGATGAAGCCGAGCATGCCTTCCTGCTCTGCGTCTGCCAGGCGCCTCTCTTCTCCGCGGCTTTTCGGATGCTGGGCGAAATTGCCCGCTGGCACAAAACAGATCCCGCCGAACAGGCCCTCTACCAGGTCAAGGTGCTGGAGACTCGCCGCCGGCTCAGGGAACTTCGGAAGCAGAAAGCTGCTGAGGTCCACGCCGCTTCGGCTCGCAGCCAGGAGGCCCACCCGATGCCGCAACTTAAACAACACCCCGAGGCCTTCGCCGGTCTTCCCTCAGAGGAGATCGTCACCGTCGTTTCCGGACTCCCCCGCTCCGGCACTTCCCTCATGATGCAGATCCTTGAGGCTGCTGGCATTCCGCCTTTTACCGATAACAAGCGCCAACCGGACGAGTCGAACCAGAAAGGTTACTACGAGCACAACAAGGTCGCCTCTTTACTCTCCAACCCGGACAAGTCCTGGATCAAGAAGGCGAAAGGCACCGCCATCAAAGTCGTCGTTCCACTCCTTGCAGGTTTGCCGCCCAAACTCAGGAAACCTGACTCGGAACCCGAACCGCTTCACTACAGGCTTCTCTTCATGGAGAGAGACATGGAAGAAATTCTGCAGAGCCAAGACACCATGTTGCGGCGCCTCGGCAAATCTCCCGCAGCCAACGAAAAAGCCGCCGATATCACGAAAGTCTACCGACAACAGGAGCGCCATGCTAAGAGCTGGTGCGCCAGCCTAGGAATCCACGCCATGAGTGTCAGCTTCGAGGCTCTCGTGCACCGCCCCGATGAGATTCTTCCTCAGCTCGCTGCGTTCCTCGGCGTGACCAACAAGCTTCCCGCCATGCGCATGCGCATCGATCCCGCCCTGCACCGCGCCAGCAACGAGCCCGCCACGAGCCGCGCGGCACATAATACTTATCGGCGGCCCGACACGCGCGCCTAAGATAATCCGCCTAAGAAAAACACACGGGGAAAGCGCCTAAGTAACAATTCGATGCCGTACTTGCTCTGCTTTTGGATTGGAGCGTGAACCTTGCAGGGCAGATGCGCTTTCAAAGGCGCGCAGCGCCCGCCAACGGGTTGAAGGTTGTCGCCGAGTATCAGGACAAAGCAGCGTTGGCGAGCAGTGACGAATAAGCTCGCCCATAATTCAGTTACACAGGGTGGAAGAACTTTATTAAGTATTTTCGCCCTGTGTTTGACCTCTGTGCCAGCACAAGACCTTGCACTCGTCCGTTGAAAACCACAGCCAATCAATTATGCAGAGAGCCGGGCGAGTTTTCGCTCAGGCGAAATTCGTATTTTGGATTCAACCGGAAATGTCGAGCGCAGCATTCCGTTTGTTAAAGAACAACGGGCGCGTGGCAAAACTTATCCCGCAGCTCTGCGCGCCCTAGCCTTCAAGTGGCAACGCATCATGTTTGTGTGCTGGCGCGATCGTCTGCCTTACAACGAAACCACTTACCTCCAAAGCCTCAAGCACAGAGGCTCATACCTCGCCCACAAACTCGACCAACAACTCCTCCAAGCCGCTTGAAAACTTTACCAACAACTTATCTCCAAATCCTTGACGGACTACCTCAGATGTATGGTTAGGCTTTATTTGATGACTGGGCGTCGACCTCCTCGGCGTGCCGTTGCAACACTGTAAACCCGTCGCTCAAGTCGATACTCTCCTGAGAAGCCCAACGTAAAAGCCCTCGCAGAGAGTGACGGCGATCTTTAAAAACAGTAGATATCTCTCGGTGCCGCGGGTCTCGTAATCCGTGAGCGCTGATTCGACGGCAAACGCGAGACAACTCACATGCACTGAGCTCCGCGGCACCCACCTTCTGGAGCATTCCGAGACGCCAGAACTCGTCACCTTGTTGATTGGAGTCCGCCTGCGCATTCGCAATGTAACAATCGCCCATGCTCTTCAATAGAGCGCGACGCTCTGCAAGCTTATCAAGCGGCCAACGAGTAAAGAATCCAACAATAAATCCGATGATAGCGCCTATAAGAAGTTTCGCGAGATCAGCCAACGTTATAATGTAAACGGCGAGCTTCACGGCCTAACGAGAACTAGATTACCGCTGGCGAAAAGCGAGCGTAAATTGCCGCTCTGATGTCCCGTTTTACATGACTTCAACACGCCCATTGATCTAGGGTGCAAATCATCGCTGACGTCTTGCGGGATCATTTTCGCTGCGACCCGTCTCGCTCCAGCAACCTGCCGGGAGCAATCTCGTAGCTTCGCGGATGAAGCGATCCCGATGATGCGGGCTTGTAAATCTCAGCGTGATTTGATGGCCCGCGGCGATCCAGTCCTGCCGCTTTGTGCCTCCCCACGCAATCTGCGGCTTTACCGCGATCTCCGCGAAATGACAGAGAGCGCGTAGACAGTGAACGACCGCTTCGTCCTCGGTGTGACATGTAACGCTGTAGTGACAACGCTGATACTCTTCATCTAGCTCAGCTTGCGTGCGCGGCATATCGTCTAACGAGAAATAGAGGCAATATCCGCTAAAAGGCTGCAAAATGGCAAGCCGTCGGTTCCCTCTGTTCTGTGCCATCCGTTCATCCTCCCAGGAAAATGAGCGGACGGACACGACTCGTCCGTAGAATAAAGGCTCGACATCGCGGCATAACCAGACGAAACTCAACCTAATTACGTCACCCGACGTTTCAACTTATCTTCGGCACGGCTGAATAAGCCGCAGGCGCTGGACCTTCGCTGAGACACCGCTTAGCGCGATTTCCAGATCCAACTGGAGCCCCGAGTCAGCCGAAGTGAGTCGCTTCTTGAAAGAAGTCTCGCCGAGAACGGTTCCTGGTTCCGGGCGGAACTGGATTGCAGTTAATGCAGTTCAACAATCCAGTCTCAACAAAAATGAAAACAAAAAATATGACAACTCTACACCTAAGAAAATCAATCGGCCGGTCGCTTTTGCGACTCGGTTTCCTTCTAGTTCCACTCGCGCTTGCTTGGTCTGCGCTTTTGCCGACGACGCAAGGACAACTACCCTCACCGACACCGGATGGAGGCTATCCCAATGGCAACACGGCTGAGGGTACTAGCGCACTCGTCAGCGTCACTAGTGGCAGCTTCAATACAGCAATCGGTTCTGATGCGCTTGATACGAACACAACCGGCAGCGCCAATACCGCAATTGGTGCCCGTGGGCTCCAAGCCAACACCACCGGCAACACCAACACAGCCACCGGTGTTGAAGCGCTCTTTAGCAACACGACCGGCGGCGGCAACACCGCCACCGGTGTTGATGCACTCGGTCTCAACACAACCGGCGCCTTAAACACGGCCAACGGTATTGATGCGCTCTTTAGCAACACGACCGGCGGCGGCAACACCGCCACCGGTGTTGAAGCGCTCGAACTTAACACTACCGGCAGCGGCAGTACAGCCGACGGCGGATACGCACTCAGTAGCAATACAACCGGCACCGGCAACACAGCGATCGGTTTTCAAGCGTTGCAACGCAACACCACCGGCATCAACAACACGGCCACCGGTTATCAAGCGCTCTTTAGCAACACAACCGGCGCCACTGATACCGGCGAAAACACGGCCAACGGTTTTCAGGCGCTCTTTAGCAACACGACAGGCGAAATCAACACCGCCATTGGTAGTCAAGCGCTATTCAGCAACACAACCGGCACCGGGAATACGGCGACCGGTCGTTTCGCACTCCAGAACAACACGGCGTATGACAACACGGCGAACGGCGCCTCTGCGCTTCGCTTCAACACAACCGGCACGCAGAACACCGCTACTGGACGGGAAGCGCTTTTTAGCAACACAACCGGCAACAGCAACGTGGCCAATGGTTTCGCGGCGCTCAAACGAAACACTACCGGTCACCAAAACACGGCCAACGGTGGCAATGCACTGTTGCTCAACTCAACCGGCAGCGGCAACATAGCAGAAGGTGCTGGTGCGCTCGAAAACAACACCGGCTCATTTAACACCGCAGTGGGCTTTAACGCCGGTGCTAGCCTCACGACAGGCAGTAACAACGTCGATATTGGAGCTCTAGGTGTTGCAGGCGAGTCCAATACGATGCGGATCGGCACGGTGAAGCAGACTGCCACCTTTATCAGAGGCATTAGCGGGGTCACTGTGGCTGGCGGCGTCGGGGTAATTATAGATACCAGCGGTCACCTCGGCACGGTAGTTTCCTCGGAGCGGTTCAAGGAAGCGATCAAACCGATGGACAAAGCGAGCGAAGCGATTCTTGCGCTCCAACCGGTCACCTTTCGTTACAAGCACGAGCTTGACCCAGATGGCATCCTGCAGTTTGGCCTGGTGGCCGAGCAAGTGGAAAAAGTGAATCCTGACCTGGTAGCTCGCGATGCCGAAGGGAAGGTCTACACAGTGCGCTACGAAGCAGTGAACGCGATGTTGCTTAATGAGTTCCTCAAAGAGCACAAAAAGATCGAGGAACAAGGTCGGAAGATGCAGGAACAGGACGCGACCATCGCGCAACTAAAATCTGGAATGCAGGCTCTTACCGCAACGATGAAAGAGCAAGAGGCGCAAATCCAAAAGGTCAGCGACAGGCTTGGAGGAAGCAAAGCTGCACCGCAACTAGTGGCAGGCAATTAGTAGAGCAGAAGAGCTTAATTAGCAGCCTCAATCGGGCCGCTGTGTTTCACCGCGGAGCGGTCTTTGGGCGAGAATTCAATGGATAGTGACCGGAACGCCGCTTTTCACTTGCTGTGTGAGGCGGGCGATGTCCCAATTTGTTAGTCGAATGCAGCCGTGGCTGCTTGAGCGACCGATGCTTTCCGGATCGTTAGTTCCATGAAGACCGATCCCTTTCTTATTGAGCGCAATCCAAATGACGCCGACTGGGTTCTTCGGACCTGGCGGAAGCACATAGAACTTACCGCTGCGCCAGCCGTGTTTGAGCATCTGTTGGTCGTAGCGGAATCTTGGCAACTTCGCGATCCCACGCACTTTCCATTCACCCAGTGGCGAAGCGGTGCGCGCCGAACCGATTGTAACCGGGTAAGCCGCGACCAATTTATCTGCTTCGAAAACTCCGAGCATATTCGTTTTCGTATCGATTTTGACAGAGATCGTCGGCAGGCCGGGCTCGGCTGATCCGTTCCTTGTCGCGGAGGCTGTTCCCTCCCTGCGCGCGTCGGCTTCCTCTGGCAGGTCGTTTGCCACCGGTGACGCAATCTCACTGCCAGGCTTGATAGCTGCCACGCTGACGAGGTCGAAAGGTTCGACGTTCGGCACCTTGAGCTGGTCGCCTGCCTTAACGGTCCTAGTCTTTCCGGGATTCAGTTCTTCTAGGAAATGAACGTCACAATGAAACTTTTCTGCGATCGCTTCAGCCGCGTTGCGATACGGCAGGAATTTTAGCTTTGCTTGCGCCGCCACCGCGCTTGGTACTAGCCCGATATTTTGGAGATCAGCTTCGGTGACCGTGTAAGGAATGAATGTCGGACCGAAATTGGTCAGATCGAGCCCGCTAATATCTGGTGTCGTATCAGGCTTGGCTGGCGGAGGTGGTGCTTGTTCGCCAAGGGCTTCACGATAGAGCGCGAGGGCCTTAAATGTGAAATCGTCGTAATACCCGTTTAGCGCGCCTGGACTAAAGTTCCCCCGGTCCAGAAACACTTGCAGACGTGTCGCTGCTTCAATTTGAGCGGGATCGCGCTTCTGTACGGGCGCTGGTGTCGCGTGCGTGCGCAGCTTTTTTCGTCCCACCGCAGGAGGCGCCATCGTGGTCAGCATTGCCGCAACGAGCGTGAGACACAGAAAACTCTTCATATAATTGCGTCGGGTGCGATCATTTGTCCCGGGCTGTGCCGACTGGTGTGGCACGGCTCTACAATTTCTACGCGTCCCCAATTAATGTCAGTTGCCGGTCTTCTCGGCGCGCTCCGGTGTCTCATTTACTCTATGCATGGGTGACGTGACGGGGGCAACGCTCGCTTGATATTTTCATTTCGAGGGGCTGTGAAGCTCATTCTTTACTGCGAATTATAATCAAACAGGGCTGTGCAACTCGTGTAAGACGTGCAAGACGATCCCAAATTGTGGCGAGTTGCACGAGTTGCACGTCTTGCACAAGGGCGAGAGACCATTTTTCATTTGTTGCCGCGCGAGCGTTTCCATCTTTTATCGCTGTGCAACTCGTGCAAGACGTGTAACTCGCTTCTACATTGGTTGCGAGTTGGCCATTTCATTTCTTGGCCCTCGTGAAAATCCGCGTAACGTGTCCCCCGGCTTCGGGTTGTTCATCGCGCCCGGCCAATTCGCCGCCCCCTTCCATTGCTGCAAGCAGCGCGTGTGCTTCATCGGCATTGCGTGCGATCCGCACGCGGTACACGTCGCTCGCCCGGATGCCTTCGGGCTTGTCCGCTAGCAAGGAAAGCACTTCATCCCAAATCTTGCGTCGTGCTTTGTATCTGCTGGCGGAAAGAATTTCAAGTTGCTGCACGGCGAACCAGTCTGCCAGTCCGATTGCCCGTTTCGCTGTGTCGAGTTCAAGCATGTGCTCATGTGCGTGCGCGCCGTGCAAACCCGCGTGAAGGCAAACGGCAATGCGCCACGCCTGCTCATTCCAGCGCGCCGCGTAGATCGTCACGTCTCGCAAATCACTGCGGCGGCGTTTCACAAT
>Ga0207684_10002792_pt1 | contig 17348 bp, 18 predicted proteins | sample KBSK5501metaG_FD_184342 | JGI IMG/M metagenome (GOLD analysis project Ga0207684, IMG submission 184342) | Corn, switchgrass and miscanthus rhizosphere microbial communities from Kellogg Biological Station, Michigan, USA - KBS K5-50-1 metaG... | ecosystem: Host-associated > Plants > Roots >...
GGATCCCGCGCTCTTTCACCAAGTCCCGACCCGGTGATGCCCGACCCGTCCATCCGCGTCCGGATCGCGCCGAGCCCCACGGGTCCGCTCCACATCGGGACGGCCCGAACCGCGCTGTTCAACTTCCTGTTCGCCCGGCACGTCGGGGGGACGTTCCTGTTCCGCCTCGAGGACACCGACGTCGCCCGCTCGACGGTCGCGTTCGAGCGCGACATCGTCGATGGTCTGCACTGGCTCGGGATCACCTGGGACGAGGGACCGGATGCCGCGGGCGGTGGAGACATCGGGCCGTACGCGCCGTACCGCCAGATGCTCCGGCTCGACTCGTACCGGGCGGCGTCGGATCGCCTCCTGGCCGCCGACCTCGCCTATCCCTGCTACTGCACACCGGAGGAGCTCGACGCCGACCGCAAGGCCCAGGAGGCGGCGAAGCTGCCGCCTCGCTACGTCGGGCGCTGTGCGCACCTCACGGCCGACGAGCGTGCCGCCCGCCTCGCCGAGACCGGCCGCCCGCCGGCCATCCGGTTCCGGGTTCGGCCCGGCGTCGTCGGGTGGAACGACATGATCCGCGACCGGATCGAGATTGACACGAGGAACATCGGCGGCGACTTCGTGATCGTCCGCGGCGACGGGACGCCGCTCTACCACTTCACCGTGGTCGTCGACGACGCGGCGATGGAGATCAGCCACGTCATCCGCGGCGAGGATCACGTCAGCAACACGCCCAAGCACATCCTGCTGTTCGAGGCCCTCGGTCATTCGATCCCGGTCTTCGGCCATCTGCCGCTGATCCTCAACCCCGACGGGACGAAGATGAGCAAGCGGAAGAGCCAGACGGCGGTCGACGATTACCGGGCCGAGGGGTTCATCCGCGAGGGCCTGATGAACTACTTCGCCTACCTCGGCTGGAGCCCGGGCACCGAGGAGGACGTGCTCGCGGTCGACGAGATCGTCGAGCGGTTCGACATCGACAAGGTCCAGAAGGGCGGCGCCCGATTCGACCGCGGCCGACTCGAGTGGCTGAACGGCCAGTGGATCCGGCGGCTCGAGCCGGACGACCTCGTCGACCGCCTCCGGCCGTTCCTTCAGGCGGCGGTTGAGGATGGACGGATCTCACGGTTGCCGACGGACGAGGAGGTGCGATCGCTCCTGCCCGTCGTCCAGGAGCGGCTGCCGACGCTCGCGGCGGTCGTGGACCTGGTCGGATTCCTGTGGACGGAGGAGCTCGCCCTGGATCCGTCGCTCATCGTCCCGAAGCGGTGGGACGCCGCGACGACTCGCGACGCCCTGGCCGCGGCGCGGGACATCCTGGCGTCGCACGACCCGGTGACGTGGGAGGCGGACGAGCTCGAGCCGCCCCTCCGCGCACTCGCGGAGGCTCGCGACTGGAAGGCGGGCGATCTGTTCATGGCGATCCGCGTCGCGACGACGGGCCGGACCGCGACGCCGCCGCTCTTCGACACGCTCGTTGCCCTGGGCCGCGACCGGACGCTGGCCCGCCTGACCGCGGCGATCGACGCGCTCCCGGTGAAATCTCCCGTTAACACGGACCGCTAGGATTCGAGCCGATGGCACGAACGATCCTGGTCGTCGAGGACGAGACGACGCTGCGCGAAACGCTCGCCGACGCGCTCGAGGTCGAGGGCTTCCGGGTGATCGCCGCCGCCGATGGGCGCGAGGCCCTGACCCGCTTCCGGGCCGACAAACCGGACCTGATCCTCCTGGATCTCATGCTGCCGGAGCTGTCGGGCATCGAAGTGTGCCGGATCATCCGGGCCGAATCGGGCGTGCCGATCGTCATGCTCACGGCCAAGGACAGCGAGCTCGACAAGGTCGTCGGCCTCGAGCTCGGCGCGGACGACTACGTGACGAAGCCCTTCAGCCTGCGCGAGCTGTCGGCCCGGATCCGGGCGCTGTTCCGCCGGTCCGAACAGGCGGCAGCACCCGATGCGGCCGGGCCGGCGGTCGTCGACCTCGGGCGGGTCCAGGTCGATCTCGCCGGCCATCGCCTGCTCCGCGACGGCGACGCGCTCGCCATCAAGCCGAAGGCCTTCGAGCTGCTCGCGTTTCTCCTCCGCCATCCGGGCCAAGCGTTCACTCGCGACCAGCTCCTCGAGCATGTCTGGGGCTACGACTACGCCGGCGAGACCCGGACGGTCGACGTCCATGTCCACTGGCTCCGCTCGACGCTCGAGGACGACGCGGCCGCACCGCGCTTCATCCACACGGTTCGCGGCGTCGGATACGTCTTCCGTCGTCCGTCCGAGGCCGCCGCCCGGGCCTGACAGATCGGCCGGCGTGCGGGCCGGTGTTCACGGATCGATCACACGTTGTTGATCACCCGGCCCGACGCTCCCGCCATGTCGATCGTGCTCCGTCGCGGCCAGGCTGTCGCCGAGCCGCGTTCCCGTCTGCTCCGCTTCGAGCGCCCGACGGTCGCCGGGGCCGTCGCGACGAACGCCCGCCAGGAGGCGCTCGCGTCCGATCCGCGTCATGAGCTCGCCCGGCTGGCCCTCGACCTCGTCGTCCGGACGGCCGAGCCGGTCGACCTGCCGCCGCGCTGGACGACCTATCCGTTCGGCCGCGAGGTCGATCGCACCCGCGCCCAGCTCGCGCCGATCCGATCGCGGGTCGCCTTGCTCGCCTCGTACTCGCGGGAGGCTCCGATCGCCGCCACTCGGGGCTCCGTCGAGGCCGGGCTGCCGGCGGGCCCCGTCCGCGTCGCCTACGCGATTCGCTGGCTCGAGCTCGGCGACGGAAGGGCGCGCCCGGCATGGGCGTCGTTCGTGGCCGGTCCGGTCGACCTCGTCGCCGGCGCCATCTCCGGCGCCGTGACGGCTGCCCTCGACCAAGGGACGGGCGAGATCACGGACTAGCCGCCGGCGATGTGCCGCACGGGCGGCGCGGCTATCCTTCGCCGATGCGTCTTTCCCAGCTCTTCTTCGCCACCCTCCGCGACGATCCCGCCGACGTCGAGATGGCCTCGCACCGCCTGCTCCTGCGAGCGGGCTACATCCGGCCGCTCGGGTCGGGGATCTACTCGCTCCTGCCGCTCGGCAAGCGGGTCAACGACCGGGTCGAGCAGATCATCCGCGAGGAGCAGGACCGGATCGGCGGCCAGGAGATGGAGATGCCGGTCGTCCATCCGGCCGATATCTGGCGGGCCAGCGGCCGCTACGACGCGATCGGGCCGGAGCTGACCCGGTTCAAGGACCGCAACGGCCGGGACATGGTCCTCGCGATGACCCACGAGGAGGTCGTCGGGATCCTGCTCGCCGACATCGTCAAGTCCTACCGCCAGCTGCCGCTGATGGTCTACCACTTCCAGACGAAGTGGCGCGACGAGCCGCGCGCTCGGGCGGGGCTCATTCGCGTCCGCGAGTTCGTCATGAAGGACGCCTACAGCTGTGACCGCGACGCGGCCGGACTCGACGTCAGCTACCAGGCCCAATACGACGCCTACGTCCGGACGTTCGAGCGGCTCGGCCTCAAGACGGTCGCCGTCAGCAGCGACCCCGGGATCATGGGCGGCAGCGGCGCTCACGAGTTCATGGTCCTGAATCCCGCGGGCGAGGACGTTCTCGTCCTGTGCGAGGCGTGCGGCTACGCCGCGAATCGCCAGGTCGCGCGGATCGACCATCCAGCGCCGCCGGCCGAGGATGCGCTGCCCCTGGAGGAGGTCGCGACGCCGGGGACGAACACGATCGCGAGCCTCGCCGGCTTCCTCGATATTCCGGCGACGCGAACCGCCAAGGCCGGCTTCTACGTGACCGGCGACGGACGTCTCGTCACCGCGATCGTCCGCGGCGATCTCGAATTCAACGAGACGAAGCTGGCGAACGCCGTCGGCGCGACCACAGGCATGCGTCCGGCGACGGTCGAGGAGATCCGGGCCGCGGGGATGGAGCCCGGCTACGGCTCGCCGATCGGTGCCCATGACACGGTCGTCGTCGTCGACGACCTCGTCGCACGATCCCCGAACCTCGTCGCCGGTGCCAACCGCGTGGGCTACCACTACCGGAACGTCAACGTCGGGCGCGACTACACCGCCGACGTCACCGCCGACATCACCAATGCCCGCGAGGGCGATCCATGCCCGACCTGCGGCCAGCCCGTCATCCTTCGCAATGGGATCGAGGTCGGCAACATCTTCAAGCTCGGGACGAAGTTCACCGATGCCGCCGGCGCGACCTACCTGGGCGAGGACGGCAAGGAGCACGCGATCGTCATGGGCTCGTACGGGATCGGGGTCGGGCGCAACGTCGCGTGCGTCGTCGAGGATCACCACGACGAAAAGGGGATCGTCTGGCCCGAGGAGGTCGCGCCGTACGCCGCGCACCTCGTCGCGATCGGCGCGAACAAGGATCCGCAGGTCACCGAGATCGCCGAGCGTCTCCACGCCGTCGCGGAAGGAGCCGGCTACTGGCGCCAGATCCTCTACGACGATCGCAACGAGTCGCCGGGCGTGAAGTTCACCGACGCCGAGCTCCTCGGGATGCCGTGGATCCTGACGGTGTCGCCCCGCTCGCTCGCCGCCGGTGGCGTCGAGGTCGTGAAGCGCGCGACGGGCGAGCGCTGGACGCATTCGGTCGAGGAGGTCGAGGCGCTGCTCCGCGGCGAGCCGGCTCCCGAGCGGGCCACGGCGGCCGCCGAGCCCGGCGGCTGACGACCGGTCGATTTTCGAGGCTGCGGTCGCCGACGGCCGATAGCATGACGACCGATGGCTCCCCGACCGATGCTTCCGCCCGACGATCTCTACGCCCGACTCGAGCTGCCGATCGACGCGTCGTTCGAGGCGATCGAGATCGCGTGGCGGGCCCTCCTCAAGCAGCATCACCCCGACATCGCGGGCCCGGCGGCCGGGGAGCTGGCGAAACGAATCAACGTCGCCCATGACTGGCTGTCGGACCCGGAAATGCGGGCCCGCTACGATCGCGAACGACATCCGCGCCGCGCGGCTCCGATCGGGCTCGGCGGTCGACGGCCCCAGCGAGATGGACGGCCGGGCGTCCGTGGCAGAAGCGTTCCACGGCAGGCGGTTCCTCGTCGGCCCGTCGACGCGGCCCAGGCGATCGCCCTCCACATCGACCGCATTCGGCGTCTGACGGCGGACGAGCTCGACCGCCTGTCCCTCGCCGAGACCGCCCCGATCGCGTTCATCGCCACGATCTCGCGGTTCCTCCCGGCCGATCGCCAGGAAGCCCTCCGCACCCTCGAGCCGATGATCCAGGCGGCCCTGCCCGCACGCGCACGATGGGATCCGGCCACCCGCGACGCGGCGCTCGGGTTCGCCCAGGACATCGTCCTCGGGCCGTTCCTCGACGAGCACCTGTCGGGGGCCTTCCGCGAGCGCGTCCAGGAGCGCCTTACGCGCGGCTGGCAGGCGGCAGTCGACCAGCCGCGGTACGGGCCAAACACGGCCGCGGTCACCGACGCGCTGCGGCGGCTGGAGGCGCTGCCGCCCGCCGAGCGCGCCCGGATCGCGGGCACGGGGCCCCGAACGGGCGTGCCCGCCGACCATCCGTGGCCGCGCGGCCTGTCGCCGACCGACGACGACGCCCTGCGGGTCTCGTCGGCCCTCGCTCAGCGCGACGCCCTCGCCCTTCTGCCCGAGCCGATCCCGGCCTTCGCGCGCCGCTCGCTCGGCCGCGCGATGCACACGCTCGTGCTCCGTCACGGCTTCAAGGCGGCCGAGCTCGAGCGGCTCGCCGGCCCGTGGGCGCCGATCGTGCTCCCGCCGTCGGCCGCCGCCGGAGCTCGTCGTCGCTGATCCCCGAACGCGGTCGGGCGCCCGGGTTTCTGCCATACGAATCTCAGGCGGTCGCAAGGCAATGGCTGCGGCGTCGCACTGGGCGCGCCGAGCGTGGATCAAATCCGAGTTTGTGACGTACGGCCATCACGCGATCGGTTGACAGGAATCGAGCGGCTAACGACCGGAGGAAGTTCGTATGTCAATTTTCGGATCGATCGGTGGGGTCGACGAAGGCGTCGAGGAAGGCCTCGCAGGTCGGCGCGACAGCATGGCCAAACCGGCCCCATTCGACGCGGCCGCATTCATCGGCTAGGCTTGATTCTCGTGTTCGATGGGCGCTCCGGTCAGCGCCCGGTCAACACCGGGCCCTACCGGACCCGGTCGAAACCTAGATCCCGATCCAATCTGTGCCCTGACCGGGCCCCGCTCGCGCGGGAGGGCCCCCCGTCAGGAGTCACTTCTCCCCATGTCCTTCGATGCCCTCGGGCTGACCCCCGAGCTCCTCCGCGCCGTCGCGGACCAGGGCTACACCGAGCCCACCCCCGTCCAGCGCGAGGCGATCCCCCTCGTCCTTGCCGGCCGCGACATCCTCGCCGGCGCCCAGACCGGCACCGGCAAGACCGCCGCGTTCGTCCTGCCGATGCTCCAGATCCTCAACGCCGAACGGACTCCGGGCTGGAATGCGAACGGCTCGCCCAGGATCCCACCGGTCCGTGCCCTTGTCCTCACCCCGACCCGCGAGCTCTGCCTCCAGGTCGAGGAGAGCGTCCGGACCTACGGCGCCCACCGCCGGATCCGATCGGTTGCGATCTACGGTGGCGTCGGATACGAGGGCCAGAACCGCGCCCTGCGGGCCGGCCCCGGGATCCTCGTCGCCACGCCGGGCCGCCTCCTCGACCACATCGAGCAGCGCCACATCGACTTGTCGAAGCTCGAGATCCTTGTCCTCGACGAGGCCGATCGGATGCTCGACATGGGCTTCATCCGCGACATCCGCAAGGTCATCGCCCTGCTGCCGATCGAGCGCCAGAACCTCCTGTTCAGCGCCACGTTCTCCGACGAGATCCGGCAGCTCGCCGGCGGGATCCTGCGAAACCCGGCGATGGTCCAGGTGACGCCGCGCAACTCCGCGGTCGAGCTCGTTACCCAGGTCGTCCACCCCGTCGACCGCGAACGGAAGCGCGAGCTCCTCTCGTCGTTGATCCGGAGCGGGCGGATCGAGCAGGCGCTCGTCTTCACCCGGACGAAGCACGGGGCGAACCGCCTCGCCGAGCAGCTCGGCCGCGACGGGATCGATGCGGCGGCGATTCACGGCAACAAGAGCCAGGGTCAGCGGGTGCGCGCCCTCGACGACTTCAAAGCGGGCCGGGCCAGCATCCTCGTCGCGACCGAGGTCGCCTCGCGCGGCCTCGACATCGAGGACCTGCCGCACGTCGTCAACTACGAGCTCCCGATGGTTCCCGAGGACTACATCCACCGGATCGGCCGGACGGGTCGAGCGGAGAAGACCGGCGACGCGATCTCGCTCGTCTGCGTCGACGAGGCGCCGCTTCTCCGCGAGATCGAGCGGCTGCTCGGTCGATCGATTCCGTCCGAGGTGATCCCGGGCTTCGAGCCCGACCGATCGATTCGGGCCGAGCCGATCCGGCAGCGGTCGGCCGGTCCGCGCTTTGCGAACCCGGCGCGCGGCGGCGGTCCGCGGGCGATCCCGGTTGCCCAGCGTGGGGGCGCCGGTGCCCATCGCGATCGCGGCGCTGCGGTCATCAGCCACGGCCCAATTCGCCATCCTGCCGCGGTCGGCGTGGATCGGAGCCAGGGTCCACGACGCGACGGTCCTCGTCCGAGTGCTCCCGGCTCCGACATCAATCGCGGCGGCGGCATCCCCGGCCCGCGTCGACACTCGAACAACGGTGGCCCGCGACCAGGCCAGAGCGGACCGCGTCGTCCGGCGCCGGCCGGAACCGGGATCGCTAACGGCCAAGGACCGCGCTCGAGCTGGGCCGGTGGCGAGCGCATGGATCGCAACGGCGAGCAGCGCGGCCGCTCCGATCGCCCGCGCGACGACCGTGGTCGCCACCCGGGTCCCGACCACGGCCAAGGCCGCCCGCAAGGCCCGAACCCGGGTGGATTCCTCGCCATGCCCGGCGAGCGGCTTGCCCGTGCCGAGCGCCGCGACTGACCCTCGCGCGACAGGACGCTGCGCGAGGTGAGCGTCCGATGCCACCATCAAACCCGAGCGGCCCGACGCCCCCAGCGACGCCCGACGAGTAGACCGCCGAGGAGGCCAGCCAACACGCCGAGCACGACGGCCGGCCCGACGGACGGCGATGGCGCAGCCTCACTTGGTGCCGATGCTGCCGGCTCGGCCTTGACGACGGTTGTCGTGCCTGGTTGCTTGTCGAAATTGCGGACCCAGATCGTCCAGACGCCAGTCTTCGGCAGGCTCAGGCTCGCACGCCAGAGGGTCGAGTCGCCGGGGTCTCGAATGACTTTGACCGGGATCTCGGTCCCGTCCTCAAGCTGGGCGACGACGTCGAAGGGGTAGTCATCCCACGGATAGAGCACGTTCCACAAGTCCGCATGGCCTGGAAACGGTGCCCTCGGGCTGGACAGATCAACGAGCTTGTCGCCCGGCAGCAACGTGGAGAACGTGCGTAAGAGAACCTCGACTGGCTGTCCGACGCCTACATCTTGAGGAGAGGCGGAGAGCACAACCCAGCCCGACGCCTGCACGACCCCCGCCGCAGCCAACGTCGCTGCAAGCAACCCAAGCCCCACGAGCGCTCGCCCCGTTGCGCGCCTCATCACGAGCACCGTACACCACGAGTTCGACGTCGGTTCCGGCGCTCGTGATATCTCGGGCAGGGGCGCAGCTCTGGTGTCATTGGCGGACACTTTGCGACGACAGGCTGACGTAACCTCGCGACATGGAGATCGAGGCGGCCGTCGACGCGATGCGCGGCTTCGTGGCACGTAGCGATTGGGCCGGCCTTGCGAACAAGTTCGCGCAGGAGTGCGCGCGCGTGGACCCAGGCGCAGCTCACGAGGCGATGTCTGTTGACCTAGGCTCGTACACGGCGGCACTCACCCGTGACATCGCGACCGCGACCGAGGTGACAAGACCAAAGACGAGGGCCGTTCTCTGGGAGTTCGACGTCGACAATGACTGGTCGAGCTCCTTCTTCTTCTGCAGCACCTATCGGCCCGAGGTCGCCAACGACGATGATTGGGCCGCCGACTTCGATGCCGACATGACGACGCGAAGCGTTTCGATGCCCGCCATTGCCGCGCTCCGACCCGCGAGCTGGAACGGATCCGACGTCGACGCCGCGCGGAATGCCCTGCTGGTCGCTCGGACGATCGCGTGCTTTGGTCGAGCGAGTGCAGCCTGGACGGGATCGACGCCCTTGTGTGCTGGGTACCACGACCAATCTGTGGTGTTCCGCCTAGTCGCTGATCGGGTGTCATTGGCGGGCACTTAGCGACCACGCGGTCCCGTATGCTCAAACCGTGGCTGTGCTTCCTGCGCCGTTCGTCGATGCCTTGCCCGAGCGCCTGTGGTGGCTCGGGAACAGCTACCGGGTATTCGGGCACAGTCTCCACTTGTGTGTCGGCGGAGGAAGGCGGACGCTGGAGGTGGACGGCCGTGAGATCGGACGCGGACAGCGGCCGCTCCTGGACTTTCACGATCAGCCGAGTGAAGACGCTGTCGATTTGCTTTGGCGTCTCGATATTGGCTGGATCGCGGTCACGACCCTCTTGATCGTCGTGGCACTCGGAGCAATTCTGATCTTCGTCGCTTCCGATCGCCGGCGTTCGGCCGGCTGACCACCGGCCCGACCGGGTGTCATTGGCGGACACCTTGCGATGACAACGACCTGCACCCTCGCGACCTGATCGGCGGGTTCGAATTTCAGAGCGACTTGGAGGGTCTCAACCGTGAGCCATGCGGAGACCTCGGTCCGGCTTCTGCTAACGGTGTTGGAGTCCGACGCTTGCGATGTCGCCTTCGAGCCCGAGGGTGCGGTCGTTGCGCTCCACCGTGGCGACGCTTTCAACGTCGAAAAATACGTGGCCCCGGCACGGGTATCGTCGAGGTCAGCTACGACCCAAAAGGGATAAGCATCGGTGCTTGGAGCGGAGCGTCGACCGTGGCATACGACAGTGCCGGTAACCGCCCAGACATCTAGGCCTGTCAGACGTCATTAGCGGACACTTTGCGACCTATAGGTCCAACGACTTCGACGTATGGTGTCGAAATGACCGACACCTCGCACGGCGTCTGACGTGGGGAACAAATTGCCGCGGCGATTGTGGTGGCTGCGGCCGAACACTTTCCAGGCCGATAACGGTTCTTCTGTCCTCATGGTCGACCGATACCACCTTCTATACCGAGAAGGCGGTCGCTCGATGCTCGTCTTCCAGGAGCTCATGGCCGACCCACGACTCGTCGGTGTCGATCGGGAATCAATGCACGCTTGGGAGCCACCGAATCAGCACGAGTTGCTCTCAGAAGCCGACAAGGACCGCATCGTCGAGAACATGCGTCGAGCGTTCGCGACGCGCGGCTACGAAACGGAGGTATTGAACGAATGACCGCTCTGGACAGGCGACGGAACCCCCTTGCCTGTGCCATGAGCGTAGTTCTCCGTTGGATCGCGCCGCGCGCGACTGGGACGACCCGAGGTCGATCGACGCCCGAGTCTCCGGTCGCCGGAGGCTTCAGCCCGGGATTCTGGCGCCACGCGGGGTGACATTCCCGCACGTTGAGTGAGAGAACCGATGTTTCGCCGGATCGAAGTCATCCTTCCGGGCGACTCCGACGATGAGGGTCAGAGTTACCCGCCGTCCAAGGAGGGCCTGACGTCTGTGGTCTCCGGCCCGGTTCTCGAAGCTTGGATCGATGACCTAACTGGTCCGGCACGCTCCTCCCTTCCGTCCAACTGCCGGTTCTATTTCACCGAGAAGGGCTGGCGAGAGGTGGGACGGAAGGTCGTCGCTGCGGCGCAGCAGACGCGCCAGGATTACCGCGTGATCGTCGTCAAGGAGACCGACGCCCAGGTCGTGTGGCGAGACAAGGCACGAGGGTACGAGGTGGCGGTGCAGCCTCCGCGCAAGCGACGGGCGACACGCAAGCGCGATGACGCCGACGGGTGACATTGGCAGACACTTTGCGACGCCGGTGGCTCGTATCCTGATCGAATGCGTGTCAGGTGTGTCTCGCTCCAATACATCGTGGCGTCGCGTTCCAAGACCGTGGGCTCGCTGACGATCGGCAAGGAATACGTCGCGCTTGAGCTCCTTGTCATGAGCGATGGCGCCTGGGTGCGGGTACTCACGGACCAGGCCGACTTCGACGAGGGCGATCTCGACCACGCGATCTATCCGATGACGTTGTTCGAGGTAACCGACTCGAAACTCTCGCGACGATGGCAGATCGCCGCCGATCCCGAGGGCAACGTCTCTCTTGGCCCTCCCGAATGGCAATCGCGGGACTTCTGGGACCGACTATTCGGAGATCTACCTTTCGTCCTTGGCAAGCCGGACGTGAGCGCCTACGGGTCGTTCAGCCTCCAGACGCAAGCGCTTGTCGAGGAGGACGCAGCATCCCAGTCCTCACCGGGTGACATTCCCGCACGCTGACGGAGGTCGGCGTCGTCTATCGTGAGGTCGTCGTCACCGCCGGGATCTCTGCACAAGTCGGCGACGCCGAGGAGTTCGCTTGTACGGCACATCGGATCCAAGGCGTTCAATTGATGTGCGTGACCCGATGACGTTCACCAATGCCAACTGACTCGAAGCGCTCGGTCGAGATCGGTCTTGTGCTGCCGATGGGCGATTCCTTCGTTGATGGCAGCACCGTCCGATGGGCAGAAATTCGGGATCTGGCAATTCGCGCCGAAGAGATCGGATTCGATGCCGTATGGACGGCCGACGAGCTGCTCTGGCGGCCGGAGGGCGGGCGGGTGCAGGGCTGGTGGGAGTTCATCGCGATGACCGGCGCGGTCGCTGGCGCAACCTCGAAGATCAAGGTTGGCACGTGGATCCTGTCCGCTCTCCACCACAACCCCGGGATCCTCGCCAAGGCCGTCGAGACCCTCGACGAGATCAGCGGCGGCCGATTCGTGTTCGGCCTGGGAGCCGGTCACGCCGGTCGACAAGGGCATGCCTTCGGCCTGCCGGAGGATCGAACGGTCGGGCGGTTCGAGGAGGCGCTCGAGATCATCGTGCCGCTCCTCCGTTCCGGCCGAGCTGACTTCGAGGGCACCTTTCACGCTGCGCGCGATCTTGAGCACCGACCTGTCGGCCCCCGGCCGGGCCGGATCCCAATCATGATCGGGGCGAAGGGCCCGAAGATGCTGCACCTGGCGGCGCTGCACGCGGACACCTGGAGCTGGTTCGTCGAAGAGCGAAGCGATCTGTCGGAGTTCGGCCCCCGTCTCGCTGCGCTCGAGGCCGCCTGTCTGGATGTCGGCCGCGATCCGGCGACGATCGGGCGGTCGGCCGGCATCGCCGTGGAGCCGACCTCGATCACCGGGGCTGCTGATGTCCTCGGCGTACCAATTCGCGGTTCGGCGGCGGAGATCGCGGACCGCTTTCGAGCGTTTCAAGCCGGAGGCTTTGACCACCTCGAGGTGATCCTCTGGCCACCGACACTGGATGCCCTCGACGCGATGGCCCCCGTCCTCGGGCTCGTCAACTGACATTGTTCGTGACATATCTGGCGACGGGGTGACATTGCCGGACCCTGTGCGACCACGGCGTTGACTGGCTCCGGCCGGTCTTCGACGACGCAGGGTATTCATCGGTTGCCAAAACCGGCTCGTGACGTGATCGTCGATCCATGATTCCTCGGCCCCGGCGGCTAGGGACCGCGGTGATCGGATTGGTGCTTGCGACGGTCCTCGTCAGCGCGTGCCAGTTGCTCGCGCGCAGTGATCCCGTCGTCGATGGATGGCCAATTGGCCGCGAGGTCCCATGTAACGAGGAACCCCGGTGCATGGATTTCCTCGCCACGGCGAGGGCAGGGCTCGATCTGCGCGATCCGGGCCATCCCGCTGTCGTCAACGCCACGCTTCACGCCGAGGGCAAAACGTTCGACTCCAACGGCAACCGCGTCCTCTTCACCGGCAGTGGGGCGCTATACGGTGTCGTTCGCTTCGAGCTCGCCGATGGCAGTGTGCAGGCGATCGGCATCGGGGCGGCTGGGCCCGACCCGACGGTCAGGGCGTTCAACTACGGCGTGGCTGGTGACATTCCCGCACGCTGACGGACCAACCGGCATGCCACGTGACCGCCAGGGACGTTCGTCGGCCTGGGGCCGGCTCCAGGGTGTTGTCGCAAGCCACTCAGCCCTCGACGGCGGCCGCATCCGCGGGCTGCCGGACCCGCGGCAGCGGTGACAGCACGAGCAGCAGAATCGAGACGGCCATCCCGGCCCACCCGATGGCGATCCCCCCGCGGACGCCGACGAAGCCCGCGAGCGCCGCGGCCAGGAGGGCGCCGAGGGGGTAGGCGATCCCGTGCGAGAAGACCTCGAGGGTCGCGTTCACCCGCCCGAGGATCGTGTCCGGGATCACGCCCTGGATGAGCGACAGCTCGGCGACGCCTTCGATCGTCTGGAGGCCGTCCCCGATGAGCTGAGGCAGGAAGACCATGAGCACCGCCAGCGGGAGTGGCCCCCCGGCGAGCGGCGTGAGCACCCCGATGACCGACGCGCCGACCGCCGCCCAGATGAGCGCGGGGCCGAAGCCGAACCGGCCGATCACCCGCGAGGCGAGGAGCGAGCCGACGAGCGAGCCGACCCCGCCGGCCGAGACGACGACACCGAGCAGGAACGGGCTCAGATGCAGATCCTCGATGAGGTAGATCGTGTAGAGGACGCCGTAGAACGAGCCGGCAACGTGCGCGATCACCGAGCGGAGCGTCAGCGGGACGAGCAGCGGGTGGCGGGCGACGAGCCGGAGCCCCTCGACGATCTCCCCGCGAACATGTGAGGGCGACGTCCGAGCGGGACGCGCCGGCTCGGGGCTTCGGATCAGGCCGAGGGAGAGCGCCGAGACGCCGAACGAGATCGCGTCGACGAGGATCGCGAACGGTGCGCCGATCAGCTGTACGAGGCCGCCCGCCAGGCCCGGACCGCCGATCTCGGCGAGCGACGAGCTTGTGGCCAGCTTGCTGTTGCCCTCGAGGACGCGATCGACCCCGATCAGCGACGGGACGTAGGCCGGGTAGGCGGCATCGAAGAGCGCCCCGAGACTGCCCTCGAGAAACACGACGACGTACAGGTACTCGATCCGGAGCACGCCCGCGAGGTAGGCCGCCGGGATCGAGAACAGCAGGACGGCCCGGATCGCGTCGGCCCAGATGAGTAGCGGCCGCCGCCGGAGCCGATCCACCCACGCGCCCGCGAGGAAGCCGACGAGGAGGACGGCGAGGCTCGCCGACACGACGATGAGCGCCATCTCCAACGGGCCCGCACCGAGCACGAGCAGCGCGACGAGGGGGACCGCCGTTCGGGTCACAACCGAGCCGAGCTCGGACACGGTCTGGCCGGCCCACAGCTTCATGAAGTCGGCGTGTCGCCACAGCGAGATCGTCATCGGGCGCGGCCGGCCAAGGGCTGAACCGCCTCGTGCAGGTTCAGGCGAGCAGGGTGGGCTTCGAGACGAGGGCCGCCACGTCGGGGAGTCTATCGCGCCAGTTGCGACACAACGGTGACCAGCCGCCCGTGGTGCGGGCGGTATCCTGCCGCCGAGCCCGGTCGATCGGCCGGCCGCGAGAGGGAGGCGCGACTGACGCTCGTGGACGCCCGGATCCTGCTCGTCGAGGATGACCCGTCGATCCGGGAGGTGACCGCGATCGGCTTGGGCTCGGCCGGCTTCGCGGTGACGACGGCCGTGGACGGCGTCGAGGGACTCGAGCGCTTCCGCGCCGACCCGTTCGACCTGATCCTCCTCGACATCATGCTCCCGCGGCTCGACGGCTACGAGGTGACTCGCCAGATCCGCCGGACCTCGACCGTGCCGGTCGTCATGCTGACGGCCAGAGGTGACACCATGGACGTCGTCGTCGGTCTCGAGGCAGGCGCCGACGATTACGTCCGCAAGCCCTTCGATCTCCCCGAGCTCATCGCCCGGATCCGCGCCGCGCTGCGACGGGCCGGCACCACCGCCGACGACGTCGAAGAGCTCCGGATCGGCAACCTCGTGATCGACGTCGCCGGGCGTTCCGTGACCCGCGACGGGGCCGACGTCCCGCTGACCCGGACCGAGTTCGACCTCCTCGAGGAGCTCGTCCGCCATGCCGGCCAGGTCCTCTCGCGCGACGTCCTCCTCGATCGCGTGTGGGGCTACGACTACCTCGGCGACTCGCGCTTGGTCGACGTCGCCATCCAGCGGCTGCGGTCCAAGGTCGAGACGGACTCGACGAACCCGGAGCTGATCCAGACCGTTCGCGGCGCCGGCTACAAGGCCGTCCGCTGAGCCGGGCGCGGCCGTCCCGATGATCCGCGGTGTCCGGGCCCGCCTCACCGCGACGATCGTCTTCCTCGTCGTCCTCACGGCGACGGTCCTCGGGCTCGCGTCCTATGTCTTCGTCGACGCGCGCCTCCATCAGCAGACGCTCGACGAAGCCAGGGACCAGGCGCGCTTCGACCTGTCGGTCCTGGCGCCCCAGATCCTCGGCGAGCAGCCGACCCCGGCATCGTTCGCGGAGCTGACCGCTGCGTTCCATTTCCGCACGCTCAAATCGATCATCGTGCCCGTCGGCGGCCTCCCGATCAGCGACCCGTCCTCGTTGCAGGGCACGCTGGACTCGATCCCGACATCCGTCCGCCAGTTCGTCGACGGAGGCCAGATCGCCTACTCGTGGCAGACGGTCGACGGGGTGCCGAGCCTGATCGTGGGCGGGCGAGCCGGTGGCACCGGTCCCGAGATCTACCTGATCCACGACGTCTCCGCGCTCCAGCAGGCCCTCGACCAGCTCCGGCTTGCGCTCGGAGTTGGCGCCCTGATCCTGGCGATCGTCGCCGTCGTCGCGGCTCGGCTCGTCGCGCGCGGCGTCCTCGCCCCGGTCGACGAAGCCAGCCGCGCCGCCGAGCGGATCGCGGGTGGTGACCTGTCGGCGAGGGTGCCGGTCACCTCGACCGACGAGTTCGGGCAGTGGGCCGCCCGCTTCAACCGGATGGCCGACTCGCTCGAGGACACGATCCTCCGGCTCGAGGCCGCTCAGACCCAGAACCGGCGGTTCGTCGCCGACGTCGCCCACGAGCTCCGGACCCCGGTCGCGGCGCTCGTCGCCGAAGCCTCCGTCCTGGGCGCCCATCTCGACGCCCTCCCGTTCGAGGCGCGTCGGACCGGCGAGCTCGTCGTCCACGATATCGGCCGGCTGCGCTTCCTCGTCGAGGACCTCATGGAGCTGTCGCGGTTCGACGCCGCGGGCGAGGAGGTCCGTCTCCAGGCCATCGATCTCGGCCGACTGATCCGTGACGTCGCCGCTGCCCGACTGCGGGACGCCGTCCTCGAATTGCCGGATGACCGTGTCGTCGTCGAAACGGACCCCCGAAGGCTCGAGCGGATCGTCGGCAATCTCCTCGACAACGCCCGCGAGCACGCCCCGGGGGCCCTCGTGGTCGTCCGTCTGCGGTCGACGGTCGACGAGGTCCGGATCGCGGTGCTCGATCGGGGCCCGGGGGTGCCGCCGGACCGGCTCGGCCGGATCTTCGAGCGGTTCTTCATGGCCGATCCGAGCCGCCGCGGCGGCAGCGGACTCGGGCTGGCGATCGCCGCCGAGCACGCCGCCCTCCTCGGCGGCCGGCTGCGCGCCCGGAATCGCGACGAAGGCGGCCTCGAGATCGAGCTGGTCCTGCCCGTGACCCAACCGTTACCCGATGGCGATGCCGCGGCGATCTCGCGGGGCGACGCTGAAAACCGATGAACCGAACCATACCGAGGGTCCGCCCGTGAACAGCAATCGCCCGATCCCCATCGTCGCCGTTCTTCTCGCCGCGTCAGCGCTCGTCGTCGCGTGCGGTGCAAGCAGCGGCCCGCTCGGCACGATCCCGACCGCCTCCGCGTCAGCCGAGCCGTCGGTCGCCCAGGGCAGCCCGGACGCGACCCCGTCTGACGAGCCTTCGACCGCTCCGTCCGACGAGCCCAGCGGTTCGACCGAACCCGGAGCGAGCATCACCCAGTCGCCGAGCCCGTCCGGCACGACGATCCTTCGTGCGTACTTCTGGCTCGGCGGCCTGCCCGGTAGCGAGGGCCCCGTCGCGGTGCTGCGCACCGTGCCCGCGACGAAGTCCGTCGCGACGGCCGCCGTCACGGCGCTCCTCGCCGGGCCGACGGCAGCCGAGACGGGCCGCGCGATCACGACCCAGATCCCGAGCGGCACGCAGGTCCTCGGCCTCTCGATCGACAAGAGCGTCGCGACGATCAACCTGTCCGCCGAGTTCGTCGGCAGCGGCGATAGTGCCGCGGTCCAGACGCGCCAGGCCCAGGTCACCTACACGATCACCCAGTTCCCGACGGTCAAGTCCGTGATCTTCCAGATCGAAGGCGTCCAGCTCGGCGACCCGGCGACGCGCGCGACCTAC
>Ga0207684_10002795_pt1 | contig 17345 bp, 7 predicted proteins | sample KBSK5501metaG_FD_184342 | JGI IMG/M metagenome (GOLD analysis project Ga0207684, IMG submission 184342) | Corn, switchgrass and miscanthus rhizosphere microbial communities from Kellogg Biological Station, Michigan, USA - KBS K5-50-1 metaG... | ecosystem: Host-associated > Plants > Roots >...
CCTCTGCGATGCCTTTGAGCGCGGTGTCCTTGTTGGCTGCCAGGTACTGGTCAACGTGCGTGTGCAGCAGGTCGAAAGTGGGGGAGTTGGTGAAGAACTGGAGCACTCCCTGGCGGGTCCTCGGCCCCATATGCAGATTGCTCGTCTCTGCTATGATCTGGACCGCGGCATCGGTGGGATACTGCTTCTGCAAGGTTCCCATAATGGTGGCGACGTACCCGTTCACCTGGTCCTGCGGCGTTGTGCCGGGCACGCCTGGAGGCAGGCCGACCGGCTTCCCGTTGATCTTTTTGTTGATGAGTTCAATCCATTGCGTCTGTGTGAGCCGCACCAGCTCTCGCGGTGAGCTAAAATTGTACGACTGGCGCAGTGCGACGACCAGCGCTATGTTCCCCAGCGTCAACTGGTGCAGCTGCTCGTTCACCTGAAGGTTATTCACCAGGCCAGGGGCTTGGAACCCGGGCTGCTGGCTCAGTGTCGTCCAGAACTGCTGCGGCGAGTCTTTGTTCGAGGCCTGGAGCGTGAGGAAAGTTATCTGCTGATCCGTAGTCAGCAGGAGGCCGAGCAGATCACCTATAGGCTGGAGGCCCTGAGCCGGTGGTGTGCGCAGTGTCACTTCGACCACAAAGCGCTGTATCGCGCCCATGGCGGCCCCGACGGTGCCGGCTGAGGCAGGTGGGATGACGTTGTCTTTGAGTGCCCGCTGGAATGCGTCCTGGATCGCAGGGATACCGCGGTTGAAGAGGCCGATGGGGTCGAGAGGCATGCCTTCGCGCGCAAGGCCATAGAACGCAGGAGCAGGAACCTCTATGCCGAGGCCCTGTGCCTGCTCTTGCAAGCCGGCCGCGCCTGAGAGCAGTTGCAACCTGGCGCGTTCCAGACCGGGCACTTGCGCCAGTAGGTCAAGATCCACCGGTTTGAGGTCGGCCAGTTTCTGGACAAGGGAAGGCGATCTTGTGTCCAGCACGTCCACCTCCGCCAGCTGCGGCCCTACCACGTTCACGAGCCGCTCGTACTCTGAGGGGATGCCGGCGGCGCCCGTGCTCACGACCAGATCCTCTGTTATTACTTCGCCAAGGTGAGGCAGCATAGGCGAAGTGGCGAGCGCATTGCCTTCGTGGGTGAGTGCACGCACGATCAGAGCGGCTGCCCTGGTCTCAGCAAAGTTGTTTGCAGCATAGTGGATGGCATACGCCCCGTCTGCATCAGTGCTCGCGTGGGCCTGAGCAATCGGCGTGGGGTCCCGGCCGACGACCGCCTTGAGCGCCTGCACGGTGACGCCCGGCAGCGGCGAGCCGTCCGAGAGATGTACGTGCCCCTGGACAACCCACAGCCCATGCCCGACGGGCAGAGGCGGGCTGCCAGGAACTCCAAAGGGAGGTCTGGCACCAGCCGGAGATGGAATCGTGGTGACTGATGGAGAACCACTTTGTGCAGACTGTTGTGGCATGCCACCGGATATCTGTGACGATTGCTCCTCGATGATTCTCTGAGTACTGCCGCCTGGAGGCACACCTGGAGGGCTCTGTGGAGGTGTTGGAGACGGCTCGGGTGTTTGCGGTTGAGGCAGCGCTGCCCCCCTGACAACCTCGACAGGCTTGCCCGGCTCCTGCGATGCCGTACCCGAACTAGGAGACGCTGCCTGGTGCTGGATTGGTTGTGGTCCGGGCATCATCATGGTCTTTTCCGACTCAAGCCTGCTCACAATCGCCCGGGTCGTCACTTCATCTACAACGCCATTGGTCGGCAACCCCTCCAGATGCTGAAAGCTGAGGACGGCCTGGTACGTGCTCTGACCGAAGAGTTCCTCGATGATCTCTGATGTGTCGATCGTGTAGCCCATATTGATGAGCCGACTGTGCAATAGGGATACATCTTTGCCTTGCTGGTTGAGCGATAGGTTTGGGTTGTGCTGGGTCATGGAGAGGTTCCTCCTAATTTCGTCATTCTCTTTATCTGTTTGTAGAACCTTTGTCTCCCTAATAATTTCGAATTGTATGAATGAGATAAGATGCCTCTATGTTTGCCTGAATTGGCTTCATGAACGGCTCCTATCGGATGCTTAAACTGACTCCTTGTATGAGCTTTACGTTGCCTGAAGCGACTCAACCAAAACCAGTGATGCTAATAAGCCATCATTTTCCGTTTCATCACGCTCATCTGCATATTTACATAATATCTGGCACTATTTGACCACTGAGAAGATTACGATGCATATAAGGGCGGTATTCACCATGGTATATTACGCCAGTCTCTCCCGTAAGAATGTCGCCAACCGGCGTGCCTTCGGGCAGTTTACTTGGATCGGTCACTAAGCGATAAGCACCAGCATCTATATAACCGTACTCGGTTTGAGTAAACGCCATATGAAGGATCTGGCCTGCAATAATAAGCTTTCCTAATACGCTGTTTATCGCCCCTAGTATGCTGCTCCCTCCGGAGCTGGGAAGCGCAGTTGTAGTAGGCTCAACAGGGGGTTTCACTGCTTGCGGCTCGACCTCGGACATGGGTGGCTCGCTCTCTGATGGAGCATTGCCTTTGGGCAACTCAGGCGTTCTCAAAGGGACTGGATTCTCCACAACTTCTTCCGGGCCATATTTCCAGCGGCTCGCGCGCGCAATTGGGCTCGTATCCTCTGGATCGAACGCCGGATTCTCGGAGATTGTCGATCTAACAAGGTTCTGCCCACGAACCCTGAGAAATGTAAAGCTCTTTTCACCTGGATTGTATGTAAGGCGTCCCCATCCTTCGTCGGTACTATAAATCCAATGCTCTGGTATTTCTCGTTCCGCAAGCAGGTTGAGATCGTCTGTTGATGGGCCTACTGACGTATCCTGTCCAGTATGCGTATGCGCGAGAGGGGTTAGATCTCCGAAAGATACACTTTTCGCGCCTCCCTGCAATACCATGAGCCTTCCAGTCCCCGCCTCCTGGGCCAGTCCAAACTCTATTCCCTTCGCTTCACCTAGTTCCGCTATACGCGCCAATCCCTCCTCGGGACTATTTGCAAACTCCACAAAATTGCCTGGCACGTTCGCATATCCTGATGGGTCAATGAAACAAATCGGATTACTCCGAAACGCACGAAATAGATTAACTCCATCACCAATCCCGATCGGATCGCAACTCACCCACCTCCCCAACCAGCATGCATAATAACGCGCGCCATGGTAATACAGCCCGCTCTCCTCATCCCGTTCCTTCCCTGTGTATCGATACCTTTTCGGCGTCTCCGTCTGTCCACTTAGTGCCTGGTACGACGTGCTGCCATAGGGATAATACTCCTCATAAGAGATAATCTGCGCGTGATCGTCCAGTTCCAGGCAGGCGGTGCCGAGATGGTTGCTAAACTGGTAGCGAGTGAGCTGTTTCGGCGAGTTGTCGCTGCCGAGGGTGCGTATCTCGACCAGGGCGATGCGCTGTTTGTCATCCATGACGTGCAAAGTCTCGCGCTCCAGGGAGGGGGTAACCGTGCCACCGGGACCGCTACTATACACGCGATAGATCTCGAAGCCGCCCAGGTAGATGCGCTCTTTGGAGAGCGTTGGGGTCTGTCCTGGGGCGGCATAGCCCTCTGTGATTTTGCGCACGCGCTGGCCGCTGGCGTCGTAGACGTAGTAGGTGGTTTCCGATGTCCCACCATTGGTGACATTCTGTTTGGACGTGGCTTGAAGCAGATCTCTGTAGTCCCACTGCATGAGGGAGAGATGGGGCATGCTGGTCATGTTGCCGTGAATGTCGTAGGTATAGGGTTCTACCAGGCCGTTGCCTAGCTGGGTACTGCTGAGGCGATTGCTGTTTTTGCCATTTTCAAGCTGGCTCTGCTCGCTGTAAGTGTACACCCGTGTCCAGCCGGGATTCGGAGGATCGGTGCCCTGGTGGATCATGTGCAGGATGTTGCCAGCTTCATTGTAATCGTACTGCTGCAGGTAGGTACCCATGACCTTGCTATCCCCAGGCTGCACGTGCACCATGCGCGGCCCGTCATCGTTACTCAATGGTATTGGCGCCTGTGCCTGGCCAAGGTGTTCGCGCCCTTTTGCCGCAATCAGGCGATAGATGGCGTCGTAAGTATAGTCGGCGCTCGGCTCGACCTTGCGATTGTTGAAGTAGATGGTCTGCTGGGCGTCATCCTGTATGTGCGTGATATTGCCCATTGGATCGTAGGTATAGCTTAAAGCCTGGAGTTGCGCGCTATCGGTGGTGCGTGTGGTGGTCAGGGTCACCAGGCGGAAGGTCTCCGGATCATAGCTGTACCTGGTACGCGAGTCGTTGGCGTACTCGATCAGTTCACGCTGGCCCTTTTCGTTGTAGTCGATGTTGCTGACAAATATCTTGCTGGTGGCACCTTGCACGCTGACTGAGACCTGCTCCAGCAGACTGGCTTCGTTGTAGCTATGCTGGATCACGCTGGCGTCCGGCATGGTGAGGGAGACGGGACGATTGAGCGCGTCGTAGGTGGTGGTGCTGGTGTAGCTCTGCGCTTCCAGGGGCACTGCCGTTGACCAGTCCACCGTTTTTGTGTACAGCCGGCTGCTGTTGTCCACCAGCTGGCGACTGCTGTTCAAAAGGTTGCCTTTGAAATCATAATTCTCGCTTGTCACCAGGCCTGCCTGGTCATACACCTGGTAGACCTTGCCGCGCAGGTTGTGCTGCTCGGGGTTCAGCTGCGATTCGCCATAGATCGTGTGACCAACGAGCACCCAGGATTGTCCGTTGTCTTCGCTCAGATGTACCTCAAGAGGCCGGCGCAACTCATCGTAAACGGTACGCAGCGTGTGCCCGTGGCTATCCCAGGCGTAGATGGGTTTGCCCGTGACGTCACCGAGCATCCAGCGTTCGCCCGCCTCCATGCTGGCCTGGTGGATACGGTTGCCCGGCATATCATAATCGTAGCTCATAACAAGGCGCCTCACCAGCTGGTTCGCCTGCGTTACCTCATCTCTAACTGCACGCTGGCGGCCCTGGATATCCAGCATGCTGCGTACTGGATAATACGCATCGACAGGAGCGTTGTTGCTGTTGAGAAAGCGGTTGTGAGCGATGGTCAGGAAGGTGTGACCGAGCGTGTCAAAATAAGCTGCGGTGGGAGTATTGGCATGCACCTTTGCCTTATCGGCAGCATCGTGTTCCAGTTTGTGTGTGCTCAGGGAACCACTGTGGCGCAGGTCGTACCAGGTGGGCAGGTAATCGGTATCGGGCAAGCGCTGGAAGAACAGGCCAACGTCCGGGTCGGTCTTGGGATCGAGTAGCACAGTATCGTTTACATCCCAGCTCGTCTGTTTCCAGGGATCGAAGACCACTTTCTCGTAGGTATTGTTAGGATGCAGCGTGGCCACAACACGCTCAACCGGGTCGTAGAAGAGTGTGTGACTCACACCAATCGCCTTGCCGATCTCGAAGTCGTGTGTGGCGCTGAAAAACGGTTCATACTGGCGCACGGGTTTGCCCTTGTTGTTATAGATCGTCCAGCCGCTGCCCACCCAGCGCGGAGTGGGCGCCGGGGTGCCTTCGTTCAGCGGCTCGGCCTGCAGTTTTTTCTGGATCTCTCGCCCGAAGCCATCGGAATAGGAGAAACTATGCTGGAACTTCGTTTGCTGGTTCGACCCCAGATCGGCGGCGTGAGTTTCGCGCGCCAGCGTGTAGACGACGGTTGGCCGCGGCTGTGGATCGTTCCGGGTGCGCCAATAGGCAAACAGATCGTAGATCAGGCGCGTGGTGGCCTGCTGGAGGATCTCCTGCGGATTGGTCAGGGGGTCTTTCAAATGAGCAGCGATGACAGTGTCGCTCAGGTCGGCATCGAAACCGTCCAGGGTATCTCCCTCCACCTTCTCTGGCGGCGGCTTGCCCATCACCGCGGTTCCCACGACCATTCCCAGGGCATCAAACTTGACGGCTGAACGGTTGCGGTTGGCATCCATGATCAGCGCGGGCTGCAACACGCGATAGTCGTTACCGGGCTTGTTGGGATCCAAGTTGCCGTTGGGCAAGCGCTCGCCCACAGTGACACGGTTGCCAAAGGGATCGCGGGTCTCGAGCATCAAGAGGTCGTAGGTGTCGTAAGTGACGAAGCGCTCTGTGCTGACTGCGTTGGTATAGAACGGGTCGCGGTAGCGGTGCGGCAGGAAGAAGTGCAGGAGGGCATAGGCCAGTTCCTTCGCAGCGGTGTCGTCGCTATTGGGCGAGTAGAAGATGTGCCCGGAGGGAATCCACCAGTGATCATCGGGATCGCTGGCAGGAAAACATCCATCCGCTTTCAGATCGTTGCTGAGTACATAGCCTCCCTCTTTGCCCAGCATGCTCACCGGATCGGACAGCAGCACTTCAGATACGCCGTCACTCTTGCGCTGGTAAACGCTGCTGATCAGCCCCGGTGTAAAAGCGAGTTTGTACGTTTCAAAGGGCAGTGCCATGCTATCCATCGTACCCAGCTTCAAGGGTCCATTCAGATTGTTGCTGCGATAGAGCCAACGGGAGTGTTCGAGGGGGCGACGGTAAGGATCACTGGTCACAGCGCCTGTGGCATCGATATCTTCGTAGAGCAGGTCATGCTTGCCGTCACTGGCTTTTTGAACCTTCCCGATTTGTCCATCCGTGCCTGCCAGTTCATCAAAGCGAAATAGGGGTATTGCCTGGATTTGGTCGGTTCTTTGAGGCGAGCTGGCATCAGGAGTAACATGAATTAACTCATAGGTACATGCGTCACACAGAAGGGGAACGCGGTAGGCGTCGTCCAACTGGATAGCATTGGTATACTGGTTCTCTGTATAGGTCAGCAAGATCTTTTTCTGCTTTTGTACATCCTCGCCAGAAAGCCTCGGGTCTGGATCAGTGTAGCGGCGTCCATAAGCGATCGCGACGCTTTGCTGCACATTGCCAAAGGAGTCAACCGTCAAGGTCACCGTCTGCGTGACCCGCGGGTCGGCGACTTGCTCGGTGACTCGCGGGTCACGCATAGAAAAGAGCGCGCGCTCGTAGTGAAGGTCGATGGTTTCGCGCGCGTGGGTGAAGAAGACCGCGTGTCGATTGATTCCCCGGGGCTGGAGCAGTTCGATGGTGTAGTTGTACTCCGAGACGCTGTAGGGGCGGTCCTGTGCCTCTGTGCCGTCCTGCGCGTAGATCTCCTGGCGCAGAATTGAGCCTTTCAGTGAGCGGCAGGCCTCCTGAGCCTCGTATGCGGAAAGCGTAAACGGCACGCGTGATCCATCGGGCAGGCGAAGGGTCGTCGGCAAGGCGGTATCATCGAGCAGCATCGCCTGCAGTTGCGCAGGGCTCAGAGCTGGCTCGTGGTAGTACTCCTCCTCAAAATGGCGGCTGATGCGGCTTCTACCAAAGAAGACGCCGGTATGAAACCAGGTGCGCGTGTACACCGGGGGGACGTTGGAGGCGTCGTCTTCATTGGTTGCCGGCGGCAAATCGCCGCTGGCTGTGAGCACGGTCAGGTCTTCCGTGTCCCACTGCTCGACCTTGCCAAAGCCGCGAAACTCACGCTCGTAGCCGTCGTAGTAGCCGTGATGGTAGGCATAGCGGGTCACAAAGCGGTTGTGACTGATGTAATCGTAGGTTTCCACGCGCTCAACAACATGCACAGGAAAAGGAATGCGAGTCAGCCAGGGAGTCCCGGCCAGTTTATCTTTCACGTAAAATCTGGTCGATGGCACGTATTGGACGCGCGTTTCGGCCCCCAGATTATTGACCGCCCGTATCAGCAGATGCGGCTTCTGCCCACCCATCAGATCGACGTAGCACATGGGCTGACTGATATTGTCCGGTAAAGGGGAAGACCAGACCAGGCAGGCCGTGCCATTTCCGAGCAGGTCCAGGACAGCGGCCGATGACACACTCTCCACCGACGGGAAGCGGCTCAAGACATATGCCTCGCCCCAGCCGTTGCCGGACTGGTTGAAATAGAGATGCACACCATCGCTCGCGAGATAGAGCATGTCAGCAGTGCCGGATCCGTCGATATCGGCGAGCCGGATGCGGCGGCCATCAAACAAATCGGGAGCCTCAAACCAGGGAGCCCGATCCATGGTGACCTTCGGCCCAAAATGGCCGTAGCCCAGATTGGGCCAGTAGCACACTTCGCCATTGCGGATGCGTGCCAGATCGGTCAGCCCATCGCCGGAGAGGTCGGCGAGAAAGATCGATTCGGTGCCATCCGCGAAGATCAGCCTTGGCCCTTGCTCCTCATCGAGGGCCTGTGGTACCCGTTGCGCCGGGCCAAAACCCTCTGCTGCAAGCGAGATGTGCCACCAGAAAGCCTCATCTTCGCTGATCAGCAAATCAGTAAATCCATCGCCGGTCAGGTCAACGAATTTGAGGTTGGGGTTACCCCAGTCAAGCACAGGCAGACGCGTAAATGGGGTGAAAGGCACCCAGCCCTCGTTCCCGGTCCGCTCGAAGAAGCCGGGTGTGGGACTATCGAACTCTACCAGGTCGAGCCTGCCATCCCCGGTGAGGTCCAGCAATTGTTGCCGGCCACTCCGCAGGGCGGACAGCGATGGTTGACGGGCAACTAGTTCCACCGGGCCGAATTGCGCGAGCGTCGAGACCACGCCGTTTTCAGTTTGGAAATGAGCCGGGCTGAAATTCGCTTTGTAGAACCAACTCCCGGCCTGTTCTGTCAGCATGCCAGACAGGCCTTCTCCATCCAGGTCTACCCACCGGTAATTGGTCCCATCGAGTCCGTAGGGCAGGTTCTCCAGGCTCGCCGGATCAATATCCCGGACGGTCTCGTCAATCACAGCTTCACTGTAGGTAAATTCGAGCGGCGGCAGGGAAGCGCCAGGAGAATTGCCGATATAGCCGGTCTGCCTGACCGCCGACAAAAACGAGTAGAACGGGTGGGTAGGATCTGATGGCTGTGGCTGTGTGTAGGTAAAGTCAGTAGAGCGCACCAGGCAATTCAGGCCAGCGCTAGCCTCATTGGCAAAATGATGGAACATCAGCGCGCGCTGACACAGGCGATAGGTACGCACCTCAAATGTGGCCCGGTACGTCGAGAATGGATCAGCACGGCAGGGCCAGGGTGGAGCCTGCCGGGGCTGAGGCTCATTCTTGTCGTGTTCGCCATAATCGAATACCAGCTCGAAATGCCAATCACTGGCTAAAGCATCTGGCGAATCGCCTGTCAAGTTCGGGATATACGGTGTCTGGTTGCCATAGAGCACATATTTGAGATAGCGATTAGCAGAGCGCGTGATATCAGACCGATTGCACTCATTGGCTTGAGAAAGATCGACGTTACCAGAGTCTTCTGGTTTGTATTGATAAATGCAGGCGTTGCCCTTGTCGTCATACGTCTCACATATCAGCCAGCTAAAGATGCGAGCGGGATTGGTTGGATCAGCAATCCGGCTCTCCGCTGTCTTGCCATACCAGGTAGTGATGTTATCCCTGGAGATCGAGCGCCAGAAGGTATCCTGGGGGTCCGATATATTCGTCCAGCGCTCGATGCGGGCGAACAAGCCCTCGATGCGCGGGCGATAAGGAGAGACCTTGTAGGTGATGTTGTTCACAGGGCGAGGCACATGTACGCGCTGACCGCTGGCATCCAGGATCGGAACCAGGTCTTCTGCTCCTGAAAGAATGAAGACATCGGACTCGTCGTCGTCGAGGTAGCGCGGAAGCCCCTTATCCGTTTTGCGAGTGATAGCCGGGAGCGAGAGGTGCCAGCCGAAACCAAAGGGCCCGTTATCCGCGCCGGAGTCATACGAAAGTGAGAGCTGCGGGCCAAAGCCTGAGCGGCCGGGGCTGGTGGCAATAGGCACGGTCATGGAACCCGTACCGGTCACAGGGTTGGCGGAGAATTTCTCGCCGATGCCGCGAATAGCACCCCCACCTTTCGGTAGAGATATGGATGGAAGTGGACTACTGCTTGCATTCGCAGAGTCCTTCGACGATGCATTAGTAGCGACTTTCTGATTACTTTTCTGTTTGTTGTCGTTATTGAGCATCCGCATTTCCTCTCATCATGGGTAGAAATTGGACCTGCTACTCCATTGTTGTAAGAGACAACAGAGCATAGTAACCAGAGAAGCCGTTTTGTTCGCTACCAGCTGTGCGATATCTCATGTGCGATATCTCACATCTACAAGACGACAAGAGACTTGCTTTTTAGTACTCAAGTGCCACTTAAAAGGTGAGGCAGCTCTAGAGGCCCATTGCCGCTCTGCAAGCTTTTGTCAAAGACTGAGCCTGAGAAGCCGTCTCTCGATAAGCGCTCCTGGCTAAGTGGTACTGTAGTAAGGCCGATTCACGCGAGTTGCGAACTCTCTGTTCGCAACTTTCTAATTATGTACAGCACGTCCTTTGGCTCAAGCGTGAAAACTGCTGCTTCCAGTGTAATTGATGGACACGTCAGACGCATCACATGAACATGCTATTTGCTCTCTCATCATGAGCGACCGGAAACAGAGGGTATAGCATGTTCATGTGATAGACAGTTATGTAGGGGTTCGCAAGATGTTTCGATTGGCTTGTAGAGGAGATCTTCTCTTCAGAGGAGGTGATGCTCAAGAGCATAACGAGTTGCGGCACTGCGTGAGGTGACTTCCAGCTTGGTGTAGATTGAACGCACGTGGGCATTGGCCGTATGGAAACTAATAATCAGGTGGTCTGCGATCTGGGCGATCGTCAATCCCTTTACCATTAAGCGCAGCACTTCGACCTCACGTTGTGTCAGTCCAGCAGGATAGGTTGCTGATGGCTTCGCTGAAAGACCCTGCTGTGGCAGCTCTGCTCGTTGAAGTCCTGCGAGAGCTTGTTCGGGCGTCATGGACCTTCCCTCCGACCAGAGTGTTGCAAACGCCTCTTCACCAAGTTGGGCGCGGATGGCAGTGACTGTACGCTCATAGGCGGGGTTTTGGCCAGGAATGAGAGGCATACAGCTCACTTCACGGAAAGCTTCTGCCATGCCCCAGAGCCGTACTGCCCACTGAGTGGCAGCCCCCCAGGATTGTTTGCCTCCAAAAGGATTGCCTTGCGGGCTCTCTCTAGCTCCCTGTGAGGCAACTACACTTCCCAATCCCTCCAGGCACGTGGCAAGGAGTTCTCCGTCATCCAAGCGCCTGAGGATGCTGAGCAACTTCTCGTACATGACTCGTGCTACTGCACTGTCCCAGCGCGCGAAGGCCACCCATCCCAGGCAGTAGAGTCCCCAGCGAATATTCAAGCGATCTCCCACCTGCCTGCGCGTCGTCAAGGATTCTTTGAGCAGTTCATAGGCAGCTGCCTCATCGCCCTGCTGGAGGGCCATCAGACTCAGGAGGCCGAGCGAGAGGGCAAGACCCCACTTGTAGTGGATCTCTCTCGAGATGGTCAGACTCTCCTCTCCCAGAGCGTGTGCTACTGTCTGCTCCCCCTCCGAAAAGGTCAACAGCGCCAGGTGGAAGAGCGAGATCACCATGTTCCTGCGGTCATCTATCGGCCTGGAGAGTGTCAGGGCTTCCTCTGCAAGAGAGCGGGCCTTAGCATACTCACCTTGTACGATGACGACACGTACCAGGTTATCATATGCTAAGCAGATAAAATACATCGTCCATTTGTCGCCCGGTTCGCTGCCATCAGGTATTAAGGGTGTGCCAAACTGGCTCCACTTGTCACCCGCCTCCCTGAAGTGTGCCAAAGCCTCTTCAGTCAGAGAACGTGCCAGGGTATAATTGCCCCGTGCCATGGAGACCTGCCCTAACTTATAAAGAGCCACACCGATGCCTGATAGATCTGCGAGTTTCCGATACAGCAGCTCGCTCTGCCTGAGCAGCGCCTCCGCCTGATCAAAGTCATCTTGCGTGAAAGCCAGCGCCCCAGCAGAGAAAAATCCTCTCGCTCGTCCAAATGTGACGCCCTCCTCACCGCGAGCCAGCGCTCGCTCCAGGAAACTTCGCCCTTCACTCACGCCCCCACGTACCTGCCAGAATCGAAAGAGTCCCAGGCTCAACCGCAAGACCGTTTCCACACTCGTCACCCCTCCTTGTTCCACCGACCACTGCAGGGCTGCGCGCAGGTTAGCGTACTCCTGCTCTAAACGAGCATGCCACCGCCACTCCTCTGCACCCAAGGCATTCTGCCACGTCTTCTCCAGCAACGAGAGGTAGTAGCCAGCATGCGCATACTGGGTTGCCTCCATCCCTCCGCTGGCTGAGAGCGCCTCCAGTCCATACTCGCGGATTGTCTCCAGCATCACCAGGCGCGGCTCAGCACCCTCCTGCCCTGCCCGGTGCAGCAGGCTCTTATCCAGCAGGGACGCGACCCCGTCCAGGACGTTTGCTGAGCCGTCACCAAGCGCAGTGCACACGGCTTCCACTGACGAAAGCTGGCAGCCCCCCACAAAGACGGAGAGTCGGCGGAACAGCCGTTGCTCCTCTGGAGTGAGCAGGCTATAGCTCCACTCAAGGGTGTCACGCAACGTCTGCTGCCGTGCAGGCACATCGCGCCTCTTACTCGTCAGAGCGGCCAGTCGATGCTCCAGTCGTGCCAGCAGAGCCTGAGGTGAGAGCAGGTTGAGGCGAGCCGCTGCCAGCTCGATGGCCAGGGGCAACCCATCGAGACGGGTACAGATCTCTGCAATAGTCCGTGCATTGGTGCTGGTCAACTGAAAGTCGGGCGTGATCGCCAGCGCTCGTTGCAGGAAGAGCGCTATTGCTGCATAGCTTGGTAAGGTCTCAATGCCCGGAAGCTGTATGAGGTCGGGCAACGGGAGCGGCTCCACAGAGAAGTTGTACTCGCCCTGAACGCGCAACACCATACGGCTGGTTACAAGCGCTTTCACGTGAGGGCACGAGCCGAGCAGTTCTACCACAAGAGGCGCCGCTGCTACTACTTGCTCAAAGTTGTCGAGCAGCAACAGGAGTTGCTGCTCTTGCAGGGAGGTTTTCAGGTTTAAGGCCTCCTGTGGGTCGAGGTACACTCCATGCAGCAAGAGGTGTTTCTCTTGCAGGGAGGTTTTCAGGTGCTCAAGTGGCGCATCGCCAACAGTCAGGTCGAGCAACTTGGCAATGGTAGGGATGACGAGATCGGGGTCGCTGATGGGGGCCAAAGAGACGAAGCAGACACCATCGGCAAAGTCATTGAGCACCTCAGTCGCTATGTGCACGCCCAGGCGGGTCTTCCCGACGCCACCTGGGCCAGTGAGCGTCAGTAAACGCACCTCTGGACGCTGCAGCAAAGCACACACCGCCTGCACCTCTTGCTCACGGCCGATCAGCGGGGTGAGATAAGCAGGGAGATTGCTGGTTGCTGCTCGCTCAGTTGCAGCGGATTGCCCTGCAGGCAGGATGAACATTGGTCTCTGCTTTGCCGACTTCTCCACAGCGCCAACTCCCCAGGAGTAACACAGGTGCAATGTGCTCTTTCTGTAGACATCAAGAACGCATTGCTGAACTTCGCCTATTATTATACCTCATTTTCTTCCATGAAGCTGGTGAATCATCGCCCTCTTTCATTGCATCATGCGACAGCTTCAGTATAGAAGGGGTCACCATATCTACGGTGACCCCTCTTTGACGTCAACTTAAGAAAAATTGTATCTGAACAACCGAAAAGGAAGCGAGGCTGAGTCCAACTTGCTACAGCAGGACATGACGATGACTCACTGACAGCAAGGAGAACCTCATGCCTCAACGAGATCATGATAGTGTAAGGCTTCAAGACGTGCAATCGCCAGAGGACCACGAGTGGCAGAAACTGGCCCAAGAGCAGTTGCCCGCCGATCTGGAAAGGCAGGCCTGACAGCTGAAAGCCTCTCAGCAGGCGCGTGGCCTGCCATCAGCACTGAAGCTGTTACGAGGACTGCTCTTCTATGTGCTCAGCCACTCCAGCTTGCTACGTGCTATAGTTCATCCCAAGTCATTCCCCGCTTTCTGAGAACATAGAAGTCTTCTCATGCTAGCACGGAATGACTCCGTTACTTCCTTTCCAGTACTTTTACAGCGCCCTGGTTCGCTCCTTGATAGTCTGGACTTATTGGGGCATTTCGGGGTCAAACTGTCAAATCAACTGTCAGCAGGCCTGATTCATTCATTTGAGCATCGAGTTTAGCGAGGCAAGAAGCCGTTGTAGTGCCTTATCCAGATAGTGAATGAGCAGGAGACCCCCCTTCGGTCCCCCCTTTTTCACCGGTCAATTTGGCCTGGACAAGTTATTCATCGGGCACTCTATCCATCACTACCAGATGAGCGCAGCGTGCAGTACGCGAACATCTACTCCAATGTGCGGCTCGGCATCTTTCGTGATTGGTTTCAGAGCTAATACCTCAAGCACGAGTTTCAAGACTACCTCAAGACCCATACTCTTGCACTCTCAGAGTCAGAGCGCAAGAAGTTGCTCAGATAATCCTCGTTCAACCGTAAGCAATTAACGAACTACCCCCTTGCCTTGTTGGTAGGCTCCGGCCTGAGACAAGGCATTTCATCTGCTTAATTTCTCAAGAAAGGAGACATCCATGCATCAACGCAAGAACGAATCGACAAGCGACATCCAGCCTTTGCTGCTGACTGTTCCGCAAGTAGCGACCTTGCTTGGCATAGGCAAGAGCAAGGTCTACGTGCTCATCAAAACGAAAGGCTTGCCCTGCGTCAGAGTGGGAGACGTGATACGTGTCCCTCGGGCCAAATTGCAGCAGTGGATCGAGCAGCAAACGCAAGCTGTTTGAGGAACAAGTTAACTATCGAGCTAACGCCTTCCTGCAAAGTTTTTGCCCGTATAAGGCGTTTTCATGGAAAAGTGAGAAGACATCATGACAGACAAAAAGGAAGAGAAGCAACCTAAAAAGCGAACCCCTAAACGGCGTGGCAAGGGTGAAGGTGCCCTGTATTATGACCAAAAGAATAAACGACACGTTGGAAGCTTTTATACGGAGGAGGGCAAGCGCAAGTATGTCTATGGCAAGACAGAGAAAGAGGCGAGAGAGAAGTTGCGAGCGGCCCAATTTGAGGATAAACAGGGAAGGTTGAGAACAGGGCCACAACAAAAGCTCAAAGATTACCTGGAACAATGGTTTGAAGAAGTACATCGGCCCACACTGCGCTTGAGTAGTTACTTACGCTATCGGGGAGTGCTCAATAACCACATTCTCCCGGCCCTCGGGCATGTCCCACTACACAAACTGACTGCTCAGAAAGTCCAATCATTCTATACCAGTAAACGCCAGCAGGGGCTTTCCCCAAGCTCTCTCCATACCATCCACAAGGTACTCCATAGCGCATTAGACACGGCGCTACGCTGGAACCTCGTCACGCGAAACGTCTGTGATGCCGTTTCACTACCAGGTGAAACAGCGCGGCGGGTGGAACCGTTGAACCCGGAGCAGGCGCAACACCTGCTGGCGGTCGTGAAAGGGCATGAACTGGAAACGCTGATTACCCTGGCGCTCACCACAGGGATGCGGCATGGTGAGTTAACGGGCCTGCAATGGAGTGATATCAACTTTGACGAAGGGCACCTGTCTGTTCGTCACACGGTGAGCCGACTGGGGCGCTACAAATATGTGAAAGGTGAACCGAAGACAGAACAGAGCAGGCGCAAGATCATCATCCCCTCTTTCGTGTTGGACCTGTTGAAAGAACACCGTCTCCACCAAAAAGAAGCGCGGCTCAAAGCCGGAGCGTCCTGGCAAGAGAACAACCTGGTGTTCTGCAACAGACACGGAGGATTCTTGCATCCTGATGTGCTCCGTCAACGCTTTTACAAGGTGCTTGCTCAGGCAGGACTGCCGCGTATGCGCCTTCATGACCTGCGACACAGTGCGGCGACGATCCTGCTGAGCATGGGTGTCAACGTGAAAGTGGTGCAGGAAATCCTGGGACATAGCCAGGTGAGCATGACGTTGCGCAAGTATGCCCATGTCCTTCCGGTTATGCAACAGGAGCCATGAACAAGATGGATGCGTTATTCAGGCGGGAAAAAGAGCGTTAAGCTGTCAAATTGGCTGTCAACCGCGTGTAGGAGGCACATGCGCCGTGCTGCAAAGCCAGCAAAGAAGCCTGTTGCGTTGGGCGTGGAGAGAAGATACCGGGCGACTATTGAAGTCGCCCTTATTAGTTTCAAGATCTTACTGTGAGAGCTTAGCAGCAAGCTCCCGAGGAGATGGCTCAACCAGTATCGAACCATCTGGGAAGACAATCGTCGGTACGCTTCGCGCGCCATGGTTCACGTGCACTACATACTCCGCCGCTTCATCATCCTCCTCGATGTTGATAAACTCATAGGGTACGCCATGGGCATCAAACCATCGTCTTGCCATACGACAATCACCACACCAGTTGGTGGCATACATTTTGATCTTTTGATCGTTTGTGAAAGAATTAGATGCAATCTGCTGCACAAATAGCTCCTTGAGATGGTCAAAATGGGAAATATCTCCGTATATGTTTATCAACACATATTTACTGCAAAATATTCCCTGCTGGCTTGTTGATGCGCTCCAGCATCAGATCGAGGAATTTCTTGCTCCCGCTAGCCACAAGGCCGGGGTTACGTGCGAGCACACCCATTACCAGGCCCGCGCTAAAGTCACCGCGTAGCGCCTGTGCCACCTGCGCAGGTGTCAGGCGGCGCAGCAGGTCAAGCGCATTATCCCACTGTTCATCGCTATAATTGGCAATACGCCTGTTAATCATGTAGGAGATATCCATATCGCGACCGAAGCGTGCACGCCATTTTTTGTCGAAACGCCCAAGATAAGCAGCCGAGATATCGCCAGCCTTGACAGCTTCTGCCGCAACCGAGCCTGCCATCTGGCCAGAATAAATTGCAAAGCGAATACCCTCACCTACCAATGTTGAACCATGACCGCCAGCATCGCCGGCCAGCAGCAGGCCATCGCGCGAGAAACGCTCAAGCGGTCCCTCCGATGGGAACAGGCCCGTATGATACTCAATCGGGCTGGCACCTTTAAATTTGTGGGATAACTGGGGTAGCTCTCGCACCATCCGGTCAAGATACGCTCGCGCATCGTCGTCGCAATCAGGATGCAGCACACCCACCCCCAAACGCACACGCCCATTTCCACGCGGAAATGCCCATGCATACCCACGTGGCGCAAATTGGCTCCCCATAATCAAAAATAGCTCATCCTGGGGATAGTCCGGCGCGTACATGTCATACTCCGCCCCATAGCCGTAGCGATGGAACGCTTTGCCCATCTCAGTACGCACTCCAACATGACGCGAAAAACCGCTGGCATCGATCGTCACAGCCGCATGGACGCTTATACGCTCACCCGCATGATTCTTTGCTGTCACCCCCAGGACACGGCCATTTCCCACTATCGTCTGTTCAACCGCATGGCGCACACGCAATGCAGCGCCAGCAGCAATGGCACGCCCTGCAAGGTGCTGGTAAAC
>Ga0207684_10002798_pt1 | contig 17340 bp, 16 predicted proteins | sample KBSK5501metaG_FD_184342 | JGI IMG/M metagenome (GOLD analysis project Ga0207684, IMG submission 184342) | Corn, switchgrass and miscanthus rhizosphere microbial communities from Kellogg Biological Station, Michigan, USA - KBS K5-50-1 metaG... | ecosystem: Host-associated > Plants > Roots >...
ATTCAGGGTGGTGGCATGTTTGCACGTGGACCGATTCAAGCTGGCGAAATCGTTGCAATTGTTGGGGGAACCGTTATGACTGAAGACGAGTTCTATGCCTATATCGCGACCACCTCGCGTTTTAATGCAACCCAGATTGGAGAACACCTCCATCTTGTCGATCTCATTCAAGCCCCAGAGACCGTAGCTGGTTCCATCAATCATTCTTGTGATTCCAATTTGTGGTTGCAAGATGAAGTCACGATTGTCGCGCGGCGGGCCATTGCCTCAGGGGAAGAATTGACGTTGGACTATGCGCTGACCACGGTCGAACCCTATTGGCAGCTTGATCAACCATGTCAGTGTGGAACGACTGCCTGTCGCCATACCATTAGAGGCACTGATTGGCAATTGCCAGATGTCCAACAGCGATATCAGGGGCATTTTGCTCCTTTCATCAACGAGCGCATCCTCAAAGGCAACCAGAGATAAAGGACGCCTCGCCCGGTTGCAGAAGCACGTAGCCAGTACCGGATTTCAAAATACCCCTGCCAGATGTGGTTCCACCAACTATCGAGTGCTGGTGATGGAGACGGAGCTTGCCTCCACCTTCATCCCGAACACCCTTGGTGCTTCTACGCTAAAGATCGATTGCTGCCAGGCCATGCATGCCGAGTGAGAACGAGAGTTCCCCGCCATGATGCAGATCATGTTCGAGTAGATGCCAGATGACCCACTGGCGCGTGAAGATCTCTTCCTCACCAGTGTCGTCGTCTCTATCTCGTAGCGTCTCCTCTAGATCAGTAATAGTCCAGCGATGAAGCGCTTCCTCAATCACTTTCCAGGTTGTTTCGAGTCCACTGACCAATTCAGGAGCGGATCTGGCAGGTTGATCGGAACGGTCCCACTTGCCAATTGGAATGAGCTGTTCGCTGCCCTCTTTCAGCACATAATACAACCATCTGGCACGCGCGGCCACAATATGCGTCGCAATCATGCCAATAGAGCGAAGATCTTGCGTTGCACGTAAAGCAAGTTGATCAGGTGAAAGCGGGGCAAGAGCGTTGACCAGATGGCGCTGGTAGACATCCCAGCCCTTGTAAAAAGGTGCAAGTACGAAAGGATATTCGGTCATGGATGTTTTTCCTCACTTCTTTTTTCTCAAGAAAAAGTAAGCTAGAGGACACATGCCGCCCTCTTGACTTGCGGCTTCTCATTCGCGAGAGGATTGCAGGAGATGCTTCATACTAGCGCCTCGTGCGACCTGCCACGGAGTCAGCCCTCTCTTCCCTTCTGCATGGACATCGGCTCCCCGTGAGAGGAGGAAAGCAACCATCTCCGTCTTTCCACACTTGACAGCACGATGCAAGGGCGTATCTCCCAGCTTATCTCGTGCCTCTCCATCTGCTCCGCAATCCAGCAACGCTTCGGCAACCGGGACGTTTCCCCGTCGCGCCGCCATGTGCAGTGCAGTGCAGTGCTTGAGCCTCTCCTGAGCGTTGACATTCGCTCCACCCTGGGCCAGGACACGAACGACATCTGCGCCATGTGCTCCATGAGACGCATTGCCTACGAAATACAGCGGTGTGTGCCCCAACTGGTCTCTCGCGTTGGGGTCCGCCCCCAGGTGCAGAAGGAGTTCCACAATGGAGAGACTGCCCTGGCCTGCCACCTCGTGTAAGAGCGTGCGGTCATAGGTGTAGCGTTCCTGCACCAGGAGAGGGATAGTGACAAGCGTCTGGCGCACATAGTCCAGCAGAGCACGCTGACTGTTGCTGCTCAGGATCACAAGAAAACTCAGGAATGCTGCGCGATCCCTGGTAAAGGAGGCTTGAACCACAGGACTCTCTAGCAATGCCAGAACAGCATCTGCATTTTCCTGGCGAACGGCGGCTATCATCTCCTCTAGCATCCTTTGTGCCTGCCACCGCTGGGCAATGTCCTGGTGAATGCGAGAGGTCTCCGGCTCGTTCTGGTGCCCGATGGGGCGTTCCAGGAGTGAAGGAGACTCGGTTGCTGCCTCGGGTGGCTGGTTGATGAAAAAGGCTGACGATTGGGCAAAAAACCAGCGTAAGGCACTTCGCGTCGGCTCCTTGATGTTCACCTCATCTACCGCCTGAAACATATTGTTGAGCCAGGCCTCTCTCTCCTTCTGTCCGATGGCAAATCGGAAATGCGCTTCGCGCAGGCTCAACGACCAACGACGTTGCGCATACTCGCATGGTCCGCCGAAGAATTGGATGAGGAAGGCAGCAAGCGTTTCGATAGGACACCCCTTAAGGGTTGGTGGATACAGAGGACGCAGAACCGGATCGTGCTCAACATGGGCATAAAAGGCCGCAGAGAGTTCTCGGCAGGTGTTCATCCCACCAAGCGCGTGATAGAGATCGACACTCTGCGAATCGGCTGTCGAAGCAGGAAAAACAGACTCAGGATCCATCTCTGCAATTCATCCTTCCCAATGACGTCACGTGCCAGGCACACTCATAGCCATGCAGCGTGCTACGAGCCTCCTTTCACTTCGCGAGTAGATCATTTGGCTTTATTATATCAGAATGTCGAAATGCGCGAAGATCTCGTCGCCCCACTCCTCGATGGTGAGCATCAGCGGCGTGTAGGTCACATACAGTTCCGTAGGGATCGACTCCATCCAAGCGAAGTAGGCCGCTTCCGCCTCTTCGCGGGTGGGTTGGTCGTAGATGGCAAAGAAGCGTTCCTTCAGCTCGTACCCCATCCCCAGCAAGGGGATGTTCTTGATCCAGCTCTCCAGCACGAACAACTCTTCTGGCTTCAAATCGTGCCTCCTGCGGTCGAGCTTATTAGGCCATATCACAATACAATCACACTCGCTCCCTCGATTTTAACATGGCTTGGATTACGATACGATACTATTGCGTTTCTTAATTTTATCTGTTATAATCTAATAAGGAAACGATGCTGTTTCGTATCAAAATAAGAGAGGAGGAAGAATATGTCAATCATTATTCAAACCAAGCAGCTCAGCAAAAGCTACGGCAGGAGCCGGGGCATCATCGATGTGACCTTCGATATTCAGGAGGGCGAAGTCTTTGGCTTTCTGGGCCCCAACGGCGCGGGCAAGACGACAACGATGCGCACCTTAATGGGCCTGCTGCGCACGAGCAATGGCAGCGCCACCATCGGAGGGCTGGATTGCTGGACACAATCCACTGAAGTGAAGAAGCTGGTCGGCTACCTGCCTGGCGAATTCGCTTTCGATCCCGGTCTGCGCGGTGCGCAGATTATCGAGTACCTGGGTCACCTGCGCGGCGGCGTGGACCAGGCGTACCTGCGCCAACTGGTGGAGCGCCTGGGCCTGGACCCCAGCAAGCGCTTCCGCGAATATTCGCATGGCAACAAACAAAAGGTGGGGCTGGTGCAGGCCTTCATGCATAAGCCGCGCCTGCTCATCCTGGACGAACCGACATCAGGGCTGGACCCACTCAACCAGCAGGAATTCTATCGTATGGTCGCCGAGGTGCGCGCAGAAGGACGTACCGTCTTCCTCTCCTCACACATCCTGCCCGAGGTCGAGCATACCTGCGACCGCGTGGCGATCATCCGCGAGGGGCGGCTAGTCAAGATCGATCACGTGTCTTCGCTGAAAGAGATCCACCAGTACGATGTAGAGATCACCTTTGCTGGCCCGGCCGAGGTCTCGTGGTTCAAGCAGGTCGCGGGCGTAGCCAGCGTGGCTCGAGGCGCGGATGAGCACACCCTGCAATTGAGGGTCCAGGGTGACTTGATGGAGATCATTCACATCGCCAGCCAGCACAACGCGACGAATATGACGACACACGAGCCGACGCTGGTAGAAGTCTTCCTGCGCTTCTACGAGCCGCAGCAGGCGCCTTCCGCGCTCGCCGGATAGGAGGTGTAGGATGTTTCGCACCATTTGGAGCAAAACGCTCCGAGATTACCGGGTACCGATCCTGGCTTGGGGTCTCGCCCTGGGGTTGTTCGCGTTCGTCGATTTCGCAGAGAGCACGCAAACGATGATTGCGACCTTTGGCAGCCTCGCGCCACTCTTCCGTTTTCTCGGCGACCCCTACCAGATTCAGACCCCTGAAGGGTTTATTACCTGGCGTATTATGGAGCTCTTCGTACCACTCGCCATCTGCTTCTGGCCCATCCTGGCCGGGGCTCGCCTGGTGCGCGGGGAAGAGGAACGCGGCAGCATGGATGTCTTGCTGGCTACACCGCGGTCACGCACGCGCCTGCTGCTCTCGAAGCTGAGTGCGCTCTTGCTCGCGCTGGTCCTGATCGGGCTGTTGCTTGCTCTGGGTCTGATGGCTGGTCAGGCTCGTCTTGAGGGGCATGCCAATGTGATCAAGGCGCTTCTGCTAGGGCTGAACGCGAGCGGGCTTTCCTTCTTCTTTGGCTGTCTAGCGCTGCTGTTCTCGCAATTCACGACCAGCCGTGCCGCGGCAGCAGGCTGGGCCAGCGGCCTGCTGGTGCTCTCCGTGCTCCTGGATAGCACCGGACGCTTACTGCCTGGGAGTTGGGTGCAGTACCTCTCGCCGTTCTACTACTACAATCTCAACCGCCCGCTCATCCCCAGTTTCCCTGACCAGCCGCTGGCGGCTATGCTGCTGGCTGGCCTCGCGGTGCTCTTCGTGGGGGCGAGTCTGCTTCTCTTCGCCAGGCGCGATATCGGCGGGGTGGCATTCTCGTGGTCGGGCAAGCAGGAAGGCGGCAATCACTACGCGCTGCGCAGTCTGAGCCAGGCCGAGCGTGCGCTGTCTACGCGCAACGTGAGCCTGCAGACCCTGCACCGGGAGAGGTGGTCTGCCTTCTGGTGGGGGCTGGGTGTCATCTTCGGGTGCGTCTACTGCCTGGTGATTACTCTCCCCACCCAGCAGGCGTTTTACCGGCTCACACAAGAGACCCCCTTGCTGCAACACCTCTTTTTCGACACGCCCATCAACACCAACGCCGCGATGCTGGGCACCTTTCTCTTCACGTTTATGCCCCCCCTCGTCGTAGCCTTTGCGCTGACCCTGGCCTTGAAGTGGGCCGCAGACCTGGAAAACGGGCGGCTGGAAGTGCTGTTCAGCACCCCACAGGCGCGAGGCAAGGTCCTGCTGGAACGCTTCGGCGCAGATGTGCTGCTGGTGGGGCTTTCTCCTCTCCTGACCTGGCTCGTTATTCTCATTGTGGCACAGTTCGCCCATCTCGCCGTCGACCAGGGCAGGATCTTCGCGGCCAGCTTCAATATGTTCCCCATGGCGCTCATCACCCTGGGCCTGGTCTATGCGCTGGCCGGACGCCTGCGCTATGCCGCGCTGGTGAGCTTGCTCTGCGCCTATATCGTCCTGTCCTACATGCAGGAATTGTTGGAGGGAACCATTACGATGCCTGTCTGGCTCATGGATCTCTCGATCTTCCACGTGTACGGCAACCCGGTCTTCCTCGGCGTCAACTGGACGAACTTCCTGGGCATGACCGGCGTGGCCGTGGTGCTGCTGGTGATGAGCCTGGTCCAGTTCCGCCACGCCGATATCAAGCCTGGCTAACTATGAGAAAAGGAAAGCTCAGCAAAACTTGACGCAGGAGGCAGCGCCTACTACAATGGAAGAGCAGGAGGAAGAGCAGCTAAAAGCATGACCACAACATCTGAACCTGAACAAGAAATACGCAAGCCTGGGCGTCCACGCAGCGCCCAGGCGCACAAGGCAATCATAGACGCAACCCTGGAACTCCTTGCGGAAGAAGGATACCAGGGACTGAGCATCGAAGCGGTTGCGGCTAGAGCTGGGGTAGGCAAGACCACCATCTACCGACGCTGGTCCTCGAAGGAGGAACTGGTAATGGAGGCCATCCGTCAAGTGCAGATTGATGTACCAGTGATGGATACGGGCAATTTTCGCAACGATCTCGCGGCGCTCTTAAAAACTGTCTACCAGGGCTTCATGGCCCATCCTTATCCTTTCCTGGGGAAATTGGTGCTTGAGTTCATCGGTGAATATCAGACCAATCCCGAAATCTTCCAGGGCGCTCTGACGCAACTCATCTTTCCTCGTTTCCAGCGATTCTTTCACATGGTCGAGCAGGCCCAGGCACGTGAGGAGATTCGCGGGGATATTGATCCGGAGCTGGTACTGGACCTGGTGGCAGGGTCATTATACTTCCGTTGGATTATGCGCAATCTTATGCCAACTTCGTCTACCTCACCGGTTGATTGGATTGAGCAGGTGATTGACGCAATCATGCAGGGCATTGGGACGAAATAGCACGAGCCCTCCTCCTTTGATCACCCATCACCTTTCTGGTTTTCAGGCTGCCAGCTCGTGTAGGCCTCTTGGGCCCGCCAATGAAAAAGACAAGCGCTTTGGCCGGTGCTGAGAATGAACAAGAAGCACGAAAAGACAAACGATGCGACCAGTCGTCACTCACGCGCAGCCGCGCAGTCGCCGAGCGGCTCGGTTTTACTCAGGAGGGGATTCTCCGTCAGACGGATCGGCTTCACGACCATTATGTGGATGGGGTCTTCTATGGCTTGCTTGTCGATGAGTGGAACGCACGAGCAAAGAATGTGTAAATCACGTTTAAATTTTGCATTTACAGCTCATCCCTTCTCTCGTTCCTTCTTTGACGATCAACATCATGCCAGCGCCGTCGCTCCCATTCGGGACTGAGAGGACCATCTCTACTGTCAAAGCCCCAACGCCATGCAGCGAGAGCAAGGACAAGCAATAGAATCAGGAGGGCGAGTAGTTCCAAGCTGTTACCCTCTTTTCTTGGGAGAACATGCGTTTCTCCTCCCATCTTGACAAGTGGTTGAGTATGCAGTAACATATCAATCAAACATGATGTGTCTAATATATCATAAATATCTGATGTATGTCAACATATCAGGAGAAAATGATGGATGGAAACGATCAACTCTTTACACTTGCCCAAGCCCTGGCTGACCCGCTCCGACTGGTCATGCTCCAGCAATTGATGGAAGGTCCAGCGACGGTGTCGGAATTGCAGTCGCTCACGGGTGAATCACAGTCAAAAGTCTCCAACCATTTGGCCTTGCTGCGCGAACGTGATTTGGTGCGTGCAACACGCGAGGGACGGCAAATGATCTACACCTTGCGCGATGCTTCGGTGGGCCAACTTGTCGAGTCACTCACGGTTGTTGCGGGGGTGATCCGGCCAAGCTCTGGAAATCACCACAACTCATTGCTGCACGAACCTGCTACGATCACCTTGCAGGTCGCTATGGTGTGGCACTTTTTGATGCCCTGCTTGCACAAGAAGCTATCAAGGAACCAGCAGAGATGCACGGTGAGGTGGAGCTTGGGCCAGGGGGGGGAGAGGTTTTCGGCAAGCTCGGACTCAATCTGAGCGCCTTGCGACGAGAACGGCGTCGCTTCGCATTTGCGTGCCCAGACTGGACCGAGCGCCGCCCCCACCTGGGAGGAGTTCTTGGGGCAGCCCTGTGGGCATACTGTGTCGAGCGAGGCTGGGTGGTCAAACAACAAGGGACGCGTGCGATCATTGTCACCGACCTGGGTAAGCAGAACCTGCGGGAACAATTTGGCATTCAGGTGGAAGAGGAACCCATAATGAGTACAGGCGCTGGACAGCAGAGTGGCTCCTAGCTAGAACTGTTGGGCGTCCTTGTGTCGTGGCAGGTGATCTCGCTATCAGAAAGGCTGTTGGCTGCGCCTATCCAGGAACATTTTCTTTGGAAAAGTGTCATGATGGTTGAGGCCGCATCATAAAAGGACGTCTCATTTCACATCCTGCGGAAGACCGCTTCTGCGCTTGCTCGTCTGCCCACTGTGCCTGGCCAGGTCGAGCAGCAGAGCCCCGGCAACCCAGAGCCAGCCCAGGCCGGTCACACTGCCAGCAAGCGTAGAGACGACGGTATACGTCAGCGCTGTCAACGGCAAAAAGAGCACGCCCAGCAGCGGCACAATCCAGCCTCCGTGAAAGGCGCGATTGACGAGAGGTGTCGTGAACCAGATCACCAACAAAGCGACGCGTGCAAAAAGCGCGAGCAGCAGTCGCTGTCTCCGACTCTTGAGCCGCAATGGCGCGGGCGGCTGCTTCTGGTACATTTGGTGCATCTGCTGTGTCTGACCTGTCCCATTGATGGAATCTGCACTGGTGGACTGGATGGTCCAGGGCGGCGTCTGTCCTGGCCCTGGTGTCCAGATATGCATGGCCGGCTGCTCATAGTGGTGATCGTTCGATGCCGCGGCTCGATAGCCTTGACTGTAGTCACCAGATGCACCGGACTGGTCTGTAGGCTTTCGAGGGTCGGGGGCATTAATGATCTCGACCGGGACAGAGAGCGATTGTTCGCGGGGAGAGCGGCCTTGCCGGGATGACGCTGGCTGCCAATCCGGGTCGGCAAATTGCATTTCCATGTCCTGGTCGCTCATAGCTTGCTCACTCCTCTCTCAAAAGCCAACCACTGCAAGGCGGCAAGAAAACGTACACGTCGCGTTATCTAGTGTACGAACCGGCGAAAACAAGAGTTGCAAAACAGGAGCAGTAAGCGTTTTCAGTTCGGTAACCTATGGGACACAGTCGTATGCCATAACAGGTCTATCAATCGCGAAGTGGGTGCTTCACTCAGGTCGAGGGTGAGGCGCCTCCGTTCGGGATCATACCACCAGGTAACAGAAGCCTCTCCAACCTGAACGGCCTCTGGCTCAGAAGCAATTTCGCGCAGTTCAAGTCGAATACGCCGACGCGTGGGAACAAACGTCCCTTCCTGTTCACCTAGAACCACGCGAATAGACCTTTCCTCTACCTCACATGTGATCGTGCGCCGCGCATAGACCCCGTTCAGGTGTTCATAGCCATCTCCTTCATCCTCGTAAAGCATCGCTTTTCCATTTCCTTCAGAGGGGTAGAGTATGAACGTCAACGGGTCGCTATCATTCTGGCCAACATAATTCACCGCTGGCCCGAGCGGCACCGCTGTATTGCTTCGGACATAGATAGCAGGCTGACCAAGAGGAGCGTGAGCCAGGATATGAGCCGGGCCTTCCACGCGCTCTCCTGTCCAGAAGTGGAACCAGGTTCCGGCGGGAATATAGACGTGGCGATACTCCACAGCGGGACGAGTAATGGGCGCTACCAGCAGGGCATCGCCGCATAAAAACTCATCACCTGCGGTATAGGCCGTCGCATCTTCAGGATAGGTCCAGAACAGCGGGCGCAGAAGAGGCGCTCCCGTGCGGTGGCACTCCTCGAAAAGGGTATACAGGTAGGGAAGAAGACGCTGGCGCAGCTTGAGCATGGCGCGGCAGACCGATTCGTAGGGCTCCCCAAAAACCCACGGCTCCTGGTGGCGCGTCTGCTTTTCCGCATGATTGCGACAAAACGGCTGAAAGATGCCAAATTCCGTCCAGCGAGCCAGCAATTCCCCGCTCGCATCGCCATAGTATCCTCCGATATCGACTCCTGCCCACCCAACACCTGAAAGACCAAGATTCTGCAACTGTGCCAGGCTCATAGAAAGGTGTTCCCAGGTAGAGGAGTTATCGCCCGTCCAAAGCAGGGCATGGCGTTGCACCCCTGCATAGCCGGAGCGCGAAATGACAAATGGTCGCCGCCCAGGCTGTAGCCGTAAGAGACCTTCCCGCGTAGCTTGAACCATTAATGATCCGTAGGCGTTATGCACCTGGAGATGCAATCTGGCCTTGCCCGCGCCTGGATGGATTACATCAGGCGGCATGGTCGAGTTTGGTGGGATAAACAGGCCGGGCTCGTTCATATCGGACCAGATTCCCGCAATGCCGGCGTCGAGTAATGGCCAGTGTTGCTCTCCCCACCAGGCTCGCGTCTGCGGGTTGGTAAAATCGGGGAAGACACAGACGCCCGGCCAGACAGCATTTTGATAGTCGTCTCCCTGGGCTGCCTTACAGTACAGATCTCGCTGCCTACCTTCGGTGTAGACGCGGTAATTTTCGTCAACCTTCACACCTGCATCGACAACGTTTACTACGTGGAAGCCTATCTCGCGCAGTTCAGAAAACAGCCCCTCGGGATCGGGGAAACGCTCGCGGTCCCAGGTAAAGACCCGGTAGCCATCCAGGCAGTCGATATCTAAATACAGCGTGTCGCAGGGAATATCGCGCTCACGAAACGTGAGCGCAATCTGCCTCACTTCTTCCGCGGTCTCATAACTGAAACGGCTCTGCCCGTTGCCCAGCCCCCAGAGCGGGGGAAGAGGCGTATGACCCGTCAAGTCTGTGTAGCGCGCCAGGACATCCTGAGGGGTCGGCCCACAGAACACATAGTAGATGAGGTCTCCATTGCTGGCTCCGAACCAGGACCGTTGAGGATCTTCGTGAGCCAGGTTAAACTCGACACGCGTTGTGCTGTCAAGAAAGAAGCCCCACGCCTGTCCGTCTGCCAGGACCAGCGTAAACGGAATCGAGACGTACAGGTTATTTTGCAGCGGGGTATGGCCACGAGGCGGATCGATATTCCAGAAAAGCTGATGGGACCCCGTTTTATCCAGTTCACCCGTGCGTTCCCCGCAGCCAAAATAGCGCTCTCCGGCCATATGCCGCTTATACACACGCACGGGGGTCCCCAGAGTTCCAGGTGGATTTGCTAGATCGACAACCGGCGCTCCCTCGGGCGAGATGAACCAGCCCATACCAAACTCTGGATCGTCTGTAGCGAAGGCGCGTCCTGTATGGTCAGAGAAGCCGATCCGCAGAGGCTCAAGAGAGAGATGAGCGGTTGCGAAAGAGGTTGCAATCGTGACTTCGCTGATTCCCTCCTGGACGCTTACCGATCCCGGTTCCCAATCCCGAGAAACCACAGCCTCAGAACTGTAGCAAGCAGACCTGCCATGGGGAAACAGGCCAACGCGAAACAGATCAGGAGCAAGCGCTGTCACTTCGACAGTTGCCGAGCCAGCACGCAGGCAAATCTTTGACGCATCTTTTGCGATCGTTGTCGCTGTTCCAAGAGCTTGATAGTCAGGAGGAGATGCAGAGTATACGTGAGCGCTTGTGGTGGATGGCTGTGCCATCTCCATACCAGTGTTTTCCTTTCAACATACATACTATCAAATATCGTAGGGCCGGATTTCCCTATCGAGAGTTTCAGGGGTCATTTTTCCTTTCCTCACCGCTTGTCGGGTGAAGAAAGGAAAAATGAAGAGACATTCCTAAACATCTATCCTTTTAATCCAGTTAGATTGACGCCACGAATAATCTGGCGCTGGAAAAGCAGGAATAGGAGAATAGGAGGAATACTGGCGAGCACGAGGCCGGCCATCAGATAGTTAAAAGGCAGAGGGAAGTTTGAATTTATCCCCGCCTCATGAAAGATAGCCACGCTCAACGGCTGAAGATCAGGGTTAGACAGCACAAGCAAGGGCCAGAGAAAATCCTTCCACGAGGCAACTACTGTAAAAATCGTAACCACTGCCAGGGCCGGGCGTGAGAGCGGCAGAATGATGCGGCTAAACATTTGCCAGCCACTCGCTCCATCCAGGCGTGCGGCATCTGTCAATTCCGTCGGAATCGTATCAAAAAAGCTTTTCAGGATCAGGATATTCAAAGCGCTCGCCGCCTCGGGAAGCCAGACGCCTGCCCAGTTATTGATCAGCGACACATGAATCAGAGGCAGATCGCTGATGTTCACAAATTGCGGGATCAAATAAACCACCGGCGGCACCATCAACGTAGAGAAAAAAACGAACTGTATAATGCCTTTTCCTGCCGGACGTAACTTTGAAAGAGCAAACGCCGCTGTGGCGGAGACCAGAAGCTGCAAAACCACAGCTCCTACTGCCAGGATCAACGTATTGCCGAAATAGAGCGGATATTGCAGAACATTCCAGGCACTGGCGTAGTTGTTCCATGCTGGATGCAGCGGCCAGAACGTTGGCGGGTTCTGGAAAATCTCAATGCTCGACTTGAGTGCGCTGCTGAACATCCAGTAGAGTGGGCCAAAGGTTATCAGCGTCGAGACAAGCAACAGAGCGAATACCGTCCAGTAGATCACGCGTCCGGCAGGGCGTTTCAGCATGAGCGGGGAAACCAGTGTGCGCTCACTGCTTTCCTCGACTCTCCGGCGAAACCACAGCTGCTTCTGCCCGGATGCCGAACTTTGAGCATTCTGCGTGAAAAGAGCCATATCTTAGTCTCCTTGCATCAAACGGCTGGTCATGCGCATATAGATCAGCGCAAATACGGCCAGTACCAGGAAAAGGATCACACCCAGCGCACTTGCTTCACCAAAATCGGCGTTCTGGAACGTATAGTTATAGATTAAGATCATAACAGTCATCGTCGCATTAGCCGGACCCCCGCCTGTAATCGTAAAGGGCTCGGTGAACACCTGCATCGTGGCAATGATCTGCAGGACTAGCAGCAACAGCATGATGGGGCGAATGGTTGGCAGCGTAACATGCCAGATCCGCTGCCAGAGATTCGAGCCATCGATTTCTGCCGCCTCGTAGAGCGAGGCAGGAACCCCTTGTAGCGCCGCGAGATAGATCAGCATGGTTGAGCCTGCGGCACCCCATGTAGCGACCACCACCAGTGCCGGCAAGGCCGTACTTTGATTCTCCAACCAGAGACCGCCGGGCAGATGAACCAGGTGGAGTAGGGCATTGATCAGGCCGGAATCGGCATTGTAGAGCCAGAGCCAGAGAAAGGCCACCACAATTGGCGGCAGCATTACCGGCAGATAAAAAGCCAGGCGGAACAGTCCTTTGCCATGGCGCATCTCATTAATCAGCAGTGCAAGTACAATCGGAACAAAATAGCCAAAAAGCAGCGCATAACCGGTAAAGACCAGCGTATTACGCCAGGCAACCCCGAAAAGGGGATCTGAGAACACTCTCCGATAATTGGTCCAGCCCACCCAGACGGCGGGATTGATCATATCCACGTTCTGAAAGCTTATGGTGAACCCCAGCACGAGTGGATACCAGACGAAGAGTGCAAAGATCACCAGGGCGGGCAGCAAGAACAGATAGCCGCCGAGGTTGCGCCGTAAAAACAGGCGTGCCTTGCGTAGGGCCTGGCGCTCCCCCTGGGAAACGCTTTTCTCAACCCTGGCATCCCGCGGCGGTCGTGATGGCTCCTGAGGGAGCAAAGAGGACGGAGAGGGCGGCGATAGTTCCACAGATATCTCCTTACCAGAACATGAGATGTCCACCGGAGAAAAGTCACTCCGTACTTTTGAAACGTACATCTCAAAAGCAAGGAGTGACTCACGCGCTCCCCTGACTTACGATGCCGAAGAATCGAGTACCTGCTGGAACTGTTGCGCTGCCTGGTTCAGCAGTGCCTGTGGGTCAGCACTCGCATTGGTCAGAACCGCCTGCATGACCGGGTCAAGCGCGGCGTACATCTTCTGCGTCTGGTTGTGGGGTTCCGCGCGCAGAGCATTCGTCGAGTTAATGAACGTCGTATAGTTCTGGAGGGGAACAGTGGCATACTTGGTATTCAGCGCTGAGAGCTTCTGCTGGAAATCGCCCTGGAAAAGTACGGCGGTTGGGGCTCCGACTGCCTGTCCATTTGCAGCCGCCTGGGCCAGACTGTTTTCGAGCACGGTCAGATTGAAGTTGGTATAGATGACATAGTCAAAAGCGGCCTTAATCACATCCGGCGATGATTTGGGATTGAAGACCCACAGATTGCCACCGGCCAGCGACGCGTCGCCCCCGTTTTGTGGCATCGGCCCGATCACAAATTGTGTCAGGTCCGCTCCGTACTGTGACTGCAGGGTATTTAACTGGTCGGGTGCCATCACCACCATCGCCACTTTGTTGGTAGCCAGTAATTGAAGCGTCTGGGCCTGGGTGAAAAGCTGTTGCTTCGTCATGGAATTGTCGGTGAAACGCATCTCTTTGAGCAATTGCAGCACACTTACGCCCTGCGGGCTGTTGAAAACCGCTTTCGTCCCATCGGCAGATTCCATATCGCCGCCCGCCGTGTACATCCAGTTGGTGAAGTGCCAGCCGCCCTGGTTCGATGTGCTGGTTTCGGCGAAACCGGCTACCGATGAGGTCGTCAGTTCTTTGGCATAGCTGCGGAAGTCAGCCCAGGTGGTTGGGGGCTTGTCGGGATCAAGTCCAACTGCCTGGAACATCTTACGGTTGTAATAAATACCCAGCGTATAGCCATTGGTGGGGATGCCGTACACCTTCCCGGACGAATCGGTCACAATGGAGGCAATACTCGGAACATAGTCGCTGAAGTACTGCCAACCTTTCGCCAGGCTGGTAATGTCGGCCGCCGCGTGTTTGGAAATCAGGAGGGGCGGCTCGGTAAAATAACTCTGGACGCCGTCCTCTTGTTGACCAGCCGCCAGCCTGGCGAAATAGGTCGTAGGATCATAGGGATCGTTTTTGCCCACGATCTTTTGGTTCGGATACGCCTGCTCAAATTGCTTGACAAGCTGATTAAAAACGTACAGCGCCCCCGCATTGCTCGAAGGTGGCATCGAGCTCACTGTAGCGGTTACCACGCCTGACGTAGTAGTGGTGGCCGAGCCACAGGCGGCTAGAAAGGCTTCCAGGCCAAGCGCGCCCACGCCAAGCGCAGCAGAGCGCTGCAAAAAGCTTCGCCGGTTGAAAGAAGACCCAAAGTTCTGTTTCGTATCCATTGAGGGACCTCCTTGAAAAAGTGCATGTCTTCTCCTTACGTCATGTTGTAAGTATGTCAGGAAGACATGCCATGACTTAAACGTGCTCAAATCGATGAGAGAAACGGCAACTCCCCGCGTGCTATAGGCAGCGGAAGCAGCAACTAAAGGATCACCTGCGAGTTGTGTATATGGCATGAAACCATACGACCCAAAGCGTTCCTTAGTCCCCGTGGAACGCCGCGAAGGAATCAGCCCGATAGTTAGTTTCTAAACCTCCTTCCTCAAAGACACTGTAGAGGATAAGCTAAGGGTAACGTTTACCTTTTATTTCTTAAAAGAAAAGGTAGCATAGAAAACTGTCGTTGTCAAGAGGATGAGTATTTTTCCTGAGATTCCTCATTTTTGTAGCCGACGAGGGATAAACGTACGGCATAGGACCTATTTTGAGCGGTTTAACGAGGATGAGATTGACAATTCAGGAAAAAACAGGTACGATTAACGCAATAAATCAGGTTATCGTTTACCTAAAGTGAGGGAAAGTATGACTTTGGAGCAGCGACAAAGTAAACGTTCAACTATGGCAGAAATTGCGATGGAGGCGGGAGTTTCAACGACGACGGTCTCCAAGGTGCTCAATCAACTTCCAGGTGTGGGAGAGCAGACGCGAGCTCGCATTCAGCGGGTGATCGAACAACATGGCTACGTACAGAATCACGCCGCACGTCACTTGCGCAAAGGGCAGAGCGGATTGATTGATCTGGTGATCATGCGTCTGGAGGGCGGCTATGACCTTGGCATTATGCACGGTGTCCAGGAGGCGCTGGAAGAGAGTGGGCACCGGCTCGTGGTCTTCGCTACAAACGAAGACGAGGCCACGGAGCGTTTATGGTTACGACGTCTGCTCGATCAGTCCACCGATGGTGTCCTGCTCCTACTTCCCTATGAACGGATTGGCATTGCCAACGCGTTAATGGCGCAGAATATTCCCTTTGTCGCCATTGGGGACCGCAACGAACCAACAACAGCCTTCCCGACCATCGGGTCGACTATCTGGCTGGGAGGGTACACAGCCACCGAATTTCTGATCTCCCAGGGCCATCGCCGCATTGGCATTATCACCGGCCCACTCCATCTCACCACTTCCCGCGCGCGCCTGGCAGGGTACCGTGAGGCACTCGAGCGCGCGGGAATACCCATAGACCCCGCATTGATTTGCGAGGGGAACTACCTGTTAGGCGATGGAGTCAAACAGACCTACGCCTTGCTTGATCAACCAGACCCGCCCACGGCGATCTTTGCGGGCAACGACGCGCAGGCGGCAGGCGTTTACCGGGTGCTTTATCAACGCAATATTCGCATCCCTGACGAGATGAGCGTGATCGGTTTCGACGATGTCACGTACACTGCCCAGATGTCCCCTCCGCTGACAACGATTCATCAGCCGCTCACTGAAATGGGCAAGATGGCAGCGAATATGTTGCTCCGCCTTATCGCCGGTCAGCGGCTCGATTCAAACCATGTCGAGCTTTCGACTTCGCTTGTCGTCAGGGAGTCCTGCGCTGCGCCCCGCAACGGGCCTCTTCCTGAGAAGTAGCATAGCCCTCATTGCCTTGATAATTTGTGAATGCACATGAGGGCGCGGCAGCTCTCAAACCTGTGTCTGTGTGCTCAGTCCTCGTATCTGTCGTGGTGCCGGACCCATGCCTGCGGGTCTGGAAGTTCCTGCTCATCGCGGCCCTTGGGAACCAGGTCGAGGTACTGATAGGTGGCGTTCATCATGTCGATGCCGCGCGCAAAGCAGGAATAGGTATGAAACACCGCGCCGCTCTCGTCCTTGTAGAACGCGCCAATCCCCTCACGGTCAAGGGGGCCGGGGTCCGTTCTGACATAATTGTAGAACGCCGTTCGGTTGTGGGCTTCCTCGGAGGTAAATGACACGTGATAGTCAAAGTTGAAATCGCTGTGGAACGAGGAGAGCCACTTGAAGCGCCAGCCCATGCGCTGTTTGAAGGGCTCGATCTTCTCAAGCGGAGCCCGAGAAATGGCCACAAAGCTCACATCGCGGTGCGGCAGGTGCATACTGGCGCCATTGAACGAGTCGGCCCAGAACGAGCAGTGCAAACACCCTTCGTCGTCATCGGGGCCGAACATAAAGTGATAGACGACGAGCTGGCTGTGTTTTCCAAAGAGATCGGGAAGTGTCTCCTTGCCGTTGGGCCCGTCGAAGACGTACTGCTTCTCCACCTTCTCCCAGGGGAGCGCGCGCCGCTGCCGAGCAAGCTCCTCCCGCTGTCGCGAGAATTTCTTCTCCGTCGCCAGCAAGGCTATGCGCGCGGCTAGCCACTCCTCATGCGAAACTACCTGATGATTCTTGATATCTGGGCTCTCTTTGTTTGTCATGCACTCACCTCACCTTTTTGAAAATACGCTCTCATCGGTTCCCAATAGAGCAGGCTCCAGTGCGTGTTGACGATTGAACTGAGCGCACCGATTTCACCTGTCTCAGGAACATTGGCGGTCCCGAAAATCGAGAAAAGATAGATCCGACCATGCGATTGATCCACGTGTGTTTCCTCCTACTGATTAGAGAACATTCATACGCTTGGTGGCACTCCCACAATCCTGTCAAATTCCACCCGGCTGGGGTGTACACTCAATTAGACTGCGGCGTAGGGCAAAAGGGTGCGGTCCTGCTGAGGAGATTTTGGGTCTCATGGACTCCCTGTAACGAGGGGATGTATAATCAATAGACTGCGATGGAGGGCAAAA
>Ga0207684_10002802_pt1 | contig 17333 bp, 16 predicted proteins | sample KBSK5501metaG_FD_184342 | JGI IMG/M metagenome (GOLD analysis project Ga0207684, IMG submission 184342) | Corn, switchgrass and miscanthus rhizosphere microbial communities from Kellogg Biological Station, Michigan, USA - KBS K5-50-1 metaG... | ecosystem: Host-associated > Plants > Roots >...
CGGGATGAAGCCGCCGACCGGCGAATGGAAGAGGAGCTCCGCTCCAGCGAAAAGGAACGCGCCGAGCACGTCATGCTCGTCGACCTCGGGCGCAACGACCTCGGGCGGGTGTGCGAGATCGGTAGCGTCAAGGTCACCGAGCTGATGACGGTCGAGCGCTACTCGCACGTCATGCACCTGGTCTCCAACATCGTTGGGACGCTCCGACCGGATTGCACCCCGATGGATGCGCTGCGCGCCTGCTTCCCGGCGGGCACCGTGACCGGCGCGCCGAAGATCCGCGCCATGGAAATCATCGCCGAGCTCGAGCGCGAACGGCGGGGCGTCTATGCCGGCGCGATTGGCTACCTGAGCTTCACTGGTGACCTCGATACCTGTATCGCGATCCGAACCATGGTGGTCAAGGATGGGCAGGCCACGGTGCAGGCCGCCGCCGGGATCGTCGCCGACTCGGTTCCCGCGGAGGAGCTGTTGGAAACGAGGAACAAGGCATCAGCGCTGCTGCAGGCGCTGGCCGCCGCCGAGCCGGTTCCGGCCGGGCGCCACGGAGGGAACTGAAATATGGATGGACGAGAGGTCGTGCTGGTGATCGACAACTACGACTCCTTCACCTACAACCTCGTGCAGTACCTCGGTGAGCTCGGCGAGGAGGTAGTCGTTCGCCGCAACGACGAGATCACGCTGACTGAGATCGCACCGCTGAGCCCGCTGGCGATCGTGCTCTCGCCGGGACCCGGGACGCCGGCCGAAGCGGGCATCTGTAAGGATCTCCTGGTCGCCCTCGGCCCCACGCTTCCCGTCCTGGGCGTCTGTCTTGGGCACCAATGCCTGGGCGAGGCCTTCGGCGGGACCGTTCGACGCGCGCCGCAAGTGATGCACGGCAAGGTCTCCCGTGTTAGCCATTCGGAGCAATCGGTCTTTCGCGGTATCCCGAGTCCATTTGCGGCCACCCGATACCACTCCCTGGTTGTCGATCGCGAGAATTTACCGGCCGCCCTTGAGGTCACCGCCTGGACTGATGACGGTACGGTGATGGGACTGCGTCACCGGCAGTACCCACTGGCGGGCGTCCAGTTCCACCCCGAGGCGATCCTGACCGAACACGGCCATGCCCTGCTCGCGAACTTCCTTCAAGATGCGCGCGCCTGGAGGAGCGGCACTACCTAAGCAAGAATTGCACGCAGCGTGATCCCTGATGTGCAATATCGTCAAAGATGCTGTCGGTTTTTTGGACGAGTCGCCGAAGTTTTCGTGGGGGACTTACGTCACACTGGCACTCGTGGAAAAAACGCGGTACCTCTGGCACGCGATTCGACATCTTATGGCGCAGGCGTGGGAGCGTGGGCTGGATGGGCCCGATGCCCGCCGTCAACTCGAGAGTCGTGCGCGGCGGATCTTCAACGCCATCATGACGGACCGTTGCGGGGAATGCCTCGCGCCCATCACGCTCTGTCGACAGGCACACTGAAAGAAGGCCGACCTGGTCGCCTTTGCGACCTTCAATCGCGACCGCCTAAGGTTGGCCTGAACGTCGAAGGCGTGACCGACGCCGTCATCTTCTTGGTTGACCCCCTCGACAAGCACCCCACGACGCGGACATCCACACGCGCCGCCAGCTAAAGGCAAACCGCCGCGGTTGAGGTTGCTGATCGCCTCAGAGGGGGCGCATCATTCGGCTGCCGCCCCGGGGCGGCAGAGGAGGAACCAGGATGGGCGATCCGAAGCAACAGGCACGGCAGTCGATCGACGCGTTCAATAGGGGTGCCCTCGACGACTGGATGAAGATGGTGGCCGAAGACGTGGAGCTCGTGACTCCCATTGGTGGCACGATCAAAGGACGTGACGCCGTAAAGGGCTACTTTGCCCAAATGCGGACGACGTTTCCCGACGCACGCGTCGACGTCAAGACAATCGTCGCTGAAGGCAACGTGGTTGTCACCGAGTACATCTTCACCGGCACGCACAAGGGGCCGATGGTTACCGCCACGGGCGACACCATTCCGCCGACAAACCGCGCGATCTCGGGACCGGCGATCGATATCGGCGTCCTCGACGACAAGGGAATGCTTACGTCCCTACGGCAATATTTCGACACTGCCAACGCGCTGCAGCAGCTCGGCTTGATGCCGGCGCCCGCCGCCGCGGCCCGCAGCTGACGAACTATCGCGCCGCCTTTTCCACGCCGGAGGCGGCTGATGCCCTCCCCCGCGCACGCGGGGGAGGGAATTTTCAACCAGTTAGGGGACGGTCGGGCGCTGGCCCGCGGTCTCCTGCGCTTCGCGAGCAGCGCTTTCGCCCTGCTCGTGCGTGGCGTTCTCGTTCGGGGTGAACTTCCCCGTTCCGCCTCCCGGCCGCTGCCCGGAATTCTCCTGGGCTTCGACCGTGGCGCTCTCACCGGACTCGTGTGTGGCGTTCTCGTTGGACTTGAAGGTTCCGGCGCTGGCACTCGGGCTCGCCGACGCGGCGGCCAGCTGCGTAGCGGATCCGTTATTGGCCGCGGTGGCCGCGAGCGGGCCGGCCAGGGTCGCGCCGATCACGCCGCCCGCGATCAGCGATCCGGCCACTCCCGCGATGGTCACGATTCGTTGGGTTGGTGTCAAGATGCTTCTCACCTCCTTCTCACAAAGACTGGCGTGCGTGAAGAACGCGCGTCTCCGTCGGCCAGTCTGTGGCCACCAACCTTTCAGAAGGATTACAGGCGGGGTTCCGAAAGCGGCGCTAACTCGAACTGATGAGCGAAGTATTAGCGCGTTGCCAGGGTAGCGCCAGTCGCCGCGGCCCTCAGCGTCGCGACCTTCCCCTTGATCGCGTGTGAAGCCGCGGCCCTGGTCATCGAGTGGCCGACCGCCGCCAGGTTGCGGTCGGCGATGGCGATGACGCTGCCGCCGGCACCGCTGAGCGCAGCGCCGAGCGCGCCGGCCTGCTCGGCTGCCGCGATGACATCGTCGAGATACGGGTAGGCCCGCGCGCGGCCTGGCTGATGCAGCCGGTCGTCCATGGCGCTACGGACGAGCGAGCGATCGTGCCGCGAACAGGCGAGGATCCACTCGGCGACGCGGCCGAGGTTGAAGATCGCATCTTGACGCGCGGGACGGCGCGGCACGAGTCGGCGAGCCTCGTGGGTGGGGGAGACGCCGTCGGGAACGAAGACGACGGCTCGCCAGCGGGGTGGCCAATCGAGGCGGTGCACGCGGACCCCGCCGTTTTCCGTCACGGCGATGCAGAACCCACCGTAGAGGGCCGCCGCCAGGTTATCGCCGTGTCCTTCGAGGGGGAAGGCGAGCTCGAGGATGCGTTGGGCCGAGATTCGAAGACCGCGTAATTTCGCGCCGAGCGTGATGCCGGCCACGATCGCCGCGGCGCTACTGCCAAGGCCACGTCCGATCGGGATGTGATTGCGGACCAGAAGCTCTACGCCGTCGAGCGGCCGAGTCCACCCGGTAAATGGTTCCTGCGCTGAGCGGACAAGCAAGTTCTTACGGGTCAACGGGACCTCACCCGCGCCTTCGCCATGCCACGCGATGCTGGTCCTGGACCCTTCGCGTGCCTCGACCTCGAGGTGCAGGTCGAGCGCCAGAGCAAGGACATCGAAGCCCGGCCCGAGGTTGGCCGATGAGGCCGGTACCCGGACCGTGGCTGTGCGCGGCACTACAGCTTGAATGCCTCGTGCAGGCCGGCGACCGCGTCTTTGATCCGATCGGCGTTGATGATGCAGGTGATACGGACCTCCGAGGTCGAGATCATCTCGATGTTGATGCCGAGCCCGGAGAGCGTCTTGAACATGTTCGCCGCCACGCCCGGCTGACCGCGGATGCCACTGCCGACCACCGAGACCTTTGCCAGGCCGTCCTGCGCCAGCACGGTCCGCGCCCCGATCTCCTTGGCGACGCCGTCCAGAATGTCCTTGGCCTGTCGCCCGTCCGCGGACGACACCGTGAACGACATATCGGTCACACCCTCATGGCTCGCGGTCTGCACGATGACGTCGGCCGCGATGTCCGCTTCGGCGAGTGGCATGAAGATCGACGCCGCGATGCCGGGCCGATCTGGAACGCCGACCACGGAGAGGCGAGCCACCTGCTCCTCATGCGCGATGCCGCGCACCCGGTTCCGGTCCTCCATGATCGCCTCCTCTGACGTGATGATGGTACCGGGCCCCGCGTGGAAGCTCGACCGCACGTGCAGCTCGAGGCCGTAGGCTTCCGCGATCTCAACGGCGCGGGGGTGCATCACCCGGGCGCCGGCACTGGCCAGCTCGAGCATCTCGGGATAGGCGATGTGCGTCAGCAAGCGGGCCGACGGCACGAACCGGGGGTCCACCGTGTAGATGCCGCGCACGTCGGTGAAGATCTCGCATGCCTGGGCCTTCAGCGACGCCGCCAGCGCGACGGCGGTCGTGTCGGACCCGCCGCGGCCGAGCGTGGTCACCTCCATCTCGAGGCCCATTCCCTGGAAGCCTGCGACCACCACCACCCGCCCGGCCGCCAGCTCGCGTTCGATGCGCGCGGGCGTGAGGCCCAGGATGCGGGCTTTCGCGTGGCGCTGGTCGGTCCGGATGCCGGCCTGGAAGCCGAGCAGTGAGACCGCCGGGACACCAAGCTCGGTCAGGGCCATCGACATCAGCGGCGCTGACACCCCTTCGCCGGTGGAGAGCAGCAGGTCGAGCTCGCGCGCCGCCGGGTCTTTCGCCACGCGCGAGGCCAGGTCGAGCAGCCGGTCGGTGGAGTCACCCATGGCGCTGACCACCACCACGACGTCGTACCCCGCTCGCTGGCTGGCGGCGACGCGGCGGGCGGCCCGCTTGATACGAGCGGGCGAGCTCAGCGAGGTCCCGCCGAATTTCTGGACCAGGATCGGTCTGGTCACGGACTCAGGTAGAGCGCTCAATGTAGCCTTCGCGCGACAGCCATTCCGCCAGCAAGACCGCTCCCTTGCCGGCGCCAAGCTTGGTGTTGTGCGAGAGCACGACGTATTTGACCCCGTTGAGGACCGGTTCGTCGCGCACGCGGCCGACCGTGACCGTCATCCCGTCGCCGGCATCGCGGTCACGGCGCGGCTGGGGCCGGAAGGGGTCCGAATCGACGCGCAGCAGCCGGTCGGGCGCCGACGGCAGCCCCCTCAATCCATCGTGGCCGAAGGCAGTCATCGCCGCGGTCGCCGCAGCGGCATCCGCGCGACGTTCGGTCCCGACGAAGACCGTTTCCAGGTGGCCATCCCTGACATTGACCCGGGTGCAGGTGCAGGAGACCGCGAATGACGCCGGCTCGCCCCAGTGACCGAGGATCTTCCTGGTTTCGCGCTCCACCTTCTCTTCCTCGCCGGGAATGAAGGGGATGACATTGTCGATCACGTCGAGCGCGAGCACGCCGCCCTGCCGGCCGGCACCGGACACGGCCTGCAGTGAGGTCATCGTCACGGCGCGCACGCCGAAGGCATCGTGAAGCGGTTTCAATGACACCGCCAGGCCGGTCGTCGTGCAGTTCGGAATCGGCGCGATGAAGCCCCGCCAACCACGCCCGCGCCGCTGATCGTGAAGCGCCTCGGCGTGCGCGTCGTTGATGCCAGGGATGAGAATCGGCACGTCCGGCTCGTAGCGAAAGGCCGAGGCCGTGCTGATGACCGGCACCCGTTCGGCGAAACGCGGCTCCCATTCCTCAGCGACCTCTTTCGACACGGCGCTGAACAAGAGGTCGAGCGGCGATTTGAGTAATTCGTCGTCGCTCAGGCATCGCAGCCCGGCAAGCGAGTCCTCCAGGCGGCCTTCCGCGAACCAGCGGCTACCGCCCGATGGCTCGCGCAGAGCATCGCCCAGTGATTTTCCAGCTGAGGCTGGCGACGCGCCGACGGCCACGACCGTAAACCATGGGTGCCGTTCGAGCGCGGCCAGCACCTGCTGGCCCGCCAGACCGGTGGCGCCCAGCACACCTACGCGCACGAGCCCCCACCCTTACCCTCCCCCGCAAGCGGGGGAGGGGAAATTGCTTGGATCATGCGACGACGGCCGGCCGCCGCTCGACCTCGGCCAGCGCGCGCACGAAGTCGGACGCCCGGGCCCTTCCCAACTGCAGCCGGTGGCCATCCCGGACCTCGAAGAGCTCCGTGGTCTTCAGGCCGTTGCCGGTAATGCAGATCACGACCGTCTCGTCGCGCCGGATGCGGCCCTGGGCGACCAGTTCCTGAAGCCCCGCTACCACCACGCCACCCGCCGGCTCGCTCAGGATGCCCTCGGTTTCGGCGAGCAGCGCCATGCCTTCCTGGACGCGCTCCTCGCGGCAGGCGGTCGCCCACCCACCCGAGCCGCGCACCGCCCGTGCCGCGTATCGGCCGTCGGCGGGATTGCCGATCGCGAGCGACTTGGCGATGCTATTTGGCCGCACCGGGGTGATCGTGTCAGTGCCCCGCTGGACGGCGCTGGACACCGGCGCACAGCCCTCGGCCTGGGCCGCGTGGATCCGCGTTGGCGCCTCCTCGAGGAGACCAGCGCTGACCAGCTCCTGGAACGCTTTCGCCGTCTTCGCGAGCAACGAGCCGGCGGCGACCGGAACCACGATGTGGTCGGGCGCCCGCCAGCCGAGCTGCTCCACCACTTCGAAGGCGAGCGTCTTGCTCCCTTCCGAGTAGAAGGGTCGAAGGTTGACGTTGACGATCGCCCAGCGGTACAGATCGGCGAGCTCGGCGCAGAGGCGGTTCACGTCGTCGTAGGTGCCGCCGACCTCGACGACGGTGGCACCGTAGGCGCTGGCGGCCCCGACTTTCCCGGGTTCCAGGCCGGCGGGGATGAAGACCATGGCGCGCATACCGGCACGCGCGGCGTAGGCCGCGACCGAGCCGGCCAGGTTACCGGTGGAGGAGCAGGAGAGCGTGTCGAAGCCGTAGGAGAGGGCGAAGTTAGTGGCGACTGCCACGTTGCGGTCCTTGAACGAGCCGGTCGGGTTGAGCGTGTCGTTCTTCACGTAGAGCTGGTCGAGGCCGAGCTCTTTGCCGAGGTTGGGCGCCTTGACCAGCGAGGTGAAGCCGGTCCCGAGGTCGATCGGCTCGCCCTCGGGAGCGGGCAGCAGCTCGCGGTAACGCCAGATCGTGTTCGGGCCCCTGGCGATGGAGTCGCGGCTGATCCGCTCCCTGACCTCGTCGAAGTCGTAGGCGACTTCGAGTGGGCCGAAACAGTGCTCGCAGACATAGGCGGGCTCGAAGTCCCGCAACCGTCCGCACTCCCGGCATCGCAGCCTCTTCACCGACTTCCTCCTCTACGCTTGATTGCCCCCACCTACGCCTCAAACGCTCGCATCGCACGTTCCGCGCGGCTCGCGTGGGCCGGCGGGCCCGGCCCTCCCCCGGGGTGAGGGGGAAATAAAAAAGCCCCTGCGAAGAGGGGCCGTCTTGTCCGTGACTGCATCATCTTTCAGACTTTCGTCTGACGGACTTTCCACCTTGCCGGGTAACCCGGTAGGTTGGCAGGCTTCACAGGGCCGGCCCCTCAGCACACTCTTGATAACGGTCGCTATTCAGTTGTCGGAAAAGACTACCAGTCCCTCACCGCCCTCGTCAATTCGTTTACGTAATTCGGGGCATCCCGCCGTAGACCGGGGTGCACCAGTGGCGATAGCGGGGATCGTTGCCGCGCACGGCGCGGAAGTAGGCCTCCTGTAGGCGCAGCGTGACGGTGCCGGGCCGGCCGGTGCCGACCGCCCGCCCGTCCACCTCGACGATTGGCGCGATCTGCACGCCGGTCCCGCAGAAGAAGGCTTCGTCCGCCTGGTAGACCTCGGTTCGGTCGACGCTGCGCTCGACGACATCGAGCTCGACGTCGGCCGCCAGCTGCATCACCGCCGCGCGCGTGATGCCGACCAGGATTTCATCGGTCACCGGTGGCGTTACCAGCGTCCGGCCCTGGATCATGAAGAAGTTGGCGGCGCTGCCCTCGGCGATGTGACCGTCCTCGGTCAGCATCAGGCAATCGTCGTAGCCGGCCGCGTTCGCATCCTCGGTGGCGAGCGCCGTATTGATGTAGGCGCCCGTGATCTTCGCGCGCGCCGGGATGCTGTTGTCGCTGACCCGCCGCCAGGAGGAGACGGTCACGCGCAGGCCATCGATGCGGGCGTATGGCCCCATCGGCATGGCGAAGATCGCCACTGCATCGTCGGGGGAGTGGAGATCGACCTTGATCATGGCGGAGGCCTTGTAGGCGAGCGGGCGGACGTAGACGTCGGTGTGGTAGCCGTCGCGCCGGACTACCTCGCGGGTCAGCTCACAGAGCTGCTCGACGGTCTCCTCGAGCTTGATCTTGAGCAGGGCCGTTGACTTGAGGAAACGCTGGTAATGCTCGGCCAGCTTGACCAGGTAGATCTCCTTATCGTCAGGGTTCCAGTAGCCGCGGATCCCCTCGAAGCAGGCGGTCCCGTAGTTGAGCGCGTGTGTCCCGATGCTCACGTTCGCCTGCTCAAAGGGGACGATCGAACCCTGGAAATAGGCGAAGCCGCCGTAGACGGCCTTGGTTGGCGGGGGTGGCGCGCTTTCCGGTGACGCCAGTGGCTCGATCGCCATCAGACGACAACCCCCACCCTGCCCTCCCCCAGAGGGGGAGGGGAAGATGCCGTGCCCTGCCCCAGAGGGGGAGGGGAAGATGCCGTGCCCTGCCCCAGAGGGGGAGGGGAAGATGCCGTGCCCTGCCCCAGAGGGAGAGGGGAAGATGCCGTGCCCTCGCCCAGAGGACGAGGGGACGCTGCGGCCAGCGATTGCATGCTCCGCACGATATCCTCCAGGTCTTTGTCGAGGATGTCTTTCTTGCGGTCGGCCAGTTGGAGGAACTGTTCCCAGGCGCGGCTGAAGGCGGCGTCCGGCAGGTGGTAGCCGAGCTCGGCCAGCTTGAACTGGAAGGCATGCCGCCCCGAGCGGGGCGAGAGCACGATCCGGCTCTCGCCCATCCCCACGTCTTCAGGCCGCATGATCTCGTACGTGATCTTGTCTTTGAGGATGCCGTCCTGGTGGATCCCGGAGGCATGGGCGAAGGCGTTGGCGCCGACCACCGCCTTGTTGGGCTGGACTGGGACCCCGGTTTGCCGCGAGACCAGCGCGCTTACCTCGGCCAGTCGCGTGGTGTCGATGCCGGTGCGAAGGCCGAGTGATCGCTCGCGCGTGCGCAGGATCATCACCACCTCTTCGAGCGAGGCGTTGCCGGCACGCTCGCCGATGCCGTTGATGGTGCATTCGACGCGGCGCGCCCCGTTGAGAACGGCCGCGATGCTGTTGGCGGTCGACAACCCCAGGTCGTTGTGGCAGTGCACGCTGATCATGGCCTGGTCGATGTGGCGGACATTGGCGCAAATCGCGGCGATCAAGGCACCGAACTCGTTCGGCAGCGTGTAGCCGGTGGTGTCGGGGATGTTGACCACGGTCGCGCCGGCGTCGATGACGGCCTCGAGGGTCTCGAAGAGATACGCGGGGTCGGCCCGGCCGGCATCCTCCGGGGAGTATTCGACGTCGTCGCAGAGAGAGCGCGCGTAAGCCACGGCGTCCGCCCCCCGGCGGAGGACGTCGCGACGGTTGGAGCGCAGTTTGCGTTCGATATGGATGTCGGACACGGAGAGCACCATGTGGATCTGCTTGCGCTCGGCTTCGCGGACGGCCTGCCAGACTGCATCGATGTCCGGCCGGGCGGCTCGCGCCAGCGCCGTGATCATCGGCCCCTCCACCTGGCGGGCGATGCGCTGCACCGCCTCGAAGTCGCCGGGGGAGGAGAGGGGGAAGCCGGCCTCGATGACGTCGACGCCGAGGAGGGCCAGCTGCCGCGCGATCGCCAGCTTCTGGTCCGGGTTGAGCGATGCGCCTGGCGACTGCTCGCCGTCGCGCAGCGTGGTGTCGAAGATATAGACCCGGTCGTCCACTCGATCCGGCGTGGCGCCCATCAGTTGCGCGCCTTGCCGTCGGGCTTGAGCCAGGGCATCATGGCGCGCAACTCCGCGCCAACCTTCTCGATCAACGACTCTTTCGCCTGCCGCCGGTAGGCGTTGAAGGCGGGCCGGCCCGCCTGGTTCTCGAGGATCCAGGTCCGGGCAAAAGTCCCATCCTGGATCTCGCGGAGGATCTGCCGCATCTCCTCGCGGACCGCCGGGCTGATCACACGAGGTCCGCTGACGTAGTCGCCGAACTCGGCCGTGTCGCTGATGCTATAGCGCATGTAGCTCATGCCGCCCTGGTACATCAGGTCCACGATCAGCTTCATCTCGTGGAGACACTCGAAGTAGGCGAGCTCAGGCTGATAGCCAGCCTCGACCAGCGTCTCGAACCCGGTCTTCACCAACGAAGTGAGGCCGCCGCAGAGCACCGCCTGCTCGCCGAAAAGATCGGTCTCGGTTTCCTCTTTGAAGGTGGTTTCGAGGACCCCGGCCATCGTCGAGCCGATGCCGCGCGCGTAGGCGAGCGTGCGCGCCCGCGCGCTCCCGGTGGTGTCCTGGTGCACCGCGAATAGGGCGGGGACCCCGACTCGTTCCTTGAAGAGCCGCCGCACGATGTGGCCCGGCCCTTTAGGGGCAACCATCGCGACGTCCACTTCGGGCGGCGGAACGATCTGGCTGAAATGAATGTTGAACCCGTGCGCGAACATCAGAGCCGCGCCCGGCTTCAGGTTCGGTTTCACCGTCTCGTCGTAGAGGCGCTTCTGGGTCTGGTCCGGCACCAGCATCATCACCAGGTTGCCGACCTCGACCGCCTTCTCGACCGTCTCGACGCGCAGGTCTTCCTGCTCGGCGGCCGCCCACGATGGGCTGCCTTTATAGAGGCCGACCACGACCTCGACGCCGCTGTCCTGCAAGTTGAGGGCGTGCGCGTGGCCCTGGCTGCCGTAGCCGATCACGGCCACCCGCTGCCCGGCGAGCGCCGACATGTCGGCATCGCTGTCGAAGTAAACCTTGGCCATTAGAGGTAGGTCTGCGTTGTCAGGTTGTTCAGCCGTGGGTTGAGCCCGATCACCTGGTCGGCGTCTACCGGGACATCGATCAGGATCGACTGTCCCTTGACTTCGTAGCAGGCGTCCATGATCTCGTTGAGGTTACTGAGGTCCGCCTTGACGCGGAAGCCGTCCCAGCCGTGGGCCTTCGCGGCGCCTACGAAGTCGATCGACGGCAGGGTCGAGTGGTACCTTCGCTTCTCGACGTCGGGAATGACGACCTCGAGCCCCTTGTCGACGATGCCGTAGACGCCGTTGTTGATGATGAACACTCGCAGATCAAGGTTGGCGGCATCGGCCAGCGTGCCGCCGAACAGCCGCCAGCAACCGTCACCGGTAAAGACGAAGGTATGCAGGCTCGGGTCGGCCATCTTCGCACCGACCCCCAACCCGAAGCCGCCACCCATCGCGGATCCGTCGTGCGCGGTATGAAATGGAATGTACGGATGTGGCCGCTGGGTCACGTACTGACGATCCTTGTAGGCGATGCAGACATCGTCGAAACCGATGCTGTTGGGGCGCCAGGACTTGTGGAGCCGCTCGTAAAACTCGATGAAGTCGACGGTACCGTCGCGCACGTCGCGGGTGATGTGGCGGTTGTTGAGGCGCTCCGGGACATCGACCGCCGGCCGGCGACCCACGCCACGCTGGGTCAGCCACGGGATGATCTGCCCGAGGGTGAGGTCGAGATCGCCGCGAACCACCGTGTAGTTACCGCGCACGCGATGCCGGAACTCGCCGGCGATATGGCCATAGGGCTGCGTCGATCCGGTGAAGTGCCACACGTCGCCGGCCGGAATCGTGCCCAGATTCAGCGAGTACTCACCCGAGTCGAAGCCGAGGGTGATGACGCAATCCTCGGGGCCGAGGCTGCGCCAGAGCTTCATGGCCTCGTCGTTGCCGCCGAACGAGATGTACCCAAAGCCAAATTCGTTCGACGGAGATACGGCGTTGGCCCCGTTCACCGACCACACCGTCGGCGCCTGCAGTAGCTCCGAGAGCTCGGTGGTCATCGTTTGCATGCCGGGCCAGCGCGCGGCCTCGCTGCTGACGTAGATGACGACGCGGCGTCCGTCCGCCGTGCGGGGGAACTCATCGACGAAGCGATCGACATCCTGCTGGCGGAAGCCGCGGGGTCGGTCGCGAGCGGGCACATCGACGGATGCGGGCTTGGAAAGAATGTCGGGGTAAAAGCAGATTGCCACCGGCTTGGACTCGAGCAGGACGGCCTGCGCGCGCTCGAGCTGCTCTTCCATGGCGTCGATATCGTCGATGACGACGCAGCCGTCGCCCAGCTCGGCCTGCAGCTGCGGCACGATGTTCATGCCATGAATCGACACGTCCTGCAGGGGACTCTGACCGATCGACATCGTTGAGTTCAGGGCGACGAGGAAGACCGATGGAATGTTGTGCAGCTTGGCGTCGGTCAAGCCGCTACCGCCGAGCTTGGTGGCCGCACCCGTGGTCGTGATGCAGCCGGCGATCCGGCCCGAAGCCATGTGATAGCCCAGCGGGACGAAGCCGGCGACGTATTCGGCCATCGTGAGCATCCGCGGCACGCCGTCGCGAGCCTCGGAGGGGTCAGAGAACGGCTGGAGATGTTTGGTCACATGGATCAACCCGCCGCCGTTGACGCCGGCGTAGCCGGTCACGCCCCAGCGTCGTAAGGTTTCGATCAGCCAGTAATTCCCGCTGGTGTGTTCCAACGGTGCCGGCGTAAACGGGGTCAGGTCCTGCTCGACGCGCTCGATCATTTGTGTTCTCCCTGACGTCTCAAACGCTCGCATGGCACTCCCGCGCCGCTCGTGCGGGGCGACGCCCCGGTCATCCGCTGAACATCCGGTTGATGTCATCGGTGACGTCGTGCCCGAATCTCGCCGTTGCGGACGCGCGCTGGGCGATGGCGGCGGTCAGGGCCTCGGTGCAGATCCCGGCCACGTCGATCTGGTAGCGCCGCTCCTGGATCTCGTGGTGCAGCGGGTCGGGGATCTCAATTGTGTAACTGGCCATCGGTACCCTCCTTGCAGCTGGCTTGCTCCTACGATTCGCTCCGCTGCAAGGACGAGAGGCCTGGCTCCCGCGGTACCACCCTGCTTGCGGCCCCGGCCGCCCCTCTTGTCGAGCCAACCCACTCTGGGGGTGAGTAATCCCATCAACGTCGGTTGACTCGACCTCACGCTACCAGCCCGGGGCAGCCTCGTCCATTGTGCAAACCGTACAAAAGTCTTTGGTACGTTCGGTTCTTCACGCCAGCCCCGTGTTGCGGCATACTAAACGCTCCCATGGCGCTAACTGTCCGGGACGCGATGGCGCTTGGGGGTTTGAGGAGGGGCGAGGTGCTGGCCGGGGCCAGCGGCCTCGACCGCACCATCACCTGGGTGAAGGTCCTCGAATCCCCGGAAACGATCAGCTGGCTCGCGGAGGGCGAGCTGCTGCTGACGGTCGCCTTCGCCATCAAAGACGACCAGGCCGCCCAACGGGACCTGATGCGCAACCTGGCCCGGATGGGGTCGGCGGGGCTCGTCATCAAGCCGGAGCGCTACCTCCCACAGATCCCGGAGGACATGCTGGGCCAGGCGGACGAGTTCAACATCCCCCTGATCCGGATCCCGCCGGACGTTTCCTACCTGGAGATCATGAACCCGATCCTGGAGCGGATCATCAACGCCCAGAACACCCAGCTCCGCCGCTCGATCGAGATCCACACCCAGTTCACCCACCTTGCCCTCGACGGCCAGGGGCTCGAGGCCATCGTCAAGACCCTGGGCGAGCTGGTCGAGAGCTCGATCGCCCTCGAAGACGCCAACTTCCACCTGCTCGCCAGCCACGTGGTCCCGGGCGTGACCGACAAGCACCGCCAGCAGACGCTTGCCCACCACGGCACGCCGCTCAAGGTCCGCCAGGCGGCGGCCATCAAGAACATGCTGCAGGAGGTGGTCCGCGGCCGCGCGCCGAGTAAGGTCCCGCCGTTCCCGGAGCTGGGGTTGACGGCGCCCCGGATCATCACCCCGGTGCTCGCCGGCCGCGAGAACCTCGGGTATCTCTCGATCATCGATCTGCCCCAGCATCTCGAAGAGCTGGCGATGATGGCCGTCGAACACGCCGCCACCGTGATCGCACTCGAGATGATCAAGCAGCGCGAGGTCGCCGAGGCCGAAGATCGGGTGCGGGGCGAGCTGGTCGATGACTTGCTCAACGGCACCTTTGGCGATCAGGCCAACGTGCAACGACGGGCGCGACATCTGCGCTATGACCTCTCGGTGCCCCACCGGCTGCTGGTGGTGGACGTCGATCACTTCCGGCAGTTCATCAAGGAGCGGCGCTACGAGGAAGGGCGCGTCATCGCGCTCAAGCACCAACTCTTCCAGGTCGTGACGGGCGCCGTCCGGCGGCTGCATCCGCGCCACCTGGTCAGCGCGCACAGCGACAGTGTGATCGTGCTGGTGCCTCAGCCGCCCGACAGCAAGGATCCAGACGGAGATGCGCTCGCGGCGCGGATCCGGGAGACGGTGGCGGAGTCGGAGCTCGGCGTCACCGTGTCGGTGTCGATCGGCCGGCTATGTTCGAAGCCGGATGATTTCAAGCCGGCGTTCACCGAAGCGCAGCGGGCCCTAGACCTGATGGTGCGATTCGGCAAGCGTGAGCAGATCATCAACTACGAGCGGCTCGGCGTCTATCGGTTGCTGGCCCAGGTCGAGGATCGGGCGGGCCTCGACGCCTTCGCCGGCCGGATGCTCGCTTCGCTGCTCGACTACGACCGTGCTCGCGGCACGCTGCTGCTGAAGACGCTCGAGGTGTACCTGCAGCGGCACGGCAACCTGCGTCAATCGTCGCGCGACCTGCACATCCACCTCAACACGCTGCACTACCGGCTTCGGCGCATCGGCGAGGTGACCGGTCTCGACCTCAAGGACGCCGATGCCCGTCTCGATCTGCTGCTGGCGCTGCGGGTCCGCGCGCTGGCGGAGAGCAAGTAGGTCCGGGCAAATGGGGCGGACCATGGCGGCGAAAATTTGGGAGGACCATGTCGTCGCTGCCCACGACGGCGAACCCGATCTTCTCTACGTCGATCTCCACCTGGTCCACGAGGTGACCTCGCCGCAGGCCTTCGAGAGCCTGCGGCTCAACAAGCGGCGGGTCCGCCGGCCTGATCTGACGGTCGCCACCATGGATCACGATGTGCCCACACGCGGCGGGCGCGCGGCCGCCGACGAGATCGCCGAGCGGCAGATGTCCGCGCTCGAGGAGAACTGCCGGCGGGAGGGCATCGCGCTCTTTGGTATGGGTAGCTCACGCCAGGGCATCGTTCACGTCATCGGACCCGAGCTCGGACTCACCCAACCCGGACTGTTGATCGTGTGTGGCGACTCCCATACGGCGACCCACGGTGCGTTCGGTGCGCTCGCGTTCGGGATCGGGACCTCGGAGGTCGAGCACGTCCTCGCCACCCAGTGCTTGCGACAGCGGCGTCCGAAGGTCATGGCTGTAACTGTCGAGGGCGAGCTGCCGCTGGGCGTGACCGCCAAGGATGTCGCGCTCGGCATCATCGGCCGTACCGGCGTCGAAGGCGGACGCGGGCACCTCATCGAGTACCGCGGATCGACCATCCGTGGGCTGTCGATGGAGGGCCGCATGACGGTCTGCAACATGACGATCGAGGGCGGCGCGCGCGCCGGCATGATCGCACCTGATGAAACAACCTATAGATACCTGGAGGGACGCGAGCACGCACCACGGCGGGCCCAGTGGGAGGAGGCGATCTCGCGTTGGCGCACGCTGCCGACGGATGGCGACGCCCAGTTCGACCGCGAGGTCTCGATCGATGCCGCGCGGCTCGAGCCGTACGTCACCTGGGGAACCAACCCGGGCCAGTCGGTACCGGTGACCAGCCGGGTGCCAGCGCCTCGGACCGAAACCGACGAGCGCGCCCTGCGGTACATGGCGCTCGAGCCGGGCACGGCGATCGAATCGATTCCGATCGACCGGGTGTTCATCGGCTCCTGCACCAATGCCCGAATGGAGGATCTCCGCGTCGCCGCCTCGGTCGTGCGCGGCCATACCGTCCACCCGAAGGTTCGGGCGATGGTGGTGCCGGGCTCGGCCAGCGTCAAGCGCCAGGCCGAGTCCGAGGGGCTCGATGCGGTCTTCCGCGAAGCCGGCTTCGAGTGGCGCGACGCCGGTTGCTCGATGTGCCTGGGGATGAACCCGGACATCCTGGGCCCGGGCGAGCGCTGCGCCTCGACCAGCAATCGCAACTTCGAGGGCCGGCAGGGGAGTGGAGGCCGCACCCACCTGGTCAGCCCGCCGATGGCTGCCGCCGCCGCGATCGCCGGTCACCTGGTCGATGTCAGGGAATTCGACTGATGGAACCGTTCACTCGTGTCACCGGCGTTCTGGCTCCGCTCGATCGCGCCGACGTCGATACCGACCAGATCATCCCCAAGCAATTCCTCAAACGCATCGAGCGGTCCGGGTACGGGCCGTTCCTCTTTTACGACTGGCGGCGACAGGGTGACTTCATCCTCGACCGGGCGGAGTATCGCGGCGCCCAGGTCCTGGTCACCGGTGCCAACTTTGGCTGCGGATCCTCGCGCGAGCACGCGGCGTGGTCGCTGCTCGATGCCGGGTTCCGCGCCGTCATCGCGCCCTCTTTTGCCGACATCTTCAAGAGCAATAGCTTCCGATGCGGCCTTCTCCCCGTCGAGCTCCCCGAGCCGGCGGTCCGTCAGCTGATCGCGCTCGCCCTACAGGAGCCGGGCATGGAGATCGCCGTCGACCTGGAGCGGCAACGAGTCGCCGCCGGTGGTTTCGAAGCGACCTTTGCGCTCGATCCGTTCTACCGAGAATGCCTGCTCAATGGCTGGGACGAAGTGGCGCTCACGCTCCGCCAGGACGCGGCCATTGCGCGCTATGAAGCCACTCGGCCTGCCTGGTTGCCAATCGGCCGCTGAGCGACCTACCAGTTCGTTGCGATGTACTTGGTTTCGAGGAACTCCAGCAGTCCCTCGTGTGAGCCTTCGCGGCCCACGCCGCTCTGCTTGACGCCGCCGAAGGGCGCCGCTGGGTCGGAGATGAAACCGCGGTTCAAGCCCACCATGCCGGCCTCGATCGCCTCGGCGATCGCCAGCCCCTTGGCCAGGTCACGCGTGTAGACGTAAGAGGCGAGGCCGCGGTCGGTCTTATTCGCGAACTCGATCGCCTCATTCACCTCGCGGAAGGTGACGACTGGCGCGATCGGCCCAAAGATTTCTTCTTTGAGGATGTGCTCGTCCGGCGGCACTTCGCTCAAGACGGTCGGTGGGACGAAATAGCCAGCGCGGTTGGCCGCCCTGCCACCGGTCAGCACGCGGGCGCCGTGACCCTCGGCCTCGTCAACCAGGGCGAGCATCTT
>Ga0207684_10002805_pt1 | contig 17326 bp, 19 predicted proteins | sample KBSK5501metaG_FD_184342 | JGI IMG/M metagenome (GOLD analysis project Ga0207684, IMG submission 184342) | Corn, switchgrass and miscanthus rhizosphere microbial communities from Kellogg Biological Station, Michigan, USA - KBS K5-50-1 metaG... | ecosystem: Host-associated > Plants > Roots >...
TAATGGCACCAGTATGGCTTCATGATTGGCTGCTTCTCCTGTGGTATGCTGACTTGACAAGGGTTGTCCTCCCTGGCTTGATTCGTTTTCTTACCAAGTCTAACGAAGGACAAACCCTCTGTTCTTTTCCTCCTGCCTTATTTTTACTCAGTTTCCCCCGTAAGGATGGAGAACCTGCGAGATCAGAAGCCGCGCGGTCTGGATGAGGTATCACCAGTGCTCACGCTTGGCCCGAAAACCTGCCCAGAATAATGTTGGGGTTTACAAGAGGAGGGATCGAAATGTCTCAAACGGTTCTCTACCGGATAGCGGCCGTGGCGCTCGTCGTCGGGGCGGTGCTGGTCACGGTCGGCAACCTGCTGGCCTCTCAGGGCGATGCCAGAGCGGCGGTCGAAAGCCCGCTGTATTATCCGCTGGCGCTCGTCGTGCTGCTAGGTGGGTTGCTTGTCATGGTCGGCTGGACGGCCGTCTACCTCCGGCAGCGCGCCGAGAGCGGCGTCCTCGGCTTTGTGAGCTTTGTGGCGGTGTTAGCGTCGGGGATACTCCTGACCGTCGGCTTCCCGTTGATCCAGGTCCTAATCTTCCCCTGGATCGCGACCATGCAGGTCTCCACCAAGACCCTCGGCGATGGGCCGGCGTCGTTCAACGTCTTCTTCGCGGTCACCAGCGGCATCGTCTCGCTGGGCGGCGTCCTCTTCGGAGTCGCCACCATGCGGGCCAGGATCTTCTCGCGCCCACTCGGCATCGGCACCATCGTCCTGGCGGTGGCCAGCTTTGTGCTCGGCTTCCTGAGCCTTCCAGGGGGTGGGGGGATCCATATGTCGTGGTGGTGGGCGACCACCGGGACCTTTGGCGTGGTCGCCTACATGGTGGTCATGGCCTGGTTCGGAATCGAGCTCTTCCAGAGCGTCGGGGCCGACCGTTTTCAAGCTGGATCGGTCTCAAATTAGCCTTGAGTCCCATCAGGAAGTAACGGGAGCTGCATCACCACCAGGCGGCTTTTACGTCTCCGGTGGCGTAGCGGCGGCGCGTTGCGAATGATCACGAATCACTCAACCTCACCAGTAGGCCAGAGTCGGTAAATACCCTACCATGTGAGCAGGTTTTGCCTCCAAATGTGAGCAATTGCCCTGAATGTTGAGCAATAGGCTCATTGATCGACTGGAAAGCTGCTCTAGCGGCGAAACGCCGCGTACCGTTTTTGTAAATTCAGTGTGCACGTTTCGCCGCAATTTGGTACTGAGTGCTCGAACGCATTTCCAGAACTGGCCAATTTTGTGCCGAATATTCGGACGCAAGCCCGGCCTGGAAGAACTGTCCGAACATGGAGGCTCATTTTTGCTCACTATTGATCGCATTCGCGTCTCCTGGGATTGACACCACATCAAAATTTCGCTTCTGGTCAAATACACAAAAGGTTGCAACTCATCTCAGCATCCACATGGTCTTCAAACGCGCTTTAGAGCACACAAGAAAATGAGGTAACGCTCAAGAACAAAGGGAAATAGCTCAAAGAGCCTACTCCCCTTTGTTCCCTGATCGCTGTATTATTTTGTCGCACTCGCGGAACTGACCATTTCAGGACTTGAGCTCGTAGTAGGTGTAGCGGCCCCTACCTTCTCATTCCAATTGACCCGGTAGGAGTAGATCCATCTGGTCGCCTTCTCACTGGCAAACAGTTTGAGGAAAATGGGCGTCATGAGATCCCGGAACCAGACCTGCAAGGGTTTCACCATGTGCTTGCCTCTATCGCCGTTGAGCCCCATTTGATAGATTTTGGTGGTGCGCTCACGTCGCAGCTGCTCATAGGTGGTAAAGGCCTGCTCTAGGTCAGGAATGTCAACCAGGCATTTGGCCAGCACCATCGCATCCTCTAGCGCCATGGATGCTCCCTGCCCCGAACTGGGTGAGATGGCGTGGGCTGCATCGCCTATCAATACCACCGGCCCCCTGTGCCAAGTGCTCGGCTGCTTAGGCAGTGTATAGGACAGGAAGTACGGGAAGGTCTCATCCGCCTTCTCGATGATCTCACCAATGATAGGCATCTCACCTGCGTACTTCGAGAGCATCTCTTGTTGGCGCTCTGCATCCGTCATGTTGCTCAACTCACCTCTTGCTGGCTCCCATTCCTGTGGCCAATTGGTAAACCAGTAGACGTAGCCAGTTGGACTGAGATGATAGCCGAAGAAGGCCCGTTTGCAGAAGACGAAGTCGATGGTCTCAGGTGGAAAAGAGTGCTTCATGCCAGAGGTGTAGCCGCCGCTGTTGATCAGGCCACTATAGACTGCACCAGGGAAGGCGGGATCAACGAATTGGCGTGTACGCGAGTGCGCCCCGTCTCCACCAATGAGCAGGTCGCCACTGGCGATGGTGCCATCTTCAAAAGTTGCCACCACGCCTCCCTTGCCGGTCACCTCGATGCTCTGGAGCCGCTTGCCACGCATGATCTTGATCCCCTGGCGTTCGGCCTCATCTGAGATGATCAGGCCCAGGGGGACACGCTTAATGAAGACACTCTTGATTCCACCTCCTGCCAGGGATATCTGTCCGAGCACCTTCTTCTTTCCAGTCTTCGAGACTGATGTGCTCACTGCGGACCCTTCTGCTCTGGCAGCCTGGTCGAGTCCGAGTTCTTTTAGAACGGCCACCCCATTGCTTGCCAGGGTAAGAGAGAAGCCCTCGGGGTTCTCTCTCGCTTCGTAGATCTCAGCCTCAATGCCTGCGCGCTTCAGAAACAGCGCCAGAGCGGGGCCGGCAATTCCACATCCAATAATTAAGGCTTTTCTTGTTTGTTTTTGCATGATATACCTCTTCCTTTGCTATCTGTTACTTGTTCCACTATTCCCGGTGCCAGAAATACAGGCATCAGGTCTATAACTGCTGCAATACATCGCCTCTGTTCTCTTGTTGCTGTACCTCTTCGCCTCCCAGGAGCGCGAGCTCTGGATGAGTCACCTTCCAGATCTGTTGTGTATCTCTCATCTGTGTCAGCGTCCCATTGTGGATCTCTTCAATAAGCTGCTGCACAAAGGAGAGCTTGGTTTCGAGCAGGGTGAGAGCGTAGCTATCCTCAATCAGAAAAAGGCGGTCAACTGCCATCTGGAGGGCCTTCTCGATTCGCGTTCGTGTCTTGTCGATCTCTTCCCGCAGGTGCCGTGTATGCTCTTCGAGCAGTGCCGCGGCCTCTGTCGGAGAGAGGTGGCCCAGGAAAGCCAGCCCCGCCGCAAATTGCGTGTATTCGGTCGCGGGCCGAGCTATCAGTGAACGCAGCCAATCGACTAACTCGGCCCGCCCAGACTCCGTCGTCTTGTAAATGGTGCGTTCGGGATAGCGACCCTCCCTCTGCGTCTCTATCGGTACAATCCAACCTTCCCGCTGCAACGCCTCAATGATCGAGTAGAGAGAACTCTGGTTCAATTTAATGACAGTAGAAAGCTCTCGATGACGCATCACTGCCGATATCTCGTAAGGGTGCATAGGACGCTCGGCCAATAAAGACAAGACAGCCAGCGCTAACAGATTGGAAACCTTACGCTTTGCCATGTATCCTGTTCCTTTTCATACTATTCCTATTTCGACTAGTTTCTGTAATGATAGTACAATAAAAACTAACTGTTGTCAAGGGGAGGTGCTCCCATCGGACATGGTGGAGAATTCAATCAGCCTCTGCAAATCTTCCTTGGGCTGGTTTTTTCGTCAGTGGGCCGTCCAGACAGATCTTCACTTCCCGGAGTGAGGCTCTATCCGAGTGCTGTTAGCACATGCAGCAACCTCCCCTCGACATGCTTCTGCACCCCTATCTGGCTTCGATCCCTCTCAAGCGGAGCCCTTTGGCAAGGGGCAAGAGAACACCGAACGCTCTGTCCATCGTCGGGTGGTTCTGCCAGTCGGGTGCGCAGTTCGTCCAATTGGAGGTGGGGGATCTGCAGGGTGTGGAAGAAGTACTCGTGCAAGGACTGAGCGTGCTCGCCAGCACGAGATAACTAGGTGGTGACGGTGGTCTGATGATAGCCGAAGACCCGTTCGGCGGCGGAAGCATCGAGCCCTTCGACAAGTGCAGAGAGCACAACAGCAACCTGCTGAGAGGGGGTTTTCAGACGATACAAGGGGGTGTAGCGTCGGGCAGTGAAAGTGCTGTGGCAGGCTTGACAGCGAAAGGTCTGGATGCGCTCGGCCTGGCCGTGCTTGCCAACGCCGACAAGGGCATGGATGTATGCATCGGCGATCTCGTTGGCCGCGCACCGCGGGTTGGGACAAGCGAATCCCTCAGTAATAATACGTTTGGGTGCGCCTCGCCCGCTTTTCCCCTCGCGCCAGGGTCGCACAGAAGCAGGCGCTGGCACTCCACCCGATAAGGCAGCGGAGCCAGGGCAACAGGCCGGGCAATCGTCTGGGCAGCGGGGCTTGAGCAGACGGTGGAGCGTGCTGCGCTTGGCTCCTCCTTGTGAGGAGGGCCGGAGATAGAGCCAGTCATGACGCCAAAGCAGCGCCAGAGAGAGGAGGAGACAGACCATGAGCACGAACACGAACAGAGGAAGAGCCATACGAGCCCTCGCCGCTTGAACTGAGGAGAAGGGAGAGCTCCTCGAGAAGCAAGGATACGCTGTCTCTCCCATGCTGTCAAGCGAGTGGGAGAGCAGTTCGAATTATCCACCATCGTGAATCGCTGTACCTCTCTCTTGACAGCAGCCAGAGGATGTTCTATAATCAAGATACTCTAAATTCGAGATAACTGCAAAAGGAAGTCACATGGCGCAGCACACGAAAGAGGACTTGAAGCGGCAAGTCCTTCGGGGGGCGAGGGAATATGGCTTCGGCTCCATCCTGTTTCGTCACGTGATTGGCGAGAGGCTTGGCGTCAACGCCACGGACATGGAATGCCTTGGCGTGCTCCTCTTCAAAGGGTTCACCACCCCTTCTGAGCTTGCCCAGTACACTGGGCTGAGTTCTGGTGCGACCACGGCCATGCTCGATCGCCTGGAGAAAAGTGCGCTGATTGTACGCCGGCCCAACCCCTATGACCGGCGCAGCACCCATATTGTGCTGGTGCGGGAAACCGCAGAAAAACTCGCGCCCTGGTTTGCATCGTTGAGATCGGCGCAGGATCAGCTCGTTTCCAGGTATTCCGAACCAGAGCTGGAACTGCTCGCCGATTTTTTTACCAGGTCCGTCACGATGTGGGAAGAGGAGCGCAACAAGCTGCTTCAACAGAGGGAGGGGCCGATGTAACAGACTGTTTCGTTTCGTCATGCAGGTGAGGTGTGCAACGCAACGTCAAAGAACGGACAAGAAGGGAGAGAACGATGTCTCTAGAAGTAACCGCCATCATGCTCGGTGTCAAGGACCTGGCCCACTCGAAGAAGTTCTACGGGGAAGGCCTGGGTTGCCTGATCGAGAAGGACTATCCCCATTTCGTGTCGATCAACCTGGGTGAGGGATCGTCATCGCTGGCCCTCTACGAGAGGGAGGCAGCGGCTCAAGACGCTGGCGTCTCCTCCGAGGGATCAGGATTCCGGGGGGTCTCGTTCCACTTCGTCGTGCAGTCTCGGGACGCGGTGGACGAGGTCATGGGCAAAGCCGTGGCGGCCGGTGGCGGCGTCGTGAAGGAAGCAGCCGCCACGCCGTGGGGCTACTTCGGGTACTTCAGTGACCCGGACGGCTACCTCTGGAAGGTCGCGACCGCCTCGTAACTGGAGGAGAGTATCGGGATCAAGGAACCGTCGCTGGATCTGGGCCTTCCGGCTCTGCTGGCGGCGTGCCTTCTCCCGAACTCACGGGACGCTCGGCTTGCAAGTGACCGGGGACTTCGGGCAAGGCGATCAGCACTGGGTGTCTCTTGCTGCCCCGGCAGCTGGGGCATCTCTCTCACGACGATGGATGAAAGCATGCAGCCTGGCGCGCTGAAGCTGTCGCTTTCCATGCCAGAGCGTGAAGCAGCGTAGCAGGAGCGCAAAGCAAAGGGCATCGAGCCGACCAGCGAGATCACGAAGGACGGACGGCGGACTGCTTCGGCGTGAGTGATCCTGACGGCAACGAGTGGCTGATTGTGCAAGCGTCGCACCTGGCGCACAACGTTTTTCAAAGAGTTCGGCAGCGGTGGCGTGGACGCTTCGCTTGTGGAAGGTGAGCGTGAGGTGCTGAACCATCCCGTTTTTCTTGTCCAATCTGCAATTGATCGAGGAAAAATGATGCGACAGACGAACTATTCGCTTGCTCCCATTGGCTGGCTTCATTCGCCTCTCAAAGAGCGTGGAGCAGCCCCCAACCAGGGCCGCGAAGGCGCGCCCGACGCTTGGCTCGAACTGGATGCGGCGGTGGCAGACGGGCTGGAGGGGATCGAGGTGGGCGATGAACTGATCGTAATTACCTGGTTGCACCAGGCTCGACGTGACATCTTGAAAACGCATCCCCGCAATGACCAGACCAGGCCGCTGACCGGCGTCTTCGCGACCCGGTCTCCTGATCGGCCCAATCCCCTGGGCTTACACCGGGTGACGGTTCTCTCCATCGAGGGAAACAGATTACATGTGGGGCCGATCGAAGCCATTGATGGAACACCGGCCGTCGATCTCAAGCCCGTGCTTCTCCCATCGGCAGACGCATAATGGCAATCCCCGGATTCCGCAAGCCTCATCTGCATAGGAGAGAATGGACACAACTTCATCTTCATCCGGTGGACATTGCCTTCGCGTTACTAGCATTATCACCACACCATAAGCGAAGCTAAAGATAGCGCGTTAAAGTGTTCCCTTTTGCCTTGAAAGGCCATTAGGGACGCCTGCAAGCCGTTGCTCATGAGAGAGGGAAGGTAGACCTCTGTGCCTGGTCACGGCGCGGGATACTGCCAGCGGAGAGCGCCGCTGTGGCTGTCGAAGGCGTACAAGACCCCGCTGGACGCGCCGATAGAGAGGGTGTCTCCGGACAGCACCGGCGGGCTATGAATCTCTCCAGCCAAGGTATGGTGCCACAGACGAGCGCCATCACGGAGGTTCAGGGCGTCCGCGCTTCCGCTCGCAGACCCGAGATAGAGCATCCCAGCAGCCAGGAGGCCGTAAGTAGGCGGGGTGGCACTGGCGTATCGCCAGTTTTCCCTGCCGGTCTGGCTTTGCCACGCATACACCTGACCACCTGGGCCTGCTTCGTCGTTCACCCCGGCGTAGAGCACGCCCTGCTCTACGCCGAAGCCGGTGATCCAGCCGTTCTTGCCATCATTGAGCGGATGGCTCCACAGGATGGTTCCGTCTGCTACCCGGATGGCGTACACCGAGGGGTGGCCCTCTTTCTGAGGGAGCAGCAGGCTGGCTGGGAGGAGGCGCGCCTGGCCAGACACCAGCGCCTTGACATGCCCCGGTGGGCTGCTGCTCCTGGTCCAGGCGTTCTGGCCAGGACCACCCTGCAAAGCGCTGGCGGGGTTGAAGGTGGTCGTGAAGAGAGAGAGGATGCCAGCGAAGACGGCTGGCCCCTCCGGGGTCTGCAGGCTCGTATGCTCCGGTCCGATCACCCGGCACCAGCGCTGCTTGCCATCGCCAGCCTGCACGGCGCACAAGGTGTTGCCATCGCCGCTATAGATGATGCCCTGATCCTCGGTCAGCAGAGCGCCGGGCCGACTCCACAGATGACTTCCATCACGCGCACGCAAGGCAAAGAGGGTCGTCCTGCTCCCTGAAGGGCCAGTGTTCGCGTAGGGAGCGACCCAGCCATACACCACGCCATCACTTACCCAACTGACCCCATACACCGAAGGCGCATTCCTCCCTTTCGTTGCGTAGCTCCATAGTGTGGAGCCATCGCTGGCCAGCGCCGCAGCTATGCCCGCGCCGCTGGCTTCGTAGACGATGTCATCGGCCACCTGTGCCAGAGAGAGGCTGCTATCTCCCGGCTGGCTCCAGAGCAATTTTCCATCCGTGGCCTGGAGCGCATAGATGCTGCTGGCGGTCTCGCTCAGCTGGGTGGTGACATAGACGATGCCATGGGCGACCACTGGTGGTAAGTACGTTATGCCTTTGGTCGTCGAGCGCCAGAGCAGGGCGCCGGTGTTCGCAGTGAGCGCATAGGTGAGGTTCGTTGAGTTGCTGACATAGACGACGCCATCGACAACGGTGGGATAGACGCTGTGGTCTGGCACTCCTGGTCCGCCAGTGAGGATGGCTGGTGCTGTCGGGGTCGACAGAGGCGCCGTGCGCGACGCGGTGCCGGGTAACGGCTGGCTCCCAGGAGCCGGTGGGAGCAGACGAGCGCCGACGACCACTGCTATCAGGAGCAGGATGCCCCCTGCGAGCAGCGACGGAAAGCGCAGATGCCACTTGCTCTTCCTGGTTGGCGTGGCCTGGTGCTGAGCAGCCTCCACTGGCAGATCTTCTATGATGAGAGGCTGCTCATCAAGGTTACCCGTATCCGGTGCGGAATCCGCTTGAAACTGCTGCATCGCCTACCTCTGAGGTGATCAGTTGGTGAGCACCGTGCTGCTTGTGCATGCTGAGCATCTCGTTCACCTGCTCTGCAAGCATAGCTCGTCTTCCTGAACTGGAACTGAAAGAGCCCTCCACATCAAGCGCATGAGCGGTTTCTCCTGTTTCTTTGCCGACCGCTGTGTGTTGCTCTTCGGGAATCACCGCTTGGTACGCTTTCCAAAAATCGGTGGCGCGGCTGGTCGGCGTCAGCAGTCGCAGGGTGTCTCGCGTTCTTGTTCAGCACCAGCCCCCTGGCCGTCTGAGGCGGTACCATAACCGATGACGCGGCTCTGTTGGCTGGTGCTACTGGAAGAGACGCCACATGGCCAGCTCCTCCGCATGGCGGTGCAGCCGTTCGACGGCCTCCTCAAGGGAGCGTCCCTCGGTCAACTCATAGAAGAGAAAGATCGGGACAAACAGACTGGCGTAGTCAAAGGGGGCTCCCTCCGGACCAAGGTAGGCGCGACAGCCATGCTCGAGAAAAGCCTGGGCGAACTGCGGCGTGCCGGTTTCACACGCCAGGCTGATGACCACCCGGCCGGGAAGATCGACGAAGGTGTGCAGGTCGTGCGGAGTCAAAGCATCCAGAAAGCGCTCGGTCGCCGCAATTTCCTCAGCTAACGGTGGTAAAAGCAGGTGGTCCTGCTCTCCATGCATGGCCAGCAGCACGTAGGGGGCGGTCGCCTCTTCCCCGCTCAACACATTGAGGACATGCTGGCCGCGTCCCACGGGGAAGCGGTTGACTTTGATGCCAAAGCCCTCCAGGGCGGTACGGATGGGGACCCCCCACTGATCGCCGTCCAACAGATCAACGCTGGTCCAGGACGAAGCGCCTTGCGCCACGCGCAGGATCTGGGAGGGTCGCAGGGTCTGCCAATAGGCCGCCTCGCGTGAGGCTTGACGAACCGCCTCAAGCTGTGTGCGTCGCGTAGCGGTCTTGCTCAGAAACGCCTGAAATGCTGGTGACAAGGTCAGCCTCTCGTCTGCTTGCAGGCTTGCCAGTTCGGCGAGAAATGCTTCAGGGATCGACGTCAATTTGGGGGTCATAGCGCTTTCCTTCCCTTGACCTCGCCTCTGCAGAGCGGGCCTGGCCTTGGGGAGCACCGAACTCGTGCAGCAGAGGCGACAGACGAGCGCAGAGGCTCGCATCCCATGCTTCCAGTTCACTGATCAGACACCCGGTCGCCGCCGCGAGCGCCCGGCGCAGCTCCGACTCGTCGAGGGAGCGCACCAGGGTCTGGGCGAGCGGATCGGTCACCGCACTGGGGAGGCGATCGACGCCGCGCCTTTCGCGGGCGTTCTCCCCCAGGCGCAGGCACGCCAGTTCCAGGACATGCTCGCGGATCGCGCCGATCCAGTACTCGGCTTGCCAGAGCCTGTGGCGCTCGATGCTCGACCGCGCGCGCAGGACGTAGAGCCAGCTCAGCCCGATGAGGAAGGAAGCGCTCGGCTGGGGCGTGGCCGGCAGGTGTTGGGTGGGGCCGAAGAGCGCACGGAACTGCGGGCCGCGTGCGCCGAAGTCCTTTGCCGGAGTCGCGGCCACGTCGACCTGCAGCCCGCTGGGCAGCAGGAACACGCGGTAGATACTCGAGCCGAAGGGCAGGTCGAAATGGTCGAGCAGGCCCCATTCTCGCGCGAGCACTGCCGTCCAGTCATCCAGCACGGCCTCAAGCGTGACGCCCGGGGCGATGCCGAAGGCCACGTCGATGTCGGACCAGCGATCCCCGCCCCCAAAGGCCAGGGAGCCGGTGAGCGCACCGGCAATGACACGTGGATCGCTCTGCGCCAGTTCGAGGACACGCTGCCGCACATGGTCGCGCTGCTCTGCCGTAAACATGGTGCTCTCCTCTCGATCTTCTTCCTTCTGCAACGCATCCTACCATACCGGTCCTGGTTCAGACAAGACACGAGGATCATCCAGCTATACTGGTGGTGGGAAGAGGGCTGAATGCTGCATCGTTTCCTCGTCTACCGTCATGAGATGCTCACGCTACTTGCCGATCACCCAGAATATGATAGAGGCGGCCCTGTTGAACTGGATTTGCCAGCAGCCAGGGGTGGGAACGTTCACGATGGAGGGGTAATTGGCACCAGGGGTAGCCGAACCGGCCAGCGTGAGCGTTTGCTGAAAGGTCTGGTGGGGTGAGGAGACCTTTACTCCTGTGATCGTCGCCGTCGCTGGGGAAGTGGACGCGTCCACAATCCAGAGGATTTTTGTGTTCCTGCCGTCATCAGGATACCTTCCTCCGGTATGGAGGGGCTGGTAGGTATGGGTGTGCTGATAGGTTGGCTCCACAAAAAAGAGAAAGGCAGTGACTTGAGCAGAGAGCGGGTCTGCTCTGATCCACGGAACGTCTTCTACGCCGGATTTCCCGAGCGTCCCAGCGTAGACAGGATTCACCGGACAGGTGGCAGGGACGGCCACGTCTGGCTGGAGCTGGAGAAAATGCCCGCCTGGCGAGGGGTGTGTCGTTGGCACTGGCAAGAGTGCTCCGCTGGTGGATGAAGCAGTGGGAGTCCCTTGGGGAGTGGTCACCGACGGTTTCGTGCTTTGAGGCAAGGCAGGTGCGCTGCCGCTGCATGCCGTACCCAGGAGCAACAAGACGCCAAGCATGGTGCTGAGAACAGTTCTGCTTCTCATAGAAAATCGTCTCCTTACTCAATGTGCTGCATCGCTGAATTCCTCCAAGAAAGGATACACTGGCATCCTGAAACGAGGCTGAATGAGAGGGAGAACCACACTAAATAAAGTGACCCAGAAAGTCAAGACAACAAAATCGGGGAGGCTTCGGTGTACCCTCATACGCACCAATTTAAGCAAGGATGAGGCAAAAAGCAGCTCCATCTGCGATGATAGCAGAAAGATCGTCCAGATATCATTGCTAGAAGGAGCAAGGCCATGGCAAGTCTATCACAGGTGGAGTGTTCCCTAAAACACCTTATGGAAGAACGCGCGAACGTCCTAGCCCGTGAGACGGGTTGTATTGAGCGACAGAGGAAATTCAGTGGAGCTGATCTGCTCCAAACGCTGGTCTTTGGCTGGCTGAGCCATCCCGATGCTAGTTTGGAGGCACTGGCATCGGGAGCAACGCTGCGGGAGGTAGAGGTGACAGATACGGCGATCCACACACACTTTACCCAAGCGTGTGCCCACTTTCTGCATGCCATCTTGGAGGAGAGGACCAGTGTCGTGGTGGAGGCGGAGCGGGAAGTGCCACGGGAGTTGGTGAGCCGATTTGAAGCGATTGTGCTCGAAGACAGCAGTACCGTCGCACTGCCAAATGAGTTGGTGACCTGCTGGCAAGGCTGTGGTGGAGCGCCTGGAGAAGGTCACGCAGCGGTCAAACTTCAGGTGCGGCTTCCAGTTAAAACGCGGGAGTCTGCAAGGGCCAAAGCTCACACATGGGCGCACGAGTGATCGGTCAAGTCCTTTCAAAGAGGCCCGACTGCCTGCTGGGAGTTTGTCTATCGCGGATCTAGGCTCTCTAGACTGGGCAAGCATCGCGGCTCGACGCGCGGCTGGCAGTTACACCCTGACCCGTGCTCAAGCCAGAACCAGGTACTGGACGAAAGACGGGCAAGCCGCTGCAGTTGGATCCCCTGCTTCCGCAGCAAGTGGGACAGACCAAAGAACGGATGTCGTGCGGGTAGCCGATGAACACCGCTATCTGCTGCGCCTGCTCATCATCCGGGTTCCCGAAGAAGTGGCGAAGCTTCGACGCGCCGATCTGGAAGCCGAGGCGTTGCGGAGAAACCGTCCGATCCGGCAAAGGGCCTGGGAGCTAGCCGATTGGACGATCTTGCTCACCGATGTTCCTGCTCACCTACTCAGTTTGCAGGAAGCTCTGGTGCTCCTGGGGGAACGGTGGCAAATGGAGATACTCTACAAGTTGTGGAAGCAGTACGGACGGCTTGATGAATGGCGAACGGGGAATCAGTGGCGGATCCTCTGCGAACTGTATGCCAAGCTCATTGGACTGCTCCTGCAACACTGGCTCATCATCCTGCTCGCCCAGGCCGGGACGAACAGCGCAGTTTGGGCAAGCTGGCGAGAGGCGCGTCCGCGATACCGCCTGTTCTCTCCTAGAAGCTCTAGCCGGCAGCCGCTCGCTTTGCTCTGTCCTCCAAAGTATGAAGCGCTCGTATGCGTTCCGGTTGCCAGATGAACAAGCGCGAGAAACACCCGAATTCAGCCCAGCTCCTCGCCTGTGGCTCGACGAACTGGACCCTGAGTCCTTAAGTTGGGGCGTATGAGGAGGCTTCGGTGTACCCTCCATTCCTCTTGGTAATTGATGCGCACACACGAGCACACAAACGAAAAGCGTCAGACAGTACTCAGAGTTCGCCGGTGCCCAGCGATTAGGATTGCGGCTCAGCGTCCATAGACGGACACGTGCCTGCTGCTGGTGGAGGTGAAAGATTCCCGATTCCAGCCGCCCCAGCGCTCCTTCAGGCGCAGCCCGGCGGTGCGTGCCATCAGATCGAGTTCGCTTGGCCAGGCGTAGCGCGTAATGATCGGATACACGCGCACGCCCTCCCGAGAGAGGACCACGTGACTTTCCTCGAGCCGCTGCGTCACGGGGTCGTGGCGACCCACGTCGAGCCAGACCTCGTTGACGGCGAGGGCTTCGGCATTCACGTATTGATCGTCGCGCAAACGGGTGAGAAAGGTCGGCACAAAGGCCTCCACCACAAACGCACCGTCGTCGGTGAGATGGGCCGCCACATTCTCGAAACAGCGCACCTGTTCGTCCTGGGTCAGCAGGTTGAACAGCGTGTTGAACACCAGGAAGATCAAGCGGTAGCTGCCCTGGACTGGGACATCCGCGAAATTGCCAATCGTCACCGCAAGCTGGTCACCACCCGGTTTGGCGCGCAACTTGGCGACCATTGAAGGTGAGAAGTCGATGCCGTCGACGCGCACACCCCGAGCGGCCAGGGGCAGCGCGACGCGCCCGGTGCCGATCGCCAGCTCCAGTGCGGGACCACCACCCGAAAGGCTCTCCAGGAACGAGACGGAAGCCTCCGTCTCCTCGCGTTGGCCAGCATCCGGCTCAGCATCATAGATCTCGGCGGTCTCCTCGCCATAACTCATGCTTGGTTCATAATTCTCCATCATTTGCTCGCAGTCTCCCTCTCTCGCTTGATGCCATCAAGTTCATAGAGGACAGTCGGAATCTCTCCCTGCTCGCCCAGACCATCCCCGCTGTCGGCAGACCGTCTTGGGTGCCTCTACGCCTCTCCTCCTCCCTCTTCACCCCCGGACACCATGTACCCTTCAAGGAGTATACCAGCTGTGGAGCGGGTTGCCCAGGCCCCTTCCTCTCGGGGAATTTGATCGTTTCATGCGGCACTCCATAATCATTGGCAACTTTTCTCCGTGGTTCGCTCTGGTCAATGCGATGAAGAACGGTCGACCATGTCAAGAGGTATTTTCCACAGTGCGGGTCTGAACTATCCAGCCTTTTTTGAGGATCGCACTAAACGGCGTATCGTTTCCCGTGAGACATCGTAGTCTCTCGCTATCTTGCGGTAGGATTCATGATTTTCCACCCGCGCCAGCACAGCCGGCCTCTCCTCAGCAGAGATGCCGTAGGGAATGTCTTTTGGGCCTGGTCGGCGTTGTGTCTCAATGGCAAGGGGTATCTGGACTTCTTGTGACAGGACGATCTGGAGCTTGCGATAGAGGGTAGAGGTAAGTAATTGGAAGAGATATAAAATTGGCGACAGAGACATCGATGCCCGTCGGTTCCGGTCCGATTATTTATTGATCTTTCTAGTATTAATAGAATGTTTGTTCTTCCGAATTGTAGTCTCTTCCCCGCGCCGGCTCTCGTGGCTCTACGTTCTCACACACGCTCTTTTGTGATGCCTTGCTGATTCCTCCTCTGCCTACGAACTCAGCAATAATGGACCTTCAGTTCGTTCTTTTCTCTCATCATCCCAGAACAGATCGGGGTTTGCAGACAGTAGGAACAAGTGCGACCCGTTCACGCGAAACCGTGGAAACACGGGGGATGCGTGGCAAAAGAATTTGACAACTGATGCTCTGACGAGAGGCGAAATTCCTCTCCTGCCAGATGGAAGGCAGACAGCACTTTCCCCACGGTAGAGATTGGTCGTCAATCCGTGAAGCGGGAAAGAAAGCGGCCCAACCATCATCCTGAGATGGGCAAGCTGCAAGCCAGCTCCTATGATGAGTTGCTAACCGAACACGGTTAGTAGTCGAAGGGGTAATGGACCCATCGTGACTGTGCACAAGCCTACACAGGATAAAAGGCTTGCCCAAAAGGGGAACGAGACCGCAGGGCTTCAACGGGCCGTTGGGGCACGACTGTGAGCAGCCCTTGTTCTACTGCTCATCCCATCCAGGAAGGTCTCCGGTGGATAGCACCCATCTAAGGGAGCGCAAAACAGACATTGGAACGGGATAACCACAGCACTGCTCTCATGGGCGGTCGATCCAATGAGCAGGCGACCAGGCCGCATGCATCCTGTGGAACGATTGCCTCAGAAGCGCAAGCAGACGGAGGCACTGCTGTATGGAAGATAGTGAACAAGTCAGATGCAAGAAAGAAAAGCACCCGGGGAGACGAGGCAACTCGACCTTGCGAGTGAGGCTTGGAACAAGCTTCCCTGGCGCAAGCTCGAGAAACATTGTTTCCACATCCAAAAGCGAATCTATCGAGCCAGTCAGCGTGGCAATCAGCGAGCAGTTCAAAAACTTCAAAAACTCCTGATGAAGTCAGAAGCGGCACGACTGTTGGCAGTGCGCCGAGTGACGCAAGACAACCAGGGCAAGAAAACCGCAGGGATTGATGGAGTCAAAGCTGTCAAACCTCAAGGTCGTCTCGTCATGGCCAAACGCATTCACCCCACACACTGGAAACGGCACCGGTCTCAACCGGTGCGCCGGGGATGGATACCGAAACCGGGCAAACCAAACGAACGGAGGCCATTAGGGATTCCACCGATGATCGAGCGGTGTAAACAGGCGCTCGCCAAAATGGCCCTGGAACCCGAATGGGAAGCCAAATTTGAACCCAACAGTTACGGCTTTCGTCCGGGCCGTTCCTGTCACGATGCCAGAGAAGCGATCTTTAATGCCATCAGAAGCAAACCCAAATATGTGTTTGATGCTGATATCAAAGGAGCGTTTGATAACATTCATCAGGGAAAGTTACTCGAAAAGCTACACACGTATCCAGCAATGAAACACGCCATTCAAGCGTGGCTCAACGCCGGAGTCATGGAAGGGCAGGAATATTCCCCAACAGAAAGCGGAACGCCGCAAGGTGGGGTTGTTTCGCCTTTACTCATGAATATAGCGCTTCACGGAATGGACCAAGCGATCACAGTAGGAGACTCCAAAAGCCATGCGGTCGAGAAACCGCTGGTTGTAAGGTATGCAGACGATTGCGTGATTTTTCATTCAGAAGTAGAAGAACTCCAGAAAGTGGCCGACCGGGTGACACAATGGCTAGAACAGATGGGGTTGAAGCTGAGTCCAACGAAAACGCGCACCACGCATACGCTCATCCCCTATCAAGGGCAAGTGGGCTTCGATTTCCTCGGATTTACCATCCGCCAGTTCCCGATGGGGAAAACCCACACCGGGAAAGGGACAAAAGGAAAGGCACTGGGCTTCAAAACCATCATCACGCCGAGTAAAGAAGCGATCAAGCGACATACCCTCATCATCAAAGAACGACTGCGTAAGTTCCGCTCAGCCTCGCAAGAGCAACTGATTAAAGAACTGAATCCCATCATTTGGGGGTGGGCAGCCTACTACAAGACATCCGTTGCATCAGCGATCTTCAGCCGATGTGATGATATCCTATGGAAACAACTTGCCAGTTGGGCAAGGGCCAGACACCCCGACAAAGGAACCCAATGGATGACGAAACGATACTGGCATCAAGTGGGAAAGCGCAAGTGGGTATTTGCGACACCCACAGGAGCAGAACTGAGGATGCACAGCAAAACCGCCATCCAGAGATACACCAAAGTGAAGGGCACAGCCAGTCCCTACGATGGCAATGTGTTCTATTGGAGTCTACGCCTGAAATCCCATCCAATGATGCATGAGCTGAAAGCGCGATTACTCCAAAAGCAGCGGGGAAAATGTCGCTGGTGTGAACTGATCTTCAAAGATGGAGACCTCATGGAAATCGATCATATCCAGCCGAGAAGCGAAGGCGGTACTGACAGGATAGATAACAAATGGCTGCTCCATCTCCATTGCCACGATGAGCGTCACGCCAAAGTTGCAGACAGTGAAAAGCTACGCGAACGACTGGCAGGCGCAGGTATCAATCACCCATGACCATACACTGAAAAGCCGTGTGAAGGGAAACTTTCATGCACGGTTTGGGATTGGCGGCGGTGAGGGCGACCTCATCGCCGACCATACGAAAGTTGGAAGAGGAAAGGAGCCCAAAGGTCTAGAAGAGAAGAGGTTACTTTTTTATGCCTTTCAGTTCCTTATTGTCGAGTTAAAAAGTGCTACTGTGGTGCTTCTTCGTCTTGGCGCGTCTCGAGCTCGTTGGCCAGTAAGGAGCATGCGCATCGACAAGTAGTACGAGCATCACCTCTTTTCAGTGCCGAAGCGACTACTTGGACGCTAGAGATCCCTGCGTACTCCCGTTGGCTTCTCGCGTCTTTTTTTTGCCGATAACAATGGGGCTCAATGGTGCCTTTGGCGATGTCATCAGCGTCAAGAGGTGGTATCATGTGGGTGAGGAAGAGGCACCCCCATAGGCATTAAGTGAAGGAGGGAAGACAAGCAAAAGCTCCCTGTGCCATCATGAAAGAAAACGAACGTATCTGAATTCGTGATGGAGGAGCTATGATTAGTGTAACACAGTTTGCCGAAA
>Ga0207684_10002807_pt1 | contig 17312 bp, 15 predicted proteins | sample KBSK5501metaG_FD_184342 | JGI IMG/M metagenome (GOLD analysis project Ga0207684, IMG submission 184342) | Corn, switchgrass and miscanthus rhizosphere microbial communities from Kellogg Biological Station, Michigan, USA - KBS K5-50-1 metaG... | ecosystem: Host-associated > Plants > Roots >...
CGAGAAAATCGGCGACCCGTCCGGCGCGTTCGAGCGCTTGATTAAAATCCTCGCCATTTCCGGGGACACGGACCCCGCGACCACGGGACCAGAATTCTTCTCGCAGCTCGGGGATTTTCCCCAATGCTTCGCGCAAACCCCTGGCGTTGCGCGCCATCCCGCATTTGTCCCAAAGTAATGCTCCCAGTTCGCGGTGAATGGAATCAAGGGACCGCTTCCCATCGACATCGAGAATTTTTTTTACGCGAGTGCTAACATCATCTTCCACTTTCTTGAATTCGGGATGATCAATCGGCGGACGCTTACCTGTCTGACCGGCTAAATAATTGGGCAATGTATAGGGCAGAATAAAATATCCGTCGGCCAGACCTTGCATCAGAGCGCTGGCTCCAAGCCGATTGGCGCCGTGATCGGAAAAGTTCGCTTCACCGATCACGTGCAATCCGGGCACGTTACTCATCAAATTATAATCAACCCAAAGCCCGCCCATGGTGTAATGCACCGCCGGATAAATCCGCATCGGCACTTGGTAGGCGTCTTCGCCGGTAATCTTGTGGTAGATTTCGAAGAGATTGCCATAACGCTCGCGAATTGTGTTTTCACCAAGTCGCTTGATCGCGTCTGCAAAATCGAGATAAACACCCCGACCGCCTGGCCCGACACCGTGGCCCTCGTCGCAAACCTCTTTGGCCGCACGTGAAGCAATATCGCGCGGGGCGAGATTTCCGTAGCTCGGATACTTTCGTTCCAAGTAATAATCGCGGTCCGGCTCGGGAATTTCGTTAGGCGGCTTTTTACAATCTTCCTTTCGCTTTGGAACCCACACCCGCCCGTCGTTGCGCAAGGACTCAGACATAAGCGTTAGTTTCGATTGGTAATCGCCGCTTTGCGGTATGCAGGTGGGATGGATTTGGGTGAAGCAGGGATTGGCGAAAAGCGCGCCCTTCTTGTAGGCGCGGTAAGTGGCGGTCACATTGCAGCCGCGCGCATTGGTCGAAAGATAAAAAACATTTCCATAACCGCCCGTAGCCAAGACGACGGCGTCCCCTGCGTGTCTCTCGATTTTTCCAGAAGTCAGGCTGCGGGTGATGATTCCCTTGGCGTGACCATCGACGATAACAACGTCGAGCATTTCCGTCTGCGGAAACATCTGCACAGTGCCGGCGGCGATTTGGCGGCAAAGCGCTTGATAACAACCGAGCAGAAGTTGTTGGCCAGTTTGCCCACGCGCGTAAAACGTTCGCGAAACCTGCGCGCCACCGAATGATCGATTTGCCAGTAACCCGCCGTATTCCCGCGCAAAGGGCACGCCTTGTTCGACACATTGGTCGATAATCAAATTGCTGACCTCAGCTAGACGATAAACATTGCCTTCGCGCGAACGAAAATCGCCGCCTTTGATCGTGTCGTAGAACAAACGGTAAACGCTGTCGCCGTCATTTTGGTAATTCTTGGCCGCGTTGATGCCGCCTTGAGCGGCGATGGAGTGAGCCCGGCGGGGCGAGTCCTGATAACAGAAACATTTCACACGATAGCCGAGTTCGCCAAGAGTGGCCGCGGCTGATCCGCCAGCGAGACCACTGCCCACGACAATGACCTCAAACTTGCGGCGGTTGTTAGGACTGACCAGTCGCGAATGATCGCGATGTGCCCGCCACTTTTGGTCGAGAGGGCCGGAAGGAATTTTTCCGTCGAGCGTACCGATCATAGTTGCTGTGCTGGTTCGACAAGCCCAAATAGCACGGCCAGCGGGATCGAGACGTAACCGATAAAGATTAACCAGGCGAAAATGCGCCCGCCGACGGCTAGCCTTGGAGTCAACTTCTGATTCGTTAGTCCAAGCGATTGAAAAAAGCTGGAGGCGCCATGGGTTAAATGCAGCGTCAGAAGAAAGAGTCCAAGCGCATAAAAACCTGAGACATAATAGTTCTGAAACCCGTAAACCATCATGGAGTAGACGTCGTAATGCCCGAGGGAATCCGGTTTCAACAACGCGAACCGCGGGTCGGTTTTGCGAAAGGTAAAATGGGCGAGATGATACAGAATGAAGGCGAGCACAATCAGCCCGCTCATCACCATGTGCCGTGAGGCAAAGGTGGCCTTCACATATTCTCTGTCGGCATAGCTCTCCGGACGCGCCCGCCGGTTTTCGATCGCCAGCAAAATAGTGAAGTAAATGTGTAGAACTACGGCGATCAAAAGAAAAGCGCGAATCATCCAAAGAAACGGACCCAGGTCGCGGAGATGTTGTGAGTAACCGTTGATCCACTCAGGCCCGAGAAAAATTTGGAGGTTTCCAAGCAAGTGTCCGGTGACGAAAAGAATGAGAATAATTCCGGTGATCGCGACGATCATTTTTCTTCCCACCGACGAATGGCAGAGCATCGAAATAATACCGGTGCGCGGTCGCGACAGGCGCACTGTGGCCGCGGCAGCTGATTCAACTTTGGAGATATCAGGCACTCGGAAAACCGTTCACGTATGTTTTTGCCGCGGTAGGAAACCGTGCAGCGATTTCAAACTATGAATGCAGCTTCGAACGGTCAAGAAATCGCGGCGCACTTGATTCGCTTGAGGTAAGAAACCGCAATGCAGATGGCCCTCACCTTGGTCCTCTCCTCAGGGAGAGGAAAGGAACGAACGCGCAGTTCTTAAAGGAGCCCGCGGTTCTCGTAAGGTAGAGGCCCTCAGCTTTTGTCCTTCCTAGAATCGAGGAAGGGAAGGATGGCGCGCGGTGATGTAACCAGCCTGCAGTTGGCTGATCGTGCCTTTGTTCCCTCGCCCGCCGGGAGAGGGGAGGGTGAGGGCAATAGCTTGGATGTTTCTAATGTTTGATTATTTGCTGCCCGGTTTCTCGGCCGGAATCCTCGCGAGATCCGGCGGGAGTTTATCCGCCGGAAATGTTTCCATGTTTATTTCGATCAGGCTGATAAATGGGCACCCCAAAGCCGGCTTAGAGGGGCCGCTCCGATCGACGATGACGCCAACCGCCTGCACGATCGCACCGTGCGCGCGCACGATATCGATCGTCTCCTGGACCCGGCCGCCACGCGTCACGACGTCTTCGGCCACGATAAAGTGTTCGCCTTCTTCGATTTTGAAACCGCGGCGCAAAACCAAACTGCCGGCTTCTTTTTCCACAAAGATGTGGCGCTTACCTAACGAGCGTGCGACCTCCTGGCCGACAATAATTCCGCCCAGTGCTGGAGAGATAACAGTGTCGCAAGCAAAAGCGCGCAGCTTCTCGGCCAATCGACCACAAACTCTTGCGGCGATATCGGTGTGCTGCAGCAGGAGAGCGCACTGGAAATATTGCCGGCTGTGCAGACCGGACCGCAGAACGAAATGGCCATCCAACAACGCGCCTGTTTTGCGGAACAGCTCGAGTAAGTCTTCGTTCATTCTCTTTTGTAGCGGCACTCTGTGAGTGCCGTATTCTCTCTTCCTCGAGCGACGGTCATAGACCGCCGCTACAGTATTTCATCCCGATGTGTCGTAGGCGGTCTCTCCGCTTGATCCAGCTCCGTCCGCCACCGCGATAACTTCAATTTCAACACGCGCGCCTTTCGGCAGGGCCGAAACCTGAACAGTGGATCGCGCTGGCGGCTCTTTCTTAAAGTACGACCCGTAAATTTCGTTTACCGTCTGAAAATCGGCGAGATCTGTGAGAAAAATAGTGGTCTTAACGATGTTGTCGAAGGTCAGATCTTCGGACCGCAAAACTGCGCTGATGTTGTCGAGTACGCGCCGCGCCTGGTCGGTAATGTCTTGTGAAACAATCTGCCCGGTTTTCGGATCGAGCGGGATTTGGCCGGCGCAATAGACGGTCGATCCGGCCCGAACGGCTTGCGAGTACGGTCCAACCGCGGCAGGTGCCTCGGTTGTGGAGATGATCTTCTTCATGGGGTCGATTCTAGCGGTAAAAGAAGCGCATACAAACCGAACCGGTTGTCATCCTGAGCCACGCCCTTCGAAGGATCCCGCGGCGTTACCTTAAGGCTTTCGCTACGGGATTCCTCCCAGCCTTCGCGCAAGGCTTCGGCGCGGCAGGCGACTTCGCTCGGAATGACAGCTCGGTGGGGCTCAAAATGACAAATGACGGAATCTCGTCGATATTAAGAGTTCATGGTTGGTTGGATTTTAAAGAAAATACTGGGGTCGAAAAACCAGCGCGAGCTCAAGCGCATGGCGCCCGCGGTGCGCCATATCAACGAGCTCGAGGAGAAATTTCAGAGTTTTACCGATGATCAGTTACGGGCTCTGACGGCGACCTGGAAAGAGGAGTTCTCCAAGATTACAGATCTTGAAGAGCAATGGAAACGACTCGATGAAATTTTACCGGAAGCGTTCGCCGTTGTAAAAAACGCGGCGCGCCGCCTCAACGATCGCAAGCACAGCTTCACCGTCTGCGATCAGCCGATGGTCTGGAACATGGTGCATTTCGATGTGCAACTCGTCGGCGGAATGGTGTTACATCGGGGGCGAATCGCCGAGATGGCGACGGGCGAAGGTAAGACCCTGGTTGCCACACTGCCGCTTTATTTAAATGCCCTCACCGGCCGCGGCGCGCATCTCGTCACCGTTAACGACTATCTGGCGCGCCGCGATGCTGAGTGGATGGGCCAGCTCTACACCTTTCTCGGCCTGACGGTTGGCTGCATCCAGCACGATCAAACGCCGGACGTGCGCCGCGAGCAATACGCGATGGATATTACGTACGGAACGAACAGCGAGTTCGGTTTCGATTATCTGCGCGACAATGGGATGGCCACGACGCGCGAACAGCAGGTGCAGCGTGGATATCACTACGCCATTGTCGATGAGGTCGATTCCATTTTGATCGACGAGGCGCGCACGCCCCTAATCATCAGCGGTCCGGCCACGATCTCCACACATCAGTACGACAAATGGAAACCGCTCGTCGAACAATTAGTTCGCAAACAGAACATGCTTTGCAACCGGGTGGCGAGTGAGGCTAAGGAGGCGTTCGACAAGAATGAGGTCGAACAAGGCGGTCTGCTGATGTTCAAGGTCAAGCTGGGTCAGCCGCGTAACAAACAACTTTTGCGCATGATGGAAGACCCGGAAAAGCGCCGGGCGATCGATAAAGCTGAACTGTCTTTTTATCAGGACACGCGCAAGGAAGAGTTATTCGCCCTCAAAGAAGAACTCTTCTTCACCATCGACGAAAAATCCAACGAAGCTGATCTCTCAGAGCAGGGACGCGCGTTTTTGAACCCGGATGATCCTGACTCATTCGTGCTGCCGGATTTAATCAACGAATTTACCGAGATCGATCTCGACCCCTCGCTTCCGCCCGAAGAAAAAGACCGGCGCAAATCTGAACGGCAGCAACATTGCGACGCGCAGGCGGAGCGCATCCATAACATTTCACAACTGCTGCGCGCCTACTGCCTGTTCGAGAAGGATGTCCAGTACGTGATTGAGGAGAATAAGGTCGTGATCGTCGATGAGTTTACCGGTCGTAAGATGCCGGGTCGACGGTGGAGCGACGGTTTGCACCAGGCGGTTGAAGCGAAAGAGGGAGTGCAAATTGACCGGGAGACGCAAACACTCGCCACGATCACGATCCAAAATTACTTTCGCCTCTACCAGAAGCTGGCCGGCATGACCGGCACCGCCGAGACTGAAGCCGCAGAGTTTCATGACATTTATAAGCTGGACGTGAATGTCATTCCGACCAACCGGCCGGTCGCGCGCAACGACCATAACGACCGCATCTACAAGACGCGTCGCGAAAAATACAACTCCGTAATCAATGAGATTAAGGAGAAGCATGGCAAGCAGCAGCCGGTGCTTGTCGGCACGGTCAGCGTGGAAGCGTCCGAGTTACTGAGTCGGATGCTGAAGCGCGAAAAAATCCCGCACAACGTGCTGAACGCAAAGTTCCATATGCAGGAAGCGGAGATCGTAGCTCGTGCCGGCCAACCTGGAACAGTCACGATTTCGACTAACATGGCGGGCCGTGGCACCGACATCAAACTAGGAGAAGGTGTGCCCGGCCGCGGAGGGCTTTACGTTATCGGCACGGAACGCCACGAGTCACGGCGAATTGATCGGCAGTTACGTGGCCGTTGCGCGCGGCAAGGTGATCCCGGCGCTTCGCGGTTTTACGTCAGCTTTGAAGACGATCTGATGCGTAACTTCGGCGCGGCCGATCGCATGACCAGAATCATGGAACGTTTTGGTCTGGAGGAGGGACAGGAGCTGGAACATCCATGGCTGAACAAGTCGGTTGAAACAGCGCAGAAGCGTGTCGAGCAAAGAAATTATCTGGCGCGCAAACGGACGCTCGATTTCGACGACGTGATGAATAACCAGCGCGAAGTGGTGTACGGATATCGCAACGAAGTAATCGATTCAGAAGAGCCGCGCGCTCTCATCTATGAAGTAATTGACGAAGCGGTTCCGGCAAAGGTGAAGGAGTACGCTGAAGCGGAGGAGCCGAATTATCAGGGCCTTATCAACTGGGTAAACACGACATTTCCACTTGGCCTAACGAAAGAGAAATCACAATTCGAGACCCGCACCGTTGAGGAGAACACTCGGTTTCTGATCGAGAAAATCAAAGACGCCTACGAGCGAAAGTCGAGCCACGAGGAACCGAGCGCAGTCAAAAGTCTCGAGCGTTACATCATCTTAAACGCGATCGATCGCCTCTGGCAGGAACATTTGTATGCCATGGACGCATTGCGCGAAGGCGTCTATCTCCGTGGCTATGCTCAGAAAGATCCGCTGATTGAATACAAGACCGAGGCTTACGACATGTTTGTAGAGCTGATGGCAAACATTAAGAATGAGGTGCTGCACAACCTCTTTCGCAGCACATCGAACTTGCAGGCCTTCGAGAATTTCCTGGCAACACTGCCGCAGTTTTTACTCCGTGAGCATGCGCCGACTTCGCCGTCCACAGCGGCGTCACGCGCGCGCCAGCCCCAGCCAGTTGGCGCGGTAGCGGCCGGCCGCGACAATGGCGACGGTGCCGGCGAGGTCATGCTCGATCTTCCAGTGCGTCGAAGTTTGCCGAAAGTGGGTCGGAACGAGCCTTGTCCTTGCGGCAGTGGAAAGAAATACAAGAACTGCTGCGGGCGCGTCGCTTAGCGAAGAATTTCGATCAACCACCGAAACACGCCTGCCATCTTAAGTCTGGTCCAATTACCCGCAGAATCGAGGCGCCGCTTCTCCTTAAACTTGTCTCCCGCGCACCGTGCGGCCACCTTCCGAACATGACCAGACAAACGTCGACTCGAGCTTTTGTAGGCGGAATTCTCCTGGTGCTCCTGCAGGGCTGCGCGTTGTTGCCGAAGCCCAGCCCGCCACGCTTGGTAGGGAATTGGATAAACCCTGTCGGAACGGTTTGGATGATCAAGGCTGACGGCACATTCGACGTCGATCTAGCTGGGCGGGGCAGGCGCGATGCGTGGGGCAAATATGAGGTCAATGGAAGGACGGTCACGCTCATCGGTACCGGCGGTCTGAAACCCAAAGGATGCGACGGAGAGGGGATTTATAATTTCAAGCGCGAAGGCGATAAGCTCAGCTTCACACTCGTCAGCGACACCTGTAAACTGCGCAGGAGAAACGTGCTCCTTCCCTGGCACCTGAAGAAGTAGCTTCAGGTAGCGGCGATTGACCCAATCGCCATGGCGGTTCAGAGCTTGCCCTGAGCAGAGTCGAATGGGTGAACCGCCGCTACCTTTAGCCCGTGACCACTCGTCTCCTTGTTAAATTCTGGTAGGTGGTGATTTCCAACTCATGCCCGTCCATATCGCGAAAGTAAATGGAATGGGAAATTTCGTGATCCTGAAACTCGAACTGGATGCCGCGCCGTTTCAGTTCATTCTGGGCCATGACAAAATTTCTAGCATCGGCTCGGAACGCGAGATGTAACATACCGCGTCTGGCCGCGCGGTGCTGAGGCTCTGACTCGTTTCGAATGGGAAACAGCGCAATTGAAGTCGCCCCTTTGCCCACGAAAGTCGGAATTCCGCTCCAAGCTCCCTCATAACGTCTCTCGAATCCAAGAACATCGACGTACCATTGCGCCGAGCGCTCAACGTCGCGCACACTCAGTGCCACGTGGTCGATTCCTTCAAGTTCCATAGCGCAATACAATCCCGGCGGCCGTGGAGACGATTGTGAGATTGGTTCGCCTGATCGGCTGTTCTTTACAGTAGGCGCAGCTCAGATATCAGCAGGTGATTTCTACGCCGGTCCATTCAACAGCGTGGGCGCGGACCGGCTGACCAAAACCTTTAAGAGTGACTTCGCCCAAGTCTTGGAACGGTAATCCCTTACCGAGGCACAATTCGGCAACCACATTGGACACCAGGATTTGCTCTGGCAAAGCATGGGAGCAAAGCCGGGCCGCGAGTTGAACGGTCGACCCGAAAAGATCGGAATGGTGCTCGACCGGCTCTCCTGCGGCGGCGCCAATCCGGATTTTGATCGGATGCTGGGGAATCTCCTCAGCTTGGCGTCTGGCCAGCTCACGCTGGACCCGAGTTGCACATTTTACCGCCGCTGCCGCCGACACGAACGACGCCATGATACCGTCGCCGGTGTGCTTGACCTCACGACCGCCCAGCACACCCAATGCGTCTCGGACAATCGTGTCGTGCACGCCGAGTAAGACCATCGCCGCCTCGTCCCCCAGGGATTGAGTCAAGTTGGTCGACTCAACGATGTCGGTAAACAGGATTGTTCGGATTCCGGGATCTCGTGCATCGACAGCGCCACCGGGCAGAAGAACTGCGCCCACTGGATTCGTCTCGACTCCGCCGAGAAATCCTTCTGCGACTTCGGGTGGGGTTACCTCAATAATCTTCTCGGCGACCTTGCCGTGCGCCTCGAGATGGACGCGTTTCGCCGCCTCCGCATTTGGCGCCTCGCAAAGACAGAAAACTTTCCCAGCACTCTCGTTAAACCAATATTTGTGATAATTGACGCCGTATTTATCCTGCGTTTTGACGTCTAACGAATGAGCTTTCGCGATGTCCTCCGGGGTCTCCCCGTGAAGCTCGTGAATGTCCATGTATAACGGCATATTGACCCTCCTAATGTAGGACCCGACCCTACAGTGAGGTAACGCGACGGACAACGTCGATCTTGGGGGATTGACTCAGCGTCTGGTAAACCACGCAATACCGTTCGGTGAGACCAAGTAGTTTCGTCACCTGCTCTTCACTGGCGTCCGAAACCAAATCAAAGTACAACCGAATCCGCTGGAACCCGACGGGAACATCTTTGGACACTCCCAGAGTGCCGCGAAAGTCGAGATCGCCTTCAGCCCGAACGGTCGCGTCCTGTAAATCGATGCCCAAAGCGGTAGCCACCGCACGCAGGGTTACGCCGGCACAGGCCACCAGTGACTCCAGCAGCATATCGCCCGAGCACACGCTCAGCCCATCGCCTCCTGTCGCCGGATGCAGCCCCGCTTCGACGAGCGCCTTTCCTGTTTCTACGCGGCAGGTGACACCTTCACCGATTTGCCCTTCCGCTCGGAGAGTGATCGATGCGGTCTCGGGATGCTCTCGATATCGCTCCTTGACGGGTGCCTGCAAGGATTTCAGCTCATCAGCGTTCATCGCTCTGTTTGTTTGCGTTGCACGAAAGATTTAAGCAGAAACAAGTGTCTCTGACTTTTTCTTGGTCGGCTTGATGTTTTGATTCACTCGAAAAAGGTTATCTGGATCGTATTTGTTTTTGATGGCAACCAACCGCTCGTAGTTGTCTCCATACGTTGCTTTGATGCGGTCGGCTCCTTCATCATCCATCATGAAATTTACGTACGCTCCGCCAGCGGAATAAGGATGGAGGGCATCATAATAACTCTTCGTCCACGAGATAGTCTTGTCGTTGTTGGCCGGATCGGGATCAACGCCGACCATGACCTGCGCCCATGTGGCGCTGCGATAATTCCAGGCGGTGTCGTGTTTGTCCACCCGTGCCGCGGCACCGTTAATTGGATAGAGATGCATCGTGGAATGCATGGAAGGAAGCCTGTTGCCAAAGCGAATGTGCTCGGCAATAGCTTGATCGTTTAATTCGTTCACAAAATCCGCCCGCCAGTACCACTGCAAGCCGGGGGGATAGATCGCATCAAACATACTTTGCAAGGCCGGATGGGGGAGTGGACCGACAAAATCAAGCGCTGGCTTTTTGAAAGCGCGAATCGGCTTGAACGCTTCTTCAGCTTTCGTTAGCTCGCCAATGTACGCCCACACGACACTACACATTTTCTTCCTGTGAAGATGCTCCGGAAAAGGAGGCGCGGGTGGCACAGTGAGAAAGGCGAAGAAGCCATTCAAATCATCCGGAGCTGTGGGGATCAAATCGCGATACCACTTCATCACCTCTTCGGTTTCGCTGAGTTCCCACAGCATCGGGCCGCCGTAAATCGTATCAATCGGGTGCAACTTAAACGTGAAAGAAGTCACCACTCCGAAGTTCCCACCGCCGCCGCGGATGGCCCAAAACAAGTCGGGATTCGACTCAGCGTTTGCTTTTACAAAATTACCGTCAGCCAGCACCAGGTCCGCCGAAATGAGATTATCAATGCTGAGCCCGCATTTACGGGTGAGATGTCCAATGCCGCCGCCCAGGGTTAACCCACCCACACCAGTGGTAGAGAGAATTCCGCTCGGAGTGGCCAAACCAAACCCGTGTGTCGCATGATCCACATCGCCCCAGGTGCATCCGCCTCCAGCCATTACCGTGCGCGCAGCCGGATCGACCCGAGTGTACTTGATTCCTGACATATCGATGACCAGCCCATCATCACAGGTCCCCAAACCCCCGGCGTTATGTCCTCCACCGCGGATCGCGAGGAGGACATTGTGTTCTCTGGCGAAGTTTACCGAGCAAATGACATCAGCCACATCGGCACAACGCACGATTAGGCGAGGCCGTTTGTGTATCATCCCGTTGTAGACTTTGCAGGCCTCATCGTAATTCTTATCCTCCGGCTGGATTACTCCGCCTCTAACTGTTCCTTTTAATTTTGTGATGGCGTCTTCGATCGGCATATTTTTCATAGAAATAAAACGCGCTGCGGTAATGCGTTACATCACCAACAACTCATGCGAGCGTTACTGCTCTCCGCATCCACGCATCATTACAGCAAATATTAACCGGTCAAGATTCCGGCCGGATCGGGTGTCATCCCGAGCGAAGCCGAGGGATCCCGTTCTGTTAGCTTTAAGGTAGGTTCGCGGGATTCTTCGACTTCGCTTCGCTTCGCTCCGAATGACAGTCGATTTTGCCAGCTGAGCATTTTCGTTGAGACGCCACCGGCGAATAGCTAGCATGTCGTTCACTTAGAAGTTAAACCATGCTTTATCCTGACCGAGCCTGGTCTCGTCGCCACTTTTTAAAGGTGGTTGGTCAAGCGGGCTTGATCAGCACAATCCCGAATTTCGCGCGCGCCGCGGCAAGGCTGAATTCTGATACGGTTTCGATCTCGATTCTGCACACAACCGATTTGCACGGTCATATTCTGCCGACCGCCGACTACCAGGGAACCTCTGGACTGGGCGGGCTGGCGCGTTGCGTCACGCAAATCCACCAGTGGCGAAGGAAGCATCCGAATTCAATTCTCATAGATGTCGGTGATGTCTATCAGGGCACCGACGTCGGTTTGCGCAGCAAAGGCAAACTCATGATCGATCTCTTCAATTATCTCAAGTACGACGCCTGGATTGTAGGAAATCATGAATTCGATTGGGGCATAGAACCTTTCCTTCATGTGGTGGAGAGATCAAAGATGCCGGCTCTGGCCGCGAATGCTTTGCTGGAAGGAAAACCGGCCGGCGAAATCGACGATCCAAAGAATCCTTTGGCCAAAATTCGGCCTTACATCTTGAGAGAAGTCACCGGAATCCGCATCGCCATCATCGGCATAATTACGCCGGGCCTGCCTTTTTGGTTCCGGCCTGAGTTTACGCGCGGTTTCGAATCTGCATACCCCGTGGAACCGGTTCGTCGCGCGATTCAAAAGGCGAAGAATGAAGGGGCCAATGCTATTATTCTGGCCGGCCACATGGGCCTCAAAGCACGCGTCGGGGGCGACGACTTCGCCAACAGCGTAATGGCGTTGACATCCGAGTTCCCGGAAACGGCCGCCTTTATTGCCGGCCACACGCACCAGCTGATTTCAAGCCGCCTGACCAACGGCGTCCTTTTAACCCAGTCGAATCATTACGGGATTCATGTCGGCCGGCTCAATCTCGTTTTTGATCGCCACTCTAAAAAGCTCGTTAACCGGCACGCGCAATGCGAATTAATGGATGATCGGGTTCGTCTCGATCGGGTTGTGCTCTCGCGTGCGAAGCCTTTGCTGGCCGAATCGGAGATTGCCTTGGCCCAACCGATTGGCGAGCTGGCCGAAACATTCCGTGTCCACGCGCGTCCCGGCGAGCCGAGCGATATCGAAAAGCTGATCGGCGCCGCTATTGTGGAGTCATTGCGCGAACGCGGCGTGACCGTCGACGGCGCCATGCATGGTCTGTTCGATGACCAGAACGATTTCCTCGCCGGTCCGAAAAAGGTCAAAGATGTTTGGAACATTATTCCTTATGAAAATTACCTGGTAACGGCAGAGCTAACGCCGGACGAAATTCAGATCGTCATGGAAGAGACATACAGCAGTCATGAACCGCGCAGTTTACTCGGATTTGATATTCAGACAGAAGGCATTGGCGCCGCCCGGCGGATTGCATCAATCCGTTCGGCGAATGGGGCGTCACTCGAGCGTGGCAAAAGATACGTCATCGCACTGAACTCGTTCGACTCGCGCAGCGCCGGTCATCGATTTATGAAGTTGCGTGCCTTGCTGGAAAGTTCCACCGTAAATTGCCAATTGCATCCGGTCCAGACGCGCGACGCGCTGATCGATTACTTCCAGCGGCATAAAATTGTTCGCAAGATCGAACGGCAATGGCTGCCAATTGCAGCCTGATTGATAGTAACGTTGACCTTGCAAACACCAAGCCTTGCGCTGGCTGATCGATCCGATCACAATACGCAGGGTCAAATCATCCGTGCTTCCTTTTTCAAACGGGAGCCGGTGATCTGTGCGCGTGACCTTATCGGGACCACTTTGAATTGGGGTCGTTGCTCCGGCGTCGTTGTCGAAGCCGAAGCGTACCTGGCGTGTGACGACGAAGCTTGCCACACGTTTATGCGTCCGAGTGCGCGCGCTTTTGTTGAACGAAACAAGGCAGGCGCTGCCTATATCTATTTTAGTTATGGTGCCCACTGGATGTTAAACGTGCTGGTCAAAGGCGCGGTTGATGGTTTCGTGTTGATTCGTGCGCTTGAACCGCGTCGAGGTATTAGCTTCATGAAACGACGCCGTGGTGTAGAAGAGCTTGGAAGACTCTGTTCCGGGCCGGGCAAACTCACCCAGGCGCTGGATATCACGCATCGACATCACGAAATGGATTTGTGCGCGGATCCGCGGCATTGCTTTATCCACGAAGCAAATGAAGCGCTCGATGTCGTCGCGGATAAACGCATCGGCATCACCCGGTCCCCTCATTTTCCGTGGCGTTTTACCCTGCGGGGAAGCACATTCGTAAGCGTGCCGGCCAAGCTGTAGCGGGGGTCTGTGACTGTCGCTGAATTCATCGCGCACGCGATTGGTGGGAACGTAGGGGCGGCGCGCTGCGCCGTCCGCGGACATCGCAGCGCGATGTCCCTACCATCGGCGGCCAAAATCGGTGCCCAAAACGATCCGTTATCGCGAGCCGAAACACGTACCGTGAGTTGACTCAGCACCCACCGCGTCGAACCTTAGCGGCTTGATGAAGCCCAACAAACAGCGCGTGCTTTTAGGAATGAGCGGTGGAGTAGATTCCAGCGTTGCCGGCTATTTGCTGCAAGAGCAAGGCTACGAAGTCATTGGCGTGACCATGAAAGTGTGGCCGCAGGATTGTATCTCGCGTGCAGAAGATAAGTGTTGTGGTCCACAGGCGGTGGCCGATGCCCGCTCGGTCGCTCATTCGTTAGGCATCCCGCATTATGTCGTGGACGAAGCGGACCAGTTCGAGCAAACGGTGATCAATTATTTCGCGAGCGAGTATCAGGCCGGGCGCACGCCGAATCCGTGCGTGATGTGCAACGAGAAGCTGAAGTTCGGGAATTTATGGCAGAAGGCACACGCGCTCGGTTGCGATTACATCGCGACCGGTCATTACGCCATTATCGAATATGCTGTAGCCGGGCGCGGTGGGCCCGGCCACGCCGTCCTGCGCAAAGGAATCGATCCGCGCAAAGACCAATCGTATTTCCTCTTCAGTTTGCGCCAGCCGCAATTGCGTCGCGCGTTGACGCCGCTCGGCACGATGTCGAAGCCGGAGATTCGCGGAATCGCGCGCTCGTTAGGACTCAAAGTCGCAGACAAGATTGACAGTCAGGAAATTTGTTTTGTTCCAGGCAACAACTATGCGGAGTTTCTGCGCTCACATCTTGGCCAGGAGGAGTTTCATCGCGGCCCGATTTATGACGTCGACGGAAACTACGTCGGTGAGCACGAAGGAATCGAGCTTTTCACCATCGGCCAGCGCAAGGGCCTGCCTGGCGGTTCGCCCCGGCCGCGCTACGTGGTGGACCTCGATCCGGAAACTAACCGTGTGATTGTGGGCGACGCGGATGATTTAGTTTGCGACGAATTCGAAATCGACCGCGTAAATTGGCACCCTGTAGCCGGGGGCGGTGACCCCGGCCGCTCGCCACGTGAAGTGACCGTCAAAATCCGCTACAGCCATCCGGGAACAAAGGCAGAGGTTATTCCACTCGAAAACAACCGTGCCCGGATTCGATTGCACGAACCACAGCGCGCCGTCACGCCGGGGCAGGCCGCGGTCATTTACAATGGCGACGTAGTCGTCGGCGGCGGCTGGATTTGCCGGACCGAGCCGGCCAGACGGCGCGAAGCACTAGTTCCGGCTTAAGAAAGGCTAGACAGAAGGAAACGAAGGTAACGAAGTCCTGATCAGTTCTCCGCGAAGTATCGAAGAATCTTCGTTTTCTTTGTTACCTTCTGTTAAAGCTCTTCTTGATGCATGAAACGGCGGCGAGCGTCCTGATTGCGTTCTGCACTTTTCCAGACGCAGAGACGGCGCGCAAAATCGTTCAGGAGATTGTCGATCTTCGGCTGGCGGCGTGTGGAAACATCGTTCCGCAAATTCATTCGATTTATCGCTGGCAGGGCAAAGTAGAATCAAATGACGAAGCGCTCGCCGTTTTCAAACTAGCGTCAGCGCGCTACGCCGAATTCGAAACGAAGCTGCGCGGGCTCCATCCCTACGATGTCCCGGAGATTATTTGCTGCAAGATCGACAATGGATTGCCGGAATATTTAAAGTGGGTCGCCGAGAACTGCGCTAACTAACGGCAGCACGTCGTCTCTTGGCCAGCGCAAAGATGGTCACGCCGACCGCATTGGCGATAACAGTCACGGCGATAATCTTGGCCGCGAAAATCAGCCGGCTCGGCACATCGATGATTGGATAGACGGTGAAGAAAATCGCGAGCAGAGAAACACCGAATCCGCAGAGGGCCGCGATCCGCAGCCAAACGGGCGCGGCCGAACGAATCGTGGCCGCGCCTGCGATCGGAATTGCGAAGAGCATGAGATAAACGATTCCGTAGAAAACGTTGGCGGCGTTGTCGACCAGTTGAAATGCTTCCTGGATTCCGGCGCCGATCTGGCTCGCAACCGCGATGACCAAAGTGATGACGCCAACGAAGATAATCGAGTTGATCGGCGTCTTGTAGCGCGGATGCAAACGCGAAAACCAAACCGGCAGAAGCTGATCCCAGCCCGCCACCATTGGCAGGCGTGAACTGCCGGTGAGATGAACGCTGGTCGATGAAATCGATCGCACCGTCATGAGCAGAATCCCCACGGAAGCGATCGCCCCCGCAATCGGAAACGAACGCAGGCCGAGTCGCAATGTTTGCGGGACTGGACCGATGAGATCGATTTGATCGTTGCCGATGAATGACAAGACCGAACTAGTGCCGAGGATGAACATCAGCGCAATAACGGGAGAGGCGATCATGACGGAGAGAGAAATGTTGCGGGCGGGGGCACGTGTTTCGCCGGCGAGAATGGCAACGTACTCAAAGCCGCTCAGCGCGCCGACCGCCAGTTTACTGAAGATATTGAAGCAGTAAAAGATCGACATCGTCGGCGCGGCTATCTGCAGCGGGTGATATTGCTTGAGCTCGCCGCGAGCGAGGCTAACGAACGGCAAAGCGATGAGGGCACCGTAAACCAGAAGCATGGCGAAGGCACCGACGTTGTGGACCCATTTACCTAACGATAAGCCGCGAACCCCAGTCCAGCAGAGACTAACGACCAGCGCGCAACTGATCAACGATACGCACCATTTGTTGTTCGGCATCCAGGCCGCGGTTTCGCCGATGGCATAGGATAGATTGGTTGTGACGAACATTCCGCCCAGGGCGATGACGGTGATGGAGAGCAACCAGAGATTCCAAGCCACGATGAACCCGGCGAACTCGTTGAAGCCGAGTTTCGCCCATTGATATAGCCCGCCCTCGAGCGGCATGAGGCGATTCAAATAAATGACAACGGCGGCCTGTGGAATGTAGAAGAGCAGGATGGCGAGTAACCAAAAGAAAAGATGCGACGGTCCCAGTTTGGCGGCGGCGCCGACCCAACTCGAGCCGACCACAAAGAGGATTTGGGTGAGAACGAGATCGTTCAAGCCGAGTTCCTTTTTCAACGCAACGCTGCGTCCTTCGACCGTTTGTTCGGCTCGATCTAAGTCCGTCGTCATGGTTGCGTGAGCGGACCCACACGCGAGTCACGAATGGTAGGGACAGCGCGCTGCGCTGTCCGGACGCCGCAGCGCGGCGTCCCTACCAGCACCTTCAATAACATCGATTTACGTACGTTTTTGCCTCAATCACGGGCTTTGTTTCGGCGGGGGTCCCGTTCGAAACTCGGAATGACGAATTTTCCCGGCCGGATAAGCAATGTAACCGCCCATCGCTAAAACCACGCAGCCCAATCCTAGAACAGAAATGGCCAGGGCCGCCGAGGACTTTGGCCATTTGAGCGGTGCCAAAATGCCTAGCGCAGCCAAAGCCGCAAGACCATAGAAGCAGTAAATAAAACGCTCGGCTCTCGATTTATGCTCCGACAGCCATGCGTCGCCGGTTTCATCGGACCGCGAATACATGATGTCGTAGCTGGCTTCGCCAAATTCGAAAACCGGCCAGGCCGAGGCGGCAGTTATCACGATAACAATGAGGGC
>Ga0207684_10002808_pt1 | contig 17311 bp, 15 predicted proteins | sample KBSK5501metaG_FD_184342 | JGI IMG/M metagenome (GOLD analysis project Ga0207684, IMG submission 184342) | Corn, switchgrass and miscanthus rhizosphere microbial communities from Kellogg Biological Station, Michigan, USA - KBS K5-50-1 metaG... | ecosystem: Host-associated > Plants > Roots >...
GGGCGATGTGTCGCTTATCCCGCCGGGGCACGATGCATGGATTGTGGGAGATGAGGCCTTTGTCGGGATCGATATCACAGGCATGGTAAATTACGCCAAGCAGGCGTAGAAGCACTGACTCGGCGATTCGCCGTTCCGACGCCGGGAGATTGAGTGGCTCCATCAGAGCCACTCTTCAAAATCTCAAGTTTGCCAGTTGATCGCGGCGGTTCTCGTACGTTTGAACCTGGAACAAGGGACGTATATATACGTATGCTTAACATCGCCTTTCTAAATGGAGAATTCCTGCCGCTGGACCGTGCGAGCGTCTCAATCCTCGATCGCGGCCTTTTGTTTGCTGATGGAGTTTATGAGGTCACCGCGGTAGCAAACGGCAGAATGATTCAACATGAGGATCATTTCGATCGACTCTACCGATCGCTGGAATCCATTGAGTTGGCAGCTCCGCTTTCCCGTCAGCAGGTCCAAGAAATGCAGTTGGAACTGGTCCGGCAAAATCAGTTAGCCGAAGGAATCATCTATCTGCAAATCACTCGTGGGGCAGGGATCAGAGATTTTGCGTTTCCGTCTCAGGTCAAACCGACTGTGTTCGCTTACTGCTCGGAAATGAAGATAGTGAATCACGAGAAGCTGAAAACCGGAGTTAAGGTAATTACCGCGCCCGATCTGCGCTGGCTTAGAAGAGATATCAAAAGCGTATCAATGTTGCCGCAGGTTCTCGCCAAGCAAAAGGCGCGGTCCGCCGGTGCTTTTGAAGCGTGGCAAGTTGAGGATGGACACATCACTGAAGGATCGTCGACATCTGCTTTTATTGTGCGCGATGGCGTTCTCTATACCCATCCGCAGAACCAGCGAATTCTCGCGGGCACTGTGCGCAAGAATATTCTGAAACTGTGGCGGGATGACATGAAACTTGAAATCAGCGAGACCGCGTTCAGCCCGGATGAGGCTAAGGCGGCTGATGAAGCGTTTCTAACCAGCGCCTCGACCTTTGTTCTGTCGGTGGTGGAAATTGACGGCCATCCGATCGGCAATGGACAGCCTGGAGAGCTGGCGACCCGGCTCCGGGCGCTTTATCTGAAGCGAAACGGCTGCGTCTGAAGGCGGGGGGAGGTGTCGGCGTGTCGGCGTGTCGGCGTATCGGCGTATCGGCGTATCGGCGTATCGGCGTATCGGCGTATCGGCGTATCGGCGTATCGGCGTATCAGCCTGGCAGGTGTTCGGGGTGCAAGCATTCTGGAAAGTCACGATAAATCGTTAACCTACCGCTTGTGGATACTGATTCGCCCACACACCGACACGCCCACACGCCCACATGCCGACACGCCGACTCGCCGATACGCCGATACGCCAAAACCTCCCGCCAGAGCTTTCAGGTTGAATATTTGTCCAGTGGGTGAATATTTGCCCAACGTTACCCCCGGGCCGGAGGTCCCCCTTCTAAATTATGGCCATCAAACTATCCGAAAAAAATCTGGGATCATTGTCTCCAAATGTCAGGGCTCCTGCCTATAACCGGCAAGAACTTGGTCAACAAATTCTCCATGTCGGCGTCGGCGGATTTCACCGGGCGCATCAGGCAGTCTATGCTGATGATCTGTTCCATCTGGAATCAAAAAGTCCGTGGGGTTTTTGCGGCGTCGGACTGCTGAAACAGGACGCGCGGATCGGAGAAGTTCTGGCTTCACAGGACTATCTGTACACAGTTGTCGAGCAGAGCTCAGAAGGGAACACGGCGCGTATTATCGGTTCCATTCTGAATTTTCTGCACGGCCCGAGTGATCCCGAGCGCGTCCTGGAGAGGATGGCCTCCGATGAGTGCCGGATTGTGTCACTGACTATCACCGAAGGTGGTTACTATGTGCACCAGGGAACGGGCGAATTCGATGCGCAGAACCCCGATATTCAGCACGATCTATCGTACCCGAAAGAACCGGTCTGCTCATTTGGTTATCTGGGTGAGGCGCTCGACCGGCGTCGAAACCGCGGACTTCCGCCATTCACTATGATGTCGTGCGACAACATCCAGAGTAATGGGGATGTCATGCGCAAGATGTTCCTGGCCTTCGCTGAGTTACGGGAGCCCGCTTTGCGCAATTGGTTGGAACAGAATGGCGCGTTCCCAAACAGCATGGTTGACCGGATTACACCTGCGACGACCGACGCGCATCGAGCACTCGTCCAGAAAGAATTCGGGATTGAAGATGGATGGCCTGTCGTGACGGAACCGTTCAAGCAATGGGTCATTGAGGATCATTTCCCTCTCGGACGACCTCAATGGGAACGAGTGGGCGCGCAAATGACTTCTGATGTTCTTCCCTACGAAAAGATGAAAATAAGGCTCCTGAACGCGAGCCATCAGGCCCTTTGTTATATCGGCATGTTGTTGGGGCATCAGTTTGCGCATGAAACGATGGAAGACGCCCGGATTCGGCGATTGGTCGAAACGATGATGAATGTAGAGGTGACACCGTTGTTGCCGAAAGTGCCGGGAGTCGATTTGAGTGAGTACAAAGCCACTTTGATTGAGCGTTTCGCAAATCCGGCAATTGGAGATCAGCTTTCCCGGATCGGAACTGAAGGTTCAGCGCGAATTCCGAAATTTGTTTTGCCATCGATCGCGGAACAGTTGGAGAAGGGAGGACCGATCAAATTTCTCAGCTTCACTGTTGCCGCCTGGTTCCGGTATCTGAACGGAAAGGACGACCAGGGGAAGGAGATGCCGATTATCGATCCAATGGCCGACAAGTTGCGGGCGGTCGCAGCTTTCAAAGATCCGCAGAAGTTTCTGGACATGCGGGAAATATTCAGCGAAGAGCTGGCCAATTCGGAACGCTTTGTAAAAGAGGTCAACGAAGCGTTTCAGAGCTTCTATCAAAACGGGGCAAAGGCGACGTTGGAGCGGTGGTTGGAATCGGAGAAGTGACGTCGCTAGGGTCGTGCTTCAGGCATAGGTATTACCTTACCGGGTAGCGACGCCCAAAGAGGTCGACCTAGAAGGTCAAGCCACGGTCAATCCGGGAGGATTGTCCACCTAGCTTAGCCGCGGGTCCTCGGTGCCAAGCCTCTGGCTTGACCGTGGGTTGAGCTTCCCAGCTCGACGACCCAGCGCAAGGCCACACACACGAGGCTGAGCTGAAGCTCAGCCCTACCGATGCTGGGTCATTCAAATGCGCGCGTACGTTACGACGCCGCTATTACGCCTGAAAAAGCTGTTGAGAAACGCATATCCCTTGCGGTTAGATGTTCCGCAACTTTATGCGATTTCTTCGTTCATTTGATGCGCATCAGCGAGTATTAACCGCGATCGTTGTAGGCGCGGTCGTCTTTTTAACGACATCAGGACTGCATCGTTTAGCCCTTCAAATCTTCTTCACCTGGAACGCGTTTGCGTTCACAATCATCCTGCTCTGCTGGATGCGGATCGTTTTTGCGGATGTTCGCACTGTGGTTCGTTCAGCAAAACTTCAGGACGCCGGGCGCACTGCGATCTTTCTGTTTGTCATTGCCGCTGCGTGTACCAGTCTATTTGCTGTCGCTTTCTTACTTGGAACCGCGAAAGGACTTCATGGGAGAGCGCTGACTGGGCATATATTGCTGGCTGCTGGAACGGTGGTCTGCTCCTGGTTCCTAGTGCACACGGTTTTCACCATGCACTACGCTCATGCCTACTATCGGCAGGCCGAAACCGGCGGAGGTATTGAAAAAGGCCACGGCCTCGATTTTCCCGGCAAACGTGAGCCCGACTTTCTGGACTTTGCCTATTTCTCTTTTGTTATCGGGATGACTTTTCAGGTCTCTGATGTGCAGATCACCTCGCGTCGAATACGACGTTTAGCGCTGGTCCATGGGATGCTTTCATTTGCGTTTAACACGGTGATTCTCGCATTTGCTATCAATCTTGTGTCGGGATTGTCCGGCAGTTGAAAAAGGCGGAAATGGCGACCTCCTAAAAATCGGCCCTAGGCACCCGGACAAACCTGATTCATCGTAGTTTCTTATGCGGACATTTCTACCGGTAATCCTGTTTTGCATCTTTTGGTTTAGCGGCTGCGCGAGTTCTTCCCATTCCAGAAGCGGCGGATTTAAACCTTCGCAGAATGACCGAGTCAGTGTCACTAGCGCCGGTCTGCAAACCGTGAATCTCGACGGCAACTATTATGTGCGATGGACATTTTCTATTCAGCCCAAACAACCGATCGAATTCCGGTCGATCCGGGTCGAGGATGTGTCGGGTCCGCAACCGGTGCTGGTGATCAATGATGTTGCGCCGCAGCTCCAGGACGGAAAATGGACGGGTAGCGGTGGAATGATTGAATTGACTGCGACCGGTTTGCCTTGGCTGTTCGATGAACAGGAGAGCGTGCGCGTCTTTCAATTTACGATCACGGAACTGGATGGCCGAGCCTACGTGCTTCAGCAGTCCGTTCCCTATTCCAAAGGGGCCAAGGCCGCAGTCCGAAAGCTAGTTGGAAGGTAAGCCCGCACTATCTAAATGACTCCTGCTCTCGTTCAAGCTAGATTTCTTGAGAAACCTATGACCCCCTTTATGAAAGCCATTTTTGTAGCTCTTGTTGTGCTTTTGCTAGGGACGCTGGCGGACGGGAAATTAGTTACTAAGCCGATCCAGTATGAACAGAATGGAACGAAACTACAGGGGTATCTCGCCTATGATGATGCCCTCTCGGCAAAAGGGAAACTGCCGGGGGTTCTTGTCGTTCACGAATGGTGGGGGTTAAACGACTATATCAAAGGGCGAACTGACCAACTGGCAAAGATGGGTTATGCCGGGTTTGCCGTCGACATGTATGGCGATGGACAGACAACCACCGATCCGGCGAAAGCAAAAGAACTCACCGGGCCGTTTCACGGTGGGCCGTTGATTGTCGACCGTGCCAAGGCCGGCCTGGACGCGTTTGTTAAGACCGGTGTGGTCGACGAAACGAAAGTAGCTGCCATCGGATTCTGTTTTGGTGGCGCAGCATGTTTAACGCTGGCATACAGCGGGGCGCCAGTGGCCGGCGTAGTAACTTTTCATGGAGCTTTGGTTCCGCCGCAGGCGGGCGCAGCGGAGAAGACAAAGGCAAAATTTCTGATCTTGCATGGAGCGGTCGATCCATTGGTAGGTAAAGAAGAGGTCGATGGATTCACCAAAGCAATGAACGACGCAAAATTGGATTACGAGTTCATTGAATATTCCGGCGCCATTCACGCCTTCACAAACCCTGATGCCGACAAGATCCGTGAAGCGTCTGGATTAAAAGGCATCGGCTATAATGCCGAGGCGGCCAAACGTTCCTGGGATCGGATGCAGGTGTTCTTTAAGGAGATATTCGGGGCGTAGGGGTTCGGCCCACCGTCGTCCGTCTACCGTCTTCCCTCCATCGCCGCTCGCCAAGCAGCGACAACGGAAGACGGTGGACGGTAGAACGGAAGACTGAAAACCCTAAGTTTTGCGCTGCTCGGCGCAAAACTCAGGCGGATCCTATCAAAATCCCTGTAATGAACACGAGCACCCCGCCCAGCACGACCTGGAAAATCGCCGAAAGCAGCGGTGTATCCATGAAATGATGGCGGATCCATGAGATAACGGCGAGCTCCACTGCTACTACGACTACTGCGATAGCGGTCGCCAGATAGAAGTTGGAAATCAGATAGGGTAGCGTGTGCCCGATACCGCCGAGCGTCGTCATTATTCCACAAACACTCCCGCGTATCCATGGACGGCCACGACCGCTCAGCGCACCATCATCCGAAAGCGCTTCGGCAAACCCCATGCTGATGCCTGCTCCGATCGAAGCCGCAATACCAACAAGAAAAGCGTCCCAGCTATTCTTTGTCGCGAAGGCCGCAGCAAACACCGGGGCCAAAGTAGATACGGAGCCGTCCATCAGGCCTGCCAGACCGGGCTGGACGATGCGTAGCACGAAGCTCCTTCTGTTCGCTTCGTCTTCTTCTGCCCGGGCACCGGACTCGACTTGTTCCTTTTCCAGATGCTCCGCTAACGCAACATGTTGCGCCTCTTGCTGGGCCAAACTGGTCAGCAGCTCACGGACCGGCAGAGCAGTCATCTTTTCGGCGGCTTTTTCATAGAAGCGGCGTGTTTCTTGTTCCATGGAAGCGGCTTCACCGCGGATCTGCTTCACGGTGAGGATCCGGTTCAACCAGATCGGTCTCCGATTGATGAAGCCTTTTACATCTTGCTTTCGTAGGAGCGGGATATGATCTCCAAAACGTTGTCGATAAGCGTCAACCAGCTGCCGATAATGATCGGCTTCCTCGTCTCGCATCGCAGCCAGAGCTTCCGCGGTTTTCGGGTACTCAGCCCGCATCTTTTCTGCGAACTGACCGTAGATTCTGCCGTCTTCTTCTTCTAGCGAGATAGCCAACGCCAGAATTTCCTGTTCACTCAATTCATGAAACGATCTTGCCATACGTGCCGAAACGAAATCCTATCAGGGCGGTGCGATGACCATCGCTAACGACAGGGCTTCAACATCCTCCGACAGCTGCCAACTAAAGTCGAGGGACGGAACCGTTTACCAGCTATTTGAAGCTGAGACTCAATTGCTTTGGTGCGAACCGCGGAACGATTCGACGGCAGTTAAAAAACGCGATATACCTTCACCAATGAGTTCTCCCCATCCAATTTTCGGCGACCGTCCGGTAGACGACTGGATTTCAGAGTATGAACAGGCGCATAAAGATCCGGTCAATCGCGTGCTACACACGTTCGGTATCCCGATGATCGCTTTGTCGCTTCCGCTCTTTCTCATCGCTCCACTGATCAAGGGATTCTGGAAGGTGCCGCTTAGTCTCTTCACGATGGGGTGGATCTTTCAATTTGTTGGTCATGCGAGCGAAGGTAAACCACCGGAATTCTTGAAAGACTGGCGATTTCTTTTTGTTGGTCTGCGTTGGTGGCTGAAAAAAATCCAAGGACAGTAGGGGGAGGGGTTGCGGTTCCGGGTTCCGGGACAGAAAGCGCTCGAGAAGTGAAAACCCGGAACCAGGAACGCGAAACCCGGAGCCCGGAACCTCTTACAGTTCCATGACGCGAATAGTGTTGGGCAACTTTGGAGGCGTCGCGATCGCGGCACTGTAGCCACGAGGGGTATCTACGATTCGCGCGGGCAGCTTTTGTGCTTCCAGCGATCCCGGGGCGATGGACAGCCCTTTGCCGATCGCTTTTGTGTACGCCTCTTTGATGACCCAGATCCGAAAGAATTCGGATTGCTGTTCAGCCGGCGACATTTCGCGGAACGCGGTCAACTCCTGGTTGGATAAAATCGCGTCGGCCAGGGCAGCAATTGAAAGATCATCGCGGATCAACTCAACATCAACACCAATCGCCGATGCAGTTGTAATCGCGATCAACGCCAGGTCACCGGAATGAGAGAGATTAAATTGCAAGGGGGCGCCCGGCAGATGCGGTTTGCCATAGGGATTGTAAGCAAATTCGAGAGTGCTTGGATCCTTAGAAAGATAGTGCCCGAGAATATGGCGTAGGGCGACACGGCTGTTGATAAAACAGTTTTTGTCGCGCTGAAAATGGAATCGGTCGGCGCGTTCCCGTTCGTCCGCTGAAAGCAGAACCGCTGCCTGCGGTGACTGGTCGAGGCGTACAATCCAGACGTGTGCCTCGTCTTTTCCAAGTTCGGTTGTTGAAGAGCGCAATCCCGTCCATCCCGCCATATTAAGATTTCATGAAAAATCCGGCGGCTGTCAATCGCGTCGCGTCGGGCGCCAAGGCCGAAGATGTCGACCTGGAAGGTCAACCCACGGTCAATCCGGGAGGACTGGTCGTCGCCACACCCAGAGATTCGGCAACAACCAAGCTTCCAGCTTAACCGTGGGTTGAGCTTCCTAGCTCGACCTATCAGCGTGTCGCCAAGAACCCAGGCTCTAGATGATTCGCGGCATCGCCGGGCTACTACTAATGAAATTGTTCGTGCTCGGTCGAACCGTGAAGAGCGGTAGTGGACGATTCGCCTTGAGATATAACCTGGGCTACGTCGTCGAAGTAACCGGTGCCAACTTCGCGTTGATGCTTGGTAGCTGTATAGCCTTCGGCTTCAGCAGCAAATTCCGCATTTTGTAGTTCAGCGTAGCCAGACATTCCTTTTGCCCGATACGCTTTTGCCAGTTCAAACATGCTGAAGTTAAGCGCATGGAATCCGGCTAAAGTTATGAATTGGAACTTGTACCCCGTGGCCGCCAGCTCGCGTTGAAAAGAAGCGATCGTTTTCTCGTCGAGTTTTTTGCGCCAGTTGAACGAGGGCGAACAATTATAGGCAAGCGACTTGCCTGGATGTTCAGCGTGAACTGCTTCTGCGAAAGTCTTTGCTTCTTTTAGATTCGGCTCGCTTGTCTCGCACCAGAGCAGGTCCGCAAATGGCGCATAGGCGTTAGCACGCGCGATCGCTTGATCGATCCCAGCGCGGACCCGAAAGAAACCCTCGGAAGTCCGTTCGCCGGTAAGGAACGGCTTGTCGCGCTCATCATAGTCGCTCGTGAGTAACGCGGCCGAATTAGCATCTGTCCGGGCAATTATGAGCGTCGGCACATCGCAAACATCTGCCGCAAGCCGGGCAGCAACCAGGTGTTTGATCGCGTGGTGAGTCGGTATCAAAACCTTGCCGCCCATGTGCCCGCATTTCTTTTCCGAAGCTAGTTGGTCTTCGAGATGGATGCCGGCTGCGCCCGCCTCGATCATAGACTTCACCAGTTCGAAAACGTTGAGCGGTCCGCCAAAACCGGCCTCCGCGTCCGCGACGATTGGCGCCAACCAATAAATATCGTCCTTGCCTTCGTGGTGATAGATCTGATCGGCCCTAAGCAAAGCTTGATTGATCCGTTTCACAACCGCCGGCACGCTATTGGCCGGGTAGAGGCTCTGATCCGGATACATTTGGCCTGCTAGATTGGCATCGGCTGCAACCTGCCAACCGCTCAAATAGATTGCCTTCAGGCCGGCTTTTACTTGTTGAACTGCCTGGTTTCCCGTCAATGCTCCCAAAGCACCTACGAACTCTTCTGTGTGCAGCAAGTGCCAGAGCCGTTCCGCGCCGAGCCTGGCCAGCGTATGTTCAATTCGAACGGAACCGCTTAAACGTCGAACGTCGTCCTCGCTGTAATGCCTGTAGACATCCTCCCAGCGCTTCCCTTGAAAGCCGCCTGCGGGCGTTGAGTTTGGTTGGTCAGTGTGCATGTTGATTTTCTCTGTTGAAAGATGGACTGGCAGCGACGTTGTAGTGATTCGCCACTTTTTCTATTCTTGAGAGAAGTCGTTTCGCCTCCGGTTCGAACACAGGCGTTTCGTAGTTTGGGCCTGCGAACGCTTTGACGGCGTCGAGCGACTCAAAGTAGTTGATTACGACGAACTCGGTCTCCTCTTCGCGATCGCACCGCAAGATATGAGCACCGTGGTATCCCGGTATCTTGGCAAGCTGCGGAAAAACGGTATCCTTCAGCAGACGCTCGTAAGCATCCGCGTTTAGGGTTTTTGTCCATCCGCGCCAATGTCGCGCAATCATTGTCAGTAGTTCCGAATCTTGAGTTTCTTAATGACTCATTCCAATGCTTCGTATCCGGGAAGGGTCAAAAATTCGATGAACTGATCGTTGGTTGTGAGTGAATCAAATAATTGAGCAGCATCTTTATAGCGGCCTCCGGTAAATCTCTTATCGCCAACCGCTGCCCGAATTTTAGAGAGTTCGCTCTCCATGATCTCATGAAAGAGCTCCTTCGTGACCTTCCGACCGTCTGAAAGGACACCCTTTGGGTTGCGGATCCATTGCCATACCTGTGCCCGCGAGATCTCCGCGGTGGCTGCATCTTCCATCAGATTGAAAATCGGAACGGCTCCTGAACCTCCGAGCCACGCCTCAAGATATTGGATGCCGACGCTCACATTTGTTCGCAGTCCTGCTTCAGTGATGGGTTCTTCCGGACCAAATTGAAGGATGTCCTTAGCCGTGATTCGGATATCTTCCCGTTTCCGATCGATCTGGTTTGGCGTTTTCATGACTTTGTCGAACGCTTCTAACGCCACCGATACTAAACCGGGATGCGCCACCCAGGTTCCATCGTGTCCATCATTTGCTTCGCGCTCTTTGTCTGCGCGAACTTTAGCGAACGCTTCTTGATTCGCTTTTTCATCATTCTTAATTGGAATCTGGGCAGCCATTCCACCCATCGCATGGATGTTCCGGCGGTGACACGTCTGGATACAAAGCAGCGAGTAAGACCGCATGAAATGGGTGGTCATTGTAACCAGAGCGCGATCGGCAAGTATGAAGTCTGGCTTGTTCCGGAATCGCTTGATGCAACTGAAGATGTAGTCCCAACGCCCACAGTTCAGGCCGGCGGAATGCTCTCTTAGCTCATATAAGATTTCATCCATTTCAAAAGCCGCCAGAATCGTTTCGATGAGGACCGTCGCCCGAATTGATCCCTGAGGAATCCCAATATGCGCCTGCGCAACCCGGAAGACATCGTTCCAGAGGCGCGCCTCGAGGTGGCTTTCCATTTTCGGTAAGTAGAAGTAGGGACCTGAGTCTCTTGAGAGAAGCTCGCGTGCGTTATGAAAAAGATAGAGAGCGAAATCAAAAAGCCCTCCTGAGACCGGTGCGCCATCGACCCAGACATGTTTCTCCGGTAGGTGCCATCCCCGTGGACGGACAAGCATTACAGCGATCTGATCGTTGAGGCGGTAATCCTTCCCTTCCGGACTGGTGAACTGGATCGTTCTGCGAACGGCGTCGCGAAGATTGATTTGGCCTTCGACCATGTTGGCCCAGGTCGGCGCATTAGCATCTTCGCAATCGGCCATGAAAACTTTCGCGCCCGAATTTAGCGCGTTGATCATCATCTTTCGATCAGTTGGACCTGTAATTTCGACGCGACGATCCTGGAGATCCGCCGGAATTGGAGCAACTGTCCAAGCCGACTTCCGAATCTCTTCGGTTTCGGGAAGAAAATCTGGTGTTTTACCTGAATCGATCTCGGCCTGGCGAGTTGCCCTTCGCGCCAGTAATTCTTTGCGGCGGCCGTCAAACTCGCGGTGGAGTTTCGCGACCAGCTCAAGCGCGTCGGGCGTTAATATTTCGTTGCCTCGCGGAGGGATGTCACCGCGAATTTCAATGCCGTGGGGTAGTTGCAGGTTCATCGCCATAGGATTGCTTGCTCGGGGGGCAGGATTGCGAATAAACGTAACCGCAGATTCCGCCGATTACACAGATTTCTTTGGCATGGTTCGTTGGAAGAGGGGTGTCAGGCTGCGGAACAAATGAAATGGGGACCCATAGGACCTATAGGACCAATGAGACTTATGAGTATGCGGTTCGGAGGTGCGCTCGCCCAAACGGAACCTGCTCGACAATCGTTGCTGTTCCAGGGCATGATCCCAATTTTTCCTCCCCCAATCAATGTGGTCCCAAGTTTATAACCCGCTGCACAGCATTCTGTTGTCGGCTCTGGTTGCAGCGATTCCTGTCGTAGTCTTGCTTGGCGCTCTCGGAGTGTTTCACGTGCGAGCGCATATCGCGGCGTTGCTCGGATTGATCGCTTCACTCTGTGTTGCGGTCTTTGCCTTTGGAATGCCGTGGAAGATGTCGGTGATCACGGCCGCATACGGCGCGGCTTACGGCTTGTTGCCGATCGGTTGGATCATCCTGAATGTCATTTTCCTTTATCAGCTAAGCCGCGAGAAAGGTCATTTTCAGGTTCTCCAGAATAGCATCGCCAGCGTTACTGAGGATCGCCGATTACAGCTTTTGCTGATTGCGTTTGCGTTTGGCGCATTTTTTGAAGGAGCCGCCGGCTTCGGAACCCCGGTTGCCGTTACCGGCGCGATTCTCATCGGACTTGGATTCGCACCGCTCCCTGCGTCCGGCTTTTCACTGATTGCAAATACCGCGCCGGTAGCTTTCGGAGCGCTGGGAACACCGATTATCGCGCTGGCGGGTGTAACTGGGCTTGACCAATTCGAGCTTTCAAAAATGGTCGGACATCAGCTTCCCTGGTTCTCTTTAATCATCCCTTTCTGGCTGATTTGGGCGTTTGCCGGGTTCCGCGGAATGATTCAGATCTGGCCCGCAATTCTGGTCACCGGTGTCAGCTTTGCCATTCCGCAATTCATAGTCTCCAATTTTGTGGGCCCAATGTTGGTTGACATCGTCTCCGCGCTGATCTCTATGGCCGCGCTCATCCTGTTTCTGCGCGTTTGGCAGCCGAGCACGATCTGGCTATCGACGACTCGGGATGGGAACCAGCAAACACCGGACGCGAATGTCGCCGGGAACCTGGAAGTTCCGGTGGATATCGATTCGAAGAATGCCGCGGGAAATTCGCCAAGCGCTATTAGGGCTCTGGCTCCGTGGGTCATCCTCTGTGTTTTTCTTTTTGCCTGGGGCTGGCCCGACATCAGGAATTTCCTTGATAACGTCTTCAGCTTGAAAATCCCGGTGGTTGGCTTGGACAAAATGGTCCAGAAAATGCCGCCGATTGTACCGCAGCCTAAACCGGAGCCAGCAATCTACTCCTTCACGCTGCTCTCAGCGACCGGCACCGGAATTCTCGCGGCGGCGATTGTCGGCGGCTTCGTGATGGGATATTCGCCGCTTGGGCTCGTTTCCATGTATTGGCGGACACTGAAACTCGTCCGGTTCTCGTTGCTGACCATCGCCTGCATGCTCGCGCTAGGATATGTTACGCGTTACTCCGGTACCGATGCGGCTTTGGGAATTGCTTTTGCTCAGACAGGAGTGATGTATCCGCTTTTTGGTACATTGCTCGGATGGCTCGGAGTTGCACTGACTGGCTCCGACACTGCATCGAACGTTTTATTTGGCGGTCTGCAGAAAATTACTGCTCAGCAGCTGCAACTGAATCCTGTACTAATGGCTGCCGCTAACAGCAGCGGCGGTGTTATGGGCAAGATGGTTGACGCTCAAAGCATTGTGGTAGCATCCACAGCCACCCGCTGGTACGGGCATGAAGGCGAGATCCTGCGGTTCGTTTTTTTCCACAGCATCGCCCTGGCGGTTTTAGTTGGGCTGCTTGTGATGGCGCAGGCCTACGTGTTCCATTTGTGAGGGTGGCGTTTAGGGGCCACGGCAACATTCCGCGGTTTCCGATTTGGATTGGCTTGCGTTGGGTTCAGGTCGCGCGGAGCGCGAACCCTACCAATTTGTGAACATCGGACATCGTCGGTAGGGTTCGCGCTCCTGCGCGACCTGGACCCACGACCTGCCATCAAACGCCTTCTAGCGTTCCACGCACATGGCGATCCCCATTCCGCCACCGATGCAGAGGGTAGCTAGTCCTCGGTGAACATTCCGGCGCTTCATCTCGAACAGAAGGGTAACAAAAATCCGAGCACCGGATGCGCCAATTGGATGTCCGAGAGCGATCGCTCCGCCATTCACATTCAGCTTGTTCGGATCGAGTCCAAGCTCTTTGCCAACGGCGCAGGTTTGTGCGGCAAAAGCCTCATTCGCCTCGATCAAATCGACGTCATCCAATTTCCAGCCTGCCTTATCCAGCGCTTCGCGGACCGCGCTCACCGGGGCGATTCCCATTACTGCAGGATCAACTCCGCGGGTCGCCCATGAAACGATTCGAGCAATCGGCGCGATCTTGCGCCGCTCGGCTTCTTCAGAGCTCATCAACAGCACAGCGGCTGCACCGTCGTTGATGCCTGAGGCATTGCCGGCAGTCACGGTTCCGTCCTTTTGAAATGCGGGACGCAATCCGGCGAGAACTTCGGCAGTCGTATCCGGCCGGACACCTTCATCGCTCTTGATCCAGATATCCCCTTTCTTTCCGCTAATTTTGACCGGGACAATCTCTTCATCGAATCGACCGGCTGCCTGGGCTGCCGCTGCTCGTTGTTGGGAACGGGCAGCGAATTCATCCTGGGTCTCCCGGCTGACCTTCCAGCGTGCCGCGACATTTTCCCCGGTTATTCCCATGTGATAATCGTTGAAAGCGTCCCAGAGCCCGTCCGTGATCATCGTGTCTACCAGCTTTGCGTCGCCGAACGAAATACCGCTCCGAAGATGAACCGCATGACGCGCCTGGCTCATACTCTCTTGGCCACCAGCAACGACGATTTTCGCGTCGCCAAGCCGGATTGCTTGGGACCCAAGGGCGACAGCGCGAAGGCCTGAGCCGCAAACTTGGTTGATGCCGTACGCAGTAACTTCGACTGGTATACCGGCTGCTATTGCAGCCTGGCGGGCCGGATTCTGGCCTGCGCCTGCCGTCAGAACTTGTCCCAAGACGACCTCGGAGACTTCCTCGGGCTTTACGTTGCTCCGCTTAAGAACCTCCTCTATTACCAACGCCCCCAGGCGATGCGCAGGAAGATTGCTAAGTCCACCATTCAGTTTGCCGATAGGCGTCCTCGCTGCGCCAGTGATAACAACTTCGCTCATAATGTCATATAGGACTCGGTAGAGGACGCCGCAAATGGTTATGTCGCGTGAGCAGAGAGCGCTTTGGCTGTCGCAACACGACAACAAATCTCAGCCAGGGGTGATCTCGCCGCGACGGCGAAAGAACCCCTGGCATGTTCCGTTTTGGGGAGTGCATCCTGAAGGGATGGAAGAGGGGCTGGATTGGTTTGGTTCGCTGCATACCACTCTCTTCGGCCCTTTCAGGGCCAACGCTATTGGATGTGGTTACCAGGGGTTCTCCCGCTATCGCGGGATCACCCCTGGCTGAGATTTGTCGTCGCTTCGCGACTACTCAGCTCCCGCCTTCAATTGTCGGCGCTGTCGGCGATGACGGCGTTGCTCTCCGGCAAACCTTCCTGGCAGCTTCAGCATCTCGTTGAATCTGCGATCGGAGAGCTTGCAGGTCTGGAAACTTTTGTTCTGGGCGAAGGTATTCTAAAAACGCGACCTCGATATCCTGGCCGTAGATTTCCTCGTCAAAATCGAAGAGGTGTAATTCCAGGAGACGCTCACCACTCTCGTTTTCGATCGTGGGCCGCACACCGATGTTCACGACGCCATCATACTCGCGGTTCCGAAACCAGGCGCGGGCGGCGTATACCCCGTTGGGCGGGAATTGCTCGTTGTGGGCCCGCAGATTCGCCGTGGGGAACCCTAATTGCCGCCCCAGCTGACGTCCTTCTGATACAGTCCCGAGAATTGTAAAAGGTCTTCCCAAGAATCTGGAGGCTGACTCGAGGTCGCCGGCCTCAACCGCCGAACGGATCAGCGTACTGCTGACAACCTTCCCATCGACAACGACTGGGGCAACGCTAGTTAGCTCAAAAGAAAGTTCCTTCGACAATTCTCTCAGTAACTGGACGGAACCGGATCGATTGACTCCAAAGGTGAACGCTTCTCCCACACAAATTTGCCGGACTTCTTTCGCTGCTCCAACCAGTTCCTCGATAAAGGCTCGAGGCGGTGTTTTGGAGAATTCGTTGGTAAACTCGAGGATCAAGACCGAGTCAACGCCGCTTGATTCAATCAGCTTAACTTTGTGCTGAGTCGAAGTTAAGAGGCGTGGAGCTTTTTCTGGGCGCAAGATCTTGATTGGATGCGGATGAAACGTGACGACAACACTGTTTCCGCCGGTTCTACGGCTACTGGCTAACGCCTGGCTGATCACAGCCTGATGCCCAAGGTGGAGGCCGTCGAAAACGCCGATCGCCAGATGAACGGGTTGTCGTACCGAACCGAGAGCGTCAATCGATCGCAGGATGTCCATAGGCGAGTGTTAGTGTGAGTGCGAGTGTGAGTATTCGAATGGCATCGGCGCGGACTTGGTTTCTAACTCGCACTGACACTCACACTCGCACTCATGTTACGCTCCCCGCATTTTTGAGACTTCCGGCAGCGAGATAATCCGCTGAACAATATTCTGGGGCGCCGACGTTTTAAGTTCTTCGATAGTTACAGCGCCCTCCACGCTGAATCGTCCCGAGTTGGTTCGACGCAATTGGGAGAGGTGGGCGCCGCACCCCAGCTCTTCCCCAATATCATGGGCGTAAGTCCGAACATAAAAACCTTTGCTGCAAATCACGCGAAAATCGATTTCCGGTAAATGGATCTTGCGAATTTCGTGCGCGTAGACGTGAACGAATCGTGGTTCGCGTTCAACCACTTTACCTGCGCGAGCCAGTTTATAGAGAGGGACCCCATCTTTTTTGATTGCCGACACCATTGGAGGCATTTGATAGAAGTCACCGTGAAATTTGTTAAAGGCGGCCTCGATAGCGGTCGAATCGACTTTGCTGTAGTCTCGGGTTTCAACAATATCACCGTCCCGATCCTGGCTGTCTGTGATCTCGCCGAGCTTGATGCTGCCAACATATTCCTTGTCCTCCGCCATCAGGAGATCCTGGATCTTTGTGCCGCGTCCGAGAACGATCAATAGAAGTCCTGTAGCAAAAGGATCGAGTGTGCCGCAGTGGCCGACCTTTCGCGTTTCTAAACGTTTACGGACGATAGCTACCACATCGTGACTGGTCATACCGGCCGCTTTGTCGACCAGCAGGAGTCCGTCATATGTGTTGGGAGACTTCATCGATTACGATTTTTCGAATTCTGTGGCGAACTTCATCCAACGTACCTCGGATCCTGGCTCCTGCAGCCAACGGGTGGCCGCCTCCGCCGAATTGCATGCAGATCTGGCTCACGTCGATGCGGGCATCCTTGGATCGCAAACTGATGCGAACTTTTCCGTCTGATAGTTCTTCAAAGAAGATAGCTACGATTACGCTGCCGATACAGCGAACGTAATCGATCAATCCATCGACGTCATCCGGCTGGATATTCAGTTCCTGCTTGATCGCCTGGGGTAAAGCGAGGCTTGCTATCTTGTCTTCGAGATCAAATGTTGCCTCGGGTAAGATCCTGGCGACTAACTGCATCCGCCTCTTGGGATAACTTTCATAGAGGTTGCGACAGATGGCCCCTGCATCTACGCCTGCTTTGACAAGTTCGGCAGCTATCTCGAAACTACGGGCAGTTGTATTGGGATAACGAAAAGAACCTGTATCGGTCGAGACCGCGGCATAAAGCGCGTCCGCGCCTTCGTAAGTAATTGGCAAGTTCGCGTCTTTGAGGAACTCGTAAACAATTTCGCCGGTAGCCGCGGCAGCGGTATCGATATAGATCAAATCACCGTAGCCGGGATTGCTCGCGTGATGATCAATATTTATCCAGGTCTTTGCCGAACCGATCGCTTCCAGCGTTGTTCCGAGGCGTTGTCGGGTCGCTGTATCCAGCGCGACGACGACGTCGAAGTCCTGGCGTTCGGCCGGCGGTTTCTGAATGATTTCAGATTT
>Ga0207684_10002814_pt1 | contig 17289 bp, 12 predicted proteins | sample KBSK5501metaG_FD_184342 | JGI IMG/M metagenome (GOLD analysis project Ga0207684, IMG submission 184342) | Corn, switchgrass and miscanthus rhizosphere microbial communities from Kellogg Biological Station, Michigan, USA - KBS K5-50-1 metaG... | ecosystem: Host-associated > Plants > Roots >...
AAGGGCTACATCGGCTACGGCATGCCGCTCGGCAGCGAGGAGGCCCAGGCCGAGGCGCTGCTGTGGTTCCTGGGCAACGGCGGCGGCTACGTGAACAGCAGCGGGAACTACGCCATCAACAGTGCGCAGAACGTGCAGGCGCTGCAGTTCATGAGCCGGCTCGCGAAGGCGGGCGACACGCAGCCCAGCCCGGGCACGACGGACCGGAAGGATGTGTGGGCCCAGTTCGCCCAGGGACGGATCGGCATGGTGCTCGGCTCGCCCGCCGTGATCCCGATCATCCAGGCGGCTGGCGTCCTGAAGGCCTCGGACTACACGACGGCCAACGTCCCGGGCCACAGCGGCCCGCTGGCCTCGACGCTCGGCGTGCACGACGACATCGTCGCCTTCAACGCCGGAGGCCACCAGGCGGCGATCAAGAAGTTTCTCGACTTCGTGTATCAGGACAAGTACCAGCTTCAGTTCGACAATGAGTACGATCTGCTGCCGGCCACTCAAAGCGCCGCCGCCGCCATGGCGAAGAACTCGATGTTCGCGGCCTTCCTGAAGAACATCCCGCAGTCGGTGAACTATCCGTCCAAGACCAGCTGGACCACGGTGGAGAACCAGATCAAGACCACGCTGGGTCAGGCGATCACCGGTAATCCGCAGACGATCCTCAACGCGATCCAGCAGACCGCCGCCAAGGGCGGCTGAGAAAGAGGGCTGGGAAGCCAAGGGACGGCTGGGAAAGGAATGCCACACCTTGCGGCCGCCGAGGAGGCGGCAGGCGAGCAGCATAGGCGCAGCCCCTCGCCGCCCCGGCCGCAGCGGGCTGGCCGCGCACGCCGGACCCGGCGCCGCCTGGAACCACTGGCCTGGCTCGCTCCGGCCACGATACTGATCGCGGTCGTGGTGATATGGCCCATCGTGGCGCTGGTCCAGACATCGATGCAGAACATCACGCCGATCGGCGTGACGATCGGATCGGCGGGCGCGAAGAACTTCAGCAAGCTCTTCCATGACCCGAACCTGCCCGGCATCCTCGCGCGGACGGTGCTGTGGGTGGTGGCCGTGGTCGGCATCACCATGCTGATATCGCTCGGCTTGGCCCAGCTGTTCAATCAGCGTTTTCCCGGCCGGAGGATCACCAGATGGGCGCTCATCGCGCCGTGGGCGGCGTCGGTGATGATGACGGCCCTGATATTCCGCTGGATGCTGCAGCCGGACAGCGGCGCGATCAACATTTTCCTGCATCAGCTCGGCATTGTGCACCAGTTCAACTCGAATGAATCTTCCTGGCTGGGCCGGCCGGACAGCGCGATGGCCTGGATGATCGGCGTGGCGGTCTTCGTGTCGTTGCCGTTCACCACATACACGCTGCTGGCCGGGCTGCAGACCATTCCCGGCGAGCTCTTCGAGGCGGCCCGGGTCGACGGCGCGTCACAGTGGCGCAGTTATCGGTCGATCACGTTGCCGCTGCTCCGGCCGGCCTTTGTGGTCGCCGTGGTCATCAACGTGATGAATGTGTTCAATTCATTTCCGATCATCTGGGAGATGACGCGCGGCGGCCCGGGCTATGCGACCAACACGACGACCGTGTTCATGTACAACCTGAAGGAAAGCTACATCGGGGAAGCGGCCGCGATGTCGGTCGTGAACTTCAGCCTGATCATCGTGATCGTGCTCATATACCTCCGGGTCAACAACTGGAACCGGCAGGCGGCGCGGTGATGGCGGCTGGGACCCTCCTCGCGCGCCGCGGGACATCGCCGCGCCGCCTGCCGACGATCAAGACGGCGATTATCGCGGCCGCTGCGTACGTCATCGCGATCATCTTCCTGCTGCCGTATGCCGAGATGCTGATAACTGCGCTGCGGCCGCAGCGGGAGTTGCTGGGGCGCAACTACGTGCCGCACCATTTCGCCTGGTCGAACCTCACCAACATGTGGGGCTCGAGTTTCGGCATCACCACCAGCCTGCGCGTCAGCCTCGAGGTGGCCGGCGGGGCGACCGTCCTGGTGCTGCTCGTCGCCATTCCCGCCGCCTACTACACGGCCCGTCACCATTTCCGAGGACGCGGCCTCTTCTTGCTCGTCGTGCTTGTCACTCAAATACTGCAGCCGACCGCGCTGATCGTGGGCATCTACAAGGAGTTCCTCAACTTCCACCTCATCGACACCGTGTGGGCACTGATCATGGTCAACGCGGGCTTCAACATGGCCTTCGCGGTCTGGATTCTCAACGCCTACTTCGCCTCGATTCCAGTGGAGATCGAAGAGGCCGCGATGGTCGACGGCAGCAGCAGGTTCGGCACGATGTTCCGTGTCACCTTCCCGCTGGCGCTGCCCGGCGTTGTCACCGCGTTGATCTTCACGTTCATCGCGGCATGGAATGAGTTCATCGCCGCACTCACCCTGACGACGAGCAATGACGTCACGCCGCTAACGGTCCGCCTGGACAGTTTCATCGGCCAGTACACAGTCGACTGGCAGCATCTGTTCGGCGCCTCCGTGGTGGCCACCATCCCGGTGCTCATCCTGTTCGCTCTCATCGAACGCCGCGTAGTGGGAGGCCTCACCGCCGGGTCGATCAGGTAGCTGATTGAGCGGTACCCGCGTCGACGGCCTCTGCGGTGTCCAGTTCCACCCATACCGCCTTGCCCGTTATGATCTCGCGCACCCCCCACTTGCCGGCCAGGGCATCCACGAGTACGAATCCGAATCCTGATTCGTCGAGCCCGGCCGGCGTGCTGGGCCGGGGCGGCCGCGGGTCCGCGTCGTGGACCTCGATCCGCAGCCACGTTCCCGCGGTTTCCAGGCGCAGCACCAGCACATGCCCTCCGGTGCGCGCATGCCGTACCGCGTTGCCGACCAGCTCCGAGACGAGCAGGACCGCCGTCTCCTCCAGGCGAGAGAGCCCCCACAAGGCCAGCACATCCCGGGTAGCCGCTCGCGCCAGCCCGGCCGCCTGCGCGGCTGCGGGCAGTGTCATCTGCCGGGCCAGAAACGACTGGTCTGCCGCGCCCGTGTTCACGATGTGCCCACTGTTGTCTGTTCCCCCGTCTTGTCCGTCCTTCGATGATCGGGCTCGTACCTGGAACTAGGCTCAAGGCAAGCTCAGGGCGCGCCGAAAATCTCCTGACTATCAGCTCCATGCGGCTTATCAGCGCAAGCTCGTTCTCTGGGACTGGACCATGTGTGAGCACACCCGGAGAATCGCTACCAGGGAGGACAGCAATGAGCGAACTCAAGGCAGAGGTCGATGCGGCCGATGTGGGCTTTGACACGGAGCGGCTGGAACGGCTCAACAGGCACTTCGCCCGTTACGTCGACGACGGCCGGCTACCCGGCTGGCTGATCGCGGTGAGCAGGCACGGCCGGCTGGCCCACGTTTCCTGGTGCGGGTTGCGCGATATCGAGGCCGGGCTGCCGGTGGAGGCAGGCACGCTGTGGCGGATCTACTCGATGACCAAGCCGATCACCTCGGTCGCGGCGATGATGCTCTACGAGGAGGGCATGTTTCGGCTGACCGATCCGGTGAGCGCGTTCATCCCCTCGTTCGGCGACGTGCGTGTCTTCGCCGGCGGGTCGGACCTGCGGCAGGTCACGGTCCCGGCCACTGAGCCAGTGCGGATCTGGCACCTGCTCACCCATACCGCCGGCCTCAGCTACGGGTTCCACCGGGTGCATCCGGTGGACGCCATGTACCGGGCGGCCGGGTTCGAGTGGGCATCGCCCCCGGGCGTGGACCTGGCGCAGGCGTGCGACATCTGGGCCGGCATCCCGCTGCTCTTCCAGCCCGGGACGGAATGGAACTACTCGGCGGCCACGGACGTGCTCGGCCGGGTGATCGAGGTCGTCTCCGGGCAGAGCCTCGATGAGTTCCTCGCCGCCAGGATCTTGCGCCCGCTCGGCATGACCGATACCTCCTTCTACGTCAGCGGCGATGACACCGCGCGGCTGGCCGCCCTCTACCGGCCGGGCGAGGACGCCGCGCCGGCCAGGCTCGACAGCCTGGGCAATGCGGCACACGAGCGGCCGGCCATGCTCAGCGGGGGAGCCGGCCTGATCTCAACGGCAGGCGACTATCACCGCTTCATGCAGATGCTGCTGAACCGGGCGGACAGCCCGGCCGGGGAACTGGACGGCATACGGCTGCTGAGCCCTCGCACCGTTGGCTACATGGCCCGCAACCACATCCCTGGCGGCCTCGATCTGGAGACGTTCGGCAGGCCGCTCTACGCCGAGTTCCCGTTCCGGGGAGTCGGCTTCGGCCTCGGTTTCGCCGTCGTCATCGACCCGGTGCCGGGCAAGGTCGTCTGCTCCGAAGGCGAGTTTTCCTGGGGCGGCGCCGCGAGCACCGCGTTCTGGATCGATCCGGAAGAAGGGCTGACCGTCTCGTTCTTCACTCAGCTGCTCCCCTCCAGCACGTATCCGATCCGTCCACAGCTGCGCCAGCTGGTCTATCAGGCGCTGGTCGGCTGACTCCCGGACGGATGCGCCTCATTACCATCCATCCTGGGGACCACCGTCGAGAGAGAGCACACGCGTGATCTGTGTCCTGGGCGATGCTAACCTCGACGTCATCGTCTGCCCGTCCGGGCCGGTCGCCGAAGAGACCGATACCCCGTCCCGGATCTCGGCCGGGGTCGGCGGGCAGGCGGCCAACGTCGCGGCGTGGATCACCGCGCTCGGCGGCCGTGCCCGGCTGATCGCGGCGAGGGGAACAGATCCGGCCAGCCGGCTGGTAGCCGACGACCTCGCTCGCCGCGGGGTGGATCTCGCCGGGCCGGTCATCGACGGCCGGACCGGGATAGTGGTGTCGCTGTCGGACGGTGGAGTATCGCGCTCGATGCTGACCGACCGCGGCGTCGGCCCGCTGCTCGACGCGGGCGCGCTGGCGGACGAGTGGCTGGACGGCTGCACGAGCCTGCATCTGCCCGCCTACAGCCTGGTGCGCGAGCCCGTCGCCGGCGCGGCCATGGCCGTGGCGCGGCGGCTGCCCCGGCTGAGCATCGACCTGTCCTCGACGGCCGCGCTGGCCACCTACGGCGTGGATCGCTTCCGCGGGTTGCTCGCCCGGCTGAGCCCGCAGGTCGTGTTCGGCAATGAAGCGGAGGCGGCGCTCGTCGGCGATCTGCCGGGATCCGACCTGGTGGTCAAGCTGGGCCCGGGCGGCGTGCGGGCTGGCGGCCGGGTGCATGCCGCCTGGCCGACCCGTGCGGTGGACTCGACCGGCGCCGGTGATGCGTTCGCCGCGGGTTATCTGCTCGGCGGGGTGCCGCTCGGCCTGGAGGCCGCCGCCCGGGCGGTGGCGCAGATGGGAGCGATGCCGTGACGGTTACGCTGCAACTCGCCGGGGAGGTCGCCGCGGCGCTGGCCGCGGGCGAGCCGGTCGTGGCGCTGGAGACGACGCTGGTCTCGCATGGCTTCTCCGAAGGCCGGGGGCTGGCCGCGGCGCTGGCCGCCGAGGTGCGGGTCCGCGAGGCCGGCGCCGTCCCGGCCACGGTCGGGGTGGTGGACGGCGCACTCCGGGTCGGGCTGGCCGCCGCGGAACTGGAGCGGTTCGCCGCCGCGGGCACCTCGGCGCGCAAGGTTGGCGCCCGTGACCTCGCCGCCGCCGTGGTGCAGGGCGCGCTCGGCGCGACCACGGTCGGCGGCACCCTGGCCGCCTGCCGGGCCGCTGGCATCCGGTTCCTGGCCACCGGCGGGACCGGCGGGGTGCACCGCGGTTTCGCGCTGAGCCTCGACATCTCGGCCGACTTGCCGCAGATGGCCCGCACCCCGGCCGTCGTGGTGTCTTCTGGGGCCAAGTCGATCCTCGACGTCGGCGCCACGGCCGAGTTGCTGGAGACACTCGGCGTCCCGGTGCTCGGCTGGCGGACGCCGACGCTCCCGCTGTTCTACCGCGCGGCCGGCGGTCCGGCGGTATCCGCAGTGGTGACCGATTCTTCCGAGGTGGCCGCCATCGCCACCACTCATTGGCAGCTGAACGGATCGTCAGGGTTGCTGTTGGCCCGCCCCCCGGAGCCTGACCTGGACATCGAACCCATCCTCGCCGAAGCGGTCAGCCGGGTACGGGATCAGGGTCTGACGGGACAGTTGGTGACGCCGGCCGTTCTGGAGCTTGTTCATGAATTGAGCGGAGGTCGCAGCATCGAAGTCAACCAGCAGCTCATCGCCGACAACGCGGCCCTGGCCGCCGAGGTCGCCGTGGCGTATGCCCGGCTGACCGGCTGATTGGCAGGCCGAGCGAGCTGGAGGGGCCGCAGCACGGCCGGTTACCCGCGGGCGGCGCGGGCCGCGACCAGCTGTCCTAGCCTTTCGATCTGGCGCTCGGTGGAGGGCCGCCACGGGAATCCGGTGTTGAGGCGGATGAAGTTCCGGTAACCGCCGGTGGGGGAGAACATCGGGCCTGGCGCGATGCGGATGCCGCCCGCGGCGGCGGCCTCATAGAGGTCCAGGGCGTCCACCCCGCCCGGCAGCTCGGCCCACAGCACGTGACCGCCGCCTGGCTTGGTGATCTTGGTCTCAGCCGGGAAGTACCGGGTGACCGCGTCGATGGTGGCCTCCATCTGCTCGCGGTACATGTGCCGCACCCGGCGCAGGTGCCGGTCGAACCCGCCGCTCTCCACGAACGCGGCCACCGCGAGTTGCGGCGCCGGGGCCGTAGCCTGGTTGACCACCAGCTTCAGCAGCTCCAGCTTGTCCTGGTAGCGACCGGGGATGGCCCAGCCGACCCGCAGGCCGGGCGAGAGCGTCTTGCTGTAGGACCCGCAGTACAGCACGAGGCCCCGGCGGTCGAACGCCTTGATCGCCCGGGGCCTCGGGCCCTCGAACACCAGCTCGCCGTACACGTCGTCCTCGATGAGGGGCACGTCGTGGCTCTCCAGGAGGTCCACCAGCCGACGCTTGGCCTGATCCGTCATGCAGGAGCCGGTCGGGTTGGAGAAGTTGGACACCAGGGCCACCGCCGCGACGGGCCGGGTCCGCAACACGGTGGCCAGCGCGCCGGTGTCGATTCCGGAGCGCGGGTGGCTAGGGACCTCGGCGGCGCGCAGGCCCAGGGATGCCAGCACCTCCAGCAGGGCGTAGTAGGCGGGCGACTCGATGGCCACCGTGTCACCTGGCCTGGTCACGGCCCGGATGGACAGGTACACCGCTTCCTTGGCGCCGCTCGTGATGACGATCTCGTCCGGCGAGACGGAGTAGCCGGTGTCGATGCCCCGCTGGGCGATGATCCGGCGCAGGGCCGGGGTGCCGGGTGGGGCATCGTAGGAGTGGCAGGCCGTGGGCTGGTGGCGCAGCACCTGGCTCAGCAGCCGGCTGATGGCGGCCATGGGCATGAGCTCGGGCCCCTGCACCGCGGCGCCGAGCGTCGGTTCCTGGGGATTGCCGATGCCCAGGTTGAGCCGCATGGCCAGCGAGGCATCGACGCGGCGCGGCCGGCTGGACGGGCTGGACAAGCCGGGCTCCGCGAACGCGGCGCGGGCCGGCTCGCGGACGAAATGGCCTGACTGCGGCCGGGCCCGGACCAGGCCGCGGTCCTCAAGGACGCGCATCGCGCCGAGCGCGGTCGTCAGGCTGACCTGGTGCTGGTCCCGCAGCCTGCGGACCGACGGGATGCGGTCTCCCGGCCGGTACGTGCCCGCCCGGATCTGGGCTTCCACCTCGTCGGCGAGCTGCTCGTACAAGTGGGGAGGTGTGGTCCCCGCCGCGGCGGATGCGGAGGTCATCGGCCCGACTGTACTCCAGAACAGTTGACCGTGACCATCTGTGCCGCACAAACTGTTCCGCTCGGGAAAGCCCCGCTCTGTGTCTTCCCGGGTGGTGGCCGCGCTTCTACCCTCGACCGGAGACAACGACCACGGAGCCGGAGACAACAAAGGAGACCGCGTGGCGCGCGCCATGAACCTGGGAATGCCCCGGATCGGCCCGGGCCGGGAACTCAAGCGGGCCGTGGAGGGCTACTGGGCCGGCACCCTCGGCGCGGATGCGCTGGCCGGGGTGGCCGCGCAGCGCCGGGCGGACGCCTGGCGGGCCCAGGCCGAGACCGGTATCCAGGAGATCCCGAGCAACGACTTCTCGCTCTACGACCACGTGCTCGACACGTGCTGCATGGTCGGTGCCGTGCCCGGGCGCTTCGGCGGTGCTCAGGCCGTGACCGGCCTTGATACCTACTTCGCCATGGCCCGGGGTGCCGAGAGCGCGCAGGGTCCCGTGCCGCCGCTGGAGATGACCAAGTGGTTCGACACTAACTATCACTATCTCGTCCCCGAGATCGGGCCCGACGGCGAGTTCGGTCCCGCGTCCACCAAGCCCCTGGACGAGCATGCGGAAGCTCTGCGCCTGGGGGTGGCCACCCGCCCGGTGCTGGTCGGGCCGGTCAGCTTCCTGCTGCTGGCCAAGCCCACCGTGGCCGGATTCTCCCCGCTCGATGTGCTGCCCCGGCTCGTGCCCGTCTACCAGCATGTCCTGGCCGAGCTTTCCCGGGCCGGCTGCGACTGGGTCCAGCTGGACGAGCCATGCCTGGTCACCGACCTCAGCCCGGCGGCGCGGTCCGCTTACACCCGCGCCTACGCCGCGCTGGCCCGCGGCCCGAGGCCCCGGTGCCTGGTTGCCACCTACTTCGGCGCGCTGGGCGACAACCTCGGCCTGGCTGCCGGGCTGCCCGTCGACGGGCTCCATGTGGACCTGGTCCGGGGTTCCGGCCAGCTCGACCGTGTCCTGGACCGGCTTGCCGGCGGGATGGTGTTGTCGGCTGGCGTGGTCGACGGCCGCAATGTGTGGCGGGCCGACCTGCGCCGCACCTTGTCCAGCCTGGAGCCGGCGCACGATCAGCTCGGTGAGCGACTGTGGGTCGGCCCCTCCAGCTCGCTGCAGCACCTCCCGCATGACCTTGACCTCGAAACGGACCTCCATCCACAGCTGCGCGGCTGGCTGGCTTTCGCCCAGCAGAAGCTCGGCGAGGTCGCCGCCCTCGCCCGCGGCCTGTCCCTGGGGCCAGCCGCCGTGACGGCCGAACTCGCGGCCAGCGACCGGGCCGCGGCCGACCGGGCCGGCTCGCCCCTCACCCGGTCCGAAGCTGTGCGCAGGCGGGTGATGTCAACCGGGGCGGAAGCGGCGCTGCGTTCCTGCCCTCCAGGCGAGCGCCGTGCGGCCCAGCACGCGGCCACGCCGCTGCCCGCGCTGCCCACCACGACCATCGGGTCCTTCCCCCAGACAGACGAGATCCGCCGCGCCAGGCGGCAACGGGCATCGGGCACGCTCTCGGAAGATGAGTACGTGAGGTTCTGCGAGGAGGAGATCGAGAGGGTCATCCGGCTCCAGGAATCCATCGGCCTCGACGTCCTGGTGCACGGCGAGCCAGAACGCAACGACATGGTGCAGTACTTCGGCGAGCGCCTCGACGGCTTCGCCACCACCCGTCACGGCTGGGTCCAGAGCTACGGCACCCGGTATGTACGGCCCCCGATCCTCTACGGCGACGTCGCCCGGTCCGCGCCCATCACCGTCGGATGGACCAAGTACGCCCAGTCGCTGACGGCGGCACCGGTCAAGGGCATGCTCACTGGCCCGGTCACCATCCTCCAGTGGTCGTTCGTCCGCGCCGACCAGCCCCGCGCCGAGACCTGCCGGCAGATCGCGCTGGCCATCAGGGACGAGGTCGCCGACCTCGAAGCGGCCGGGACCCGTATCATCCAGGTGGACGAGCCCGCCCTGCGGGAAGGCATGCCCCTGCGCACGGAGCACCGCGACGCCTATCTCGGCTGGGCCACCGAGTGCTTCCGGCTCGCCACCGCGGGCGTCAGCGAGGGAACCCAGGTACACACGCACATGTGCTACGCCGAGTTCGGCGACATCATCGACGCGATCCTGGCGCTCGACGCCGATGTCGTGTCTATCGAAGCGGCCCGCAGCGGGATGGGGGTACTGGAAGATCTGGCCTCGGCTGACCGCCTGGATCGCATGGGCGGTGTGGGCCCCGGCGTGTTCGACGTCCACTCTCCCCAGGTGCCGGCCGCCGACGACATGGCCGCGCTGGTCGAGCGGGCCCTGCGGGCTGTTCCGGTCGGCCGGCTCTGGGTAAACCCGGACTGCGGGCTGAAGACCCGCGGCTGGGACGAGGTCGTGCCCGCTCTGCGGAACATGGTCCAGGCCAGCCGCTCGGTGCTGGCCCGGCTGCCCGACGCCGCCCGTGCTTGAGTGAGACCCGGCGCCGATTTCCAGTCCCCGCCCATTCCCGCGAATCAACTATCCGCACGTACGCACCCCGGGGGTGCCAGCATGGGGCGCAGGACCCGGCCCGGACGCCACATCAGGGCCGCGAGCGGAGGTTACTTTATGCGGATTGGAATGTCCCTGGTCGAGTCCAAAGGCCCAGACCCCTTCGGTCGGCTTAACGAACAGTTGCAGCGGGCTGCCGACGACGGCTTCGCCTCAGCCTGGATGAGCAACCTCTTCGGGCTTGACGCGCTGACCGCGCTGGCCGTCGCGGGCAGCCGGGTGCCGGGAATCGAGCTTGGCACGGCCGTGGTCCCCACGTACCCGCGCCATCCGGCGGTCCTCGCCCAGCAGGCGCTGACCACGGCGGCGGCGACCGGCGGGCGGCTGGCACTCGGCATCGGGCTGTCGCACAAGATCGTGATTGAAGACATGTACGGGTACGACTTCGGTAGGCCACTCCTGCACATGAGGGAGTACCTGGCGGTGTTGTTGCCGCTGCTGGACGGCCAGCAGGCGGAGTTCAGCGGTGAGACCCTGAGCGCGCACATCGGGTTGGACACGCCCGCGCCGGGCCGGGTGCCCGTGCTGCTCGCCGCGCTGGGCTCGCGCATGCTGCGGCTGGCGGGGGAGCAGACCGAAGGGACCGTGCTGTGGATGACCGGGCTGTCCACCGTGCGTGAGCACGTGGTGCCGGAGATCACGGCGGCGGCCAAGGCCGCCGGGCGGCCCAGCCCTCGCGTCGTGTGCATCCTGCCGGTCTGCGTCACCGACAACCCGGACGGTGCCCGGGCCCGCGCGGCTGAGGTGTTCGCGATCTACGGTGAACTGCCTTCCTACCGGGCCATGCTCGACCGCGAGGGCGCCGCCGGCCCCGCCGACGTGGCCCTCGTCGGCGACGAGGACAGTGTCGCCGCTCAGATCACCGCGCTGGCCGACGCGGGCGTCACCGACTTCGTGGCCCGTGAGTACGCTCGCGGCGACGACGCCACCCGCACCCGGCAGTTCCTTACCTCGCTGCTCGGCTGAGCCCGAGTCTGCCGCCCGGCCCGGTTTCCTACCCGCTCCGGCTGGAGAGGCTTCTTCCTGGAGGGGGTGGGACAATGCCGTTCCTCGACCGCGCCGATGCGGGGCGGCGGCTGGCCGGCAAACTGCTTCATCTCCGGGGAGCGGATGTCGCCGTCCTCGGGCTGCCCAGGGGCGGAATCCCGGTTGCCTACGAGGTCGCCAGGGCCCTCGGCGCGACCCTCGACGTGATCGTCGTGCGCAAGATCGGGCTTCCCAGTCAGCCCGAACTGGCCATGGGCGCGATCGGCGAGGACGGCGTCCGTATCATCAACCGCGGCGTGGTCATCGGGGAGCGGATCACCGAGCAGGTATTCATGCAGGTAGAAGAGCGGGAGCGCGCGGAAGTTGAGCGGCGGGCCAGGCGCTTCAGGGGAGATCGCCCGCGGACGCCGCTGACCGGGCGGACGGCCGTCATCGTGGACGATGGCATCGCCACCGGCTCAACCGCGCGGGCCGCCTGCGAGGTGGCCCGGGCCCACGGCGCGGCCCGCGTGGTGCTCGCGGTTCCAGTCGCCCCCCGGACCGCGATCCCGGCACTGTCCTCGGTCGCCGACGAGGTTGTCTGCCTGGAGACACCGGACCGGTTCATGGCCATCGGCCAGTGGTACGGCGACTTCTCGCAGACAAGTGACGAGGAGGTGGTGACGCTCCTAAACCGCGCGGCCACAGCGGCCACAGCGGCCACAGCGGCCACAGCGGCGACAGCAGCCACAGCGGGCACAGCAGCTACAGCGACGACAGCGGCCACAACGGCGACGACGGTGACAGCGGCCATGGATGCGCAAGTCGAGGTGATCGCCGGTCCGGTCCGGCTGCCCGGGCATCTCTATGTGCCCCAGGCGGCGGCCGGGATCGTTGTGTTCGCCCACGGCAGCGGGAGCAGCCGGCACAGTCCCCGTAACCAGTTTGTGGCGTCCGTCCTCGGCCAGGCCGGGCTCGGGACGCTGCTCTTCGATCTCCTCACTAACGACGAGGAGCGCGACCGGTCCACCGTGTTCGACATCAGCCTGCTCGCTGGACGGCTCCGTGACGCCACCCGCTGGCTCCGGGCGCAGGAGGCAGCCGGGCAGGCGCCCATCGGGTACTTCGGGGCCAGCACCGGGGCAGGCGCCGCGCTGTGGGCGGCGGCCGAACCCGGCACCGACATCAGCGCCATCGTGTCGCGCGGCGGCCGTCCCGATCTCGCCGCACCGAGGCTCGCCTCGGTGCGGGCGCCGACGCTGCTCATCGTGGGCGGCCAGGATGATCTGGTGCTCGACCTGAACCGGCACGTTCTGGAGCAGTTGCCAGCCGGAAGCCGGCTTGCCGTGGTGCCCGGCGCGACCCACCTGTTCGAGGAACCCGGGGCTCTGGAGCAGGTGGCGGCCCTGGCGGCCGACTGGTTCACGGATCATCTCGCGCCGCAGCGATCCGCGATGAGCGACCGGCCCCAGTGACTACAGGCCGAACTCGCCGTTGTTCACACCCGCGGTGAACGCTTTCCACTCGCCGGACGTGAAGACGAGCGCCGGGCCGTCCGGGTTGTTGCTGTCCCGCACGGCGATCACCCGGTCGCTGCCTTCCTGCGAACCGGGAACGACCGCGACCTCGACGCAGGTGCCACCGTTCCCGCCGCTATATGAGGACTTACGCCACCAGGCGTGCATCAGGTCCATGTCTCGATTGCCTTTCTCACCAGATCAATGGAGGCCCGCGGCGCCAGTGCCTCGGCTTTCAGCATGTCGTACAGCAGGGCGACGCGGGAAACATCCGCGGGGCGCTCGACTATCTGCCCGGCCAGGGCGTTATTGAGGTAGGCAACGTCCGGCGAGCCATCGAAGCTTGCTACCACGAAATGGCCGTCCAGCCCGGGATGCGCGCCCGCGCTGACCGGGACGACCTGGAGCATGATCCTCGGCCGCCGGGCCGCCACGAGCAGGTGGTCGAGCTGCTCCCGCATCACCCGGGCGCCGCCGACCGGGCGGGTCAGCACGCCCTCGTCGATGATCATCCACAGCAGCGGCGGCTCTTCTTGGGTGAGGATGGACTGCCGGTCCATCCGGGCGCTCACCAGCCGCCCGATCTCGTCCGCGTCGGAAGCGGGGTTCGCCGCCTGGAGGACGGCGCGCGCGTATTCCTCGGTCTGCAGCAGCCCGGGGACGAGCAACGGCTCGAACCAGCGTAGCGAGGTCGCTTCCCGCTCGATCTCCACCCACCCGCGAAACCAGGCCGGGTACGCTTCGCTGCGCACCAGCGGCTGCAGGCGGCTGAGCAGCCCGCCGGTCCGCAGCGCGTCGTCGGCCCGGCGCGCGAAATCGACGCTGGGCGCCCGGCTGCCGGATTCCACGTACGCCACCTGCGACGGGCTGTAGGCGATCTTCTCTGCTAACTGCTCCTGGGTGAGACCCGCGGCCGCGCGGGCGCGCCTCAGTTCCTCGGAGAACATCCCCAATGCAGTTACCTGGCTGTCATGGGCCATTTCCGAGTCCTTTACAGCGCACCTGGTTTCCTGACGGGACTCTCCCGCGCCCTGACACATGCGCGGTGTGCCGGCCCCCTTTCAGTGCGTATTCCCGCCGGGCCAGCCCAGAGAAACCAATTTGGCATAACGAAAGGATCCGGCATGACCCGCGCAAGCAGTGCCGAGCCGATCAGGTACCGGCACCACGCTGGGACCGATCACCTATGTCGCGGGGCCGCGCGGAGCACACCTACGGAACGGAAACTCCCTGGACGACAACCGGGCCCAGGGTGGGGTTGAGCTCGGTGGCCTGGGACACTCCCGACGGCGTGATGACGTCTACCGCCTTCGGCACCGTGTTCGGGTCAACCGAGCAGATCCCGGGCCCGGTGGCCGCGCACACGCCGAACTGGAACGGCTGGGGCGTCGCGGCGAAGGAGCGGGCCTGGTCGGAGCTGAACCCGTCCTGGCCGGTCAGGACGACGGCGAAGGACCAGCCCGAGGCCGGGGTGCCGAACGCGGCCTGCGGCAGCCCGATCGTGATCGTCTTGCTCGTCTGCGACGCGGCCACGAACGCCGTGCCGAGCGAGTTGCCGTTGGCGTCCTGCCAGACCGGGGACGCGAACCCTTGCGCCTCGACCCGCTCGCTCCACGCGTCGGCCGGCGCGATGGTGTAGTTGCGGGACGGGAAGAAAGCCGCGGTCGACGTCGCTGCGGCGCCAGGCACGTGCACGAACACGTCAAGCAGTTGCGCGCCGAGCGCCGAGCCGAACGTCGGGTCCAGGTTGGCCAGGGTCGCCCGCAGGAACACCGTGGTCCCGTCGCTGACCACTTGGAACCTGGTCAGATCGAACGCGCCGGCATGGAAGTTGCTGGATGTCGGGTACTGGTAGGTGCCAGGGCCGTTGTCGTCCCCGGCCGGGTCGGTCACGTCGAGCACGGTCGTCCCGCTGGTCACGTCGCTGGACACAGACGTCTGCGCGTACCCGGTCCGGTTGCCCGTGGCGGTGGCTGACACCGTCAGCACGCTGTCGCCGAAGCCGACCGGCACCGGGACCGAGAACGACCCGTCCGCCGCGGCCACTGCCGTGCCCGTCGTGGACGGCGCGCCCGTGGTGGTGTCGAGGGATTCCACCACGACCTTCGCGCCGGCCACCGTGGTCCCGGTCACCGCGGTGGTCGGGGTGGTGATCGAGGAGCCGGAGGCGGGAGCGGTCAGCGTCACCGTGATCGCGCCCGGCGGCGCGTGCGCCACGTAGCGTTGGGTGGTCACCGCCGGGGTCTCCAGGGTGTGCCCGGCCCCGACGGACAGGATGAGCCGGGCCTGCTGGGCCTGCGCCCAGGTCAGCGGGGACGCCGAGCCCGCGGCTTTACCGTCGGCGAAGCCGATCGACGCGGTCGTCGGGTCGCTGCCGAACGGTGAGGCGGCCAGGTCCGGGTTTTCCCACGCCTGCTCGGGAACCAGGCCCACGCCGGAGGAGAACTGCGCCATGGCTTCCAGCAGGCCTGACGCACCGCTGCGGTTTCCGGTGGCGATGTCGGACTCGGCGCGCTCTCCGGACAGAACCGGCCACAGGTGCCCGGTGCCTACGTCCGTGGTCGGCCACGGCTGGCCCGGCGTGCTGCAGGAGGTCTGGCTCGGCTGGTAGCAGTCGCCGTACCCGTCGGCGCTGCCCGCCGCCGCCGAGGTGCCGTACCGGTAGTAGCCGGTCCCGCTCGGCGTGGACACCGCGATCTGCTTGTCCAGCACACCCAGCGAGGCCTGGATGTCGGAGTCGCTGGCGGGCAGCTCACCGAGGCGCACCAGTTCCTGGAACCCGCCGTCGATCACGGCCCGCTGGTCCACGGTCGGGCCGCCGTTGCCCAGGTTGTAGGTGATGGCGGCGTTCGGGTCGCCGGTCTTGGACAGCCGGATGAAGTACCGCGGGCCGTCCGGTCCGGACGTGGTGACCGCCCAGGTCTTGATGGTGCGCTGGAAGTCGTCCGCGGTCGCCTGGTACAACTGCGCCCGCGCGGTGTCGCCATGGCGGGCGGCGATCACCGACGCGGCGGTCAGCCCCGCGATCTCGGCGGCGATCGTGGAGGGGGAGTAGCCCGACTGCTCCTCCCAGCGCTCCGAGCCGAACGACGGTCCCGTCGCGACCAGGAAATCGGCGGCCGGCCGGATGTGCTGCTGCCACAGCGTGGTGTCCCCGGCGAGTCCCGACTGCAACGCCATCAGGATCGGGTAGGCGCTCTCATCCAGCTGGTTTCCGCCTGTATCCGGCGCAGATTTGCCGTTGACGAGAGAGTTGCGCGGCAGCTGTCCGTTAGGTAGCTGCTGTTTGTTGAACAGGAACAGGGTGGCCGCGCGGGCAGTGGCCATATCACCATCGGTGAGCAGGCCGGTGAACGCCTCGTACAAGTCACGCGAGAACACCTCGCGGTAGGAGCCGTAGTAGACGGGCTTGCCATTCACCGCCGTTCCGGCGGCGACCGCCTGGCCCCACGGGCTGGCCATCGACGCGACGATCGCGCCGGGGAACGTCTTGTCCTCGCTCGACTTGATCACGTTCGCGGACAGGTAATAGCGGCGCTGGAGGTCAGCGGCCTGCCCATGGGAAAGTCCCGGGAACCTCGACGGCGGTCGGCGCAGCTGCTGGTCGTAGTCGGCCCAGCCGCCCAGGTAGTCCTCCTCGACCTGGCCGAACGGCCGGTCGAGGGAGGCGCCGGCGGCGGCTACCGCCTGGGCCTGGGTGCGGCCGAAGCCGAGCGCCAGCTTCACCTCATCGCCACGGCGCGGGGTGATATCCTCCGTCGCCGTGATGTGGCCGTTCGGCGCCGAGTCGTAGGCGGTCAGCGTGTGCGTCGCGTCGAGTTGGGTGAGGCCGTCGCTGGCGGTCCCGGCGTAGCCGACGCTGGCCGCGGCCGATGAGTTGCTCGGGCGAAGCACCATGTAGGTGGGCACCGCGTAATCGCGATTTGCCGCTTGGGTCACGGTGTTGGTGCTGTAGACCACGGGAACGGGGGAGCCGGTCGAGGTGTCGATGATCCCGGTGTTGCCGCCCGCGTTCTCGTTGCTGCCGGTGCCGCCGCCGCCGTCGCCGTTGACGTGCGCGTCCAGCCGCGTGTACAGGTGCAGCTTGCTGATCGCGGTGTGCGAGCCCGGCGTGGCTTCCAGCCGGGTGTCCATCAGCACCGTGTCCCGCGCCGGATCGGTGATGTAGGTGGTGATCAGCTGGTAACCGTGACTGGCGCTGGTCGCGGTCACCGTGCAGGCCATGCCGGTCGGGTCGGCCGTGACGGCGTAGGTCATGTCGCGGGTCTGCAGATCGGTGAAGGTGGATCCGTCGGTGACGATGTACTGCAACGTCTCGACGTTGGTGTTGTCGATCGTCGGTTCGTAGACGTCGGAGAGCACGCCGCCGGCGACCGTGTACCAGACCTTGGAGCCGGTATTGCGCGCGGTGCCGAGGCAGTCCTTGCGGGCCAGGTCGAAGTGGGACATCGTGCCCGGGCCGCCGGGCGCGATCACGGCGGGCGCCGACGCGACGGTGCTGCTGGCACCGGCCGGGCCGGCCGCCGCCACCACGAATG
>Ga0207684_10002817_pt1 | contig 17275 bp, 15 predicted proteins | sample KBSK5501metaG_FD_184342 | JGI IMG/M metagenome (GOLD analysis project Ga0207684, IMG submission 184342) | Corn, switchgrass and miscanthus rhizosphere microbial communities from Kellogg Biological Station, Michigan, USA - KBS K5-50-1 metaG... | ecosystem: Host-associated > Plants > Roots >...
GGGCTTAGTAGAGAGCTTGGTATGCAATTCAGAGAGCTGAACGGAATCTTGTTGGACTTCGAACGGAAAAGGGGATGGGTTGAAGGTCCCGACGAAGCGGTGCAACTCACGCCGGGAGGTGTTCGCGAAGTGGAGAATCCCGGCGGTGACCATGGAGTGGGTGTGAAATACGAAACTCACTTTCATGCTCCATTTCAAGGTGGGTTTAACCAGGGTCCGGGCGGCACCCAGAATATTAATATTCAAAATATCAAAAACGAATTTGACGATGCCATTTACAGGTTACTGAAGGGAGTGGAAGGCTCAACTCAGTTGTCTCCCGTACAAAAGATGACTCTAGCTGGTGATATCAAAACCATTCAGCAACTTGGTCAAATCGAGAAAACACCTGAGGTTATTGAGGCTGCTAACTCCAAGATTGACGCGGTGAGTTCAGTGATCTCATCCACAGCGGACATTGTTTCACTCGGTATGGTGATAATTCCAATAATTCGAGCTTGGTTCGGAATCTAAGTTTTATATTGTGCATGCGCATTCGGATTTGTGAATTCGTGGGCCCAAAACTGTTGGTGCCAACTTATTTTGCCATGGTAGAGTTCGGGTGACCCAGCAATAGCGGTTCCTAGTTGGCTAATCTCATCACGCCGCACTTCTGGCACCGCTTCGTTCTCCACAACTATTCTCCCCAACATATAGCTGAGAAGAATGTGAAGTAGGGTTATGCGAGTGGCCTTATTAGTTTCGTACGTCTCTAATCCAACCCTAGCCAAGAACAAGTAGTTACCATCTTGATCTTGGTGCGGTTTATCTGTAGCCAAAGCAATTTGCCAAGCCTGCAGCTCGGGCGAGTAGTGCGCATACGGGTGCAGTGCTTGTCCGAACTCCGCAACGAATTCTGACCACGATTCCTGCCACAATCCGACACCATAATCAGGCCAGACTTTTTGAGCCAGTTCTTTGCGTGTGGCACCGGAAGTCTTACTTCCGTTTAGCCAGGCGGCCAGGAGCGATGAACTGAGTGTTTGGTCACGAATCAGCCCGACCTCAATGACAGTTCGAGCCTCAGCGCACTGACGAAGCAGGCAGATAGAAACTGCATGCTGCCCTTTTCTATTGGTTTCGACGCTCAGGTTCAAACAATGAATAAAGTGGATGAGGGCGCATCGAACTGCGTTCTGGTGATGTATGGAAAGCGGGGACCCGTTATCGAGAAATTCGTATACAGCCTTCGGGATCGCCCACATAAGCGGATTGCCGAGGCGAAACCATTCGGGATAATCAGTATCACTTGTGGAGATCATTCGGGGTTCTCTTCGCTAAAAATCTCTGGAAATCGACGGCGGAAGATTGCTGAGTCAAACTTGTCTAATGCTATGGCATATTCTTCGTCGAACTTGGTCAATGCTAATCCTTCAGCGACAGCATCCCGAATCGTCCAATCTTTCGAGATAATCTCATCGGCTAGTTGATTCAAGAGCAAAGTCAAATCTTCGTCTTCGTCTGAAGCGAAGTCCTTAAGGAAGTTGGCCATCGATGCCCGTTCGTCACGCGAAGCCTTCTTAGCCGCTACTAAAGCGGCCATCCGAACAACCGGGTCACGGTTACTTGAATAAACGAGAATCGCGTCCCAAAAATAATCGGTGGTGCGGTCTACGGTTTTCCTTTCCAACCGACTAAATAGCTTATCCAATAAGGACATAAAGCGGGCCTTGTCGTTACTGCACTGCTACTCTCGGCCACGAGGAGGCCGATAGGACTTTGGAATGATTACCTCTCCATTGGCAGCGAAAGTCATTCCAAACAGCGAATCAAAAACAACGTCTAGCACCTGGGCGATAGTCGCGTTATTCGTTTCAATTTGTGTCATCCACCTTTCACGCGCTGTCTTGATCTGGTCTTCGTAAGCTTTCGTCATCCATTCTTTGCCGGGATCAACCCCGCCCTCGACGAGCCCTTCCCAGCCTTCAAGCCGCTCAAGTTCAGGATCGGAGAATTGTCGGTGATGAACGTCTCCGCCTCTCACATCGACAATACGATCAAACGCCTTCGCTATAAGATTGCGACCGTCGCTTAGCGTCGTGAAGGTATCGCTGTTCGGGGCTAGCGGCGAATTCCAACGTTCGTACTTTTTCAGAAGTGCATTCAACCGCTCTCGCAGGATGTACATCTCCTGCAGATATGATCGCACGTGATAATTGAGGTATCGGCTGCGTGAAATTCCGGGTGGAAATCTCTTTAGGTAGACCACGATATCATTGAGAACCTGTGTAGATCGGAGTATCTCAGAAAATCGGAGCGATAGGTCGACGACAAACCCATCGCTTTCTGCCACTGGTGAACCGACCAGTTCATCTGTCTGGCCCATCAAGAACTTTCCCAGCGTCGAATGGTTACCGTTCTCGCTCTGCTGGTGCGCCCGGCTCAGGGCGCACCGCAAGGCGGCAAAGAGTGTTTCCTTAAATCGTTCCATTTCGCCCTTAGTCGAATCTACAGCTCTTAACATTGCGAACAAGCCTTCTGAGAAACTGTGTCGGCAGAAAGATCCTATGGCAACAACGATGTAATGCCAAACTCGTCGGAGCGGACGGTCATCCGATAATCGAGAATTCATGTCCGGGTCAGTCATGCGTCGCGCCATGTGAGAAAGCGATGTCACGCCGCATGCGCCGGAACATAATTGCGAATTATCGTACGCCCGCGTCTCTTTAGTTATCTCTCCGTATCTACGTTGCGCTTGAGTTCTCAGCGTGTCTCAGGCGCGCGCACGTTTGACGCGGTCGAAGCAAGGGCGGTAGCCGACCCGACGAGGGCCGAAGGATCTGCGCTATGCTTCGATGAACTTCGCGAATTTGAAGCCATTCGCTTCGTCCTTGAGTGCGCTCTTCGCCCCGGCTAAGACGGTCGACAAGAGTTGCTGTGCGCAGCTAACCATCATTCATTCGTAATCTCAATCTCTAGTTACGCGCGTGGGCAGGCGGTGCTCCATGCGGTGAGTAGAGTGTGCGCGAACGTGATAAAGAATCAAACTAGGGAGGGCAGACAAGATAGAACCCGCAATTCAACTTTATCGTTCCTCTAAATCTTGTGTTTTCAGTAGCTTTAGAATTTATCAAATATGGTTAAGAAACTTGGGCAACTGGGAGAGTAGCTTAAGCTCATCATCCGTCGTTAGTTATGGCTTTATTTTTGCTAAGAAATCCGCATCTCGATAAGCGGAGGATTCAATGGCAATACGACCCCAGGGAAGAAAAAGAACACTGTCAAAGAAGGTTTCATCATTCAACATGTGGATGGATCAGGTCTATCAGGTTCGAGCGATTATGGAATCAACCGGCGCGACGAAGGACGCTCCGGTCATTCGCGTGTTGCTGGACGAGGCTCTCGGTGCTCGCCGGCGGAAGGCGTTAGGGATTAGCGATTCCGAAGAGCCGCCCGGTCAGGGAACGGCGGAAACGCTGCACACGATCCAGACCCTCTTGCTGAAGTTGATTAAGCGCGGGGAATTGGTATTTCGGCGGCAAACCGTTGACTTCAAACTAATGCGGGAAGCCGTAATTGAAGCTCGTGCGGGGAGGGAAGTCGCCTTTGAAGAATTAGTCGCCCAGGCCTTCATGGAGAAGGGGCACACTCGGGAATCTATCAACAATTATTTCGATATGAAGACGGGCATCGCTCGGGAGTATGTTAACGGCCTGGTCGAGACAATCCAGAAGGAAGAGTCCCGCGAATATGACCAACCGAAGGCGTCCAAATGATGGCTCGCGGTTGGTAAAAGCACTACTAAAGAGACCGGCGCTTCAGCCGGGGTGTGTTGATGGTACACACAGATCCCCTAGTATATTTTTACATACAGGTGGGGCTCTAGCGAGAGCGTCAGTTCGGCTGTCAGGGTGTTGGATTTTACATACACTTTAGGTGTGGTGTTTTACAACAGGGGTGATCAATCTGGTTTCTGAGAGTTCGCAAACCCGAGCCAGGTCCTTCCGGTTTTTCCCATTCAGTCACATCCAGTATCGGCCTTTTCCGTCCGTTCCGAGAGCGCTCCTCGTGGCACAGGTCTTGAGATATAGCCGGATCATGGAAGCAACACAAAGTTACCCCAATTTACTTTCGGAGAAACAGGCGGCGAAGCGCTTAGGCATCGCTCGCATCACGCTTCTTCGCGCCCGTGAAGCCGGGCGCATCAGGTTCTTTCGAATCGGGACCCGAGTGCTCTACTGCGCACAACATCTGACGGAGTTCTTGAACAATTGCGAGCGTAACGTCAGGCGCACTGATGCTACGGAAAGAGAACGCGAGAGTATGGCCCCGAGAAAAGAGAACGTCAGCTCAGGGCGAGCCCGAGGCAAAGGAACATCGCGCACGACAACTGACTCGCGGAAGAAGGAGCAGGCATCTCTGCCATTTGCAGTGACTCGGTAGTCGCGAGCAGAACCAAACTCCCTTCGGAAAGGCGATCTGGTAACTGAGTACAGCACGATGTGCGGGGCCGAACAGCAAATTTCGTCCGGCGCTGGTCGGAGAAGGCTGAGATCGGCGTCAGGCTGTTCGTTGGTGGTTGGGCGTGACGGCCAGTAAGTTCTTTGCTAGTTTTGGCGTGATGCCGCTGCCTAGACCTGGTTGTGTCGAGCCGCTCCGGTTGCTAGTGTGGGGGTAGATGCCGCCGTCTGCGTGGTATCACAAGAGTTGCCGAATAAGACCTCGTATTAGAAGCCTGTGCATGGTAACGTGAGCGTGGAATTTATTTTCGCGGACTCTTGAATTGGCAGTGAGTTTGCACGAGCCAAAGCTGCACTGAGCCTCTATGCGTCAAGAGCAAACAGTTAACATGCTTACCGAACCTTATTGGTCGATCCAAAAAGGCGAGTCGTCTAAGGCATTTCACGCTTTTGTTATTTACCGGGACTGTGAAGATGAGAATCCACCGGTCGAGCGGAGTAAGCAATTGGTTGCAGCGCGGCTTTCGAAATCCGTCACCCTAATAAAGAGATGGGCCAAGTTCTGGCGGTGGGATGAGAGGATTGTTCATTATGAGCGCTATAAAGATCGCGAAGGTCCGTCCTGCCAAGGTCGGAAATTTCTTCGCTTTCTGGATCGCTTCTATGACGTTTACAAACGGCTTGGCGAGGAAAAACCTACACAGGAAGAGATCGCAATCTTTTGGGACTTGGTAGATTCTCGCTCTTTGCGCAAGAAAACCAGACAGCATTCAGTTCCGGGCCTTAAGGTGAATCAGAGAATGCTTATCTGGTACTGCCGGTACCGAAAGTGGATGGAAGATCATCCGTTAGCTGATCCGAGCCTCGCGGAAATTGAGATAAATTTTCGCGAGCTTCCTGATTACCTCTGGTTTACCATCTGCCTGGAGCGAATATGCCTCGGGCTTTCACTTGAATCGAACTAGAAGAAATCGAACTAGTCGGGTCAATCGAACTAGAAGGGGTCAGGCCTGCAATTCACTTCTGCAATTTCCAGTAATCAATCTGTGCAAACCGACTCCTGGAGATTGCAAGAATCGCCGGCCTGACCCCGATTTGGCTCTCGCACGCTTCGCGGGTTAGCTACATTGTCGACTCGCAAATAGCAAGCCTAAACCCGGTCGCTGGTTTCTTATTCTTCGCGGTTCTTCTCAGCCTACTTCCTAATCCCCGCATCAAGCTCTTTAGCGAACGCCTTTTTATCGCATCGCCCTTTCCTGTCGATGACGACTCGCAACGGATTCGCTGGCTGAGAACTGATATCGACCTTCGCCATACCGCATTCGACCTTATCCCCCCAAGGATCGGTCTCGACAGCTACGATGTAGCTAGATCCTTCGAACAGACTCAGTGAGATCTTTCCGTCTCGTGAGACGTCGACCATCTCCACCTCACGTCCTTCCTTCCCTTTGCCCCAATCGACGATATACGAATGAATGAAAAAGAACTTCGGCTCCTTTCCTTTTTCATAGCTGTATGCCTTGATGTAAGGTTTTTGGCCTTCGGGTAGCGAAAATGGTTTTCCGTCTTTGCGAAATACCTGGCCGGATACAGCTCGGAGCGGAATCATCGGCAGGGCTTTGAATCGAATTTGCGTCTTTTGTTCGCCCTGTTCGAGTACAATCGGCTCCGCCTTTGAGAAATCTCGCACGCCTGGGTAGTAGTGACGCCGGAAGGGCGAGCTGCCATCCAGGAAGTCATTGTCATTCAGCACTATCGTGTAGTTTCCTTCACGTAAGCCTTCGAACTTAAAAGTGCCATCCGGATTGAGGCCGTAGAATTCCGTTCGGCATTCCTTGAGAGTTTCCTCCTCAGTCGGCATAAGCCGACAAACGCTAGGATAGAATCGCGGGACATACTTCCAATTATCCAGAAGAAAAACTCCGGCAATACTGGCCGTGGCTTTTAGATCGATTTTGAACGTGTTGAGATATTGGTAGTCGCACACATCTGGCGATGCGGTCGCGGAATACTCGAAAACCGTTTGCGTCTCCTCCGGCTTTTCATCGATTGGACGGTCATCGCCGCGGAAGCGCATCAGACTAGCACTAAAAGGTACGATGACTTTTACCGTATACGGGCCCGACTTGGGCACCCGAAAACTGTAAGATCCGTCATCGTCAGTTACAGTCTCAAGGTTGAGTCCGTTCCCCGTGATGACCGCTTTTGCGCCTTTTACGCTACTAAACTGCTGCTCAGCAACTCGTCCGCGAATTGAGAGCGGTCCGCTATGCTTCGAAAGCTTTTCGAGTTCGGCGATCAGTGGAGAGTTTTTCTCGATAGCTCCATTTCCCTCGCAAGCTCCAAAACTCAGGTTACTGTTTTCATCATTGCGGTGTGCAAAAATCAACCATCGCTGCCCCTCCTTTACACCCAGATCGCACGACGTACCGCTGTAGGTCAGAGCCTTCACGGTTGTTCCGCTAACGCCTTTGAACGCGTGCTCGATGGTGAAGTGAACCCAGATCGGACCGCCGCCACGCGACGAGATCGAACCGACGCCTCCGAGCTGCACGCTTGCGTCCTTGTCACCCATTGCCGACGTAATCCGCTCGATCTTCCCGACAAACACTGCATCCGCGCTGGAAAAGAGTGCGCAGGTGGGAACTCCGTAGTCCAGACACGTGCAAGCATCTACCTCGTTGAATAAGGAAGCGCAAAGCAACAGCAAGGTTCCGGCCTTCAAAATCAGCTTCATATGACGAGGATTATCTTCAAAGGCTCAAGGGATGTAAACGATACATGCTTTGCATACGACGAACATCTTCGCGACAACGGACACTCGATTGGTGGTGAAGCGCTTCGGTGTCCCGAAACCGCGTTGACCCTGTCTTGGAAGAACGGCAAAGTGGCAACCACCGACGGTCCCTCTGCGGAAACCAAGGAACAACTCGGGCGGCATCGGAATCCTCGAGGCGCGGGACATAAATCATGCTGTACAACTCATCGCGCAGCATCCGTCCCTGAAATACGGCAGCGTTTGGGAGATTGGGCCAGGAGACATGAGCGAAGTCATGAAGGCAAGTGAGCAGCGACGGCGACGCTAAGCCAAAACAAGAAGCAGGAAACTTGAACGACGTTGCGTCGCTTAAGCCCATCCTAAAGCTGTCCTCTGTTCACTCACATTATCAGTTGAGATCATCCGATCAAAAAAGATCAATTTTGTGACCTTTCATGACCGATCCCAACTTCAAAGTGTGTGCGAAAGTGTGTGCAGGCCAAAACGGGCGACTTGGCGTCGCCCGTAACTTATTGAAAACATGGTGCCCGCTAGTAGATTCGAACTACTGACCCCTCGCGTGTGAAGCGAGTGCTCTACCACTGAGCCAAGCGGGCATATGTTTTTGTTAAGTTGCTTATGATACAGCAACTTGCTTAAGAGTCAATGGGTTAGCAGCTTCGTCTTCGGTTCTCTCATCTCTCTCTTGTCGCTCACTTCTCTCTAAACCCGTCAAGAAGCCGTCAACTTGATCGAGAATCTCAGCTGCGTTTGTATACCCAGTATCCAGCAGGTGAAGGTAGCCGGAAAAGCTCTCAACGGTCTTGTGACCTGACAATTCCATAGTGCCCGGAATGTCCTTAGTTTGAATGAGGAGATGCGTAATGAAGGTGTGACGAAAACTGTGGCAGGTGAAGCCATTCTTTTGCCCGTAACGCAGTTTCGCTAAGCTCGCTGCCTTGCGACAGGCTCTGGCAATGGCATTGTCGAAGGTTGAAACCCTGGCACGGGGGAAAAGAAACTCATCGTCGCTGAGCCCTTCACGAAGCCGTGCGTGGACTATGCGAGCGACCCCCTTGCTCAGAGGTACGTACCGCTCGTTCTCCGTCTTGCTGGCGAACAAGAGCACTTTTTCTTTGTCCCAGAGAAATTGATTGATTTTGATTCGCAGCACCTCGTTAAGACGTCCACCCGTCAGACGAAGTAGCTGCACTACGTCTCCAGCATCGCGCCACAGTGCGTTGCGCTCTGCTCGACGTGAAGGTGCGGGAGGCGGGTTGAGCAAGATGTCTACCAGTTTTTGGTATTCCTCTGGTTCGACAGCTCGCCGCTCGTTCTCAGGCTTTCGCCTTACTGACAGCTTTGGCCTCAACCAGTTAACCAGATCGGGTTTGCTCTCTTGCGCTGCTTTGAGCATACCTTGCACTCGTCCCATGTGAGCGCCGGCGCTGTTCTTGCTAATGCGAAAACAAAGCACCTGATAAAACTCGCGGAGCTCGGTTTGGGTTACCTCTCGCGCTAAACGATTGGGACCAAAACGATCGACGAACTCCTGCACGATTTTGCAGTTCGAGCGCAAGTTGTGCCCGTACTGATAACCTTTATCTTTCGAACGGACTTCCAACTTGCGTCGGTAGATGTTGAGCGCTTCCTGAGCGGTCGTTGGTTTACACCGAATCTCTCCGCGTTCGAGAGCGTCAACGTCATTCATTTCTTCTCGCAGTTTCAACTCCGCGTCGGATTTTGTGCTAAACCCTTTCTTGCGTAGTTGCCGCTGCTTGTATTCTTTACGAAAACCCCACAGCTTGCCGTTTGGGGAATCGTATTGAAAAAATTGTTTCGATTTTGACATGCATACCTCCTTTCTGAACGATGTCCCAAAACGTAGAAGAACCCCCGTGACGGGAGTTCTCCAGGCACGCGTTGGTTGTAGTGTCACATCGAGAAAGTACTACTGGTCAGGAGCTTTTTCAATGCTTATTTGATGGCGCCAGTTTATCCGCAGACATTAGCCTTTGTAGGTGAGCCTCCACCTCCTGTCGAACCATTCTGACAGCCCGCTTTCCGTTTCTTATTCGCCGTAGGTTTTCCGTGCCGGCCTTGCCCGCATAAAGGGTTTTGGGTGACAGGCCCAACATCTCCGCAGCTTGTCTAACTGTGATGAGACTCTTCGCGTAACTCACTTCTAACCCCCAATCGCTCTATCTCAATGCCGGCAGGTCTTCCTTGAACACTTCGCGCGCAATCTCTCCCATATGATCGCCCAACAGCCCGGCAAACTCTTGGTCGAACGTGGTGTCAGCGACGGGAGACGTCGCACTGAATTCAGGGGGAGCTTTCTACGTCAAGTCGCGTGCCATTGCGATCATGTCGCTCGTCTCTCGATTTCCCCGAAGCAGGTTGAGACGTGGTCGTTGTAAAACCAATCAAGCTTCCGCATTCATTTCACAACGGATATCAGTGCCTTTTGGATTTGCTCCTTGACGGTCCAAGTTGCGCTATGAATTTACGTTCGGAAGTCTCTCGTTTGGTAGATTCGGCACGATCATCGATCCAGTTGAAGGCGCAAGCGTCCGGCCCCTGAGCATAATCCGCCAAGGAGGACTTGGTTATGATCGATATGAATTTCCGGATCGAGCGCGCGAGGAGTTCCTTCCTTTTCACCTTAGCGTGGCACCTCGATTGTCCACGTCGAGGTGGCGAGTCGTTGTCTGGATCCCACACTCATGAAAGCAATTCGCAATCAAATCAGCGATAGCTGATTCCTGATCGTGGGCCAATGCAATGACGCTGGGACCAGCCCCGCTCAAGGCAATGCCAAGAAGATCATCGCATTGTTGGGTTGCGAGAGCTTGACTCAGGCCGGGTACTAGGCCCCTGCGAAAAGGCTGATGTAGTCGGTCCGCCATCGCCTCCCACACAAGACCGTACGCGCGGTTTTCGATGGCTGCGTTGAAGAGCGCCAGGCGCTGCATGTTGTAAACAGCGTCAGCGCGACTGACCATTTTAGGTAGCAGGGCTCCGGGCACGTTTTGTGGGAAGCGGATAGTCAGGAGTGATGACAATGATCTTCAAGTCGCAGGGCCAGTCTTTCTTCAGTGCAGGCACACTACGGTCATCGTTAATGCAATGGACAACCCAACCGCCCAGCAATGCCGCTGCCACGTTGTCGGCGTGGCCTTCTAGTTCGGTGGCGTAACGCAGAAACTTTTCTACAGAAAGCTGGTGACCGCCGAGTGCGATTGCCAGCTTCATTCTGGCTACTATCGCTGCGCCACTGCTTCCCAACCCGCTCGCTAACGGAATCTCATTGTGGGAAGTCAGTCGCACCAGAGGTAAGCAGAAGCCTTCACGATCGGCGACAAAACTCATGGCCTTGCAGATTAAACTTTCCGAATACTGGTCAGAGGATCCGATATCAACAAATCCTTGATTACGTTGTAAGTCGACGCTGGACAGCGGGACCCTTGATGACGGCTTATAAGCTCTAACCGTAAGGTACAGCTGCAACGCGAGAGCGCAGCAGTCGAAACCTGAACCCAAGTTTGCGCTCGAGGCAGGCACGCGCACCTCGACAAAGTCGGGGTCCACGATTTCAGTATCGATATTCTCTTGGGTGATCAGACTGACGGTCATAAGTTGTCTTTTCAGTTTGGAACCAGTTTCCTTAACGTCCTTCCAAATGTTTGAGGATGGCCGTCCGCGTACATTCGATTCGCAAAGGTCGATTGCTGCAACTGCTTTTGATCCGTCGCTCAAGTTCGGTTCTATTCATCGAGTCGTCAGTTCCGTCAAGAGTTTCTTGGTGGTAATTGATGGCGTAATCGGTATCCTTCAAGAAATGTCCAGTCAACACTGCTACCACGCTTTCATCTGCCGCAATGCGGCCGTCGCTCACGAGCTTTTTGATTCCAGCGACCGTCGTCGCCGAGGCCGGCTCGCATCCGATCCCATCACGCCCAATGATCGCCTTCGCATCTGCTATCTCCTGCTCCGACACGCTCAGCACCCACCCGTCAGTGTCCACGACCGCCCGCATGGACTTCCGCCACGAAACCGGTGTGCCGATCTTGATGGCGCTAGCCAGGGTTTGCGGATTCCTGACTGTTATCAGCCCATCGCGCGGAAGTTCCTGGAGAGAGGGCCTACGTTCCGCAAAGAGATGCGCAAATGGCGCTGCACCTTCAGCCTGCACTGCGCTCAAGCGAGGCATGCGATCAATCAGACCGAGATTGAATAGGTCCGAGAAGCCTTTGCCGAGCGCCGTGCTGTTACCAAGATTGCCTCCCGGCACAACGATGTGGTGAGGCACGCGGCATTGCTCCAGGAACTCGAAGGCTACTGTCTTTTGACCTTCAATGCGGAACGGATTGATAGAGTTCACCAGATAGATGTATTTATCTTCGGAAAGTTCACGAATCAACCGCATCGCGTCATCAAAGTTTCCTTCGACTTCCAAGACCTTGGCGCCGTAGTCCAGGCTCTGCGCCAGTTTTGTGTGACTTACCTGTCCATGTGGCACCAGGATCGCGCACTGTAAGTTCGCGCGTGCTGCATATGCAGCGAGACTCGCTGCTGTATTGCCGGTGCTGGCACAGACAACGGTCTTGGCCCCTAATATTCGCGCTTGGGTGATGGCCGTCGTCATGCCCGTGTCTTTGAATGAACCGGTGGGGTTCAACCCTTGATGCTTGAGCTTGAGCGCCCCGAGTCCGCAGTAATGTGCGGATCGCGGGGCGTCATAAAGAGGCGTATTGCCTTCACCCAGAGTTACGACAGCGACGCTGTATGAAAAGGGCAGCAATTCGCGAAAACGCCAAACTCCACTCATATCGCGCTCATTCTGCGAACTGAGGCGGGCGCGCCATATCTCACGGAGGTGTTGGACGTCTCGTCCGTTCTTCGGTTGCTGAACGATGTCGAGTAACCCGCTGCAAACTCTGCAGGTGTAGATCTGTTCATTCAGATCGAAGGTCGCGCCACATTCCGGCTCGATACAACGCTGTACGGCGGTGGCGCTAATGGCTGGATTCAAGGACGCACCTCCAAATCTGACGATGCTGGATTTGTTTGCTCTAAGCGAAACTCTCGGTGAAGGGTAACCACCGCTTTTTTCATAGCCGTCGCTTGCACCACTAATGAAACGTTATATTCTGAAGCGCCCTGGGCGATGGCGATGACGTTTATCCTTTCGCGTCCCAGGGCGCTAAATACACGTCCGGCGATCCCGGGCACGCCGCGCATCCGCTCGCCTATCACCGCCACTATTGCTACGTCTGAATCAATATTGACGTGCTCGACGTCGTTACGCGAATGCGTAGCAAACTTGTGACGCAGCGCCTCGACCGTGTGCTCCGTATCCGCTGCGTTGACGACAAAACAAATGTCGTTCTGCGATGAAGATTGTGAGATGAGCAGGATGTTTGTTTCAGCTTTGGCCGTGGCCGCAAAGGTTCTGGCGACCACGTCTGGTACGCCAACCATGCCCCGCCCGCCCACGGTAATTAAATCCACGTCCCTGATAGCCGTGATTGCTTTCACGCCGTTCGCGGTGCGATTGGTGTGCCTAACAATTCTTGTCCCCGGCCTCTCCGGCTCGAAGCTGTTCCGAATCTGAACCTTGATGCCTGCTTCCGTTACCGGGCGCAGCGTCTTTGGATGTAGCACCTTTGCACCGAAGTAAGCCAACTCTGCCGCCTCCGCGTAAGAGATCTCGCTCAGCGTGCGGGCGTCAGGAACCAGACGCGGATCGGCAGTCATCACGCCATTCACATCTGTCCAGATTATTACTTCTTTGGCATTGAGCGCAGCGCCCAAAATCGTTGCTGAGTAGTCGGAGCCACCGCGACCGAGGGTTGTCGCTCTACCCTGCGCGGTGGCGCCAATGAAGCCGGTAACGACCGGAAGGATCCCCTCCTCGAGCAACGGTAATAAACATAGAGCGGCGCGCTGGCATGTCTCTTCCATTAAGGGCTCGGCTTGCCCATGCGCATCATTCGTCACGATGACAGCGGTGGCGTCGATTCCGCGACTGCGTACTCCCATTTGACAGAGAGTCGCCGCCAGCAATCGTGCTGAAAGTTGCTCGCCAATTCCGGAGATGGAGTCGAGCGCGCGTGGCGTCAGCTCCCCCAGGAGCGCAGTGCCCCGGCAAAGAGCCAGCGCGTTGTTCATAAGTTGCGTTGCCTCTTCTACAAGGCAAGACCGCTTATTGTGATCCCGGATTAGGCCGTTAATTGCCAATTCGTGCTGTTGGGCCAACAAACTTGTTATCGAGGTAAAAGATTTCTGATCTCCATCTTCCGAGAGTCGAGCAGCTTGAACGAGACTGTTGGTTACGCCGCTCTGCGCTGACACCACCGCCACGATCCGGGTCTCGCGCCAGGCGTTTGAGATTGTCGCCGCAGTGCGGGCAACACATTCAGCATTTGCGACCGACGTGCCGCCAAATTTCATCACTCGCAGTGGCTTATTAGACATTTCTGACCTTTCCCGTCTACTCGGCTTCTTGACTTGGCGGACTCCTCATTTACTGCCATTCCCGCGTTTAGTGCCCCCTAAAGCAAAAATCCGCCGCCGGTTATTCTCCGGCGGCGGGTTCTTCTTAGTATGGCCTTGATTATCTACTACATCTCAGACCCTTCCAATGAAAACCTTCTTCGCCAGCGCGCGCGCTTAGTCGTTTGACTAGCGCTCGTGCCGATCCCTGTTGTGCGGATAGAAGTTTTCATCGCCAAATTGGGCTCTCTTTCAAGACGAGCACCCAATCTACACCAGGGAAGCGCTAGCTGTCAGCCCTCTAGAGTGCAATGAACGGTGCGTCGTAGCCAAGGAGATGGGGCGCAGACTCCCATGCCAGATCGGCAGCGGCGTTGAACCTCGGAGTGCGGTCGCACACCTGCGCGTGACAGAGCTTCGTCAGATTCTTCGCGATTATGAATAGCAGTGGTGAAGGTGCGAAATCAGCCTCCCTCAAAATTACTTGCAGATAACTCCATTTAGAAGCTACTTCCTTAAGTAGGAGGCTGAGTTGGGTCAAATCTGCTCCGACTGGACGCGGCTCACTCTTCCAGGTCGGCATGCACTGCGGGATGCACCCGGATACAGATGGCCCTTCGCGTTGACTTATCCTCGGCGGCGACTTTAGGATGACTAACCAGATCGAAAAACTTTGAAATGACCTCCAACCAAACGCACCACACGCATCGGCACCACGAAGGCAGCGCGCTGGCGATTGTGACGCGAGAGCTCGACTCAAAGAAAGAATAGCAAGGAAACTTATAGTCGCCCCATGAAGAACCCGCTGCCAAAAACGAACTGGCGGCGGGGTTTTTTTGTTGGTTCGTTATCAGTAGTTAGGACAACGGACAAAGCACCGACCGGAGCCCAAACCGCTGGCTATTTGACAACGAACTACCGACAACTGAAATTCACCGACTGGCAAGGGAAGCGGACGATTTATGGCGGCAATGCAATCTCTACAAACGGTGTGCTCTATCAGGGAGTTATGGAAACGATCCGCGAGTCTTGAAACGAACTGATGTTAGTCATCCCTGCAATTGATCTTCGCAACGGCCGTTGCGTGCGCCTCACGCAGGGACGCAAAGACAGTACGAAGATCTATGATGGCGATCCCGTCGAGATCGCGAAGTCATACGAAGCATCCGGAGCGGAAATGATCCACGTGGTGGACCTCGACGGCGCTTTCTCAGATTCCAATTCGCGCAACCGCCAAGTGCTAGCCGCAATCACTCGCGCGACGGATGCTCAGGTACAATTTGGCGGAGGCTTGCGTACCGGAAAAGACGTCAGGGACGTAATTGAATTGGGAGTGACGAGGGTGGTTCTGGGAACCATGGCCGTCGAATCACCGGAAGCTCTGAAGACGGTACTGGTACATTTTAGACACCAGATCGCAGTTGGCATCGACGCCAAAGCTGGAAGAGTGGTTACGCGAGGCTGGGAGAAGCAAGAGCAACTAACTCCGCTGAATCTCGCTGTTAAAGTCGCAGCGCTCGGTATTGAGCGAATCGTCTATACCGACGTCGGCCGGGATGGCATGTTTACCGGCGTCGATATCGACTCTGCACTTGTCATAGCTCGGTCCACTGGCTTGAAGGTGACGGTTTCCGGTGGCGTGAGTTCGCTGGAAGAATTGAAACAATTGAAGGTTGTGAGTGGCCGCGGCATCGACAGCGTGATTGTGGGCAAGGCTCTCTACGAAGGTCGCTTTACGCTGGCCGAGGCGCTGCGAACTGTTGAGAGTGCTGATTAATTTGGTTCCCCTCAAGGACATTCAACCATTTGCGTTCTTCAGGACTGTTTCCTTCTCAATTCGCCAAAAGTACAACCGACGTCACTGCATCATTGCAGCTACACTCGTCTCGGCACCACAAAGATCTGTTCTTGCAAAATATTTCGTCCGACGCGTTGTTCTCAGTGAACATTCGTAAAATGCCGGCTGCTTCTTCATTAACTGAGTGCGCAGAAGTGGTGACTAATGTCGGCATCCTTGATCCTGTGGTCTGAATGCTTACTTTATAGGTGGTAGTTACTTGTTTGCAGTCAGACCCAACGGCAAGCTGCATCATCAAGTTCCGGGTGGCTTCACACATAGTGGAGCAAATGCAGCACGATCCAGACGACAAGGCTCAAGGATAGAAGATAACCGATGATGACGTAATACCTTCCCCAGATCGTCCCTTCAATTCCGGAGAGTACGGCAGCAATACCTAAAGACACTAGGCCGACAATTCCAATCTTCAGCCATAGGTTATTAATCCAGAGGAGTCCCCAACTGCTTGCTACCTCAGGTGCGACGGCCCTTACCACGATCCAGCAAATGACTACGCTGCCCAGAAAGCCTAATACTCTGGTCGCCCACAATGCGCCTTGAGATTCTTTCAAATCTTCATCTGGTTGGTTTGACTGCTCGCCGAATAGCTTCTGCATAAAACTTTCCATGCCTTGCTCTATTTAGATCGCTACAATACTCCTGTTCCGATCCGGACACAGGATAATCTTCACGAAATCCTACTTTTTTCCAAGACGAGAACCTTTGGCTCGCCGGGCAATTCGTTTAGTGCTATTCTTTGCTATTCCAATAAGCCCCCTTCGCTGTTTGACAACCGGGCGCGTGCTCTGATTTTCGAGTCGGAAGTCCCCGGTTGTAGTATTACCGCAGCGTATATTTGGCGTAGTTCTCCTTCGAATCCCTGTCAGAGGAGGGCAAGGCCTTGGCAAGGAGCCGGCTTCGGCCAGGCACGACTGCGCCGCTGCGATACTTCGCGGTTATAGTAGTAGTGTGTTTCCGCTCCTTCGTTCTTTTTGTACCCGCTGAAGCGATTGTTCGGGCTGGCCCATCACCGACACCTGTTTCTTCTTCAAACAAGAGGATGCCTTTCTGGTCTCAGCCAGAAGCCACAATCTACACCGCGCGAGAGTCGATACCCGCTCAATATCGAAAACGTTATGTCGAGTGGAAGGGCGAGTACCTTTCAACGGAGGCTGGCCGCGAAGAATGGTTTCGGTATGCTTACAATCCAAACTTTACACTTACAATTACGGTCTCTAAGGCTGAGGAACATGGGGCCAGAATCGACGGCTACCACTGGAATGAATCAGGCAAGCTGATAGCCGCCACGATCATTCTGGGAAATAAACTCGATTCAGGTTATCCAAGTTCGTTTAATTATCCCATTACCTGTTCTCTCGCGCCGGGTAATCTTCCATCCGAAGTAAAAGGAAGAATTCTCGCAGCCACGAAGATGGCTCATGAGTTTGGTCACCTCGATCAAATTCTCAGCATCGATGGAAGACTCTTTCAACTCCAGAATGCCCTAATGCTTGAGTACAATCAGATACTCAACACGAACCGCTATGACGTGCATGATCTGCGACTTGTGGATTTAGCTGAACGAATGGGCGGTACGCCAGTCTCGATTGCGCAGGAGAGAGAACACTGGGCAGAGATGGGTGCGCTCCTTTACCTGCAGCAAAGGCTGCCGGAGTTGAGCAAGCGTGCGAAGCTGCCCTCGGCTGTCAAAGAAGCCATTGAGTCCTATTATTTGACCTACCC
>Ga0207684_10002819_pt1 | contig 17274 bp, 19 predicted proteins | sample KBSK5501metaG_FD_184342 | JGI IMG/M metagenome (GOLD analysis project Ga0207684, IMG submission 184342) | Corn, switchgrass and miscanthus rhizosphere microbial communities from Kellogg Biological Station, Michigan, USA - KBS K5-50-1 metaG... | ecosystem: Host-associated > Plants > Roots >...
GCTTTATCCCCGACTCGATTGTTACGGCAGCCAAAGACCAGGTAGCCCAAGGGAGGTGAACAATGCCGATGGCCATAACCCGCGACGATTACGATGCCGTTCTTCTTGACCTCGACGGTGTGATAACGGACACCGCCAACCTCCACGCGGCGTGTTGGAAACAGATGTTTGACGAGTACCTTCAGAAGCGTGCGGCAGAGAGAGGCGAACCATTTCGTCCCTTCGAGCTCGCCACGGACTACCGGCTTTATGTGGATGGGAAGCCTCGATTTGACGGCGTTCGCGACTTTCTCACATCACGCGGTATCCAGCTCCCCGAGGGAAGCTCAGACGACCCGCCGCAAGCCGAGACGGTGGGCGGGCTCGGGAACCGCAAGAATGACTTGGTCAACAAAATCATTGAAGAGCGAGGGGTGGAGCCATATAAGGGAAGCGTCAAGTTCATCCATCAGCTCCGCCGTCAGGGATTCCAAATCGCCGTCGTCACCTCAAGTCAGAACTGCGAGGCCGTCTTAAAGGCCGCCAGGTTGGATGCTTTCTTCGACGTGCGCATCGATGGCAACACGATCCGTGCGCAGCACCTGGCCGGCAAGCCGGCCCCGGATACATTCCTCACGGCGGCACGGCAGCTCGGAGTTGCGCCGACACGAGCGGTCGTGGTCGAGGATGCCATCTCTGGGGTCGAGGCCGGGTGCAAGGGAAACTTCGGGTTGGTAATCGGTGTCGCGCGAAAGGGGAACGCCGAGGAGCTTCGGCACCATGGCGCGCATCTAGTGGTGAACGATTTGGGTGAGCTGGTTGACTGAACCCATGCTGTCTCGGGAGGAACAGTCCGATGATCCATCATGAACGCCTGAGGCCGCCATCGCACGATTACCCGGCCGACGAATGGAGCATCATCGAAAAAGGATTTCATCCCGAATTCCTGGCCCAGCTAGAAACGATGCTGGCGGTGGGCAATGGATACCTCGGCATCCGCGGATGCCCAGAGGACGGCGGCCCCAATGCCGAAAATGGCACCTTTATCAATGGTTTCTATGAAAGCCGGCCGATCATTTACGGAGAGGAAGCCTACGGCTTCCCGAAAACTGGACAGACCATCCTCAACGTAACTAACAGCAAGATCATCAAGCTCTTCGTGGACGACGAGCCCTTGTGGCTGCCCAATGCGAACTTCTTAAACTACGACCGACGGCTGAATATGCAGTCCGGAACGCTCGACCGGGAAATCCTCTGGGAAACTCCCGCAGGCAAACAGGTATTGATTACCTCCCGGCGTTTGGTTTCTCTCGTGCATCGGCACGTGGCGGCCATCTCCTATCGTGTGACGCTCCTCAACGCGGAGGCCCCTATCGTGATCTCGTCGGAGATGGTAGCTAATGAGCCGATCGCTCGCACCAACGGGGAGGATCCGCGCCAGGCGAGAGTCTTTGCCAGTCCGGTGCTCCATCACCGAGCCAGCTATGCGAAAGACGGTCGCATCGTGCTCTGTCATGCCACTGAAAAGAGCCGCATCACCCTGACGTGTGCTACTGACCATGTTTTGGAGACCACATGCACGTACGCCCATAAGACTGTCCACTCCGAAGACTTTGGCCAAGTCGCCTTCACGATCCAGGCCCGACCCGGCTGTCCGATCCACCTCATCAAATACATGGTCTACCATACGTCACCGACGGCTTCGTCTGAAGAACTCTGCGGCCGTGCTGAGTGGACGATGGATCGCGTAGTGCACGAGGGGTTTCCGCAGCTGCTCGCCGCCCAGGAGCAGTACATGGGCGATTTCTGGCGCCGCAGCGATGTTCGGGTCAGGGATATCCGGAAAGACCGCACTCAGCGCACAACCGTGGAGATCCAGCAAGCGATCCGCTTCAACCTTTTTCATATCCTGCAGGCTTCAGCGCGCGCCGAAAACGCGGGTGTGCCGGCGAAAGGCATGACCGGACAAGCGTATGAGGGGCATTATTTTTGGGACACGGAGATCTACGTGCTCCCGTTCCTGACGTATACGTCGCCCCGCATTGCCAGGAATCTGCTGACCTTTCGCTACAAGATGCTGCCGCAGGCACGAGCGCGCGCCAGACAATTGGGCCATCGAGGAGCACTGTTCCCGTGGCGCACCATCAGCGGGGAAGAAGCATCGGCCTACTATGCCGCCGGAACCGCACAGTACCACATCAACGCAGACATCATGTACGGGCTCCGCAAGTACGTGCAGGCGACGGGGGACGAGCAGTTCCTGCGGGACTGCGGTGCCGAGATGCTCGTCGAAACGGCACGCCTATGGCTAGACCTGGGCTTCTACTCGGACAAAAAGGGAGGGAAATTCTGCATTAACGGGGTCACCGGACCGGATGAATACAACGCAGTCGTGAACAATAACGCCTACACCAACTTGATGGCCCGAGAGAACCTGCGCTACGCCGCCCAGAGTGTCGAGTCCCTGCGGGCGACAGCACCGGATGCGTACAACGCGCTCGTGCACAAAACAGCGCTCGAGCCCTCAGAGGTCGAGGCATGGACACGCGCGGCGGAGAGTATGTACGTGCCCTATGATGAGAAGCTGAAGATTATCCCCCAGGATGACGACTTTCTGGATCGAGAGCCCTGGGACTTTCGGAAGACGCCGAGCGACCACTACCCGCTGCTGCTCTTTTATCATCCGCTCAACATCTATCGAAGGCAGGTGATCAAACAGGCGGACGTGGTGCTGGCCATGTTCCTGCTAGGCAATGCATTTTCCCCAGAGGCAAAGCAGCGTAACTTTGAATTCTACGACCCCTTGACCACGGGGGATTCATCACTGTCGTCGTGCATCGAGGCGATCATCGCCGCACAGATCGGCGATATGGACAAAGCCTTTCGGTACGGGATGGCGGCACTCCTGATGGATCTGGCCGATGTGGGCGGTAACGTCAAGGACGGCTGCCATATCGCCTCGATGGGTGGCACCTGGATGATGCTCACCTACGGCTTTGGCGGCATGCGGGACGATGACGGAACGTTGTCCTTCTGGCCACGTCGTGCACCAGAAGAGAACGCCATCCTGCGATTTCCTCTGACGTACCGTGCGCAGATGCTGGAGGTCGAGATCGGGCCGGAGACGGTGCAATACTCGTTGCGTGAAGGCGAACGTCTCGTGATTCACCATGAAAAGGAGGAAATTCAGCTGACCCGGGAAAATCCGCTGGCTGTCCGGCCGGTCAGCAGGAGGTAAGGATCGCCATCCATCGTTGCAGCCAAAGAGGCCAAAGAGATTAAGCGGTAGCCAAGGGTAGCCGTATGGGAGAGGAAGCAGTCATGAACTCTGTTGGAAACGCTGGCCACAGCTGGCCTCTTGGCGCCACCGTCGTTGACGGTGGCATCAATTTTAGCGTGTTCTCCCGCAGCGCTACAGGCGTAGAGCTGCTGTTGTTTGACCGGGAAGACGACGCCCGGCCGGCGCGGATGATGCGCCTCGATCCTGCCGCTAACCGTACGTACCACTACTGGCATGTGTGCGTGCCGGGCATCCGGTCGGGGCAGCTCTACGGCTACCGCGTTGCGGGACCGTACGATCCTGCCAACGGCATCCGGTTTGACCCCGCCAAAGTCCTCCTCGACCCGTATGGTCGTGGCGTGGTTGTGCCAAAAAACTACAGTCGCGACGCAGCCCGGCAGGCCGGCGATAATGCTGCGACAGCGATGAAGAGCGTGGTCGTAGATGTGCACACGTATGATTGGGAAGGCGACACACCACTGCAACGGCCGTCCTCGCGCACTATTGTTTATGAGATGCACGTGCGGGGCTTTACCTGCCACCCGAGTTCCGGCGTCGCGGAGAAAAGACGCGGCACCTTTGCCGGCGTGATCGAAAAGATTCCGTATCTGCAACAACTGGGCATCACCGCGGTCGAACTGATGCCAGTGTTCCAGTTTGATCCTCAAGATGCTCCGTCCGAGCGAGTGAATTACTGGGGCTATGCGACCGTTTCATTCTTTGCACCACACCAGGCGTACAGTTCCCGCCAGGACGCACTGGGGCCATTGGACGAATTTCGCGACATGGTTAAGGCGCTGCACCGTGCCGGTATCGAGGTTATTCTCGACGTTGTGTTCAACCATACTGCTGAAGGCAATCACGACGGGCCGACTTTAAGTTTTCGCGGACTGGACAATCCCACCTACTACATTCTCGAACAAGATCGCGCGCGTTATGCGAATTACAGCGGCACGGGCAACACGCTTAATGCGAATCATCCTATAGTTCGCCGGATGATCCTGGACAGCCTCCGCTACTGGGTCAAAGAGATGCATGTCGACGGCTTCCGATTTGACCTGGCGGCAATCCTCGAGCGCGATGAGTCAGGACAATTGCTGCCGAATCCGCCTGTATTATGGGACATTGAATCGGACCCGGAGCTTGCCGGGACCAAGCTCATCGCCGAAGCCTGGGACGCCGCCGGGCTTTATAGGGTAGGCAGCTTTATCGGAGACAGTTGGCGGGAGTGGAATGGGCGGTTTCGAGACGATGTTCGGAGTTTTTTTCGTGGAGAAAAAAATTCTGTCGGACTCTTTGCTGACCGCCTGCTTGGTAGCCCGGCAATTTACGGTCATGAAGAACGCGAGGCTGAGCAAAGCGTTAATTTCGTAACTTGTCATGACGGCTTCACTCTTAACGACCTCGTCTCGTATGATCGCAAGCACAACGAAGCAAATGGCGAAAACAACCACGACGGGGGGAACGACAACCGAAGTTGGAACTGCGGTGTCGAAGGTCCCACCGATGATCCCGGCGTAGAGAAACTCAGGAACCGGCAAGTAAAAAACTTTCTGACCGTAACGATGCTTTCGGTTGGTATGCCCATGCTTCTCATGGGTGACGAAGTGCGGCGAACACAACGTGGGAACAACAACGCCTATTGCCAGGATAACGAAACCAGCTGGTTCGACTGGACGCTTCTCACAAAGCATGCCGACGTCCATCGCTTTGTCACCTTGCTAAATTCACGACGTGTTCTGCGAGACCCGGAGCCCGAGCGGCAACGCGTAAGCTTGTGCCAGCTCCTCCGTGGCGTGAACCTGGCTTGGCACGGCGTGAAACTTAACCAGCCGGACTGGAGCGAATGTTCGCATAGCATTGCGTTTACCGTGGAAATCCGCGAAGAAAAGGTCCTGTTTCACGTGATCTTGAACGCCTACTGGCAGCCGCTCGATTTCGAGCTGCCGCGATTGGATAACGCAGGCGAAAATCCATGGCACCGCTGGATTGACACAGCCCTCGACTCCCCGCACGACATCCTCGAGTGGGACAGGGCAGAGTCGGTTCCTGGCTATGCCTATCGGGCCGAGTCGCGCTCTGTAGTTATGCTTTTAACGGGAGTTTGATACAACCCGAATTCCAAAAACGTGCCTTCGGGAAAACCAACTTTAAACCAAATGCCTTCCGAGCGCTCCTTCGGGGTGCGGTAATAGACCGTCTGAGTCCAATGCGCGATCGGTCATGTCAAACAAGCGAATCTGAGAAACGCGTGAAAACGTTATATCGACCTCTTCTATCTGGAAGTGGGTATTCCCACGCTGGAGCTTTTGGAAAATCTGAGCGTAGATGTGGTCTATCCGTTTGGCGAGAATTGCCGCGGTCAGCCGATGGCAAATAGCGGATGTTTTGAGGAGGCCCGAGCAACGGAAGAACTGTTCATCAGGAACATTTGGCTGTTCGATCATGTCTTGGTTCCTGCGCCGCATCGTCGCTTTCGCGGAAAAGTGCAAGGCCATTGGCTGGGCGGTCGAGCCCGAGGGCGAGATCGATCTGCCGCACGGCCGAGTGCCGTTTGTAAAACGCGAACTGAACTTGGTGCGGGTCGCGCAGCGTTTCCCAGTCCGCATTGAAGTAGAGAATCCGGATCCGGCGTTACACCGCAGTCGCGCTATTAGCTGGAAATCTCTCCAGTGCCAGCGGGATGTCCCGGAAGTGGTCGAGCCAGGCGTCGGGGGCGAGAGTTTCGGGCGGCACTCGCAGATAGCCATACCGCATGAGGATCACCGGGATGCCGGCCGCACGTGCGGCGGTGTAGTCGTTCTCGTTATCTCCAACCATTACCGCTTCGCTCCTTGTGGTGTTAATCCGTTTCATCGCTGCCAGAAAGTGGCATCGGGGCGGTTTATGTTGTGTCACTGGCGCGACATCCTCCAGGTAGACCTAACGATTTGGGAGTCAGAGCTCTTCGTGTCCATTAGATAGGAATGACATTAAGCCGCACCTGCATGGCGACTCGTAAAGGAAAGCATAAACCTTGAGACACCGCTAAAGATCAGGCTGATGCCTACCAAGGTTCCAACTACCCAGAGCGAACTCGAGGGCCACTGCGCCCAGATCAAGGCGCCAAGAATCATCGTAATGATCCCATCGAACAAGACCCATCCCGTGTGCCGTAGCCGTCGGATATCAAAATAGAAAGCGAGCTCGAAAGCTCCTTCGAGAAGAAGAAACGTCGCCAGCACGAGGCTAAGAGAAAGGACCCCAAGGAACGGGTGGATCAGCATGTAAATTCCCGTCATTCCGTAGATGATGGCGACGAGAACCTGCCATAGGACTCGGCCGATGCTATGACGTTGCAAAGCAAAAACTACGTGCGCAATTCCGGCGAACAGAAGTATCCAACCCAGCACGATGACGACTCCAATCGCAGAAGCTAGCGGCAGGCTGATGGTCAGAATTCCACAGATAAGCAGCGCGATACCCCAGAACATCGCTTTCTCAAGCTTTTGGAGCGCTCGTTTCAAAAAATTTGAGATCTCTTCTCTGACGGATCGGCGCACGAGTAGGGCGCGCGGATCAAAGCGGTCGCCGCATGCTGGGAAAGCTCGTCGCCGCGGCTGCTTAGCCGCCAACTGACGATCGGCTGAAACAGCAGTAAGTCTGCGTTTCGGCGTCGCCCGCATTGGAACGAGCCACGGATCGTCGATCGCTCACTTACGAAAGGCGCTCAGTGCCTCAAGAATATCGAAAAAGTGATCGATCCAAATATCGGGAGCGAGGGTATCCGCCGGCATCCGCAGGTAGCCGTAGCGCATGAGGATAACGGGAACGCCAGCCGCGCGTGCGGCGGCGTAATCGTTCTCGTTATCACCGATCATGATCGCGTCGTTAGGCGCAGCGCCGAGCCGCTCGATCGCTGCGAGAAGATGGCGCGGGTCAGGTTTCCTGAACCGCACCGCATCACCGCCTACGATCACATCGAACTGGCCTGCGATTCCCAAACCCTCCAGCACACGCAGTGTCATTGCCTATGGTTTGTTGGTGCAGATGGCCAGACGCGCTCCTGAAGCGCGCAATGAGTCGAGGGTTGCTTCTACGCCGTAATAGAGACGACTCAACTTGGCCAGCGCGGCTCCATAGAATTCGAGGAAGCGCTGATGCGCTGCCTCGAAATCGGTAATCGCGCCGGTCGCGGCGAGGGCTCGCTGGACGAGCGCGCGGGTTCCGTCACCGATCATGCGGCGGACCTCATCGGGCGTGCTGTCGACGAGCGTACCGTCGAGATCAAAAATTAGCGCTGCGCGTTTCATCTACCCGGTGGTTTTGCTCACATCGTTCGCTTCACCATCGGCTAATTCCGAGATGCCTCCGGCATCACCGCCGCCGTTAGTCGTTATAATTGAATTAAACCGCGGCGTTGCGCGGTGGCGATGGCCGCGGTCCGGCTAACCACATCCAGCTTGGTCAAGACGCTTTTGACGTGAGTCTTGACCGTTCCTTCGCTGATGAACAGCTCCGCGCCGATCTCCTTGTTACTCTTCCCAGCAGCGATGCGTTGCAGCACTTCCATCTCGCGCGTACTCAGTGCTTCCCCGCTGACGCGGCCGGCTAACTTCGCGGCGAGATGCACCGGAACACAAGTTTCGCCGGCATGCACTCGACGGACGCAATCCATCAGCGCTTCGCGAGGAACATCCTTGAGAAGATAACCTTTCGCGCCGGCTCGAATCGCACGGTAAATATATTCATCGCCGTCGAATGTCGTCAGCATGATGATCCGCGCGTTCTCATCGTCAGCACGAATGGCTTCGATCGCGCCAACCCCATCGAGCTCCGGCATTCGCAAATCGAGCAGGGTCACATCTGGCCGATATTTTTTCCAAAGATCGACTGCTTCGCGTCCATCGCTCGCCTCGGCAACGACGGTCATGTCTGCATTTCGGCCGATGACCGAAGCCAAGCCTTCGCGCACTACGCTATGATCGTCCGCAATTAGAATGCGAATACGCTCCTTCTCCCCATCCATCCCTTTTTTCTTCCTCTTCTTCTCCGGTTTCATGCACCTAACGAGTGTTGATAGCGGGACACGGCTACGATCCTTGTGCCCGCGCCAGGTTCGCTTTTGACTTCAAGCGTTGCGCCGATCTGATCGGCGCGCTCCTTCATTCCGATCAGCCCAATACCGCTGCCTTTTACGCCGTCGAGCACAAACCCTTTCCCATCGTCCCAAAGCTCCAGGCGAACTGCATCCGGATCGCGTTGAACAAAATGCGGCCGCTTATCTCGCTTCTTGTTATCAGGCAAACTGGTGACTCCGAAAGGCATGGATGATCCTGGAACTGAAATTATCGATCAGCTGCCGAACCTTGTCAGTTTGTTTTGCATCCCTCTAAAGAGGTGGCGCGGCCTACCTCTACGGTCTGAGGAATAAATCTAACTACTGCTTCGTGGCGATAATTTTCCGTGGGTCTTAATCTTCACGCATCAGACAAACAGCATTATGAAAACGACTAAACCGAGTTTTACAAAAGTGCGGCGCCTGTTCGGACGTCGACCCCGTACAGCGCACAATCCGTGGCTCATCTTCAACATCGAAATGTTCAATTTTGCGGGCGGCTGGAGCCAACTGCTCGCGAAGCAGCAGGCGCACCTGTTTGGCAGATGAAACCGGCGACGCGAGTCGCCTCCAGTAATCACGCGCGCGCGCTAAGCGGGAAATGTCGCGCCGCGCCCATATCTGTTGACGTGAACAGCGAGTGCCAATCGATAATCGTGAACGCGCCTGTGGCAGAGGTTTACCGCCGTTGCCTGCGCTTCGAAGCCCTCCCGCAGTTCATCACTTCCATTACGAAGATCGAGAGGATCAACGACACGAGTTTCTTCTGCACTTCCGACATCAACGGGGAAGACGTGAGCAGTCTCGTCCAGGTCACGATGCGTGTTTCAGATCGGAGGATTGCATGGCAAGCCGCCTCGGAATATTTTCGGGTTGGTGTCGCATTTTTCGACCCGCTCGCCGGTGGCACAACGAAAGTGACCGTGAAATTGCGGTCAATTCTTGAACCGGTAACACTCACCGGCGCGCTTCGTGATCATCTCAAACACTTCAAACGTATGCTGGAAGAAGACGTTCCCACAAAATGAAAGATAGGGTTCGAAGAAGCGACTGGCTTTGGCATGTTCATGCTCAAAGCGGTCGTAAGCGGACGCGGCGACGAGATTGTCAATTTAGCGAAAGTTAATCTCTTTCGTTGGGCCGGAAGCGGTAGAGAGAAACTTCGTTACTTCGTCTCTTTCCAACCACGTGATCCGCCATTAGCTCCCCGCTGCTCTCTCGAAAGAGGGAGCGAGCACTACCTCATAAGTGGTACCACAAAATCCCCCGGACGCGCTATTGCGGCCAACTCACTTAAGTTACTAAGACTTTTAGCGTTGCGCTCGCGAATCCAAAATGAACCTCTCGTGCTGCGTCGAATCCGAGTTTGCGAATGGGAAGGCGGGAGATCGTGGAATTTCGACGGCGCCGCAACCCAGGTTCACAAAGCTTTACCCGATGCCGAGAAAATAAAACAAAATTCAACACAGAGAGAAGATGAAATGAGCATAAAGCCTAAAGACTACAAGACCAGCGTGGCCCTCCCAAAGCGGGCAACGCGCCAGAGGAGTACCGAGTCCGCAAGAAGCCAAAGCCGAACTACCCGCAATCGCAACGGAGATCGTAGGACGGGTGTAGGGCTGCAAACATCATTCAACGGGAAGCGCGGCATTGACGTGCTTCGCGAGCCAGAAATCAACAAATCAACCGCTTTCACTGAGGCCGAGAAGCAAACACTTGGCATCGTTGGCCTGGTACCCGACGTAACCGAGACCGAGGACTTGCAATTAAGCCGCGTGATGATGCAACTCGGCCACAAGAGCGCAAACCTCGATCGCTACATTTACCTCATCAATCTTCTCGATCACGACGAGACGCTTTTCTATCGGACCGTGATGTCCGATCCGGCGCGCTTTCTCCCGATCGTGTATGACCCGACCATCGGCGAAGCCTGTCTCAAGTTCGGCCATATTTACCGCCAGCCTCGTGGCATGTATTTGTCGATGACACGTCGCGGCAAAGTGAAAGAGCTTCTACAAAACTGGCCGCAGAAAGACGTTCGATTCATCTGCGTGACGGATGGCGGCCGAATCCTCGGCCTCGGAGATCTTGGGGCAAACGGCGCTGCTATCCCCATTGGCAAATTGCAGCTTTACACCGCCTGCGCCGGCGTGCCGCCGCAATACCTGATGCCGATGTATCTCGACGCCGGCACCAACAATGAGCAGTACCTGCATGACCCACTCTACCTTGGTATTCGCAAGACACGCCCGTCGACTGAGGAGCTCTACTCCTTTGTCGACGAATTCATGGATGCCGTGCAAGAGGTGTTTCCGAAGTGCTGCGTTCATTTTGAGGATTGGACAGGTACGGACGCCGTCCACTTGCTTCAGCGCTACCGCGACAAGTACTGCGTCTACAACGACGACGTGCAAGGCACAGCTGGAATCACTCTTGCGGGGATGATCAACGCGGCCAAGCTGAAGGGCTCGAAGCTGAAGGACGAAAGGTATCTCTTCCTCGGCGCTGGCTCGGCCGGTATCGGGCTTGCCAACCTACTGTGTTCTGCGCTCGTTGCACAAGCGATGACGCTCAAGGAAGCGCAGTCGCGGGTCTATATGTTTGATATCAATGGCCTTTTGGAGGCGACCCGCAAGGACCTTGTCGACTTCCAGAAGCCATATGCACATCAGCACGCGCCCACGCGGGATTTCGTCGCTGCTATCGAGAGCATCAAGCCGACAACAATCATCGGCGTCAGCACTGTCGGCGGCGCTTTCACGCAGAAAGTGATCGAGGCTATGTCGCGCATCAATGAGCGTCCCGTGGTCCTTGCGCTTTCAAACCCGACCGAGAAAGCCGAGTGCACGCCCGAGCAAGCGTACACCTGGTCAAAGGGTAAGGCGATCTACGCCGCCGGGGTGCAGTTCGCACCGGTTCACTATAACGGCGAGACATTTCTACCGGGACAAGCGAACAACTTCTACATCTTCCCGGCGGTCGGTATGGCGATCTTCGCCACGCAGGCGAAACGCGTCACAGACGATATGTTCATCGAGGCCGGGCAGGCAGTGGCGGATCAGGTGCCGTCCGATTTGCTCAAGCAGGGTCTCCTCTACCCGCTGCAGTCGAATATTCTTGAGGCCGAGATTCAGACCGCCGCGTGCGTGGCAAAGCTGGTCTTCGATTCGGGACTGGCTCGCGTCGAGCGCCCCGCCGACATGGTTACGTTCATTCGTAAACATGTCTACAAACCGGAGTACCCAAACGTCACGGCGTCGAAAACACAGATTCGGAGGGCAGCATGATTACGCCCAAGATTACTACCGCGCGAAAGCCCGAGTCTGGCTCAGGCTCGGATGCGCTGACGAGCTACGCAAATTCAAGATCCAAAACGAGGACGAGCAAACCTAAAGATCGCCAATTCCGCGTCGAAACAGACTCGCTCGGCGAAGTCAAAGTGGCGGCGGATCGTTTGTGGGGCGCCCAAACGCAGCGGTCGCTGGAGCACTTCAGCATCGGAAAGGATCTGATCCCACGGGAGATGATCGCAGCATATGCGACGCTGAAGAAAGGCGCCGCCAACGCCAACCATGCCGGAAAGCGTCTCGATGACGAGCGCTTTCGACTCATTGTGCAAACCTGCGATGAGATTCTCGCGGGCCAACACCACGACATGTTTCCGTTGCACGTCTGGATGACTGGCAGCGGCACCCAGTTCAACATGAATGTGAACGAGGTCATCTCGAACCGATGCTGCCAGCTCGCCGGCACACCGCTCGGAAGCAAGACGCCGGTCCATCCCAACGATCACGTCAACATGTCGCAATCGTCCAACGATTCGTTCCCCTCTGCGATGAACATCGCGGCGGCAGTGAACGTAAAAGAACAATTACTACCACCGGTAAAGGCCTTGCGCGATGCGATCGCAGCCAAGGCAGAGCAATGGAAAGACGTAGTCAAGATCGGCCGCACCCATATGCAGGACGCGACTCCGATCACACTTGGACAGGAGTGGTCAGGCTATGTCGGCATGCTCAGCGACAATCTAGGTCGAATTGAGAATGCCCTGAAAGGAGTGTATCGCCTGGCGCTCGGTGGTACGGCGGTCGGCACTGGCATTAACGCAGCACCGGGATTTGGGGAGGCGGCGGCCGCTGAAATCGCGAAGCTGACCAAGCTCCCGTTCGTTAGCGCGCCTAACAAGTTCGCGGTCCAAGGCGCTCACGATGATCTAGTCGAGCTTTCTGGCACGCTTCGGACACTGGCAGTGTCGCTCTACAAGATCGCGAACGATATTCGCCTGATGTCATGCGGACCGCGAGCCGGCTTCGCCGAGCTGGTGATCCCGACCAACGAACCGGGCTCGTCGATCATGCCCGGCAAAGTGAATCCGACTCAGGCCGAGGCGTTGACCATGATCGCTGTGCAGGTGATGGCGAATGATGTGGCAGTCGGCTTCGGCGGGGCGGGTGGTTATCTCGAAATGAACGTCTATAAGCCGCTAATCATCTTCAACATCACTCACTCGATCACGATTCTGACAGATGGTTGCACGAACTTCGCGAAGTTCCTCGTTGAGGGTACGAAACCGAACCTGAAAAAGATTAAAGAATACGTTGACCGCTCCCTGATGCTGGTGACCGCGCTCTCGCCGGTTATTGGTTACGACAAATCCTCCAAGATCGCGCACTACGCCTTGGACAACGACCTAACGCTCAAGGAAGCCGCACTCAACCTGGGCTTCGTAACCGAAGAGGAGTTTAATCGCGTAGTCGACCCAGCAAAGATGGTTCATTCCTACGTGGCGAAAGCGAACTAGAGAAACATGTCGCGCCTCGCACCTATCAATGAAGAATCCGCGTCGCTCAATTCAAGCGGGTGACGTGATTCTTCACGGCGTCATCCTATCGATATTGTGCGTGATCAGTTATTGGCTGATCACGCAACTGCTTGCTCGGGTGTTGTCAGTTTCTCGTGATGACGACCTGCTCGGAGGGATGTGGGCCGTAGTTGCCACGGTGTTTGTCTACCGCTGCAGCTACGAAGAAAGCATCGGTGGTGCATTGTCACGTATCGCGGCAACTGCCTTGAGCTTCCTTCTTTGCTTTGTCTACCTGGTGTTATTTCCATTCCATTCTTGGGGAATGGCCGCGCTCATTGGGATCGGCGCGGTCGTGATGTCGCTGCTCCGTCGGCCAGACGACGTGATCACCACAGGGATCACGACTACGGTTGTCATGGTGGTCGCGGCGATGAGCCCGGATCACGCGTGGAAACAGCCGCTGCTGCGCGTGATCGACACGATTGTCGGAGTTGCTGTCGGCGTGCTCGGTGCATCGATCACCCCAAAGCGATCGGTCGTCCGCGCATAGCTGTCTTGCCACTCGGGTAAGTCAACGCGCGCATTCAACCTCCTTTCGCACATGAACACAGCCAGCTTGATAGCAGCAATAGCACCGGTGATTCTGGTCCTGGCATTGGGATTCGCCGCGGGGAAGCATCACCGCTTCGACCCTAACCAAGCCAGAGGCTTTAGTCGGCTAGCTCTCGGATATGCCCTTCCGGCAACCCTTTTTCTCGGCATGGCACATTTCGATCGCGTGGTCCTGCTTCGGCAGGGACCGATCGCCCTGGTCATGCTAATCGGGTACGGCGGATTCTTCGTGGCGTTGTATTGGATCCTGCGCGTCCTCGGCATGGACAAGCTCCGGGGCAACGCTGCTCGGCTACACGATGGCGTCGACGGCCGTCCCGATCTACGGTTTAACGGTCCTCATCCCGATCTATGGACAAGGGGTGGGTACCGGGATCGTCGGGCTCGCCGCACTGGTCACAAACCTCGCGCAGGTTTCGGTTGCTGTGTACCTCTTACAGAGCGCGGCAGCCTCCAGCAATGGATCGGCTCGAAGCGTGGGTAGCAGTTCGACCGAATCTTCCGGGTCGGTGACGTTGAAGGCCGTACCCGCGCCATCCGCCTTAACCGCGATCGATCGTTCGGCCGCCAACCCCCTTGTGTGGTGTCCGGTGCTGGGCGCTGCCTTCGCGCTGTCGGGGTTGCCGCTTTCACCGTACGTGTTCTTGGCCCTGTCTCCCTTGGCCGTTTCCGCGGCGGGCGTAGCTATCTTCGCGGGCGGCCTTGCCCTCGCTGAACATCCCTTGAAGTTAACATGAATGCAGGTCGTCCTTGGCTCCCTTGTCTGCCTCGTCGTCCAACCCGCCTTATTCTTCTGCATGATCAAGCTCGCGGGCCTAACCGGAACGATGGCGCAGGCTACATTCGTTGCCAGCACGATGCCAACGGGGACGCCGTCGGTTCTGTTCGCGCAACAATACCGGACGTTGGAGGCGGAGACGGCCGGCATCATGCTCATTACTACAATCGCTATGCCTATAGTGCTGCCGGCGAGCATCGCTCTGAGCGCTTACCTCAGGTAATCGCTGACCGTACAGCCAGAATTCATTTGAGGCGGAGCTTCTGTGATAAACTGATCTAAACTGTGACACCCTCGCGGAGTCGTGTCAGGGAAAGGTCGGACGATGATGGCGCGGCTCAGACCGAGAACCACAACAAACATCGGCACGGAAAGCAGGGCTTCCGATCTGGCCGAACTTACCCGTCTTGTGATGCGCAGCCAGGATGACGAGGTTACCTGTGATGTGAGAGGTGAAGAGCTCGCCGCAGATTTTGCTGATTATTTCAAGGCTGCGCGGGTGGTGATGATCGGCAATTCGTAGAGCAGCAATCTGACGTATCTCTCACGATGATCCATCAAAAGCGGCCGGCTGCAGCAAAGGCGCAACTTCATCAAGCCAACTGAAATATCAGCTTCTATCAGCTCCGCGTGCAGCACACAGCCCGAAAGGTAATTTTCCTATTGTTTAACATCTCGCGGGGAAGCGCTTTGCTCACTTTCTTCGTCGATCGAAACTACGCTTCTACCGCCTCTATCGCGATTAATCGCGAATCAATCGGAGAATCGCTCCGACGCGAGAGCGAAAAGCCGATGGCCGTTGCATACACTTGGCGTTTCAATGTCAACGGAAACTGCCAAACCCTTGGCTCCACAGCGGGGCCCCGCCGAACCGGAGCGGCTCGCATATTCAATTCAGGAAGCCGCCGACCTTTTAGGGGTCGACTATTTTAGTGTCTATCGACTCATCCAGCGCAAAAAGCTTCGCGCGTGTCGCGCGCTTCGCGGCAAGCTGCTCGTGCCGCGCTCGGAACTGTTGCGACTTTTGAATAGTTAGCGCGCCAGAAAGAAATTTTATGCCGCGACGCCGAAGCTCACGCGTTGGGCTTGGGCGAAGGTGTGGTCCTGACGCAGGTGGCCGTACGTTTTCATGCGCAAAGCGCCACCATCTTCGTGCCCGAGCCAGCGCGACACAGTCGGGATATCGACACCGCTCTCGATACAAATCGTCGCAAAAAGATGACGGAGATTGTGGTGCGTAATGCGTTTCATGCCTATTTTTGCCGCCGCGTGCGTCATGCTATTTTGGCACTCGAAGACGCGCATCACTGTTGCAGTTGCGGGCTCATTCGGCCGCTCAGCGCGTGATTCGGTCAACATCCGCTCGAGTTCCGGAATCATCGGAACGTACCGCATTTCTCCGTTTTTAGTGGCAGTTTCCGGGTCTCCTCGCACGTGCAATTGGCGACGCACGAGGTCCGTGTCAGCCCACGTGACATGCTTTGCCTCACCGATTCGCAGTCCGCTGTACGCGAGAAACCGTACAAGGTTCGCGCAATCCTTCGACTGGCCGGCCCCTGCAGTACGAATCTCGTCAACAAAGCGCAGAAACTGCTCGCGTGACGGAAGCTCAAGGTGTTTCTGCCGTACCTTTACGCGCGCAAGTCCCGCAGCCGGATTATTGAATCGTTCACCGGCACTGATCGCCTCATCAAAAATCGCTCGCAATGTGCCGATGCTGTTGTTGACTACGCTTGGCGCGTATTGCTGCTGAAATCTCATGAGCCAATTCTCGCAATCACGTTCGCTGACTTTGCGAACATCCGTTTCGAATAGTGATGGCCACGAGCGATGGATGAAATCGACTGTCTTCTCGCGGTAATCTTTCGAGCGCGGCTTGAGCGACATGTTAGCTTGGACCTTCTGGAGATATACCTGTACCGCATCACCAACGATCACCTTGGCCCCGGCGATCGCCTTTGATGATTCATGGCGCGAGCGGTACTCTCGGATTTTGTCTGGCAGTCGCTGTTTGGCGACTAAGAACACCGTCGTCTCGAGGCTCTGACGAATCGGTCTACCGCCAACTTTGAAGCGAGCAAAATAGGTCCCGGATGGGCGGTATCGAAACAGGTTCTGAATACTCGTACTCTCCCAGACTGGCTGTTTTGCGTTGAGCATCGGTCGCGCAACGCATATTCGCAGGCAGAACGGAATCTGTTGCTCCCTTGCCGGAGCGAATGCCTGAGTCGGAGTTCAATTACGTGAGTGCCGTCGTCAGCCTAAATGGCGCCCTGCGGATTTGGCAAGTCGACTGCGTGCAAAATCGGGAAGCACAGAAGAGTTTCTGTTTGCCAGTGGAATTGCCGACTTTCTGCGGCTATTATCCCTCCCCAAAATTTCTGAGGGGTACAATTGACGGGTGCAATGGCCCCTGATAGATCGAATAAAACAGGTGGTTTTCCCTTGCAATGGCACCGTTAGCTCAATTGGCAGAGCAAGTGACTCTTAATCACTGGGTTGCAGGTTCGATTCCTGCACGGTGCACTTTGTTTAATGTCTTCGATTAAGGGACTTATATCGTTCCAATTTCGAAATCTGTGAGGGGAGATTTTCGTGCTTGGACACTTCTTGGACACTTTTACGGTTCCAGAGCCTCGAAATCCCAGTGGCCCGCCCCGTTCCTCGATGGCCAACCTTTTTTATCGCCTGCGCTTCGTGCGCAATTAGGCTCGATCACGACC
>Ga0207684_10002821_pt1 | contig 17269 bp, 14 predicted proteins | sample KBSK5501metaG_FD_184342 | JGI IMG/M metagenome (GOLD analysis project Ga0207684, IMG submission 184342) | Corn, switchgrass and miscanthus rhizosphere microbial communities from Kellogg Biological Station, Michigan, USA - KBS K5-50-1 metaG... | ecosystem: Host-associated > Plants > Roots >...
GCTGCTGATCCTTGCGGCAGCCGGCCTCTTCGCCTCGTCCCTGACCGCGTGGGCCCAGACGATCCGGATGCGCCTGATCCCGCCCGAGCTCCGCGGCCGGGTGTTCGCGCTCCTCCGGACGACGATGCAATCGACGAGACCGCTCGGGGCGATCCTGGGCGGCGTGCTCCTTGCCGGCGGCGACCCGATCCCGGCGATCGCGGCGACGGCCGGGTTCGTCGTCATCCCCGGGGCGATCGGACTCTGGCTGCCGGCCCTGGGTCGTGGGCCCACGGCCGAGCCCGAGCGAGCGGCCGCCTAGCGGCGGACGAGATGGTCGGCCGGTGCCGCTCCTCCACGGACACCGGCCGACGCGGGAAAAGCGGGGTGGCGACGGGTCGGCGAGCCGCCGATCAGTCGCGGCCGCTGTCGGAGATCGTGGTGGGGGCGGTGGCCCGTTCGCCTGCGCTCGCGAGGAGCGCGGCCACGGCCGGAGACAGGATCGGCTTGCGCATGGCGCAACCTCCTGGGGAACGCGGCTGAGCACGCTCCCGGTCCTCGAGGCGAGGCCGGCGGCCTCGCAGGTCCCGGATCGGCACCACCGAGATGCGCCGTCGGGCCGCCGCAGAGACGCCGCCGCGGCTCCGCCGGTTGCGTTGAGATTCCTAAACCTGCGGTTCGCCGCCGAGGATCGCGCCGAGCTGGCCGAGGATGCGGGCGGTCGCGCCCCAGACGTGGAGGCCCTCGATCCGATAGCCGCCGTAGCGGAGCGGCCAGTCGCGGATCGTCCGCTCGACGATCTCGACGGCGGCATCGGGCAGGAAGGCGGCGACCGGTGGGGTGAGGATCCGGGCGACCTCGGCCGGGTTCGGTCGGAGCGCCGGCGACCGCTCGGCGACGGCGACGATCGGCACGATCCGGAAGTCGCTGATCGGGATGAACACCTCGTCGAGCCGCCCGACGACCCGGACGCCGGCCGTGATCGGATCGAGCCCGACCTCCTCCGCCGCCTCGCGCAGCGCGGTCGCGGCGGAATCGACGTCGTCGGGCTCGGCCTTGCCACCCGGGAAGCTGACCTCGCCGCTATGGTGGCCGTCGTAGCTGCGCCGCTCGGTGAGGACGACGAGCGCCTCGCCTGCCGGTCCCGGAACGATGAGCGCGAGAACCGCCGCCGGGCGCGCGGTCGCGGTCGGATCGAGCCGCGGCCGGAGGCGCCCGTCGGTGAACACGGGCATCAGGTCGGCCCGGCCGGACGGCAGCGGCGAGGGCAGGACCGCGAGTCGCTCCGCCGCGTCGACGAATCTCACTGGCCGGCGCGGCACCGCGGCGGCACCCGCCCGGCGCGGTGGGCCATCAGCGGTGGGCCATCAGGGGCGGGTCATCAGCGATCCGTCATCAGTTGACGAGCTCGCCGCCGTCGCGGTCGGGTTTGGTCTCGTCGATCGCCGGCAGGTCGAGGACGGTCTTGGAGCGTCGCCGGCCGGCCGTGCCGGCCGCAACCGGTTCGTCGCTCTCGCCTCCGGTCCGTGCCCGTGCGTCGCGCCGGTTGGACGCCTCGGCCACGACGGTCGCCCGCTCGGTCGAGAAGACGAGGGTCCCGGTCACCGCGTCGGCGTCGACCTTGATCGTGTCTCCTGGGGAGAACTCACCCTTGAGGAGGGCCCGGGCGAGCGGGTTCTCCACGAGCCGCTGGATCGTCCGCTTCAGCGGCCGAGCCCCGAATGCGGGGTCCGTGCCTTCCCGAACGATCAGGCGACGGGCCGCGGGGGTCAGCTCGATCGTGAGGTCCTGCTGGGCGATCCGCAGCTTCAGCCCGTCGAGCAGCAGATCGACGATCTGCTCGAGGTCGGCCTCGGACAGCGCGTGGAAGACGATGATCTCGTCGATCCGGTTGAGGAACTCCGGCCGGAACTGGGCCCGCAACGCATCGGTGACCTGGCGCTTCATCGCCTCGTAGGCGCCGTCGTCCTGGCCGCGTCCGGCGCCCCCGACGGCGCTGATCAGCTGGCTGCCGACGTTGCTCGTGAGGATGATCACCGCGTTCTTGAAGTCGACCGTCCGGCCCTGGCCGTCGGTCAGGCGGCCGTCGTCGAGGACCTGGAGCAGGATATTGAAGACGTCCGGATGGGCCTTCTCGATCTCGTCGAGAAGGATGACCTGGTACGGCCGGCGGCGGACGGCCTCGGTCAGCTGGCCGCCCTCCTCGTAGCCGACATAGCCGGGTGGTGCGCCGATCAGCCGCGAGACGGAGAACTTCTCCATGTACTCGCTCATGTCGATCCGGGTCATCGCCTGATCGTCGTCGAAGAGGAACGCGGCGATGGCGCGAGCGAGCTCGGTCTTGCCGACGCCGGTCGGACCGAGGAACAAAAACGAGCCGAGCGGCCGGCGCGGGTCGCCGAGCCCGGCTCGGGCGCGCCGGACAGCATCCGACACGGCCTCGATCGCCTCGTCCTGGCCGACGACGCGCTGATGGAGGCGGTCCTCCATCTTCACGAGCTTCTCGAGCTCGCCCTCCATCAGACGGGTGACGGGGATCCCGGTCCAGGCGGCGACGATCTCGGCGATGTTGTCGGCGGTGACCTCCTCGCGGAGGAGCGAGCCCGGGCCCTGGAGCGCGGCGAGGGCCTGGGTCTGCTCGGTCAGCCGCTTCTGCAGGGCGGGCAGGGTCTCGTACTGGAGCTTGGCGGCGGTCTCGTAGTCGGTCTCGCGCTGGGCCTGCTCGATCCGCACCTGGAGCTGCTCGAGCTCGGTCTTGCTGGCGCGGATCGCGGCGATCGCCGTCTTCTCGGCCTCCCAGCGCTGCTTGAGCGCTCCCGTCGACTCCTCGAGGTCGGCGAGCTCCTTCTCGAGCCCGGCGAGGCGCGCCTTCGAGGCGTCGTCTTTCTCCTTGCGGAGGGCCTCTCGCTCGATCTCGAGCTGGATGCGGCGGCGCTCGGCCTCGTCGAGCTCGACGGGCATCGAATCGATCTCCATCCGGAGGCGCGACGCCGCTTCGTCGACGAGGTCGATCGCCTTGTCGGGCAGGAACCGCTCGGTGATATAGCGCTGGCTCAGAGTGGCGGCCGCGACCAGGGCGGAATCGGTGATCCGGACCCCATGGTGGACCTCGTACCGCTCGCGGAGGCCGCGCAGGATCGAGATCGTCTCCTCGACCGTCGGCTCGTCGACGAAGACGGGCTGGAAGCGGCGCTCGAGCGCGGCGTCCTTCTCGATGTGCTTGCGGTACTCGTCGAGGGTCGTGGCGCCGATCGTGTGGAGCTCGCCCCGGGCGAGCATCGGCTTCAGGAGATTGGACGCGTCCATCGCCCCCTCGGCGGCGCCCGCGCCGACGACCGTGTGGAGCTCGTCGATGAACAGGATCACCTGGCCATCGCTGTCCTTGATCTCCTTGAGGACGGCCTTGGTCCGCTCCTCGAACTCGCCGCGGAACTTCGCCCCGGCGATCAGCGCACCGAGATCGAGCGAGATCACGCGCTTGTCCTTGAGGCCCTCCGGGACGTCGCCACGAACGATCCGCTGGGCGAGCCCCTCGACGATGGCCGTCTTGCCCACACCGGGCTCGCCGATGAGGACCGGGTTGTTCTTCGTCCGGCGGGACAGGACCTGGACGACGCGGCGGACCTCCTCGTCGCGGCCGATGACCGGGTCGAGCTTGCCCGCACGGGCCTCGGCGGTCAGGTCACGGCCGTACTTCTCGAGCGCGGCGTACGTGCCCTCTGGGTTCGGCGACGTGACCCGCTGGCCGCCCCGGACGCTCTGGAGGGCCCCGAGGACCGCCTCGCGGCCCGCCCCATGGCGCTCGAGGAGCTCGCGGCCCTCACCCCCGACCTCGAGAACGCCGAGGAGCAGGTGCTCGGTCGAGACGTACTCGTCGCCCAGCCGGCGGGCTTCCTGCTCAGCCAGCTCGAGGACGCGTTTCGCCCGCGGATCGAGCGACAGCGAGCCGCCCTGGATCCGGGCGCGCTTGCCGAGGATGGCGGCAAGCTGGTCGCGGAAGGCGGGCAGGTCGACACCGAGCCGGCGGAGGGTCTCGGCGGGGACGCCGTCATCGGGTTCGACGAGGGCGTTGAGGAGGTGCTCGGCGTCCAGGACGGGCGACGCCATCCGCTCGGCGGTGCGCTGTGCGGCCGCGATCGTCTCCTGGGCCTTCTCGGTATAGCGGTCAAGTTGCATCGGGGGAGTTCTCCGGCGGTTCAGCGAGAGGGTGGGCGGGAGGGCGGTTTCAGCGCCGTCGAGGCCCGAACGACATTCATGTGTTGCTGGCCCGCGGATCGGGCTGGTCGAGCTTGTCGAAAAAGGTTCGGGCCGCCTCGGCAACCTCGTCGTCGAGCCTCGGCGGGAGGACGACCCGGGCCTTCGCGTACAGGTCGCCGTCGCCGTCGCCCCGGAGAAGCGGCATGCCCTGGCCCTTGAGCCGGAAGCGATGGCCGTTCTGGGTGCCCGGGGGGATCCGCAGGAGGACCTTGCCCTTGAGGGTGGTCACCGGCACCTCGCCACCGAGAAGCGCCTCGGCCAGCGTGATCGGCAGGTCCCGCTCGAGGTCGGCGCCCTTGCGGGTGAAGACCGGGTGGGGCCGGATGCGCGTCGTCACGACGAGGTCGCCGCCGCGCGGGCCCTGGCCCGACAGCCTGATCTTCGTCCCGTCGTCGGCGCCGCGCGGGATCGAGACGTCCAGGCGGCGGCCGTCGATCTCGACCCGCCGCGTGGTGCCGTGGTAGGCCTCCTCGAGGCCGATCTCGGCGACCGCTTCGGCCGTCGCCCGGCCGGCGGCGGTGCCGCCGACCTGTGCCGAGCCCGTGGGGCGACTCGCGCCGGGGGCGCCGGCGGTCGCGGTGTGGATCCCTATCTCCGCGAGGATGTCATCGAACGACGGGCCGGCGCCTGCCCCGCGGCGTGGCGTGCGCGTTCCCGCCGAGCCAGGGCCCGGTGCGCCGGCATCGCCGGTGAAGAAGGTCCGGAAGAAGTCCGAGAAGTCACCGCCGGCGTCACCGCCCGAGGTGCGGAACTCGTACCGGACGTTGCCGCCCCGGCCTCCGCTACCGCCTCCGCCGAACCCACTGAAGGGTCCGCCCGCGCCGAACGGGCTCCCGGCCGCGTCGGGGTCGACGCCGGCCCGCGAGTAGGCCTCCCAGTCCTTGCCGAGGCGGTCGTACTTCCGGCGCTTGTCGGCGTCGGACAGGACCGCGTTGGCCTCGTTCACCGCCTTGAAGCGCTGCTCGGCCGCCCGGTCGCCAGGCTTCTTGTCCGGGTGGTTCTCCCGCGCCAGCTTGCGAAAGGCCTTCTTGATGTCGGCCTGGCTCGCCGATCGCGGGACCCCGAGCGTCTGGTAGTAGTCCTGAAAGTCCATCGCTGGGCGACGTCCTCGAAACGCGAAAGGCCGGTGATCGCTCACCGGCCTCGTCGCTTGGTGTCTTACCGGTGCCGGTCGACGACGACCGGTGGCTGATCGGCCGGCGGGAACGGGGCCCGCCGGACCTGGTCCTGGCGCTCCGGTTCGTCCGAGACCTTGTCGCCGGGCTTCACGATCTTCGGCGGCTCCGCGATGACGAGCGCCTTCGGCTTGCGCCGGAGGGCAGTCTCGAGGACCTGCTCCATCGAATCGACCAGGACCAGCTTCATCGACTTCCGGATCTCGTCGGGGATGTCCCGCAGATCCTTCTCGTTCTTGCGCGGGAGGATCACGATCTTCGCGCCGGCGAGATGGGCCGCCAGGATCTTCGACTTCAGCCCACCGATCGGGAGGACCCGACCGCGGAGGGTGATCTCGCCGGTCATGGCGACGTCCTTGCGGACTGGGATGCCGGTCAGGGCGCTGACGATGGCGAGGGCCATCGTGATCCCGGCCGACGGACCGTCCTTCGGGGTGCCACCCGCGGGAACATGGATGTGGAGGGTGTTCTTCTCGAAGACCTCGCGGGAGATCCCGAGCTCGGTCGCGTGGGCTCGCGTCCACGACAGGCCCGCTCGAGCGGACTCGCGCATGACGTCGCCGAGCTGGCCGGTCAGGATGAAGTCTTCCTTGCCCTCCATCTTCGTGACCTCGATCGCGACGACGTCGCCGCCGACCTCGGTCACGACCAGGCCCGTCGCCGAGCCGGTCTGGTCCTCGGCCTCGAGCTCACCGTAGTCGAACCGCGGCGGCCCGAGGTACTCGGCGAGGCGCTTGACGTCGATGACGGTCTTGCGCTTGCGACCTTCGACCACCGTCCGCGCAACCTTGCGCATGACGTTGGCGAGCTCGCGCTCGAGGTTCCGGACGCCGGCCTCGTGGGTGTACGACCGGACGAGCTCGACCATCGTCTCCTGCGGGATCTCGATCGTCTTGTCGGACAGGCCGTGGTTCTTCATCTGCTTGGGGATCAGGAATCGCTTGCCGATCTCGATCTTCTCCTGCTCGGTGTAGCCGGGCAGATGGACGATCTCCATGCGGTCACGAAGGGCGGCCGGGATCGGGTCGAGGAGGTTGGCGGTCGCCACGAAGAGCACCTTCGACAGGTCGAAGGGCACCTCGAGATAGTTGTCCTGGAAGGTGTTGTTCTGCTCGGGATCGAGGACCTCGAGGAGGGCCGACGAGGGGTCGCCCCGGAAGTCCATCCCGATTTTGTCGACCTCGTCGAGCATGAAGACCGGGTTGTTCGAGCCCGCGGTCTTGATGTTCTGGATGATCCGGCCGGGCAGGGCGCCGATGTACGTCCGACGATGGCCGCGGATCTCCGCCTCATCGTGGATGCCGCCGAGGCTCATCCGGACGAACTTGCGGCCCATGGCCCGGGCAATGCTCTTGCCGAGCGAGGTCTTGCCGACGCCAGGCGGGCCGACGAAGGCCAGGATCGGGCTGCGGATCTGATCCGCCAGGGTCCGGACGGCGAGGTATTCGAGGATCCGTTCCTTGATCTTCTCGAGGCCGTAGTGGTCCTCGTCGAGGATCTTCGCGGCCTCCTTGATATCGAGCTGGTCGTCCGTCGCGACGTTCCACGGCAGGCCGACGAGCCAGTCGACGTAGGTCCGGATCACGCCAACCTCGGGTGAGGCGGACGGGATCCGGCTCATCCGGTCGATCTCCTTGATCGCCCGGGCCTTGATCTCGTCCGGCATGCCGGCCGACTCGACCTTGTCGCGGAGCTCGTTGATCTCGGCCTGCTGCGGGTCGTCCTCGCCGAGCTCGCGCTGGATCGCCTTGAGCTGCTCACGGAGGATGTACTCGCGCTGGGTCTTGTCCATCTCGGACTTGACCTCGGACTGGATCCGGCCCTTGAGCTCGAGGATCTCGATCTGGCGGGCGAGGAAGTTGCTGACGAGCTTGAGGCGCTCGGTCACGTCGACGGTCTCGAGCAGCTCCTGGCGCTGCTCGGTGCTCATGTCGGGGCTGTAGGCGACCATGTCGGCCAGCAGCCCGGGCTCGCTGATGTTGCGGGCGGCGACCGCGGCCTCGGGCGGCACCGGGGCGCCGTTGGCGACGTACTGCTCGATCTGGGCCTGGACGGTCCGCATCAGGGCCTGGACCTCGAGACTGGCGCCACTGGCGTCGTGGAGCTCCTCGATGGTCGCCCGGAGATACGGCTCGTTGGCGACGAAATTGATCAGCTTCAGGCGGGTCTGGCCCTGGACGATCGCCCGGACGGTTCCGTCCTGCAGCTGGACGACCTGGGCGATCTTCGCCAGCGTCCCGACCGTGTAGAGCTCGGACGTCGACTCGATGTCCTCCTGCTCCGGCTGGCGCTGGGTCACGAGGGCGATCGGGCCGCCTTCGGCGACGGCGGCGTTGAGCGCGTTGACGCTCTTCTCGCGACCGACCTGAAGAGGAACGATCATCTCGGGGAAGATGACGGTCTCGCGGAGGGCGACGAGGGGCAGAACGCGCGGACCGCTTGCGGTGGTATCGGTGGTGGTGGGCTGATCGTCCCGGTCTTGGGTCGGGCGCTTTGCCATCAAAGGTCTCCTGTGGATCGTGTCGTGATCATCGGGCCTGCAAGGCCTCTCGTGAAGTAGGGCTTCCTCTGGTTCGTCAAGCCCGATCGTCCGGGTTCGTTCCGGCTCGATCGGCCGTCGGGACCCCTTCGGCGGACGCCGGCTCGGCGGCCCGTCGACGGGTTCCCTCGTCGTAGAGCGCTTCGAGGATCCGCGCTCCCAGCCGCTCCTCCAGCTCGAACAGGAGCCGGATGCCGGCGAGGTTGACCCCGCGCTCACGGGTCAGGTGGCGAATCCAGGTGATGCGACGGATGTCCTCGTCGCTGTAGAGGCGAATGTTGGTGGGAGTTCGGGCCGGGCAGATCAGGCCCTCGTCCTCGTAGATCCGGAGCGTCCGCGGATGAGCCGCGACCAGCGTGGCTGCCACGCTGATCACGTACACCGGACGCCGGGGGTCCTTCTCGACCCGGCCCTGGGACATGCGGTCAGCCCTTCCGGCCGGCGATCTCGGGCTCGGACTTCGAGCCGTTGGCCGTCGCCGCGAGCGGCTTGGCCTCGGTCGACCCGCTTGCGGGGACGGCGGTCGAGGTGCCCTGGACGCTCGGGCTGATCCGGATCTGGCGCGGCTTGACCGAGTCGGCCTTCGGGATCCGCAGCGTCAGGACGCCGTGCTCGAACGTCGCGGTTGCCTTGTCGGGCTCGAGCCCGGTCGGCAGGCCGATCGAGCGGCTGACGGTCCCGCGACGGATCTCGGACACGAGCGACTCGCCCTCACCCTCGCGACGTTCGTCGCGGTAGGTGCCGTGGATCGCCAGGGTGCCGTCCTCGACGGTGATCTCGACGTCCTCGGGCTTGATGCCGGGCAGAGCCGCCTCGACGACGAGCGCGTCGGCGGTCCTGGTCACATCGAGCGGAAGGGAGCTGGCAGCGGTGTCGAACAGCGGCCCGAACGGGCGTCGGACGAAGCTGTCCTCGAACAATCGATCCATCGCCGAGCGAAGCGAAACGAGCTCGCCGAACGGCGAGGGACGGCGCACGATCGTCATGTCGTGAACCTCCAGTTACTGGGTTCCGTGACATCCAGCGGGCCATCCGCCGGAACACGAGCCAGCCTAGAACCCTGACAATGACGTTGTCAAGAAGGTTGCGAAATTTTGACGCCGAGCCGTCGCGACCAGCGCGTCAGGAGTGGATCAACCGGCGACGGCCGGCGCAACCTCCGCGTCATACCGGCGGCCGACGATCCGGACGATGACCGAGCTCCCCGCGATGCTCGCGGCGACCGCCGCGATCAAGGCGACATAGGTCTCGTGGGCGATCGCTCCGGCCGCGACCGCGGCCGAGCCGAGCACGAACGAGAACTCGCCGATCTGGCCCAGGCCGATCGCGAGTTGCAGCGGTCGGGCGGGCAGGCGGGCGATCCGGGCGAGCGCGTAGGCGACCGCGACCTTGGCGACGACGATCAACGCCAGGAACAACGCGAGCCAGCCGAGCCCACGGACGACCGACGCCGGCTCGATCAGCGTTCCGATCGCCACGAAGAAGAGGACGGCGAACAGGTCGCGGAAGGGCAGGAGACGGCGCCGCGCCTCCGCCGCCTCGGGGCTCTCGGTCACGGCCAGCCCGCCGACGAACGCGGCGAGGGCCAGCGGCACGCCGAACGTCGCCGAGCCGGCCCCCGCCAAGGCGAGGCCGCTCGCGACCGAGACCATGAGGAACAGGTCGTGCTCGGAGCGCAGGGCCCGCAGGACGATCGGCAGCAGCCGCGCCACCGCGATCGCGAGCACGAGGAATGCGACCAGGCCGACGGCCGCCTGGTCGAGCGGCCTCCCTCCCGTGCCGAGAAGGGCGAGGAGCACCGCCGCGATCGCGACTCCGGTCGTGTCCTGGAGGGCGCTCCAGCCGAGGAGCGCTTCCTCCGTGGCCCGGTCGGTCGTGCGTCGCCGGCTCTTCGTGATGTTGACGATCACGACAGACGACGACAGGGCGACGGACAGGCCGATCAGGGCCGCCGGGATCGGCTGGAGGCCGGCGACGAACAGGGCACCGCCGGCGATCGCGGTCGAGACCAGCGTCTGGATCGGCGCGGCGGCGATCAGGCCGCGCTGCTCGGATCGAATCCGCAGGAGGTCGACCTCGATCCCGACCTCGAAGAGGAGCAGGACGACGCCGACGTCGGCGAGGAGCTGGAGCTGATCGGGGTCGGCCACGTAGCCGGGGGTGAACGGCGACACGAGGATCCCGAGGGCGAGATACCCGACGATCGCCGGCAGGCCGATCCGCCGCGCCAGCCAGCCCGCGCCGACCGCTCCGAGCAGCACGAGCCCGATCTCGAGGATCGGCCCGGCGGTGTGTTCCATGGAGGGATGGTATCGGGCCGTCGCGTCCGGCCCGCCCTCCCCCCGCGAGATCAGCCGACGGGAACGGACTCCAGGTCGCCGATCAGCTGCTCGTGGAGTCGCGGACCGCATTCGGCCTTGCCGATCGCGATCACCTTGTCGCCCTCGGCGAGGACGGTCTCCGGTCGGAGCGGCGTCGCAACGCCATCGCGGATCACGGCGAACAGCGAGCACCCATCGGGCATCGTCAGGTCGCGCGGCGCCTTGCCGATCGCCGGCGAGCCGGCCTGGAGATGGGCCTCGATCAGCTCCAGCTCGCCCTCGCCGAGCGCCGCCAGGTGGAGGAGCTCGTGGACCGGGATGTCCTGTTCGATCGAGCCGAGGATCATCCGCGTCGGGCTGATCAGCTCGTCGACGCCGAGGTGCTTGAACAGCGCCTCGTTCTTCGGGTTGTTGACGCGGGCGATCGTCCGCGGGACGTCGAAGTGGTGCTTCGCCATCTGGCAGATGACGAGGTTGTCCTCGTCGTCGCCGGTCACGGCCGCGACGATGTCGGCCCGGTTGGCGCCGGCCTGAGCGAGGTACTTGCCCTCGCAGCCGTCATGCGCGATCACGACCGAACCGATCTCGTCGGCGATCTGGTTCGCCCGCTCCCGCTCCTTCTCCATCAGGACGACCTCGTGGCCGGCCTCGATGAGCTCCTTGGTCAGGTAATAGCCGACCTTGCCACCGCCGATGACGAGCACGAACACGGATCTCAGCCCTCCCGGGCGCTGCCAGGCGCGACCGGCGCCGGGGTCGGTTCTGCCGGGGCGGCGACTGCCGGAGCGGCGGAGAAGAATGACGAGGCGTTCGGCTGGCCGTCAGCGGCGACTCCGGAGAGCACCGGGGACGATCCGCCGGCACCCGCTCCGCCGGGACCCGCCCCGCCGGCGGCCGCCCCGGCGCCGCCATCGGCCGGCGCATCGGCCGGGCCGTGATGCTCCCCGCCGGGATGCTGGCCGGTGGGCGGGGACAGGCCCGGCCCGAACTTCAGGTCGAGACCGAGGTAGTTCATCACGGCGCTGGCCATGAGGTTCGTGCGGCACAGGGTCGCGATCCCGAGCTCCGCGTATGCGCTGGCCCGGAGTGGATCGTTGATCTTGGCGATCACCTGCCTGGCGCCGAGGGCCTCGGTCGCGAGCTGGGCTGACATGACGTTGCGGTTGTCGCCCTCGGTCATCGCCATGAACAGGTCGGCCGACTCGGCGCCGGCCCGCCGGAGCGTGTCCTCGTCGGTGCCGTCGCCGCGGATGGCGTCGCCCTTGAACGTCGCCGGAAGCCGGTCGAAGGCCGTCGTCGACGTGTCGAGCACGATGACTTTGTGACCCGAGCGGTCGAACGAGTCGGCGAGAACCGACCCGACGCGGCCGCAACCGACGATGACGGTTTTCACGATGTCTCCTCCTGGATCGGCTCGCGCACGACCCAGACTGCGCAGGGAGCGTTCTTGAGGACGTACGGGATCGTCCGTCCCATGGCGAAGTCCCCACCGAATTTCGTCCGGTACGCGAGGCCGACGACCAACAGGTCCGCCTCGCGTTCCACGGTCTCGTCGACGAGCGCGGCGCCCACGTCGCGGGCCTGGAGCAGGACCGATTCGAGCTTGACCCCGGCGGTCTCGGCCGTGCCCTCGGCCATGTCGAGGATCTGCTGGATCTCCTCCGAACGGCCGGCGACGTCCATGTCGAGCGGCATGGACCAGTCGATCTCCACGATGTGCACGCCGATCAGCTCGGCCTTGTGGGACTTCGCCAGCTCCGCCACCAGGCGGACCAGCCGCTGCCCGTTCGGATGGCCCGACAGCGCGACGACGGCGCGACGGAACGAGGGGGCGACTTGGAGCTCGGATGGCACGGCGGCGACTCTACCACCGCCGCGCGCAAGTGGCGCGGGTCATGGTCGCGTTGGCGTTGCATCGACGTCACGGCTTCTGCGGCCGACGCTCAGGCGGGACCTTCCGCCCCCGCCGGATGGCCGTCGGACGGCTCGTCGCCGCTGCCCGGGTGGGCCCGCTCGAACATCGTCGGGTCTTCGCGGCGGTACGGGACGTTCACCACGACCGTGTGCGGCCGGCCGAGGAGCGAGCTCCGGAGGCGCTTGACGGACTGGTTGTAGAGGATCCGCTCCCACCAGCTGCGGGCGACGTACTCCGGCAGGACGACGAAGGTGATCGGGGCCGGCTTGTCGGGCGGCCAGGCCGAGTCGAGGACGTCGAGGTACGCCTCGAGCGGGCCGGTCAGCGCCCGATACGGCGACTCGACGACGACCAGCGGCACGCCCGGCACTTGGCGCTCCCAGCGCTCGCGGATCGCCGCTCCGTCCTCCGGGTCCTCGGTGATGAACACGGCCCGGACGTCGTCGGCGACCGAGCGGGCGACATTGACCGCCTGGATCACGGCCCGATTGACGCCGGGAATCGGCACGACGGCCCGCTCTTCCCGGTGCGGCGGTCGGAAGACGAGGTCGTTGCGAACCTGGAGCTCCCGGCGCGACGCGTCGTACTGGCGGTGGATGAACAGCATCATCGCGACCAGGGACGGGATGAGGATGACCACGAGGTACGCCCCGTCCACGAACTTCACGCTGACGACGACGACCAGCACGACGGCGGTCAGGACCGCACCGAAGGCGTTGATCGCGAGCCGCCACTGCCAGCCCGGTCCGTGGTCGGATCGCCAGTGCTTGACCATCCCGATCTGGCTCAGCGTGAAGCAGACGAAGACCCCGACCGAATACAGCGGGATCAGGGCGGTCACATTGCCGCGGAACAGCCAGATGAGGAATGCGGCGACCGTCGACAGGACGATGATTCCCCACGAGTACGCGAGGCGGTCGCCGCGGTACGAGAACTGACGCGGCATGTAGCCGTCGACCGCGAGGATCGCGCCGAGGCGTGGGAACGCGTTGAACGACGTGTTCGCGGCCAGGAACAGGATCAGGGTGGTCGCGGCCTGGAACAGGACGAACAGGAGCGAGCCGCTTCCGAACGTCGTGCCGGCCACGAGCGACACGGTCGTCGGGATGTCGCCGACCGTCGGCAGGATCTGGTAGGCATGGGCGATCACCGTGATCCCGATGAACAGGACCCCGAGGAGGATCGCCATCGCGGTCATCGTGTTGGCCGCGTTCTTCGCCTCCGGCGGCTTGAACGCCGGGACGCCGTTGGCGATCGCCTCGACGCCGGTCAGCGCGACCGATCCGCCGGCGAACGCCTTGAGCAGGAGGAAGATCGAGAGCTCGCCGCCCGCGAGCGGATCCGCATTGGGGGTGGAGATCGGGTGGGCGGCACCGGTGACGATGTTGACCAGGCCGAGCCCGACCATGAGCAGGGCCAGGCCGAGGAACGCGTAGGTCGGGATCGCGAAGATGTTGCCGGACTCGCGCAGGCCGCGTAGGTTGGCGATCGTCATCAGGACGATGACGATGATCGCGATCTCGATCTTGACCCCGTTGAGGTCCGGCACGACCGACACGATCTGGGCGATGGCCGACGCCGTCGACACGGCGACGGTCATCACGTAGTCGATCAGCAGCGCCGCCGCGGCGACGAGCCCGAGGAACGGGCTCAGGTTCTCCTTGGCAACCGCATACGCGCCGCCGCCGCCGGGGTAGGCGCGGCAGACCTGGCGGTACGACGTCGCGACGACCGCGAGGAGGACCGCGATCGCGACGGAGACGCCGACCGAGAAGGCGAGGGCAGTAGCCCCGGCAACCGCCAGGACCCGGATGATCTCCTGCGTCGCATAGGCCGACGAGCTGATTGCATCGGAGCTGAAGATCGCGAGTGCCTTCTTCTTCGAGAGGCGCTCGCCCGCCTCCTCCTCGGACGCCAGCGGCCGGCCGATCGCGACCTTCCGGATGCGGGCCCACGTCCGGCCGACGGCGGTCTTCGGCGTGTGGGCCGCGGCCTTCGCGACCAGCTGGCCGGGCCCGGTGTAGCGGAAGTACGGAGAGTGCGGTCGCTCGACACGCACGCGGCGGTCCGCGGGTTTCCGGCCCTGCAACGGCCGGCGGCCTCCGATCATCCGACTCCGATCTGTTGGGCTGGCGGCTCGGTCAGGGGCCGCGGCGGTAGGGAACGTCCGCGATGACGGTGTGCTCGCGCCCCACGAGCGCCGACTTGAGGCGCTTGGCCGATTGGTTATACAGCAGACGGTCCCACCAGTGGCGGGCGACGAATTCCGGGAGAACGACGATTGTGACCGGCGCCGGCTTGTCGGGCGGCCAGGCAAGGTCGAGGACGTCGAGATAGGCAGTCAGCGGACCGACCAGGGCGCGGTACGGCGATTCGACGATGACGAGCGGCACACCGGGGACCTGGCGCTGCCAGTGGTGCCGCAGGTCGTCGCCGAGGTCGGGGTCCTCGGTGACGAACACGGCCCGGACGTCGGTGGCGAGCGTCCGCCCGAAGATGACCGCCTGGATCACCGCCCGGTTGATGCTGTTGACGGGGATGACGACCCGTTGCTCGCGGTGAGTCGCGGGTACGACGAAGTCCGGGCGAACCGCGAGCTCCGTTTCCTGCGCGGCGTACTCGCGATGGACGAAATTCATCAGGCCGACGAGGAGCGGGATCAGGACGATGACGATCAGTGACTGGGGCGCCTTGGCGATCGTCACAACGACCGCGACGATCGCGGTCAGCGTGCAGCCGAAGGCATTGATGGCAAGCCGCCGCCGCCAGCCATCGGGCCGCTCGCGGCGCCAGTGCCGGATCATCCCGGCCTGGCTGATCGTGAAGTCGATGAACACCCCGACGGCGTACAGCGGGATGATCAGGTGGGTCTCGCCGCGGAACACGACGATCAAGGAGGCGGCGACCGTCGCCAGGACGACGATCCCGTAGCTGAAGGCCAGGCGGTCGCCCCGGAAGGAGAACTGGCGGGGCATGTTCCCGTCGATCGCCAGGATCGCGAGCAACCGCGGGAAGGCGTTGAACGAGGTGTTGGCCGCGAGAACTAGGAGGAGGGCCGTGAATCCCTGGAAGAGGAAGAAGGGGATCGAGCCGCCGCCGTAGACATGACCGGCGATCTGGCTGATCACGGTCTGCTTCTCAGGAAGGTCGATGTGGGTGATGCCGAAGTTGACCGCGAGGAACGTCAGCCCGATGAACAGGACGCCGAGCAGGGCGGCCATCACGGCGAGCGTGGTCGCCGCGTTCCTGGCTTCGGGTGGCTGGAAGGCCGGCACGCCCGTGGCGATCGCCTCGGTCCCGGTCAACGCCACGGCGCCGGCCGCAAATGCCCGCAACAGCAGGATCACCGACAGCGACTGGAAGCTCTCGCCGACCTGGGCGGCCAGACCGGGCCCGTACTCACCGCGCTCGCCGAAGACCACGATGCGGACCGACCCGATCGCGATCATCAGCAGGGCCGAGCCAAGGAACAGGTAGGTCGGGATCGCGAACAGGTTGCCCGCCTCGCGCAGGCCGCGGAGGTTGCCGATGGTGATCAGCGTGATCGCCAGGACGCCGAGGATCACCCGCTCGTCGATCAGCTCGGGGATGGCCGACGTGACCTGCTCGATCGAGGAAGCCGTCGAGACCGCGACCGTCATCACGTAGTCGATCATCAGGGCGGACGCCGCGATCAACGACACCTGCCGGCCGAAATTCCGCTTCGACACCGAGTAGCTGCCACCGCCCGTCGGGTAGGCGATGCAGATCTGGCGGTAGCTGACCGCGACGGCGATCAGGAGGACGGCGATCCCGATGCTGATCCAGAGTCCCCAGGCGAGCGCCGCAATGCCGCCGAGGATCAGGACGCGGAGGATCTCCTCGGTCGCGTAGGCGGACGAGCTGATCGCATCGGAGCTGAAGATCGCGAGCGCCTTCTTCTTCGAGAGGCGCTCGCCGATCTCCTCGACGTTGGCGAGAGGCCGACCGAGCAGAACCGCCTTGGCTCGCGCGAACAGCCGGCCGCCCGGCGTCGTTGGGATCGACGCCGCCTCCTTCGCGGTCAACTGACCGGGTCCGGTCCACCGGAAGAGGGCGGCATGGGGCCGCTCGATGCGGACCCGCCGATCACCCGGCTTCTGGCCCTGCAGGGGGCGCCGACCGCCGATCACGGCGCCTGTCTCAAAGGCCGATCCGGATCCGATCGGCGAGCCGGCCCGGCAACCCGGCATCGAGCATCGCGGTCCGAACCGCCTCGACGTCATAGGCGATCCGCCGCCATGTCGCGCGGCCGGCGGCCGTGTCGATCTCCAGCCAGCTTGCGGTGGGGTCGCCGTCCCGTGGCTGGCCGACGCTGCCAGGATTGAGGAGCACCGGCCATCCGTCGAGGGTCAAGGATGAGCCCGGCCGCGGGGCGATCGCCTCGATCCGTCCGTCACGGTCCGCCCAGGCCATCGGCAGGTGGGTGTGGCCGTGCAGCCCGACGGTCGTTCCCATGATCTCGAGGTTCGCACGGGCGACCGGAATCGACGTGACGTACTCCCACACCGGATCGCGGGGACTGCCGTGGACGAGCGTCATCCCCGCCTCGTCACGGGTCGTGGGCAGCCCCTTCAGCCAGCTCTTCGTGTGGTCATCGATGCGGCCGCGCGTCCACTCCATGGCGGCCTTGGCGTCCGGGTTGAACCACTCGATCTCCGCGCCCCCGAGCGCGGCGAGGTCGTGATTGCCCGCGACGCCGACCGCCCCGATGGCCGCGAGGCGCGCGACGACTCCGTCGGGCTCGGGCCCGTAGCCCACGACGTCGCCGAGCTGCCAGACGGCGTCGACGGAGCCGATGGCGGCGAGGACGGCATCGAGGGCAACGAGGTTCGCATGGATGTCCGAGACGACCGCGACGCGCACCTGACGAGCCTAGCGGTTCGGCGTCGCATGAGCGGCCGATGCCGGCGTTGCCGGCTGCGCTGCTCGCTTACGCACATCCGAGGGCGCGCGCTCCGCTGCTCGCCGGCGCCTTGGCCTCGACCACTCCTGCGACGCCTCAGTCCGCGCGAGCAGTCGAAGGCGGCCGATGCCGGCGTTGCCGGCTGCGCTGCTCGCTTCC
>Ga0207684_10002824_pt1 | contig 17257 bp, 7 predicted proteins | sample KBSK5501metaG_FD_184342 | JGI IMG/M metagenome (GOLD analysis project Ga0207684, IMG submission 184342) | Corn, switchgrass and miscanthus rhizosphere microbial communities from Kellogg Biological Station, Michigan, USA - KBS K5-50-1 metaG... | ecosystem: Host-associated > Plants > Roots >...
CCCCAGGCCAGCGGCACCGCCGCGGCCACGGCCAGCAGTGGGACGACGACGAACACGCCGACCAGGAACCGGTCAAGGCGGCCGGTCGGCTCGGGCTCGATCTCGGGGATCGGTACCCGCCTGGTGACCGGGGGTACCTGGGTCGTGGCGGTCCCGCGTGGAAAGGTGGTTTCGGGAGGGGCGGTCATCGTGAACCTCGCTCTCTTGTCGGCCGGCGCTGGGGGAGCACGGGCTGTGCGGTTGGGTCACGCGCCGCGCTCCCGGTGAGACCGTTGCCGGTCTGCGAGCGCTCCGACGCTTACGTAACCGTAACCTACGAAACCGTAGGTTGTACACGGACGTGGGAAAGACTTCACCAAGTTGTGGGCCAGAGCACACCCACCCGTTGCCGTCGAGTCTCATCATTCGAGACGAGAAAGTGAGTAGCCTGCCCTAACTCCGCGCGCCGGGTGGTACGACAGACAGGCGGGCGGTCCGGTATGGATCACGCCCAATGGCGGGCTTGCTGGCACGATCACGAGTGGGCAGGCGGATCCCGTAAACTCTGCGGCGAGATGTCATTCCCGGGTCGTCTAACCTGGCAGGACGGTCGGTTTTGGTCCGATTAACGAAGGTTCAAATCCTTCCCCGGGAGCCGGTTCGGCACGTGGCCACGCGCTCAGGGCGTAGCGGCTGTGCCGGTCATGATCGCTCCTGCCCAGCCCTCGATCCTCCAGTAGAGGTCGGCGCTTTGCATGACCTCGATGCGCAGGCAGCCGTGGTAGTCGTCGCCTACGTTCTGGGGTGCGGCGACTGTCACCTGGTGGTGGCCATCCCTGGGAACTGGGTCGCGTGGCCGTGCGGGGTCGCGTGGCCGTGCTCGGTCACCAGGCCGTGCTCGGTCAGTTCCCAGTAGTGCCGCCGGCTGGGCCTGAGCAGCTGGAAGAACGCCTTGTAGGCGGCGATGCTCATCAGTGCCCAGTAGAACGGGATGGCGAGCATGCTCCGCACCGCCCCGTACAGCCCGCGGTGCATGCATCCGGCCATCATCGAGTAGACCATCAGCAGGTTGCCGATCAGCATCGAGAAGACGCCGAGGTACAGCACCGTGGCGGGGAAGAGCGCGCTGATGCGGGCCGGTCCGCTGACCAGGTAGACACAGGTCAGTGCCCAGAAGATCGGGTTCATCAGCCCGGTCAGCCCGGAAAACCCCAGCGTGAGGTGGAAGGCGAAGAATTGGCGTGGGCCGAGGTCGCGCCAGAGCTGCCACGGGGACCGCATATGCACCAGCCAGGTCTGGTAGTAACCCTTGATCCAGCGGCTCCGCTGCCTGATCCAGTTGCCAACCCGGCTGTTGGCCTCCTCCTCGGTCACCGAGACCATCATCTGGACGCCCCAGCCACGACGAGCGATGCGCATGCCCAGGTCAGCGTCTTCGGTGACGTTGTGCGGGTCCCAGGCGCCCAGTTCGCGGAGCGCTTCGACCCGGAAGTGGTTGGACGTGCCGCCCAGCGGGATCGGCAGGCGGAACCGGTCAAGGCCGCGCAGCACGAGGCTGAAGTTCAATGCGTACTCCGCCGCGAAGCAGCGGGTGAGCCAGTTGGTCCAGGGGTTCCAGTACTGCAACTCGGCCTGCACGCAGACGACCCAGTTGGGCAAGGAACGAAACGCGGCCACCGCCTTGCGCAGCTGGTCAGGTTCGGGCCGGTCCTCCGCGTCGTAGATCACGCAGAATTCGCCGCGAGCATGGCGCAGGCCGACGTTGCATGCCTTGGGCTTGGTGCGCGGCTGGCTCGGCGGAATGAGCACGACCTCGAACCGGGAGTCCAGGACGGCCCGGTCCAGTGCCGCGCGGGTGAGTTCGTCGTCCTCTTCGATCAGCAGCAGCACCTGAAGCCGGTCGGCCGGGTAGTCGAGGCCGGAGAGTTTCGAGAGGAGGGCAGGCAGGACGTTCTCCTCCCGGTACAGGGGGACGAGGATGCTGTAGCCGGGCAGATCATGGTCGGGGACCGCCCGCAATCCCTCGTGCGCGAACAGCACGCCGGGAGCGTTCTGCGCCGCCACCACCAGAAGCAGCCTGAAGGCGATCACTGCGACATAGATGACGGTGGCCACGGCGACCGCGCCTTCGGCCCAGGCCAGGAGGGAAGGCCCGAGTCCGGTCGCGATGCGAAGGCCCAGCGCGCCGGCGATGGCGGCCATGATCAGCGTCAAGGTCACCGCCTGGCCGCGGCTGAGAAGGGTGCGCGCGCTGAGCCGGTCAGGCAGTTGCCCGGTCGGCTGCAGAAGATCGTCTTCAAGCCCGGCGGCGGGCCGGGGGTCTGTGGGCAGGGAGGGGCTTAGGGTCTGGCTCATTATGTGCTACCTCAACGGGGGAGTTGTGGGTGTCGAACTGCGTCGCTGGGAGCCGGCAGTGGCTCAATGGGCCGGCCGGTGCGGCCAGCCGGGGTGCTGTTGGATCAACCGGGCCGCCCCGCTGCGGAGGGTGGAGGTGCGGAGGGTGTAGATGAGCCGGTCCGGGTCCTTGTAGACCAGCCGGTAGCTGTTGAGCTGACTGCTGCCGTGCAGGCGCCGGAACACGTCGTCCGGGCTGCCCGGGGTGCGCCGCATGTAGATCCAGCGAATGCCGTGACCTGAGGGATCAGCCAGGTCCGGCTGCCAGTGCCGGTAGCTGCCCTCGTAGATGATCTGACCGACCGGTACGCGGGAGGAGAAAGTTACTGTCTCGTTCCCGAACGATTCCATCAGCACCTGGCCGCCGTCGTAGTGGGCCCGCAGCCACTGCGCGGCGGCGGCATTGGCGTGCTCGGCCGCGCTGGCCCGGAAGGTGAGCGGCTCGGTGAGGGTCTTGATGCCGCCGTGCAGGACAAGGGCCGAGCACCCGACTGCGGCGAGGATCAGGGCGGCGCAGGTGGTGCGGCGCTCCGAGGCCCGGGCGGTGACGGGAATGGCGGTCACGAGATAGCCGGCGAAGATCGCTGTGGGCAGCGTCATCAGGAGCCCGAACCGGACGTTGTACAGATCACCCGTGATCTGCGTGACGTGTAGCGGACGCTGGCCGGAATAGAGGGCGTAGACGAAGAAGGGCAGGAACGCGGTCAGCGCCAGCGGAGCGACGGACTCGGGTCGCAGCCGGGTCCGGACCAGGTAGTACCCGAAGCCCATGACGGCCAGGGCAAGAGCCGAGAAGCTGGCATTGTCGGCCATGGCGTAGATGTAGGTCATGGCCGACACGCCCCAGTGGCCGATGGCGTGCTCCGAATGCGAGACCCAGAGCGACGGCTTGGCGAACTGGCCGGTCTGGAAGTAGAAGGGGTCGCGGAAGATGACGGTGTTCCACAGCACCCACCCGGCGATGCCGCTCAGGCCCAGGCAGCCGTAGAAGATGGCGTTGGCCTCGACCGCATGCAAACGCGGCCGCGTCCGCTGAATGCGCCACCACCAGCGCCGCCAGGCTGCCCCGGCCGGGGCCTGGCCCGGGATCTGGGCGGCGGCCGGGCGTCGCGCTGCGACGTAGATCACGATCGCCATGACCGCGACGCACAGGACCCAGCCCTCGTAACGCGTGAGGGTGGCCAGGAACGCCGCCGCGGCGGTCGCCGCCAGGTGCATGTAGCGCCCCGTCTGGCACCAGCGCATCAGGTAGTAGGTGGTCGCGGCGATGCAGGCGATGAGGAGCAGCTCCGTCATGGGCGTGCTCTGCAGGTAGAGCACGTTGGGGTTCGTGCCGAAGAGCAAGGCGGCTACGACACCGCCCATCCGGCTGCCGGTGAGGCCGGTTGTTATCAGGTACGCGTACCGGACGGTCAGCAAGTAGGCCGCCATCGAGATGACCGATCCCGCGAACCCGGAGTAGTACCAGCCGTTCACCCACACGAATGGCAGGCTGAGCAGGTGCGGCAGCGGCAGCCAGACCGCACCGAGCTGGGCCACGCCGGGTGTGGAGGCGTCGATCACACGCCGCGCGATCAGCAGGTGGGAGACGGCGTCGGGGTAGGCCAGCGTCGCATGCCGGTGCAGAAAATACAGGTAGCTGGCCACGGATGCGCCGGCCGCCGCGATCGTCGTCGCGGCCAGCACGGCGTCTTTCGGGTGGAGCAGCCGGCGGACGACGCGCCCGGGCCGGCGCTGGCCGGCGATCTCCAGCGACAGCGCCAGCAGCCCGACGAGCGAGCGCAGGATCACGGAGAGTTTCGCGCCGGTCTGCTCTCCATGCTGCCGCGGGAAATGATCGACCGGGCGCTCGATGATGCGAGCGTCCTGAAGGCGTAGTTTCGCCAGGAGTTCCGGCGATATGGTCGCCGCATCCCCGTTGAGGGTGATCCCGTCCAGAGAGCGCCGGTCGATCAGCTTGTACGAGCAGTCGACGTCCCGGCTGCCGACGCGGAGCAGGAGGCGGCTGGCGGCTGTCCACAGGAACGCGTTGACCTTGCGGAACCAGGGGTCGGCCCGCTGGGGCCGGTAGCCGACCACGGCGTCCGCGCGCTCACGGCGCGCCTCGGCCAGGAACGAGGGCAGTTGCGCCGCCTTGAACTGCCCGTCGGAATCGGTCAGGAACAGCCACTGGTGGCCGGAGTGCTCCAGCGCGGCAGCAATGCCCGTCGACACGGCCGCGCCATAACCGCGGTTCACATCGTGGTGGACGACCAGCACCCGGCCCGGGTACTCGGCCGCGAGTCTCTCCGCGACCTCGCCGGTTCCGTCGGGACTCCCGTCGTTTACCACGACCACGCAGTGCGGAACCCCGATCGACTGGGGCACGTGGAGGAAGTCGGCCACGGTGGTGGCGAGGTTCTCCTCCTCCTTGTAGGCCGGCATGACGATGGTGACGCCGCCGGTCGCCGCGCCGGCTGAGTACGCGCCCGCGGGTGCCTCCGTTGACCCTGCCCCGGGCCATGCGGTGCCGGTCACGGCCGGTCCCATGAGGGGTCCCATGAGGCGGCCGCTGGTTGTTCCCAGGGGAGGCCTCCTGGCCGGTCCCATGAGGCGACTGCGGCCTGTTCCCACGAGGGGACTCGCGCCTGTTCCCACGGGGGGACTCCCGGCCGCTCCTGCGGGGGGACGGCCGGCCGGTCCCCCGCGACAGCCACTGGCGCAGGAACGGCTGACCCCGCGTGGAGCGGCCTGTGGCGAGCCCGGCGGGCGGTCTGAGGCCTGCTGCGGTCGCGGAAGATGAGCATGTCACAGACCAGGTAGGTGACGCACATGCCGCACAGCACGCCGAGCGCGGCGGCCGGCAGGTTGCCTATCCGGTGGTAGGCGGCGGTGAACACCGCGGTGTTGACCGCCAGGGAGATCAGTGCGGTGCCGTTGTAGGAAGCCCAGCGGGCCCAGAGCGTGCGCGCGGCCGCGGTTGGCCGGTCGCGCCAGGTGAGCCTGGCGCTGAGCACGAAGTTCAGCTGGGCTGAGATGGCGAAGCCGAGCGCGTTGGCCAGGGGCCGGTACGTGCCCACCGTCGCCAGCGCGGTGAGCGCGGCGTACTGCGTGAGGAAGCATGTCGCTCCCACGCACAGGAATAGCAGCTGACGCCTGCTGCGTCTGAGCAAGGTTTTCATTTGTTAGGTCCCCCCGATCCGCCGATTTTCCGGATCTCGCGTGTGCCTGGCCGCGCAGAGAGGCGTCATCGCCGTCGCTTCACCTCCAGCAACGAGACGCGCGAGGAGCGGGGTGAAGATGACAGACAATATATCACGAAGTGGTAACGATCACGATTTTCGTTACGTTAGGCTAAACAATCGATTTCACGCACGTTAAAGGCCCTGATCAGATGGCATGGGCGATATTTCAGAAAAGATGGCTATTGGGGGCAGCCTGCTTAATACAGGGCGACGCCGCAGGTCGGCCCAGCGTTGGCTGGGTCCGATCACGCTTAGGAGGGCGCGCTCCCGCTTGTGACAGTACGGCCATCCTTGTGCTACTGCCCGGTAGCCCGGACGGCAGGGGTGCCGCGCCTCCGCCGCTCCTCCCGACGGGACTCGATATGCCTTGGAATGAGCGTTTTACAGGATGATCAGCACGTTTAACATGCCTGGAACCAATCGTTCACAATAGCTTTACCTTGAGTTTACCTAGCGGGCAATCGTTACCATTTCGTCATATAGCGGGTGTCATCCGCACCCGGCGGTCCGCGCGTCTGTCTGGCAGAGGTCACGCACCACCGGGCGACGGCGCCCGGCTCGTGGGGCATGCCACACGCGGTATTCGCGAAGATCATCCGGACAGCGGACCGGGGGGGCCAACAAATGAAGACGTTGCTCAGACGCGGGTGCCGCCCGCCGCTTTTCCAGCCCGGCGGCCGATTCCTGCCGGGATGTATCGCCCAGGCGGGCGCCGCCGCTGTGGTCATCGCCGGGCTCGTCGCCGGACCTACCGCCCCGGCGGGCGCCGCCGCCAGCGCCATGTCGCTGACCGTGACGTCGAACCCCGACCCGGTCGCAACCGGCCAGGCGATGGCCTACACGATCACCGCCACCAACACCGGCGGATCCGCCGCCAGCGGTGTCACGATCACAGACACCATCACCAACCTGGGCACCGGCGGCGTGGCGACGACTCCGCTGATGAATACCAACGTGGGCAGTTGCAGCTATAACGCCACCGCTAGCCAGGTGACGTGCACGGCCGCGAGCCTGGCCGCAGGCCAGGTGTGGACGGTCTCGATCACCGGGCAGATGACCGCCCCGGCCGGCACGACCCTGCCCGATACCGCCACGGTGAGCGGCACCGAGTCCGGCTCGCCGTTCAGCGCCTCGGCGAGCACCACGACCACGATCAGCCCGGCCCCGGTGCCGGCCGGCTTCGCCCAGACCCAGCTCGCGCACGGCCTGAGCAAGCCCATCGCCATCGCGTTCGCCCCGAACGGCGACATCTACGTCGGCGAACAGGGCGGTTCCATCCTGATCTACCGCAGCGGCGCCGTGCTGGCCACCCCGCTGGTCACCCTGCCCAACGTCTACAGCCAAGGTGAGTGCGGCCTGCTCGGGATGGCACTCGACCCGAACTACGCCAGCAACGGCTACATCTACCTGTCCTACGTGTTGTCCACCACCAGCAGCACGGGCGTCGTCCAGCCCTATGCCCGGCTGTCACGCTTCACGGTGGCCGGCGGCGCCATCAACACGGCCACCGAGAAGGTGCTATACCAGGGCAACCAGCTGCAGAACCTGCATCACGCCGGCAATGACCTCAAGGTCGGCCCGGACGGCAAGCTGTGGTGGAGCGTTGGCGACAACGTCCCCTCGATCAGCAACGGTGAGGCCCTGAGCAACATCTACGGGAAAATCCTCCGGTTCAACCTCGACGGATCCGTCCCGGCCGACAACCCGTTCGTGAACATCCCCTCCGCGGTCCACGCGATCTACGCATATGGGCTGCGCAACCCCTGGCGGTTCACCTTCCTGCCGAACGGCCAGGCCATGACGGAGGACACCGGCTCCAGCTACTGGGAGGAGATGAACACCATCCAGCCGGGCGGCAACTATGGCTGGCCGTTCTTTGAAGGCAACTGCTTCAGCTGTGGCTACATCAACCCGGCGTACGCCGTCGGCCACTACCCGGTGGACGCCGCCACCTCCGCGCTGGCCGCCTACTCAGGCTCCACGTTCCCCCAGCAGTACGCCCACACGGTCTTCTTCGGCGACTACAACCGCCGTGACATCGAGGCCGTCAACTTCGATCCCAGCTACCAGACGCAAGTCTCCAGCACGGTATTTGACACCAACGCGGGCACGATCGCTGACCTCGCGGAAGGCCCGGACGGCAACCTGTACTTCGTCAGCATCTTCGAGGGCACCTTCTCGGAGATCTCCGCGCCGGGGCCATTCCTGCCCACCGCGAAATCATCGGCCACTCCGGCCGCCGGGCCAGCCCCGCTGACCGCGGCGTTCTCCTCCGCGGGATCCAGCGATCCGTATGGCCTGCCGCTCAGCTACTCCTGGGACTTCGGTGACGGCACGACCTCGACCAGCGCGAATCCCTCGCACGTGTACGCGACGGCCGGCACCTACACCGCCAAGCTGACGATCAGCAACGGAACGCAGACCGGCACATCCACCACCAAGGTAGTCGTCGGCCCGAGCCCGCCGACCGCGTCCATCACGGCCCCGGCCACCTACAACGCGGGGGACACCGTGTCGTTCAGCGGCAGCGCCACCGACCCGGTGGACGGCGCGCTGCCCGGCTACGACTACACCTGGCAGGCCGACTTCATTAGCAACGGCGTCGCGCAGCCGTCCTACACCGACGAGATAGGCAACCCGTTCTACGGGCCAGTAACGGGAAGCACCTCAGGCAGTTTCCAGATCCCCACCGATTACTCCCAGACACCGACCAGTTACTACCGGATCACCCTGACCGTGACCGATTCGCAGGGGCTCCTGACCGTGGTGACCAAGGACATCCACCCGAACGTCACGAACTGGTCGGTCGGCGCGAACGTCCCTGGAGCCGGCTACACGGTGGACGGGACCTGGCATACCGGCCCGTACAGCACCCAGGATGTCGTGGGCGTCAAGCATGTCCTGTCTGGCATGCCATTGGCCCAGGTCATCGGGGGCACCCAGTACAGGTTCGCCGGCTGGGCGGACGGCAGCGCGCTGACCGACTCGTTCACCGCAGGCTCGTCGCCCGCGAGCTACACAGCGAACTACGACACGGTGCAGACGACCATGCCCTCGTCCTGGCAGAGCGCTGACGTGGGCGCGCCGATCACCGCCGGGACCGCGGACTATTCGGCCAGCGATCAGACCTTCTACGTGGACGGGTCGGGCGCCGACGTGTACGGCGCCAACGATCAGTCCCACTACGTGTACCAGACCCTGGCCGGTGACGGGAGCATCGTCGCCCGGGTCCGCTACCAGACCCAATCCTCGGCCTGGGCCAAGGCCGGCGTCATGATCAGGCAGTCGGCGACGGGCGGGTCGAACTTCGTGGACGCCCTGGTCACGCCGGATGTCAGCCCGAACACGCCCAACTTCAACGGGGTCGGCTGCGATGCCAACGGCTGCGTCAGCCCGCTGCCGCCGGTCATCCCGGCCACCGGGTACGGGGTCAGGATGCAGTACACGGGCTCGCACTCGGCCACCGGGCCGACCCTGACCGGTTACACCTCGCCGAATAAGTGGCTGAAGCTCACCCGGTCCGGCAACACGTTCACCTCCTTCGAATCCACCGACGGGGTCACCTGGACGCAGATCGGAATCGCAACGGTCAGCATGACCGGCCCGGCCACCATCGGCTTGTTCGTGACCGCGCATAACATCGGCCAGGTCTCCTCGGTGGCCTTCGACAACGTCCAGGTCGCCCAGACGACGCCTCCGCCTCCGCCCGGCCCGCTGCCCTCACCGTGGACGGACACCGACGTGGGCTCGCCGGCCATCGCCGGCTCGGCCGGCTACTCCAACGGCGTGTTCACGGTGAACGGCGCGGGCGCCGACATCTATGGCACCAACGACCAGTTCCATTACGTGGACCAGCCGCTGACCGGTAACGGGAACGGCACGATCATCGCCCGGGTGACGTCGCAGACCAACACCAGCTCCAACGCGAAGGCCGGCGTCATGATCAAGCAGTCCACCACGGCCGGCTCGAACTACATGCTCATCGCGGTCGCGCCGAGCGGCATCGTCAAGGTCCAGTACGACTTCAATGGGTCCATCCAAGCCGCCACGACCTACACCTTCCCCAACGTCTGGATGAAGCTGGTCAGCCTGAACGGCCAGATAACTGCTTACCTGTCCAGCGATGGGGTCACCTGGACCAGCGTGCTGTCCAAGACGCTGCCGATCACCTTCCCGGCGACGGTCGGGCTGTTCGAGTGCTCGCACAATGTCTCCGCCCTCGGCACGGCCACGTTCGACAACGTCAGCTTCACGGCCGGACCATGAGCGACTCGCGGATGTGCGTGATGATCATCGGGCGGGGCCGCGCCGTCCTGCTGCTAGTGGCAGGCGTACTTGGCCTAGCCCTGCTTACGGCAGCACCCACAGCCGCCGTCACACCCGCCGCGGCGGCAACGTCCCAGGACTGGCCGACGTATCTGCAGAACGCAGCGAGGGCCGACGCCACCACCGACGCCAGCCTCACCACGGCCGGTGCCCCGAACCTGGCCCTGGACTGGACCTACCAGACCGGCGGGCCCATCGCCACGTCGGCGTCGGTGGTCGGCACCACGGCCTACGTCGGCTCATGGGACGGCTACGAGTACGCCATCAACACCGCGAATGGCGCGCTGATCTGGAAGACCTACACGGGGATCACCACCGATCCCGGCTGCAACCCCGCGACGATCGGCATCACCTCGGCCGCCGCCGTCGTCAACGGGGTCGTCTACGTGGGCGGCGGGGGCCCGTACTTCTACGCCCTCGACGCCGGCACGGGCGCCATCTTGTGGCAGGTCTACACGGGTGACAACAGCCAGGCCGGAGCGCACTACAACTGGTCGAGCCCGCTCGTCGTGAACGGGTACGCCTACATCGGGATCGCGAGCAACTGCGACAACCCGCTGGTTCAGGGCCAGTTGCTGCAGGTCGGCATCTCCGGCGCGCAGCAGGGCCAGATCGTCAACACCTACAATTTCGTGCCTAACGGCCAGGTCGGCGGCGGTGTCTGGACATCACCGACGTATGACGCCGCGACCAACACCATCTTCGTCTCGACCGGCACGCTGAACAACTTCACCCAGGCCCAGTCGCAGGCGATCGTCGCCCTGAACGCCACGAACCTGGCGTACGTCGGTTCCTGGCAGCTTCCGTTCGGCGCCTCGGTCGCGGACTCCGACTGGAGCACCACGCCCACGCTGACCACCGACGCGAACGGCGACCAGCTCATGTCGGTAGCCAACAAGAACGGCATCCTGTACACGTTCAACCGCAACAACCTGTCCGCCGGACCGGTCTGGCAGAAGCAGATCGCCATCGGCGGAACGTGCCCGACGTGCGGCGACGGGACGATCGCCTCGGGGATCTTCGCGAACGGCGTGCTGTATTACGCCGGCGGCCACAACGTGCAGAACGGCCACGGCGCGGGCGGCTCGATCACCGCGTTCGATCCGGGTACCGGCACGGTCCAGTGGAGCCGTCAGACCGACCAGCCGGTCCTGGGCTCGCCGGCCTACGTCAACGGGATGATCGGCGCGGTCGAGGGATCGACGTTCGAGGTCCTCGACGCCTCCAACGGCCATCTGCTCTATTCGTACGTCCTGCCCCAGGCTGTGTACGGCGCCATTTCCGTCGCCCAGGGCCAGTTCTATGTCGGCGCGGTCGACGGCAAGCTGTACGCCTTCGGCCAGGGCGCCGCCCCGGCGACGCCGCCCGCCGATCCGAACTGCCCGGCCTCCTTCACCTGCCAGGACATCCACGGCCCGGCCAAGGGCAGCGAGCAGACCAGCGGCGGCGTGCTCACCGTGACCGCGGCGGGCAGCGACATCAAGGGCACCGGCGACCAGTTCCGCTTCATCAGCGAGCCGGTTTCCGGGGACGGCCAGACCAGCGCCACGATCACCGCCCAGTCCCCGCCGGCCGGGCTGATCCAGCAGGCGGGCCTGATGGCCCGGCAGACCGCTGCGGTCGGCTCCCCGTTCTACGCCATCCTGTCCTACCCGAACGACTCGCCACCGGACCTGCAGGTCTGGTACCGGTCGGGATGGGCCAAGAACCCGGTCCTGCTGGCCAAGGTGCCGCAGGCGGCCCTGCCCCAGTCGGTCATGATCCAGCGGAAGGGGAACATCTTCAGCGCCGGGGTCTCCACCGACGGCACGAACTACACCCTGATTCCGGGATCCACCGCCGGCGTCGACCTGCCCACCACCACGATGCAGGGGATCGCCGTCGCCTCCGGATCCTCCAGCACGTACGGCACGGCCTCCTTCAGCAACATCACGGCCGGCGCCCCGGGCACCTCCACCCTGGCCCCGCCGGCGCCTGCCGACCCGTGCCCGGCCACCTGGACCTGCGCGGATCTGGGCAACCCCACCCCGCTCGGCGACACCACCGGCTCGGGTTCCGCGCTGACGCTGTCCGGTACCGGTACCGGCTTCGGCGGTGGCTCTGATTCCGCGCATTACGTGTACCAGTCAGTCTCGGGCAATGAGTCGATCAGCGCGCAGGTCACCACCCAGGCCGGCGCGCCGGCGAAGACGCAGGATGGCCTGATGATGCGGGCCAGCGCGAGTCCGACCGCGCCGATGTACAGCGTCTATCTCAACCCGGGCGGGTCCGCGACTATCCAGTGGCGGGTCAACGACGGGATCAAGTACTCACGCAACATTCCGATGACCTCGATAACTTCGCCGGCTTACCTGCAGATCGTCCGCTACCAGGACGCCAGCGCCAGCCCGCCGGTCACCTACTTCTCGACACTGACCTCTGCCGACGGGACCACCTGGACCCCCGTGCTCGGCTCGAGCGTGGCCCTCGACTTCGGCTCAGGAAACTACCTCGCCGGGCTGGCCGCCACCACCGGCACCGCCGGCGCCACCACGCCTGCGACCTTCGCCAGCGTAAGCCTGGCCGCAGTCACCACGCCACCGCAGAACATCTGCGCGAGCGGCTTCACCTGCGCCGACATCGGCGGTCCTGGGGTGCCGGCCGGTAACCAGCTCTACAGCAACGGCACCTGGACGGTGCAGGCCAGCGGCGACATCTGGTCGGTGTACGACGAGTTCCGGTATGCCTACCAGAACTTCCCGGGCAGCGGCGGGGCGGCCAACGGTGACGGCACGTTCAGCGCGCGCGTCGTCTCGCAGGCCAACGTCGGGCCGTGGACGAGATCGGGCGTGATGATCCGATCGGGAACCGACCCGCAGGCGCCCTATTACGGGGTGTTCGCCACCCCGCAGCACGGGGTGGTGGTCCAGTGGCGCGGTTCGCAGGCGGCCCTGACCAGCCAGGTCGTGGGGCCCGCGACGACAGCGCCGGTCTGGGTGAAGGCATCCCGGTACACCGATACCGCCCACGGCGTCGTGTACTACAGCGCCTACAGCTCCACCGACGGCGTGACCTGGACGCTGGTGCCCGGCTCGACCGTGGCCCTCAACCTGCCCGGCCAGCTCGTCGCGGGACTGGCCAGCGACGCCAACAGTTCCACCAACCTCACCATCTCCACGTTCGACAACGTGACGCAGGGAGCGCCGCAGGCGCCGCCCAACCTCTGCCCGGGCACCTGGGCCTGTGCGGACATCGGCGGGGCGCTGCCCGTCGGCACGGACGGCCTGAGCTCGGGGACGTGGAGTGAGACCGGTGGCGGCGGTGACATCTGGGGGACGGCGGACGCGTTCCACTTCGTCTCACAGGCTCTGGCCGCCGACGGCACGGTCACCGCGCACGTGACGTCGCAGCAGAACACCTCCGTTTGGGCCAAGGCGGGGGTGATGATGCGGGCCACCTCCGACCCTGGCTCCCCCTACTACGGGGTGTTCGTCACCCCGGGCAACGGGATCGCCGTGCAGTGGCGAGCCACCCAGGGCGGATCTTCCAGCCAGCTCGTGACATCCGGAACGGTGCCCGCCTACCTCATGGTGGGCCGGTATACCTCAGGCGGGCAGATCTACTACACGGCCTACACCTCGCCGGACGGCAGTACCTGGACCGCGATCCCGGGCTCAACCCAGGTTCTTGGCATGACGGGGGCGCTGCAGGCCGGCATCGCGATCACCTCGCACAATCAGGGAACGGCCTCGGCCGTCACGCTGGACTCCGTCGCGGTCGCTGCGGGCGAGCCGGTTCCACCCGGTGGCTGCCCGAGTGCGTGGAGCTGTGCCGACATCGGCACCGTGGCCCCGGGCGCCGGCGGGCAGACCCTCTCCGGCGGCACCTGGACCATCCAGGGTGGTGGCAGTGACATCTGGGGCACCACCGACAGCTTCCACTACACCTGGCAGCCGCTGGCCGCCGACGGCAGCATCAGCGCCCAGGTCGTCTCGCAGACCAACACGTCGGCGTGGGCCAAGGCCGGGCTGATGATGCGGGCCAGCACCGATCCGGGCGCGCCGTATTACGCCGTGTTCGTCACCCCCGGCAATGGGATCGCGGTGCAGTGGCGGCAGACCCAGGCGGGCAGCAGCAGCCAGACCACTACGACCGGGACGGTGCCCGTCTATCTCCAGATAACGAGAACGGGCACCACGTTCAGCGCGGCGACGTCAACGGACGGCGTCACCTGGACACTGGTGCCCGGCTCGACCAAATCGCTGGCCAACCTCAGCGGCGCGCTGCTCAGGGGCTTCGCGGTCACATCGCACAACACCGGCCAGCTCGGCACGGTAGTGATCAATTCAGTGGCGACCACACCATAGCGACAGCCCCTGGGGGAAACATGCGGATCCGCGCTGGCGTGCGAGGGCTTCTGGCCATGGCCGTGGCGATCACGGCACCTCTGGCCCTGGCGATGCTGGCGGCCCCACCGGCCGGGGCCGCGCGATCGGGCGTGGCCACACCCGGCCACCGGCCGGGGGCGACCGTCACGGCGGCCCGCGCCACCAGCGTGCGGTCCCTGGCCGCCGCCTCCGCGAGCGGGTTGTCGGTGTCCGTCGGCTACGCCGAGGACAAGGAGATCAACACGCCCGACCCGACGGCGTTCCCCGTTCCCTGGGCCGGGTCGCGGGGCACGATCTTCCTCGGCGGGACCGTGCCGGGCCAGACGGCCTGCGGCACGCTCACGGTCTGCTACGACGCGGGCGCGATCAGGCTGGACAACAACGGCTCGGCGCCGATCCAGGTGAGCAGCGTCTCGGCCGATATCCACTCCTCGATCACCGGCGGCAAGCTGTTCAGCAACCTGTGGGGCTCGTTCACCGTCCCGGCCGGGCAGAGCGTGATCCTGACCGAGAACCCGCCCGCCAACAACCCGGGCTACGACAACTTCGACACGAGCGGCTACCCGAGCAACAACTGCACGCCGATCACCATCGCGCCCACGGTCAGCATCACCGTGGGCGGCGTCACCACCACCCTGGCCGACAGTGGCCACGTTCTCGACACCGGAGGGATCGACGCGGGCTACTGCCCGCCGAAGCACAACGAGTCGATCCAGTGGCAGCAGATCGGCGCCACGGGCACCGGGCACGCGACGCTGAGCCTGGGCCCGGCCACGACCACCCAGTTCGCCGGGCAGCAGGTCACCGAGACGGCCACGCTCCTCGACGGCAGCGGGGCCGGGCTGCCCAACGCGACGGTGAATTTCGCGGTGACCAGCGGGCCCGATGCGGGACTGTCGGGCACCGCCGTGACGGACCCCAACGGTCATGCGGCCTTTAGCTACCCCGGAGCGGCGGACGGCGAAGACGTGGTCGCGGCCAGCGTCACGACCGTTGGCAGCTTCCAGTCCAACACAACGCGGGTGATGTGGACCGATGACTCCGCCTCGGGCTGGAGTTCGGGGGACATCGGGAACGCGACGCCGGCTGGCGGCCAGACCCTTGACCCGGGCAGCGGCACCTGGACCATCCAGGGCGGGGGGAGCGGCATCGACGGCGGCGCCGACCAGTTCCACTTCCTCTGGAAGACCCTGCCGCCGGGTGGCGGCGTGGGCGCGCGCATCACATCCCAGACTCCCGCCGGTTCCTCGGCCGAGGCGGGCGTGATGCTCCGGGCGAGCACCGATCCCGGCGCGCCGTACTACGCCGCGTTCGTGACGCCCGGCGGTGGCATCACCGTCCAGGACCGGACTGCCCAGGGCGGGGCGGCCAGCACGGTCACGGCCACGTCCGGCACTGCGCCCGCCTACCTGTGGGTCAGCGACGCCGGGAACACCCTCACCGCGTACGGCTCTACAGACGGCTACGTGTGGGCGCCAATCGCCGGCGCGGCGACCACCGTCAACCTCGGGACGAGCGTGCTGGCCGGGCTGGCCGTCACCTCGGGCAGCGGCACGACGCTGAGCACGGCCACCGCCGACAGCGCGGTCGTGTCGGCCACGCCGCCCGCACCGGCCCCCCCGGTGCCCTGCCCGACGCCGTGGACCTGCGCAGACATCGGCGCCCCGGCTCCGGCTGGAAACCAGTCGTTCGACCCCAACACCGGCACCTGGACGATCAACGGCGGCGGGGCCGACATCACCGGGACCTCGGACCAGTTCCGCTATGTGTCGCAGACGCTCACCGGCGACGGCAGCGTGGTCGCCCACGTCACCTCGCAAACCAACACGAGTTCCTCGGCCAAGGCCGGGCCCATGTTCCGTGCCTCCGCCGATCCCGGCGCGCCCGAGTACTCGGTACTGGTCAGCCCCGGGCAGGGGATCAAGGTCCAGGTGCGATCCGTGCAGGGCGGCAGCACCACCAAGGTGGCCAACCCGGCGGGGACCGTTCCCGCCTACCTGGAGGTCACCCGTTCCGGTAGCACGTTCACTGCCTACACCTCGCCTGATGGCGTGGCGTGGACGCTTATACCGGGTTCGACGGTGGCGTTGAACCTTGGCGCGAGCGTACTAGCGGGGCTGGCGGTGACCTCGCATAACACCGGGGCCCTCAGTACGGTCACCATGGACAGCGTGGCGGTGGGCGGCAGCGCGCCTCCGCCGCCTCCGCCGCCGGGCTGCCCCGGACCGTGGACGTGCGCGGATGTCGGCAGCCCGACCCCAGCTGGTAGCCAGTCCTTTGATCCGGGCACTAGCACGTGGACCATCAATGCCGGTGGCGCGGATATCACCGGGACGGCGGATCAGTTCCGCTTGGTCTCGCAGACGCTTTCCGGGGATGGGAGCGTCAGCGCCCGCGTCGCCTCGCAGACTAACACCAGTTCGTCGGCGAAGGCCGGGGTGATGCTGCGGGTGAGCACGGATCCTGGTTCGCCGAATTACGCGGTGGTCGTCACGCCTGGGACCGGGATCAAGGTCCAGGTGCGATCCGTGCAGGGCGGCAGCACCACCAAGGTGGCCAACCCGGCGGGGACCGTTCCCGCCTACCTGAAGGTCACCCGTTCCGGTAGCACGTTCACTGCCTACACCTCGCCTGATGGCGTGGCGTGGACGCTTATACCGGGTTCGACGGTGACGTTGAACCTTGGCGCGAGCGTGCTGGCGGGGCTGGCGGTGACCTCGCATAACACGGGGGCCCTCAGTACAGTCACCATGGACAGCGTGGCGGTGGGCTGACCGGCAGTCCTGCGCCCGGCCGGCGCCAGCCGGCCTGACGGTACCCCCGGCTCGGGGCAGCCTGGGCTCGGGGGCATCCGTTAGGGCGTGTCTCGCAGATCTTCAGCCTGCTGCGCGCCCGCCGAGCAGATAGACGGCTGTGGCGTGGGCGCCGAGCCGGACGTGCAGGCCGCCGGTCACCGGCAGGTCGCGC